>Ga0179591_1216369_pt1 | contig 10121 bp, 8 predicted proteins | sample CZOMad2_1_08_16f_FD_182891 | JGI IMG/M metagenome (GOLD analysis project Ga0179591, IMG submission 182891) | Vadose zone soil fungal communities from Angelo Coast Range Reserve, California, USA - CZOMad2_1_08_16fungal (PacBio error correction) | ecosystem: Environmental > Terrestrial > Soil >... | reverse complement strand
TTTGAGGCCTTACCAGGTAGTGAACGTCGCTGACAAGGTGATGCCTTTTCCTTCTTCCCTCATCGAACTCGCGTGGGTTCGTGAAATTCCCCATGATCTTCTGCTGCCCTAGAAGGGTTTTGCATCCCTTCTTCGAAATGATCTTTGACCTTGTGACCCTGCCCCCTTTATGGTGCTCCTTGTCGTCGCCTGCCGTGCGGTCTATCTGCATAGCAACTTTTTCCTCTGTGCAGTCCGATTCCTTTGAAATTTCCCCCTAACCTCTTCTGGTGCTAGGCACTATCGTCACCTTATTTTTCCAGTGCATCCTTTTCACAGGACAAGGCGATTGGTTCGTCTTTCGTTCTCCCGGCTCTTCTTGCTCTTGGTGCCCTTTGTTGCTCCAACAGCAATAGCTGGCACACGTCTCTATGTCCTTTACCTTTCCTTCATCGGAATCGCCACCGGGTGATAGCTGCGCGATGAGCTATATTTAGGGGCCCGGCTCCCTCTCCTGCGCCGACATCCCCCCCGTTATCAATGCTGATCACAACCTCCCTGAGCTCGGACGTAACCTGCCCCCGGTCAGAGGACCGCGTCTGGTGTCTAGGGAGAGGAGCTCGGGCTCGGTTCTCTCGCAGATTTGTCTCCTTTCTCTTTAGCGAGAGCCGGGGAACAGCCAACCCTCCCAACCTTCTTCGTACTCTTCCCACGTACCTTTGAGAAAACGTGATGGGCTCAAAGTGTGACCTTTAATTTGTGATGTTACTTCCTGGCGATATAACTGACTCGGTGTTCACCGTTTCAGAACTTAAGCTCGATTTTCTTCTCCCGAACAGTGTGGCGGTTTCATGTCCATCCACCCAATTTCGCCCTTTGATAACTGCCACCTCTTTCCTTTTATCTCTCACATCCCGCCACCCTTCCCTGTCTCTCATAGCCGTGGGCCGCCAGGTTCGAAGTGTGAACCCCCCTGTGAATGGTTTCCCCCAGAAAAGTTAATGCCTTCCAGGTGATGATCGGAATCGCGTCTTGAATTTTCCCCCTTCCCCCCGCCCCTTTTGCTTTAATGACGCTGACATGTCGGGCCGCAAACCGATAGGCACTCCCCTATTCCAAAAACCCCCCCCTAGCAGGGGCTCGCTCTGGGCCCCTCCCTTGCTTCCCCGCCAACCGGGTTCTACACTCGTATCGACAATTTATAGGGGGCGGTCACAACTGAATCCTTCCAATAACCAGCGGCTCTACCTAATGTATCCCCTTTTCGCGTGTCCTGTTGTCCGTGGTCGATCCCTTGTCCAATTCACCCTTTTTAGCCCCAAGCTTATTTCTTTCAGAAGGAGGAGGGTTACAGAGTAAGTTTGCCTTGCCTATCACGGCCGCCTGATCCTGAAGTCCCTGATCCTGTGTATAGCAAATTGATCACGGTTCCCTCGACTTCCCGAACTCTAGGGCTTCCCACCCCCCCCCTTTACCGAAGTCACGGGCCCTTCTATATCTTCTCCTACCCCCCTCAGGCGCTGCCACGTCTCCCCCTTCTAACCAAAGGTTCTCCCCAGAGACTATCCACTTCAAGTCCAGAAACTTGTCTCCTGAAAAGTGATATGAAGGCTGTTCTACCCCTCCCCAGTTCTCACCAAATCAGGTTAAAGTACTGCAATTTGTCCCCCCGAGGACCCCACCCCCGTCCCCATCGGTAGACAACCGAGTGAGAGCCCCTATTCTTTATTTTAAAGGTTGTCCCGTCTCACCGTCGAACTCCACCTCCTTGTTGTCCCCGTAAGTGTAGCCATCGGGCCACCTGCCCCCCCCCTCCTCCTGCTCAAATGAGAGGAGCCTCAGCTTCCACGATCCAGGACCCCCTCCCCCCGGACGTTAGGTCGCGCCCCCGTCCACCAGAGGAAGAAACCACCGTTTCTTAACAAAGTTCCCCCATGCGCCACGTCCCCTCGTTGTCAGTGCCTCTCCTTCCCCCCCCGGCGGATGCGCTTGTTACGACGCCGGACGTTTCTCGTATTTTTCGCTCCTAGCCCTATCCCTCTGACGAAAGATTTTTGTATGAAGGTGGTGCAGCGCAACCTACGAGTTCTTCTGCCCTTTTGGCAGACTGACTTAAACTACTTTCATTCAGAATGCCGGCAGCTACGTAAGAACCCCCCCCAGGTCCCCCCGAGTCGTCCAAGGCCTCTCGGCCCGGCATATTTTTTCTTCATGAGGTGCCGAGATCCGCGAAGGCCCTAGCGCTTAAAGGTGACGCCGTTAGACTGTTTTTTTTTCTTTTTCTACTGTGTTGGGAGTAACCAATCTGTGTTTTGACGTAAGGCGTTTGCCGGCATATCTATTTTTTTTCTCCTGCGTTTTTTATTCTTTTGGTCCTAGAAAAAGAAGCGCGACGCCCCAACCAGATGTTCTCTTCCTACAAAAGGATTCCGAAGCTCAACCCTCACCTGTATAGGTCAGGACTTGAACCGCCAATATGAGAATCCTCGGACTTTTTCCCTCTCTGAAGATCTACCTCGTCCCTGGAGCGTCTAGACTTTCTAGACCGTCCCCCTTCCCCCCCTCTCGGAGACTTCTGTCTTACCTCCTTGTTCAGTCCTTTACTCCCTATCTCGCTTTGAGATGCACACATCAAGTCTGTTTTCTCCCCCCTGCTCCTCAACAACAGTGTGTTATGTCTAAGCAACACTAGCCCACTTACCTGGTTTTTTCCGTCAAAGAGAATAGCAGGCCCTCTTCACATGACCCCCTCCCTCCTATTCCCCATTTGGCCTTTTCGTAAGTGGTAACGGTGTGCCTTCTGTCGGTTTCCCTCCCCTTTTCCTTTGGTGCTGGCATTCACGTTCTCGTGTCGTGATTTCCGTACATGGATATGTCCTGGATGGCGTTTTTCCATCTTTCTACACTTAGAGAAACAAGAACCCTTATTCGTTAGGATCCGTCGCGGTTCATGCATACAACGGTATCCGATCCTTCTCACATCAACTTCTTTGTTCCCCCTCCCCTCCGCGGACTCTTGGTTCCTCGGGTACCTGAGGGCACCGGCCCATGGACTTATTCTTCTGTGAGAATCGAGCGAAACCAAGTTTTCCTGCTTCAACGGTGGCCTCACCTCGGCTCATACCTTGGTCTTGAATAGTCTTCGTGTAGATCAGACGTGTGTATGTCCTTCCTCCCCTCTTGAGGTGAGGCAGAAGCTCCCCCCTCGATCTTTTACCATTTGAAGGAAGAGGACGTGGGGCATCCCCTTCTTCGTGAAGACTTCCCCCCCCTCGGAACAGGGATCAAGTGGAGCTTACGACACACTGCACTAGTTAAGTGGCAGAGATCAGGACCTTAGATCTTTCATAACCCTTCCCCCTATTACAATCAATTCCGCGGTGAAACTCCTTCCCTACTCAGATACCTGTGGGAATACAAGAAGTTGATTCCCCGATGTCTCCACTTAAACCAGGGCCCTTCCCGATAGGGAAGGCCAAGGTGTTAAGAAGATGTCTCTGCGGTGGACCGGTCATCTCCTTCTCCCTGTCCCCAGTTTAAGAGTGGAGGAAACGGTTTCCAAGGATTCCCCCCCAGAACTGCTCCCAAAGGCCCCCCCTGTGGTGTTTGATAAGTCCTGAGGCAAGAAACCGCCACGCTGTTTCTAAAGCCTTTTCTTAAAGCGTCATGCTCCTCTTTGAAAGGAGGCTTTCCTACGACTATGACCCTAGACATCACTTCCCGGAATGAAGTATTGCCTCGTTGCACGTCAACTTTCTCTCTGTTGAAAAAATTCCCCTGCTATTCCCATATACAGGGCAGTTTTTCTCGAGCTCTCCCAGAAGCTGATTTTACTGAGGCTCCGTGAGATTGAGACATTACCCCATCCCACCCCCCACCCCTTAACGGGACGACAGACGATTACGACTCCCTGGGGTCGTAGACCCTCCCCAACTCTCAGGTCAGCGAGCAGTGACAGCCCTCACGAAAATTCGCCACGGTGAGCGCCATGACTCAGTTTTTAATCACGTTTGCGCGAGGTCCTCCGAAGAGGGGTGGTTTTTCTCGTCCACCCCTTATCTGCGGAACACTACGCAGACGAGCAGACGCCATAGAAAGATTCTTGCCCGAGAGAATAGCACCCTCGCCCCAGACGTCTCTGACACCCCTCCTTTTCCCCAGGCGTATGAATCCCTCTTGATTTGGATCAGCAGGTTTTTCCGCCGTTGGGCGCAACCTCGATTTGTTAGCGTAGCTCCCCCCCTCCTTCTTCCTAGGAGGCGACAGGTGAGCACCCCGGTGGCGATGGTTATAGGACACTTTCACAGACCTACTTCTTCCCAGTGAACTATGATGGACTGGCAAGCATCCCCCCCCACCCTTTTTTAGACACGATCGACCGGAGGCCAAGCCTTACACTCCCGATTTTGTTCCTCGGCCGAGGAAACATGCGCTCCGTTCCCCCCCCCTTCTTCCCCTTCGTGAGGGTCATGGCACCGGCCAATTTAATGTTCCCCCTCTGATGTTTCAGGTTTCAAAAGAACCCCTTCGCTATGAGTATGAGGCATCGAGGCGTCCCTCCCTCCGCTCCCTCCAGGAACTTCTCACGGTCCTGATTGACCCATAATCGCTCCTTGAGAAGAAGTCCAACGCCTCCCCTCGAGAATGTAGTCGTTCAGCTCGAGTTTAGTTTCCCCTCTCCTCCCCCCCTTTCCATCAATGGATCGAGTGAGGGCGGACGTCAGACCGTTTAGTCAGAGCCCTATCCTCACCCAATGCAGTGGACGTACAGAGCAAGACCTGGTTCGGGCTGTCATCGGTTCTCCCCAAAATTCCCTCCCCTCTTTCTTCAAGAGTGGCAGGCTATCACCACACGGCGAAACAAACATCGTTTTTCCCCCTTAACTCAGGCCTTGCTACCAACCCCTATAAAGCTTACCTTGAGAACTTCCCCCTTAAGGAAGTCTTTACGGTCGGTCCAGTGCCCTTCTCTTTTTCCAAGAAACCAAATTCTCTCGTTTCCTCTCATACGTTGGTTGCAGTTTTCTGGTTCGTCTCCGCACATCCCTGTGCTACCCCCCTTCAATCAGACCCCTGTTTAGGAGTTCGGGAGAGGGAAGTTCTTTTTTCTAGGGTCTCCCTTTCCTCTTTTTATCAGGTTTCGTGTCTCACAAGTTTTGTGCGCCTCCCCCCTCCCCTTCTAATCAGAGAAGTTCGAAGGTGGTGGCACCCCCCCAGGCAAGTCCGAAACGCTGGCTGCCTTGCACGGGTGGCTGTTTTCTTTCCTTCTTCTCGTAACGGTCGGAACGTCGCCCTCGATCCAGTATGCCCCCTGGGCTCTATCGTCCTTTCCTTCCCCAACCTCATGGGTACACTCCTCTTGTCCTTCTCCTTCTTCAGGTCTGCTGCTCCTCTTTCTGCTGAATTCCTTTGTTTTACGTGTTCATGGTTTTGGTAGGGTGCTTTCGTCGTCGACTCGTTCTTCATCTCTCCAGTAGCAAGGAACGTGTCCTCCCTTTCTTAGTGAAGTGCGTGTCCCTGACACTAATCTTGTCTTAATGATCTACGGATGTTTACCGAGCCTCCTTGAACTCCACCCTCTTTGTACTGCTTCGTTCCCCCCCCCTCAAGGAGGGTATCTCTCCCTACCTGTGTGCTTCGCTTTTTTTTCCAACAGCAATCAGCTAGCCCCACTTTACCGATTTTTATTTACTTTTGCAAAAGTTACCCGCCCCCCTCTCCACCGGGGTGATATCCCTTTTCTTAATAGAGCGCGAGGACTTTCCCTCCTGCCCTTTTTGTTCCCCCCTAAAAGGCGCACGCTGATTCAAACCTCCTCCCCTGTCAAAGATATGGGGAAAGACTGAGACGAGGAGGCTGTCTCTAGGTTCTTCTCGGCCTCTCGAATGTCGAAGAGCTTATAGACCTCCTTCGTTGAGCTGGTTCGTACCCCCCCCCATCATACTGCGGTACTCTTTCACGCCTCCCCTCTGCCCGTCTAGGAGACAACGTTCTGCAGGTATAAACTTTTTTTCAGGATCTTCCTCCCTGGGCCCCCCTATCCCCTTGCCCAGAGGTGTGCGCTACGGAAGACCCCTCCTGACAGGAATAGCGTTCTCTGCACTGAAAAGGTCTCATGTTTTCCCCCTCACAGCTCCTTCGCAGATGTCCCCCCCTCCTCATTAGGCGAGCGACCCTCCATGCAACCCCCTTCCTTTTCCTTATGATAGAAGTGGTCCGACCTGTAGCCCGATTTATTTTCAATCACCATACTTCCATTCCTTGACTTTAACCCCAGGTGTGGATCGTCTCCTGTCTGAATCTACTTCCCGAGATAATACGATGTACCTTTTTTCTTTTTCTCCACCGCTCTGAGGAAGAGGGTCTTTCACTAAGTAATGCCAACACATCTACAGGTTTTGAGGAGACTGGGCCTAGATTTTCCCCACCCTTCTCCCCCAGGCGCGAAACGCTGATCGACGGGACCTCCCCCCCCCCTAATAATAACTCACCGCAGCTACAACCTGTCAGATGCCTTCTTCCGTGGCTGGTGTGACATAATCTTTCCCTTTCACTATTTGTAGACCACCGTTTTGTGATCGGGGCAGCCAGTTCTTTTTCTTCCTCTGCCGGTGTTTGTAGAGCATCCCTAATCTGCCCCTTTCCTTTCTAAAGGGTCCCCTCCAATGTGTATCGCGGTGTCCGTCGTTTTCCCCCCCCCCTTACTAAGAAGCCTTGCCCCCCAGGCTCCTCCCCCGTAACGTTACCCCGATCTCTCGATCCTCCTCCCAGAATCTGCGTCCCCCGTCACCCCCCTTATGATCGCACGTCGAGGGCATTGGATACGCCACGGTCCTCCACCGCCTCGGGTAGGAAAATTGCTCTGCACTGGTCGTGGTTCCATCGATCCTAACCCTTAAGCAGTCCTCGTCCATTTGCCGCCCCGGAAACCTTCGGACCAGTTTCCCCTCCTCGTTCAATCTTCCCGGGGTAGAGACGCTGGTTTCTTGACATTTTCTCTCCTTGCACAAGGATTCAACGCACCTCCTAGTCTTTTTTTTTTCCTGGAAAAAAGGGACCATATTCCTCGAAATTGGAGGATCCTAAGCCGGTTTTAGTCCGGGATCCATCCCCCCCTTCTTTAGGAGCAGACCCGTTCCCTCTGAGGAGCACACAATCTCACACGAGTGTGCCCCAAAGACTGAGATTGGCCCTTGTTACGAGAACTTTAAACATGACTCTTACGGAACGAGTCCTTTTTATGCGTAAGTTGCGTAGCTCCCCTTCGCTGGCGACGATCTATCTTGGAAACTCCTGAGTTTTTTTTTACTTTTTCTCCATAGACGAGTTCTGCGGTGGGGGTTTTCACACCCCCCCCCCCAGTGGGGTGGGCCTTAATCCTCAAGCATGCCGACCGCGGTCACCTCCGCAATCTTTTGATAGCCCAACAGTCCTTCGGGGAGGAGGAGCGGCCTCCTCGGCCGAGCTTCTCTCCGTCTTCTTCTGAAAGGTCCCTCGAGCAGGTGGCGGTTAGATCTCGCTTGCTTTGGTTCGGACGAAAAAAAGCTTCTGAGTTACTTCCGGAGTCTGTCGACATCCTATTCCCCCCTTCTTCCCAATCCGTTGTTGGTGTTGAGTCACCATTTCCCCCCCGGAAAGACTAATTTATACTAACAGTGGTTTCTGATAATAAAAACTTCGTAAGAATCTACCACACTTCCTCTTAAAGTTCCCTCCCCCAGTCATAGTTCCACCTCTTAGAGCTACGTAAAATGCAGAAGAACCCCCTTCCTGGGAGACCACATTCGAAAGATAGTAAGACTTGTATAGTGAGGCTGCTTGCGTCAGTCTCCGCACTATTCGACTTGAGAATATTGCACCCATCTCACGCTTTTTTCTCCCCCAGATGATCGTCCACCAGTTTTGAGGCTCGCACCGTACTCGTCAACTTCCGGCGTTTCGTACAGAGCATAGACTTGTGAATGTTCGTCGTCACCCCGGCTCACCCCTCTTTGGTACTTTTTTCCCAGTGTGTGCTCTTAGATCGCCCTTGCTCCTCCCTAATTTCTTCTCCTCCTTTTGTACTGCTTCAGTGTGCTCCGCCCTGGATCTGCGTATGCCAGTTTTCCCCCGGCCAATACAAAAAATAATTTGGTGTGTTTCAGGATAAGTGGTCATGCCCCTTGCAATCAAATTCTCTCTCTCCCCAGTAAATAGGTTTGAGACGTGAGTTTTCCAGCAGTGGTCGTTTTTTCCAGAGTGCTTGTACGAGCCTTCCTCTTTCTTCTCCTTCGAGGGAGAACCCGGTTTTTCGATCATCGTTTCCTCACCCAGAGGGCTGTATTGGAAAGGTGGCGCGAGGAGATTCTTCTATCCTACAGTGTGTTGGACTGTATGCCGTAACGACGTGTCTGTTTCGCCTCCCTCCTACTGATATCTTTCCCTCTAATTTGAAGAGCCGTTTAGGTTCTCACAGCGCTTCTTCGTGAAGGTACCCCTCTTTTCTGTCCACATCTGATATCGCCTTGGAAAGGATAAGGATTTCCTTCCTGCACCCTTTCCCTTTACCTCAAGTCCTCAGTCCTGCATCTCATAAAGATCTTGGGCTCCAATCAAGTTGTCCAACTCTCCCACTGAAACCCCTTGAACCTCAATATTCAGTAGGTGGTAGCTTTTCGTCTTTGTGCTGACGTTGGCGCCGGCATTCTTATAAGAGAAGGTCGTCCGGGTGCTCTTCACCTTTGAGTAGAAAGGAGAGGCCCAAGCATCTCTGCCTGCCCCCTTGTTCATTCCAGTCTCCCAGAAACGGTCCGTTTTGGCCAGGCCCGCCATGGACCCAACTCGTCGCGACATCTTCAGCTTAGCTGACTAGGACCTAACAGTGACCCTCCTTTTCTTTGGACAGTCTTCTTTCCCCCCCCCCCCCCCAGGGGCAAGCTCAACAGGTCCCCAGGAAAAATTCAGCTCAGTCGAACGGAAGGGTGGCAGGATTGTTTAGCTAATTTCGGATAAGAGTCCCTCCTTCCCTCCATTGAACCCCATCCCCCCCCCTTGCCTTTCAGGAAACGCTGAGTAGCTCATAATGGGGCTCTCGCCCAGCACACCTTTCATTTTATGATAGAGACCAGGCAGCGCAAATACCCCCACCCGCTTGGCGAATTCTTAAAGCTCTCTCCCCAAGAGAAGTGCGATTTTTTTCGCTTACTCTTCCTCATAGGGCTCTTTTTCGAGGAAAGATCTCCGTTTACAAACGTTTCCTCCCCCCTCTTAGCAGAAGACACTTTTTACGGATCTCCGAACCTCAGAAACTCTTCCCCCTGCAGAGGTTCCACGACGTTCTCCCGGTTTGGAGATCAGTGTTCAGGTTGGGATCCAGCCGCCCCTTTATGTAGGACAAGAGGCGGCCTCGTCCTCATCGTCGCTCGAGGAGTTCTCCTTCTATTCCCCCCACTTTTCCCCGATTTTATCGGCACGTTCCCCACGAATAAGACCAGTGACGGCTGGTACTTTTTTTTTTTTTACAGCCTCACCCCATGAGCCCCTCGATATCAAGCCCTTCTTAGGCCAAGAAAGAGTACAACCAGACCTTCCTCCTTGGGTTTACACGGCTTGGAACCCATTAGTGAGATCCTTACTAGCCACCCCGGCGCGAGGTATGTCACCCTTCCCTCCCCCTCACGAAGCTGGCTTCCACCCAGTCATTCCGTGCTTGAGGTGAGTAGACTTTCAACCCCCGCGACGATATCCGAAATTTCCCCACACTTCTCCTCTTCCTCTCCAGGTAGTCCTAATCTCCGTGGACTTAAGAAGAATGCCTTTTCCCGAGACAGGTATCTCCCTCCCCGTTCACCACTCAGAGGTTCTATTGACGATCCTCCCCCTTCATGGATAGAGGGCAGTTCAGTACTAGAACGTTAATCGTCGAGTCCCCTCATCATCAACTCACTGCAGGACTCGTGAAAGAGAGTGTTCTTTTCCTGTAATAGGTTCGTGCCACCATTAAAGGAAGTATTTCCTTCCTCTCCTTCCTTCGTCTCAAACAATTGGAGTAACACCCCATCTACCATAAATTTTTGGCACTCCTCCCGATTCCCTCTTAGAGAAATATCCTTCTGGAGATACGTTTGGGTTCCGGCCAATTATCCTTCTTTCTACCAGCCCAA
>Ga0179591_1342510_pt1 | contig 10122 bp, 10 predicted proteins | sample CZOMad2_1_08_16f_FD_182891 | JGI IMG/M metagenome (GOLD analysis project Ga0179591, IMG submission 182891) | Vadose zone soil fungal communities from Angelo Coast Range Reserve, California, USA - CZOMad2_1_08_16fungal (PacBio error correction) | ecosystem: Environmental > Terrestrial > Soil >... | reverse complement strand
ACCATTGTCTCGAAAAGTCACTCGGAAGTTTTCAGGAAGTGGTTTCTCTTGTCCTTCAGCCCCCCCCATTCCCGCTTTAGTCGGTCCCCCTGGTCCTTTTGTGTCCAACACAGTATTGAGGTTTCTTTGTAGGAACACTCCCTGCCTTGGTTTTACTTTTCAAACCCAGCGCGATTCCACCTGCCCCAAGTGCCCAGTTGCAAGTTTTTTTGCCCCACAACCGACCTGGCCTGTTTCCCTATTCCCCAAAATACCCTCGGTAGAATCCTCTCTTTTTCATCCTAATTAAGTTGTTGTTTTTTTCACAACGTGTAGATTGCTCTCCCCGGTGTATTGGGATCGTTCCCCCAGCCCTTGATGTGGTACCATTAAAAGGCCATTGAGGTTGTTGTTTTTTACTCTCTTCTGCACCTGTAGGTCCCCGGTCTTTTTTTTTTTTAAGGTCCTGGTTTTTTATGTCCCTACACCCCCCCAGGATTCGTTTTCGCCAGACTGGGTGTAACACCCCTTTTTTTCACCTTCCTTACAACGTTTCGAAGGCGACACACACCTGGCCTTGTATTAAGAACACAACGCCCCTCCATCTGTCGTCCTCATTGTCCTTCCCGTTTGTAACCCACCCTGGGTTTCGGATGGGGGGACCGTGTCCCCCGGTGGACCCGCGGCTACCCAGGCCCCTTTTCCCTACTTTCCAGACTTTTTTCCCCCTTTTCCTTGGACCTCACAGCGGCCGCTTTTTGAATGGGATGAATATGTCGCCTTTTCCCTCGATTTTGCAGGATGTTCGCCTGCTCTTGCATTGTTATCAGTCTTTTCGCACCTGGCTCGCTATTCCTGCGGTCGGACGACCTACGTGTTCTTCCCTGACCCGCCGTCGGGTACATAAACCCCAGCGGGGGCTCCCTCCCCTCCCCGAAGATTCCATTAGTACCTCCAAAACGAACGATCTGATATTTGAAGATTTTGTACCCCCTGATAGGAGGTGGTGGACCTTTTACGTCCCTGTCAGCCAAAAAAACCCCCACCCCACCAAAACAACACAACCCCCCCCCCAAACACCCAACCCCAAAAAAACCCCCCCATTTCCAGTCTGGAAAGGAACGTGTTTTTTCTCATTACTTCTTCCATTTTTTTCACCCGCCGCCCTTTTCTTGTTTTTTTTTTTCCGCTCTTGATTTTTTTCCGTCGATCAACGGATCTTTTTTTATCGTCTTTCTTCCGGTGGTTTGGTGGCCTCCTTCTATTTTCTTTGGACTTTGCTATCCTCATTGTCACCGTCAGGGTCCCCCGTGGGGACATGCCCCACTCGGCTGAAAGCCTTTTTCCCCCGCCTTTCGTTCATTGTGAACACACTGTTTTAAACTGAAAGGCCCCCCCCTTTCCCCTCGTTTTCTGCTGGGATGTCCTTTGACCTTTTGAGCCCCATTGCGCGCGGCCTTCCCAGTTCCGTAAACTCCCTTTCCAGAAGGCACACTTTTTCGACTGGACCTTGAATACCTCCCGGGCGTCTCCCCCCTGTTCCAGATCTTTGTGCTTCCGGGAAACTTTTTTTTTTCATTTGCAGCATTATCCGACTTTTTTTTCCCCGTCCCGGTGGCCCAGATGTGGAGTCTTTTTTGCCCCCCTGATAATGAAGTAGTCTGTCTGTACTCCATCCCCCATCGTTTTATTTTTTAAAACCCCTCCTCCCCCCCGCTGATGGGAATCGAAAGGATGTCACTCCCTCATTCTGACACGTTTTCACTTCCTGCTGCTCACCCCCTGGTTTTTTTAATCACACCTTATTAGGGGCACCCGTTTTTTTTCTTTTGTCCTTTTCACTTGTTCCCCCCTCTCTCCCCCCCCCGACAGTCATAGGCTAGGCAGCTCGAAGGCCCCGGCTTTGTTTGAAGCTCTTCCCCCTGTCGTCCTCCGTCTGCCTACCGTCAGGTTCGAGGTTTTTGCCCCTTTCAAGAAGAGGACCAACCCGAATCTCCCTTTTTTGGCACTTCCCTCAAATCCCTCGCCGGACTTATAAGTTCAACCCCCAATGAATTTCTCCCCCCGATTGAACCAGGACCCTGGCAGTTGTGCCCGGCATTTCCCCCCCAGACTTTTTTCTTACCCCCGGTGTACCCGTTATCTTTATGTCCTCCAGTTCCTGTAACCGGATGAACCCTCTAACAGTACTTTACAGGTCACCTGCCCGGCAGATAACCAGACGACTTCCTTGTTAGTAATGGAAGTCGATTAGACCCCTCGGTGGACCCCCCCTGTGTTCTCTTCCTCCGCAGAAAATTGGTTTGTTTAACCCTCTCGCCAGTCTGAAGCTCCGTGACCGAAGGTAAAGGTCCCTGATTATTTTATCCCTTTTTTTCCTATGGACACCCCTTTGGCGAAACGACAATCCCGATGTTTCCCCCCCCCGGGGAAACTTTCTTTTGTGATCCCCAAAAATCATTCACCAGTCAGTCCCTTCCCAGTTGTTGCGTGTTTCTCCATGGTCTTTTTTCCCAATGGTAGTCCAACAAGTATTTGTCAATGCCCACCCCCCCCCACGGCATTCTTTTTTTTTGGTTTAGTCATTTCCCCCCTGGGCGTTCCCCCTCCCTTCCCTTGGTTGCTTTTTTTTTTTTTTTTCCCTCCTTCCCTATAATGTAAGATATACAGACGTCGGGTATGGCTCGTCCAGTTTCATCTGTCCGGTTCCCGACGCTGTGCCCCCCGGGCACTGGCCACGACCCCTCCATCGAATTTTTCCCCCCCTAGCAACTTTTTTTTGACTGTTTTTCTTTTTGTCCCCGGAATTCTGACCCGCTTTCTTGATTTTTTTGTTTAAGTTCATCCCTCGACCGTTTTTTTCGTCTGTCCCCCCCCCTTCACTTTCCCGAAAAAAGGGATCACCTGTGGTTGGTAGGAAAGACTAAGGGCCTTTTTGGTTTTTTTTCCTCTTTTGCCCTGGGTTTTCTTTTCCCTGACCCCCCCCTCCCCTTTTTCCCCCTTTTTCTGGCAAAATCAGGCCCCACCCTCCCCCTGCGCCGTTTTGGCAGTCTCTATATATTTTTAATTCCTCCCCCTTTCCCTTTTTTTGTTGTGGCCTTCTTTCTTTAATTCTTCCCTCCCACATTTTTTTTGTGATCTTGGTTTGTTGCCGGTGTCCCGCGTTCCGTTTTTTTTCCAGGAGACGTTTTTTTTTATTTTTTGGCCCTCAGGAGTACCCCCGATTTCTGACCACAAAGATAGTGACGCCCTCATCCCGGATCTACTCCCCCCCCCGCTCGTCTGGACCTTGATGGGCGGACTCCCCCCCCCCCCTGGTCGCTGTTGGATTTTTTTTCATTCCCCCCTTTCCCACATCAAAACTCCGACTCCCGTCCCCCCCGCACCCGGTCCGGGTGTCCGGGGTGTTCCGGAGGAGACCCGGTAGGTTGCAACACCTTTCCCCGATGTCGTTGTTTGAGTCCCACCGGTATCTTCCCGAGGATGTTTTTTTGTGGGCCATCCCCCCCGCCACCACTCTAAGCGGCGTCGGTCAGGCCCTGAGTGATGAGTTCTCCCCCTACTCTGCGGTCCCCTCCTTTGGCAAGCGAGGGTGTGGGTTTTTTCCCATATGGGTATTCCTCCTTCTTTTTTCCTTTTGATTTTAGGGGTTTTTCCCCCTTTCCTCCCATGGTGGGACCAGTTCCCCCCCTTACCCAGCCAATTTCACGGGTCTTTCGATTGACACCTGATTGTCAGTCTTCTTTTCCCCCCTTCCTTGGCATATAGTTGGGTTCTTGTGCGGTGCGGGGCGTTCTTTTTCAGCTTTGGCCCTCAGCCAGGTACATGAAAGTACAACCCCCTGGTGTGGAAAGTCGAAAATGTAGGCTAGCTCTGCGCCCCGTCCCCCTTCTGCTGAAACTAGGTAATAGACTTTTATGACTTAAGTAAAAACCCGGATTTTTTGGATTCCTTGTCATCTTGTGTTCCTTTCTCCCCCGTTCTCTTTCCCCCCGTGTACCCCCCAGTTGCTTCGCGGACACCTCCCCATTCACCTTTCAAGACGGCTCGGCCCTTTCCCCCTCCCCCCTCCTAATTGGACCTGGAAGGTCCGTTGTGCCCTGAGTCCCCTTTTTCGTACCTGTTTTTCTAATCGGTCCCCGTGAACCCGGCACTACTTTTATTCCCCTTTTGGTAGCTTTAGTAATCTTCACCCGTCTACACTGTCCATGGAATCCTGTTAACTGGGTCCAACCCACCAGTGGTTTTTCCTGCCGACCCGGACCCCGCCGTGTGTTTTTAGTTCACCCGCATCCCTTGCCCCCAAACGGTTGGCTCACTCTAAAGTATGATAGGCACCTTTCCCCTGCCCCCCCCTACCCGCATTCTTCCCTGAGGGGGTCCAGTTCAGACTTCACCTTCCTTTTTTTTTTCAACGCTCTTGAAAACTGTGTTTCTGGACCCTGCCTTCTGTTCCGAGTGACCTTTTGGGCTTGACTGGGGGTTTTTTCGTTCACATGTGTTTCTTTCCCCCCCATTTTTTTTTTTGACCCAAATATTCCAGATTTTTTTTCATCCTTCATGTGGCTGCCCATCGACAACGCCTCTTTTTTTGTTTTTGTTAAACACGTCCGCCCCCCTCGCGGGTCCTCCATGATCTCAGCGAGCCCCCCCCCCCTGTTTCCTTTTTTTTTTTTTTTTTTTTTCTGTCCATTTTTTGTGAAAACACCTCCGCCGGTGGCTTTGATCCCCTGATCTTGCCCGCGCTTTCTTTTATGCTTTTTTTCTTCCCTGTTTCCCAGGGAAAAGATTTCCGCGTGCAAGATTCTATTTTTTTCTTGTTTTTCCCCTCTCTTGTGATCTGAGGTTTCCACATTCCCGGTTCCAGTAGGTATGTTAACGCTGGATAACCCCCCCCCCAAAGAAAATTAGCGATGCCTGATTTGACTCTTCCTTTCCCTCCCGGTAGGCGCCCCCTTTTTCCCCCTTTCTCCTTTTTCATGTCCCTCTGGCAAGACAAGCAAAGGCTCTTCCTTCCAAACAAGTCACCCCTTTTTCCTATTAGAGTTTTACTGATCCGGATCCCTTTCCGACTCTCTCAAATTCTCAGGAGTCTTCACCCCTACCCTACCATAGCCCTGCACGTTCTCGCTTCCATCTCGCAGGTAAAACTAATGGGTCGATGAATTGTTACTCTTTTTTTTTCCCGGCGCCCCCCTTTTTTCCCCTTCTGCTTTTCATTGACTCTCCCTTTGAAATCTCCCCTTATCAGCATTCTCCCTATTCCCAAGCCCAACAGTCCCTAGGGATCCCTTCTTGTCTCCGAGCTTTTTATCCCCCAGTTCCCCCTTGGTGACCACAGTTTCGTCCTTCTGACACTGAAAAAGTTTTTTCAAGTCCACACCCTCAAACCCGGGGGTTTCACCCCCCCAACCTCCGGGATGACGAACCTTTCAACGGGCAGTTTTAGGCCCCAACTTTCGCATTTTGGTATGGTTTCCCCCCATGCGGTTATTACTTTTTTTTTTTTTTTTTGCTGGATTAAATTTTTTCCCTGTAAACGTCTTGCCGTAGATCGACTCCGCTGACCAGTGTCAACTCCCACTCGGGTAGAAGAGTCTTACTGTCCTCCTGGGTAATGTCCACCTGTCAACTTCCCCTTGTGTGTACAAAAAGATGTCGGAATTTCACTCACCTGGTAGGATTATCTTTTTTCCTCATCCCAACTGTTGACGCCCCTTCCAATTGCGACCCGGGTTTTCTCTGATAGGCATCGTTCACTCTTTTTACAACCCGGAACCCCCTTCTTCTTTGCGGTTTGGCTCCGTAAGTTCCAGTTTTTCCACTGCCTGTTTAATCGAAAGCTTTTTTCTCTTCCTAAAGACTTTTCTTCCCAATCTGGCGCACCTCTATTCTTTCAGGGCGTATATTTGCACCGTTTTCTTGGCGGGGTCTCCTAATTTGTGGTGGTTCACATCTTGGACGTGAGTACAAGGGGCGGGTTTAAGTTGAAGCCGCACCGGACCTTTTCCGTCACACGGCCCCGTTCTTTTAGACCAAAAAGTTCCACCTCACATCAAGTTTTGATACTGTTCCTGTTTTGACTTGTCTGGACTTTGTGATCCTATTCTCCCTGAGTCTTTCGATTTACAAAACCTCGATCTTTAATGTACGCCCAGAATCGCTTTTAAGTCTTCGTCTTTTCTGTGCCCCTTTTCATCCCTGCTTTTTTGTACCCCCCTCCCGTGCCTCTAGTAAATAGTCCCCTCTGGGGAGATTTGTCTCTTTTTTTTTTAGTGGCGTTCGTGTCTCTTAAGTGTTTCCTGTGGGTCTGTTTTTAGAACCTTCTTAGACTGCTCCCCGGCCCCACCCACAGGTTCTACTGGGCTGCTGTTTTTTTTCCTCTTCCTTTTTCTCTCCCCGGATCAACACTTTGCGCTGCCGGTTCTGGGTCTGGGTAAAGGCTCCGTCCGTATTTTACAACCCCTCCACACATGAAGGTCCTTTTTTGTCAACCCCGTTCAAAAAGCATCCTGTTCCCTTACCGTAAGGGTGCCCCCCCCTGAATGACTGCCGGAGTATGACATTTGATAATCCAGTCCAAGTGCCTACCCACCTTACTGGAAGATTCCAAGACCCCAGCCCCATCTTCTCCTTGATCTGAAAAAGGTGGGATCTTCTTCCCCGTAACCCCCAGTCTTCTGTTTTCTGCCATATATTCATGGAACGTAGCTGTTTTGTTACCTCTCAGGTTCAGGTACTTGGCCCGATGTCACCGATTTTGATCTTCACGCCCAGGGTGACAACCAGGCTCCTTCTCCGTGAGGGGATTCTTGGCACCAGCAACATCGCGTTCCATAGCTTAACGGACCACAAAGGATAGTTGCTTCATCACATTTGCTCTTACGCAACCTATTCTTCTCACCCCTGTGAAACCCCCGGCACAGGGTCTGTTTAACATGCTGCCTTTTGATCCCCTTTCTTTTCTCACAGGGAGGGTGCTGGTTATTTTTCCCATGAAAGTTCTCTTCTCCCGAAGGTCATATGCGAACCCTCCTAGGTCGGAAGTCTTTTTGCTTGAAGGCCTCCCCCCTTTTCGTTGTTTCCCACTATTGGCGTTTTTTTTTCCGTTTCTCGGGACGACGATGCCGCAACACCGCCCCTGGGCCCCAGTCGCCATTCCCTCATGTTTGCAGGGCCTTTTGCGTTCTCCGGGGCCCCCCCCCCAAAAACCGTTTGGACTCCTTTCCCTTTCACGTTTCCACCAAGCTATCGGTCCCTCAGTTCCAGTCGACGCTTCTTGACCTTTACTTTTTTTTTCTATTTCGACCCAGGCTTTTGTTTTCCTTCACTCCGCCACAGTAGTACCTCCCCCTTCGGACCCAGCTACCATTTTTCCCCCCACGTTGATTGGATCACGCAGACGTCGTTGTTCTAGATTATGACTCCGTCTAAAAACGGTTTAACCCCTGGAGGCAGGCAGGCATGGTCTACCCTTGACCTATTTACTGCCTCCCTGGTATACTACTGCACCCTCGGAAACCTTTATTCCCAAGAACAGACAGACGGACAGGGGCTAGCACCCCGTCGAACTACCTTTGAAACGTAAGCAGTTCCTTTCAACTTCCTTGATGTGTTAATTTGACCAAATTGAGAGTATGGTCCCCCAAGACGATGGAATTTTTTGTGTTCGGTCCTTTGCCCCCCTAGCGTTTCTCGTTACACCCGGCCCATGGGGTTCCTGGGCCCGCAGGTTCTTTCCTCTACCCTGATCCGCCGCACGCGGCCGCGCCATTAGTATTCACCTCCTCGAATTTTGATGTTGAATTCCCCTCCTACGAAAACATTCGAAATTTCCCGCTTGGCACTTCGCTTGGTCGCCCTTGTCCTCTCAGCTTGTTTGTTTCTCCGGATAGCCCCTTTGATTCCTCTGGTACCCCCTTTGGGGATTGCCCCCCACAACCCACCCCTTTTTTCCTCAACCCTGCATGATCCACCGGGTGGATCGGCAATCTGGGAGTGATTTCTTCAAGCTTGGCCCTCCCGTATTTTTTTAGTGCGGGAAACCATGCCAAGTGTCCCGCCCCACCCTGCACCCCAAGGGTGGTCTTGCTCCCCTCCCCTATACTTCCTCAGATTTCCCCCTCCATAATTTGTTTTGTGGTGTTTTCGATCTTTGAGCGCCGACGCCCCACTTGTGCTGTTGGCTTTGCACTTGGACGTGTCCGTCCTTCGAGTTTTTTTTTTTCTACTTTTTTCCCCCCCGTTGTTGGTTCCGAAATACAAGGGCGCGACTCCATCGTCTTTTCGTCCTTGTTTTTGGCGGGAGTTAGCCCCCGAACCCCCCCCCATGTTTAGGATCAGTGTCAACAGATTCCAACCCTCAACACAATACGGGCACGCCACCCACGGTAACCCCCCGGTGAGCTCGTTTGTGGTGGTATTATCTGTTACGTTTCATGCCTATCTGCAATCTATTAGGATGCTGGACCGGACCCCCCTTCGACAAGAAGTCAAGTGCTGGAGTTCTGTGTTTCTTTTCCAATTTTTTTCGACCCTGCGGGAAATCCTGTTCATTCCGGTAGTGTTCTCCCACCTCTTTTTAGTTTTTTTACTCCCGCCCGTGCTGTGTTCTTACCCCCTTACCCCTGGACCCCTTTGACTTAACAGCAATTCCCCCCCCTGATCTGTGTTTTCCCCCTTTACTTCAGTTAGTTTTTTCCCTTGGGCCCCCATCTTTGTACGGGACTGCAGGTGTCCGCGTAGGAGCTCCCTCCTGCACAGTCCCCCCTTTGACCCTTTGATAAAGCCTGTCTTGTCTCCTGTCCCCCCCTCCTTTTCGAAAGAGGCATAGACTTCCCTGATAACGGCATTCGACCCACGACGTCGGGGGATTCCTTAGCTCCGGTGACTCTTCCTAAGTTTTAGCGGCTTTCCCCCCCCTCCCATTCTTAGGCAATTTGCCCCCGTCCACGCTCCTCTCCGGCGGGCTGGAGGAACAGTCTTTTTCCCCCTTCACGTAAAGCCTTGTCTTTTCCCCTTCGCCGGTGGTTGCATTGGTCACGGGAACCGACGCCGGTGCGGTTTTTCGGTTTGCTCGTTTCGTTTATGTCACAGAACCCTCCCCCCCTTACTCTTCATTTTTGTCCAAACAAACGGTGGCGGACCGCCCTGCCTCCCCCCCGTCCTGAGTCTCTTTGGTAATTTCTCTCTTTTTTTTTTTTCCCGGTGGGGCTCCCTCGGAACGGTCGGATACCAGCACCCCCCGTCCTTGATCTGACGAATGGGCTCCACCCCCCTTCCCCTGCATGGATTTCGTCCTTTTGCCTTGCCGCCGATAGTTGCCCCTGCTTCCCCCCTTTTTTTCGTTTTTCTGCCCCCAAATCAAGCTTGGTTTTCCATCCCGTCTTTTTCTGCTGTTGGGAAACCCCCCCATTCTATAATGATTTTGGCGGTTTCATTTTTCAGAAATATTGGGCGACCGTCTTCCCTCTCGCTAGTACCTTGATAGCTTGAGTTCCCCCCACTTCCATCTCTGGTCCCACACTTTTTGCTGGCTCCAGGGCGAAGTGGCAGGTTTCTTCTGGATGTCTTTGTGGCATTATGTTTCAGAATCCTCTTATTTATATGTGCTGCCTAGTTTTCCTCCCCCCCCGGGTTTCACAATGCCGGCAAAGGCGGTGCTGTTCCAATTCCCCGCTTTCTTAAACAGGACCTCTTTTTTCCTCGGATTTTCGGAGCACCTCCCACGTTCGCTCCCGCCTGTCGTCCGCTCTTTGATCCTCTGCACAAGATCCGTAATGGACAACCCGCCCAGGTCTCCTTGGTTTGCCTACTTATCTTAATGAAAAGTTCTTCCCCCCTCGCCCTTCGCCTTGCAGACCAGAACCCAGAGGTCTTTTAGCTCTGGGAATAGGATTCTTAGGTCTGAAACCATTGTTTAACAGGAGTTTTTAATGACAGCCGCTGAAATCCTCATGATCCCACTGCCTATTGTCCCGTTTCGAAATCTCCATTTAAGGGTCCCATCTCCAGGCTGCCCAGCAACTTTCTTGACCTTTCTTTCTTCCCCTGTTGTTTCTGGAAACCCCCGTTTTCGTTCCCACCAACTCTATGGGAGGGACGAGACGCTAACCCACAGAACCCCCAAGTCACCCTCGGCCC
>Ga0179591_1255161_pt1 | contig 10122 bp, 7 predicted proteins | sample CZOMad2_1_08_16f_FD_182891 | JGI IMG/M metagenome (GOLD analysis project Ga0179591, IMG submission 182891) | Vadose zone soil fungal communities from Angelo Coast Range Reserve, California, USA - CZOMad2_1_08_16fungal (PacBio error correction) | ecosystem: Environmental > Terrestrial > Soil >... | reverse complement strand
GCAGAACAGCAAATTTTCTTTTCTTCGTTGGTGCTGTCTCGAGAATATGGATGGATGGAAACCCTCCCCCCCCCCCACTTTTCTCTTAGATGCCATTTTTCTCGATCATTGCTTTCTTCCCACTACCTCCATTTTCCTTTTTTTTTCACAGGCGGGAGTTTTCTAGTTTTTGTGGTCAGTTTCAAGATTTTTCTGGATTCCGCTGAGTGTGCTCCCTTCTCCAATTGCCTCTGCCCCCTTTCCCCTCTTAGTCCCCCTTTCTGGTAGATAGCTAACAATTCGCCAATGATTGACCCTTTAGTGCCTTTTGATATTGGCGCGTCCCGCCGCAGTCGGTTTTAAAGTTTTTTGGCACACCAGAAGTTCCTCAGTCGTTCCGTCCTATGATAATAAGACGATCGACTCATATTGCGAGTTCCCTCTTCTCTCTGCCCCCCCCCATTGTTAAAAGCACCATACAAACTTTTTTTTGCATAGCTTCTCTTTGACGCCGAGGATTAAGATTAACCCTTCTTACTTTCAGAGACTAAGCTCTATGTAGCGCCCCCCCCCAACCGAGATAGCGCCATTTTTTCTATTCCCTTCACGAAGCGCTTTGATTTTTTAGTCTCCTTTCATGGAAACTAGCTTTGGGCTCCTCGGCGACTCTTTGTTCTATCATTGTGCACCCCGAACTACCCCGCCCCCTTAGCTAATTGCCGTTCATTTCTCCTTTGCTATATACCACAGATCTGAGTCGCCGGTTCATCTCTGTTCGTTCAATCCAGATGTGCGCACAAACTTTATCCACCGTTCATTTTCCTGGCCCACAGAGGTGCCCCATCCAACAACTTCAAGAAAGGCCCCTATTCCCTTTCCTAGGGCGTGACACGCTTTTGTGTTCTTTGTACTTCCAACTGTCGGCCGGGTAGCTCGCAAATATGTCGTTACTTTCTTCTCCCCGACTAACCCCCCCCTTAAACCCCCCCCCCCCCACCACCCCATAGATGAGTCAAATGACGGTGGTGCTACTACCATAGCCTCCGGTACAGCATGGCTCCTCCCTCCCCCCAGCCAAGCTAATTGAAGAAATTTGGAAGGCGGTCCATGATTCCTTCTCCCCCTCCCTGAACTTCTTTTCTCTCTTCAAGGGTGAGGCTAACGTGTTTCTTCCCAACCCGGCTTCTTTTAGTCCCCGGTTAATCTTTGATGACGCAGCTTCTCCACGCCTTCTCTTTCCTTCGGCCTGTTGGCAAGACATTCTGATTTCTTGACGTTCTCCCCTCCACTTCTTCCTGGCAGGAGATGAAACCCCGCTCCTTTTCTATAACCAGTTTTTCCTCAACTGCTTCTTCTTTTTTCGAAAGATGCAGTTCTTACTCCTAATCAGACTTTCTCCTCCCTTGAAAGTACCCCCCCGAATTACTGTTAGCTTCTTTATCCGACGTTGAAGCGAATAGTTCTGCTTCGTCTACAATTTCTCCCAGGATTCCCTTTCTCGTTCTTACGCTTTCCCCCTTTCTCTTTTCATTCCATATCGATTTTCCCATGTGGGTAGTCCCCCTCGACAGTAAGAACTTCACGGCTTGATCCTTCCTCTCTCTCTGATTAGACCTTCACTCGTACGCCACGTTGTATCGAAGTAATGCAGACCCTTATTCAGATCGGTCTCGTTTTTACCCCTTATTCCTGATTCGCTTAAGAGGTTTTGGGCTTATGGGAAATCCTTAATGACCTCGTACCGTCCGTCCTTCAGCAGGCCGGCAATTGACACTTAATAGCCCTTTACTTACGATGGAAGTTCTTTTTGAGCTCTGATCAACCCACCGGAACTTCTTTATGTATCCACCTGGAAACTGCTTGGATAGTGTTTGTTCCCCATTTGCATCGGAAGAAATTTATCCTGGGCATGACCTGACCGTTCTTTTCCCTAGCAGAAAGTAATGTGGGTGTATTCATGGTGACCGGAAAAACACACCACCCACCCACCCCCATCCCCCCCCCCCCCCCCCCCCAACCCCCTGGTCCTCCGTCCGAATATCCCTCCCACCGCGAGGATTCCGGATTTTTTTGCACCCGCTCGGATCATCGTCCCGTTTTCACTATTGTTTGTGAGACATTTCAACAGGTGGTGCAATGTAGACCCTCTGAGTCTCCGTTCGCCGGCATGACGCTCTAGGTTTCCTTCACTTTCTAGTCTTCTTATCGTCGCCGATTTCGGTCCCGAGGTTTCTTTATAGACACGGCCGTCTCCTTGCGTTTGAGAGTTTGCCTTATCTGTGCTGTTGGTGTTATTAAGCCCTTTTTTTTTTGCTTTTCCGATCCCTAAAAACGAATCTTCCGCTGTCTTGTCGGCCTCTGCTATCTCGCGATCTGTTTTCGATCATACGTCGGCGTTTGGAAAGGCTCTTTTTCTGTTCAGACCCCCCCCGCCCTCCTTTTCGTAGCTGCAGACGCGATCCTGCTCCCGGGTAAAACGGTGTTCTGTCATTCTTTGGGCCGTTGCCGTCCATGCCTCCCTACGTTATGCCGGCTCTCTTCAGTACATGTCGTTTGACCTTTTATTCCTTGATTAGCTTGTGGATTTTCTGTTCATTTCGATCTTTCATATGGATATTTCTGGGCTTTTGCTTTCTCCTATATGCGGAGGCTTTGACGTCCGCCGCGCCCTCTTCTTCCCTGCCCTCTCTGGTCCGCCCGGCCTTAATTTCCTCGGCGTTCCCGGTAAGCGAACGCGAGTAATTTAGCCCCTTTGCCCATACTTGCGGTTTTTCACTCCCCTGCCTTACCTCCGCATTGGTCACACTCTTCCATTGATCCTGCCTTTCGTCTGTGCTTTGAGCTACGATCGACCTTTCTGAATCCTTGTTCTTCGTGCACTTCCTTCCCTGCAGAATGCTGTTGATGGTATGTTTCCTTGATACAACGCCAGATTATATTTCTCCCCTCCCCCTAGTTGTTTTGTGTTTTTTTATCGACCTCCCGTTTTACCCTTCACAGACCTCAAACACATCTTAACCGTTTTGCTCCTCTAAATAGAATCCTATCGTTCCTATGGCTTCTCTATTCTACCTTGAAGCCCTACTAAAATATAATTTGTTTACTGAACCTTTGCGACATGTCTCTATTATTAGATCCCCTAAGGTTCTGACGCATTGTACCGTCTGGAACCCAAATTTATCCTCCCCCTTCTGTCTGATTTTTGTCGTTCTACTACTCTTCATCCTGGTCCGGATTCGGACAAGATCCCGGAATTTATAAAATCACTCTTGTTCACTTGTGGATCCATTACTTTTTTTCCCTCGGCATGATGAAAGCACCCGTAACTCGCGGCCAAGAGAAAGACTTAATATGCCACAAGTCCTCCCATTTCTGAGCATCTTTTTAGCCCGTTCACGACACCTACCCACTTCCGAATTTTCATGGGAGCATTGAATTGCCCCTCCCGTTGGTGATTCCAGTAGGCACTTCATACGCCGAATGTCCCGTTAGTTGTGCCCCCTCTTCCTTCCTTTTTCGTCATTCTTACACCCAAAAGGCAGGATTTTTGGCAAATCAAGACCGGTTATCTTTGCCCCGCCGACTTGATTATCCGTGACCTGGCGGAATCTTGCGAGAAAGCGCAAAGTTTGTGCGTACGTTGTCTGCTTTTCGTTGTCGCTGCTTCGAAAAGTTTGACTCACCAGTTTAATCGACCCCCCCCCCGCCCATCGTCCAATTTTTTCCTTTTAACCATCCTGCAGAACTTCCCGGGTCATCTCCCCTTCCTAAACCTTTGCCCATCACGCGGAGATCAATCCGGCCTATTTTTTTTGCTCCTCTTTTTTCCTCCCCTGGAGATATATGATTTTCAACCTTTTTGAAACACCGGCTTGGTTACCGTGTTTCTCCCGCAAACCAATCGGCCAAACCTGAGCCCCCTTTTTGCTTCCTCAAGCGTTTCAGGCAAGACATGTTTTTTAACTCCGCTCGGTGTGTGATACTGAACCCTTTGCCTGTTTCCCTTCCCTTCATACGCGACTTCGCTTCTAAGAAGACGTACTTTCAGTCAAAAGTTGATCCCCTCTGTGCCCTTGCCCCTCTGCATTCTCCAAGCAGGGCTTTTCCCCTATGACGAGATACCCTAAAGTGTTCACGGGGTAATAGACCCAACGTCCTGCAGCGCCCGATTCCCTTCTGCGGATTAACCTGTCACCAAGTCCGGCTTGCTTTCATAGGGAGAATCTTTCTTCCCTTAACATGACACCCCTCTCCAGATTAAGATCAAAGCGACCTCGTCCCCGTATATTATTCTCTACGGCTCAGTAGATGACGATGTTTGATCAAATAATCCCGGTTCCCCCCCAACACGTTTTCCTCTTTTCCCGAAATGCTCTTCATATCACTCAAGTTTGATATATATCGTGACTGAGACCCGGCTTTTCCTCCTACCTGCCCTTTCTTCCAGTCGCTTTGAACTTGATTCTTTTCCCACGCAGCCCATGAACTGTCGCCTCTATTGATTTAATCCACTTCTTCTTTTTTCCATGACCCTCCCTAAAGAACCGGTGTGTGGTTTGCCCTGCGTGTTTAATTTAATAAGGCGTCCCATCTGGCTCCCCCCGCCCTTTCTTCGGGTTATTTGTCAGCCAACATGTGTAGGCTGTTCATCGCCTTCCCCCCGTTAAGAATTGGCGGCTTAACGATTCTTTAAATGTCCAGATTTTTCTGGCAACCTCATTTTCTTTCCTCTCTGAGTGTCCCCCCAATTCAAGCCACTTTTTTATCAACTGCTGGCTACCACGGACCTTTTTGCCGCTGCACGATGAGGACATTTCCTCGCTCCAAAAGAAGTTCTTGTATGGATCCTTCCTCATTTTTTCCCCTCCATTTCAATTCATTCTTTGGGGAGATGCTGGTAGACGGCCGACGAGGCTTTACCGCGAACGCGATGATTAGGTTTGTTCTTCCTCCTTTACCCGCAAATTTTTCTCCTTTCCATCCCCTCCTTTACTTGGCGTACCTCTACTCTCCGATGGGCCACTTCTGGCATCTCAGTCCTCGCTCACTGATGTAACAAAACGCTGGGTCTTCAATTGCAATTTTTATTCCGTTGTTCTCCGCACATCGGTAGTGCCACCGCTCTTCAGCGGATGTTTGCTGTTGGTCTCGTCCTACAATACCCCCGCCGCCCCCCTTACTTCCCTTTTAGCTGGAAAGGGTTCCTTTTTTGGGGCCCAATCTCAGTCTTGCCATCTTTCTGCCTCGGCGCTCGTCAAAGCGCGGGTCCTCCCTGTAGGTTTTTCACGGTTTTTTCGTTTTATGTCCGAACCCCAGGCGGTTTTTGCGTTGGGCCTCTCCCCAAATTTTATATCGTCTTTCTTCGACAGTGCTTAGTTTCTTCCCCGTCCTGTCCCGGAGATCCATGTTCTGCGCATCTTTCGCGATTTAGACTTGTTCTCCACCTTATTTTTACCCCTTTGTTCATCTCCCCCATCAAACTCGACATCGCGATCCTATCTTGACTAGGGTCCCCCTATGAAACCACTTCATAGTTCACCACCAATCCCTCCGAAGACTTTTTGAACGACATATAAACACGCGCCCCGCCCCCCACTAAAGAAGGGAGGACTTTGTGTTCGCTTTCTGACCTCCACGTTTTGCGGACCTTTACTCGGGCCAAGTTTTTTTAGGCTTACTTCGAAAGCCGTTCCCGCAGCTATCAACATCTTCACTCCCGGATCATTATTCCCCCCCCCCTTCCCAAATAAACTATCCATCCCCCCGCGTTACCCCGGAACCGGCCTATGCCGAGAAAAAGGTTAACGAAACGATGATGTCTTGGATTTCGTGTTATTTAAGGACCTCTCCTATTTCTACCTTTCCCCTGCGTTTTAACCCATTCTCCTGTCTTCTCAAATGTCTTTCGTGAATTATGCTTTCTAATCCTTTTTTGTGTTGCCGTATGCACGACCTGCTTTTCCAGATAGTGGTGGCCCCGGGGAGACCTCGAGCCTTGACGGCTGGAAACCCATCATCGCCTTAACCTTTTTCTTTCTTTTCCCCATTTTTCTTCTTTAATTCGGATGGGATCCAAAAAAGGGTGTGATGTTTATTGCAGTTTTTTTCTCGTGACAGAATGATTAGAGGTTGCCGGTCATTTTGAGTTCTTTTGGGCTCTTCTTCGAAGTAATCTGTGTTCATTGGTCCTGAGTTCCCCCCCCAGGGTGGTAGTCTCTAGTCACCCCCAATTATGTTAAAGTGGCGGTATTTGTGATCGTCACGGACGCCAGTGGCGCGCACATGGGTGGGTCCATTCCTTATTCCCTTTTTCGAATGCCGACCATCGGACTCTTAATTTGATTTGTGTATCCCTGCCCACCCCTGGGCCCCCCTCACTATTTTTCATTCCACAGACTTTCCTTGAGCGCGAGGAGCAGATTTGATCTCCGCAGTTATTGACGTACTTTCAAGGTACTCCTCTCCCAAATTTGCTATTAATTTTTTTTCGTTCATTTAAACGCGAAGTGAGTTTTGAACTTTCTTTTGCCCCTCCGCTTTTGCTATCGTACCTTGACTGATTGATTATTGTCTTGTTTTACCCACTGAATCTTTTTCAATACTTCCGTCTCGGCAGGTGATTGGATTCACTCTCCCCCTCCCCCCCTCGTCCCTGGTGAAGTTGACCATCAGAGGTGCGCGCCCCCCCTTTTCTAACCATGTTATTGCCGACCCCGCTTTTTTTTACCATCCAACCCTTACTTGAGCCTGAGACCAATTAGTTGCGGCCCAGCACTGGTTTTTTTACTAACGGAGGAAAAAAAGTTAGTCCTGACTTCCAACTCTTGCGGTAATCTTCTGGCCGCCCCTCCCCCCCTCGACCCATTCGAACTAGCAGCAGCGTATTGTGAGACAGTTATGCATGCGTCCTAAGCAGACGGGCCGCTTTACGCCAGCAGATTGCATTTTCCCGTCTGCCCTTCGTTTCCGACACATTCCCTTGATAATTTTCCTTTTTTTTCACACTTCGGTCCCCCCAACCCTGTGGTGCAGGTTCATCTTTAATTTGTTTGAGACGCCGTCTCGTGCCTCCTGCCTTTTTTTTTGCCAGCCCCCCCCTTCCCTTTCTCCCCATGAGACATCACTTACGTTTTTCTAACCTGCCTACGTTTCTGGCTCGGACCTTCCCTCCTCGAGCCGTAGTTTTGTGAGACCCCTTCTATGTTCTTTTGTTTTTATCATCAGAGTTCCGCCTCCCCTGCTTCCCCCCGTGCCCTCATCGTCTTCCAGCGAGCTTGACTTTTTTTCGTCAGTTGTTTTTAATCTTGCTCGTCTTATCCCGCCCCCTCGTAGCGAGTTAGCGCTGCACAAACTGTTTCCACGAGCATGCCCTTGCCCTCCTCTAACTTTTGATTTTAAGATACCCTTGCTATCCCAGAGCACGTTATCGCCGTTTTTTTGTGCCTGTTTGAAACCTAGTATTCTTCAGGGTCGATGAGCGAAGTGACTTTCAACCCTGAAATTTGATTTCAGAGGATCGGGCTTCCTTTCAGAAGTGGCAATGAAAATTAGACCTCCTTCCTCTTGGGCCCTTTTGATTCCCTCCGCTACGGATCCCTCTTTAGCGTGTTGCTCATATTATCCCCACCCCCTTGCCCGGCTAGAGTTTAAATGGCCCTTTTGGCTCGTTTTTGCAGTGCAAAAAGTGAAAGACTTTCATCCCCCGGCCTACCTGTCCCTGAGCCTCCTTCTATCCTCCCCTCCCTCCACGTGAGTGTGTTTTTCATTTCGACGCCCTTTGCAGAATGCCTACCCCAAGCGCAGGATGCCTTTTATATGACCTTTGCTCTCCTATGTTTCCTCTTTGTTTTGCCTTTGGACACCGTAACCCGTTGTCCCTTTTGACCGAAGTTAGGTAGCCAGATCGATATCTCCCCTCCCCGTATATTGATTGCCTTTATCTACGATCCTTAATTTTGGCCTTGCGTCCTGTGAGACCTTTTTTGCTCCTTTGAGTTTCCTTGGTGTAGATGAATCCCTGTGTGATGCCCCCTTTTCTATCTCTGACAAGAACCTACCCCCTACAGCGCTGCCTGGACAGTTTCTCAGCTCCTTATAAGTCCAGTCGTTTTCCGTGGCGAAATCTTTAGATTTTCTTGCGCCTTGTTTCCGAAACAAGCCTCCTTTGCGGTCCTTGCGCGCGAACGGCCGACGGTTTTTTAACAATTCCCCGCTAAGGGAGTTGATCTGTTCCGTCCTCGTGTAAAGCGCTCCCCTCTCTTACTTTTATTGACATGCTTGAGTGTGACTTGTGTTTATGATCATCTTTATTATACTTTTTATCTTTTTTTCGTTTCCCCGAAGTCGCTGGAGCGAGGCTTAGGGACGGCGTTATCCTCTACCCGCGTTGAAAATAGTCTGACGTCCTCACTGTCCATGTCCCAATGAAGAGTCCTCGTCCCGGACTTTAGTGCCTGCGCACGAGTTCTGACCTCTTGGTCTCTCCTGTAGGTTCGAAATACCCGTCCTTCCGCGAAGAATGGATTCCCCTCTAGAAATGGAGCTTTCCACTACCCTTCCGTGCGGGTTCTTTTATTGAGAAGGTAGTATCTATCTCTACTGCACGTCCTTTAGTGTAGGAGTGGCTACTTAACCTGAATTTTTGCTTTCTGGGGAGTCTCACTGCTTCCCATCCTTCTCTTCTTTCCCCTACTTTTTTTTTTCTATCTATTCCCCGGTGGTGGATGGTTTTCTCAGTCAAGACCAAAACTTCCCATTTTCTGAGTCAAACTTTACTTCCTAGATGGCGATACTCTCTCTCCTGGTCCCCTACGACATCGGATAATGGAAAATGTTTCCCCCACAGTTTTGAAACTTGACGTTTTAGCTCAGGTTTTTTCTCCCCCATGAACTCTTCTCCTCGCTTTCGACTGGATACAAGTTTCCCTACGCCTATTTAGTGCGCAGTCGTAATGGGTCCCTTTTTCCTCCATAGGACTTCCATTTTGGTCCAGTTCTCCTTATCATCCCGCCCTCACTCGACCGCAGAGAACGAGCATTATTGAACCACACCCCCCAACGGTATACCCTTATTCCCGTAATCCAGACCAAATCCCTACTTCCCTTTTAAAGCGAGATTTCATCGTAGAGATGGCGCCACTCCTCCCCCCCCCGCTCATTAAAGCTCTTTCCAGTTTTTCTTTAACCGTCTTCAGGATATTGTCCCTTTCAACCCCGGTTGAGTCTTGTGCTGACCATGGACCGGAAAATATTACGCCCCCCCCGCCCATCTTCTTGATCGTTTATGTCCTTCTTCCGCGATCCGTCCTACATCGCTCTTTTCTTTGCTTTCGTTGGCGATGCTCGACGTGTCTCCCACACGGCTTCAGAGCACCACCCCCCCTCCACGTACCAGTCCTCCTTCGCCCCACCTAAGTTTCGAAATTCCTGGTCTATCCGAGACTACACCGAGACACAATCCCTTTCCAATGCACCCCTTGCATCCTTTGCCCTGTTTTTTCTCTATTTCAATGCTGTCTGGGCCTCTCTTGCATTATGACATGGGAACCAAGGTGGTCCTTAAAGTTTTTTTCTCCATCCAACCCCCCGCCTCCAAACTCGGCCGCCGTTCTTCTGAGAGTTTCAGCCCCCGTTGAATCGCGCCGGTGGTCGGATATGATGCTGTCTTCCCTGACAGTCCCTCCTTCTTTGCGCGTATGACTACCTCAGTTCTTTCATTTTCCCCAGTCTAAGTTGCTTGATCTGGCAATTGGGCCCCCCAAAGTCCATGTTCCCCTTTTTGAGATACCCGCTTCCCTGGTTGTCACTGCGCACAAACACAGCAGCGCCTAGAAGGGAGCGCGTTGCAACCTACTGCACCCAAGCACGGCTCTATGCTGTCCTCCAGTTCCTTAAACTTCTGTCCTTTCCGCCCTCCTCCCCCCTGCCTTAATTTCTCTCCTTGAAAAGTTCCTATATCGAAAGTTAATCGATCTTCTCTTGGTTCATTTTCTTCCTTCCTCTACCCCTTCATTTCTCCATTGCGAGTTCTATTCTGTCCCCCTTTCTACCCCTAGCCGTCTATACCCTCAACCGCCGCCCTCTCTCGAGGAATTTTCCCCAGATCAGGAAGGGCCTGGCTCTCTGTCCTCTTTTCCCGAGATC
>Ga0179591_1542656_pt1 | contig 10123 bp, 13 predicted proteins | sample CZOMad2_1_08_16f_FD_182891 | JGI IMG/M metagenome (GOLD analysis project Ga0179591, IMG submission 182891) | Vadose zone soil fungal communities from Angelo Coast Range Reserve, California, USA - CZOMad2_1_08_16fungal (PacBio error correction) | ecosystem: Environmental > Terrestrial > Soil >... | reverse complement strand
GATGAAGCCTGCGCATTCTTCGAGGTGCGCGCAGAGTGCCCGGCTTGAAAGAAGAAGCCTTCGACCCGAGAGCTGTTGGACTGGCTGAAGCTTTTATTGATGAGGAGGAAATGACGCGAGGATGCATGAAGGGTGAGATGCGAGAAGAGAAGCATGAGCCCCAGACCGCTGCACGGCGCAGAATTGGGAAGAACGAGCAGGCACGGCATCGTTTTCGAGGGCTGCCCGGACTAAAGCGCGGAGGGAGGGAAGTATAGCCCCGTTCTTTGGCGAAAGCCGAACGGAGTTCGGATCACGCTTCCTGTCAAAGGCGGGGACGAGGACTTCAGTAGCCGTGCTCCATATCACGAGAAGCGGCGCACGTCAACTGCCGTCGGGCAGCGCGAGGGCATCCAGGATCGTGAAGGTGGTTTGGCGCCGTCGGATGGTTTTTAGCAGACGGCCGGGAGGCCCGTGCCGCGATCCAGGCTTGGAAGCGTAGTGATGGACTGGCGGCACCACTCGGGCAACTCGCGTTCCCATAGCTCGATGACGAGCTCTGCGGCATGCGCGCGGAAATGCAAAAGGGGCTTTTGCGGTCGCTTCGGCCGGGTCTCGTCGAGCCCAGTTAGTTGAGATAGAATTGAGACGATCGGCTTCGAGATCGTACCAGCCGTGATCGCGGGATACCGAGCGCACCACGTCAGCTTTTGGGAATTCGTCATGGCCTCGATATGACGGCGGCGAATGTCCGGAAACATACAGGTCTTACGGATCGGCGCCGTAGTAGCCGAGATGTGGCGAGGCCAGAGTGATGCACGCCTGATTCGGCGACGATCCGGTCGAGCGCGCGCACGCGGCCAGGGTATATCGTGTCAATGCGAAATTGAATACCGTGCAAACCCACAAGCCCCCTCGCCCAGGAAGGCAGTAATCCTCCTTGTGTCGCTCCTCTGCCAGCGCCTCCGTGATGAAGCAAGGCGGCGCTTCGGGCGGCGGCGCGAGAAAACAAGTCGAGCCGATGCGCGCGGGCTCTAGCCCGATGAACGAGGTCGAGGAGAACGCGCGATAATTTTGCGCATCAGATGCTGCGCGCCGCACCAGGCGGCGACGATCTGACAGCACTTCGGCCGGGAGGGTGTTGTTGAGAGGCCGATGTAAGTGGGAGCGATCCATTCCACGGAGTTTAGAGGCTGAGGAAGCCTCATTACGACGGAGACCAAGAAGAAACCCGCTCCGTAAGCGAGCCGGCGGACACTCCGACTTCTTTGGGAAGGGGAGAAGGCGTCTGGTCGTCTTGCGGAATTTCGATGCAGGCTAGTCAAGTTCGGGTCCAGAAATCGCTGGCCGATTTGAAATCGGCAAGGGCTCCGGGCTATGCTGGCTTCGCACAGCCAATCGAATGCGAAATCAGCACAACACGGCAGGCGCGCGGATGTATGGTAGCATGGTACCTGAAAGCGTATGGGTCCCGCGAGGCACAGCGTTGGCGCAAGGAATTTGCAGAGGCCGAGGGCTTACGGCAAGATATAGCCGATCGAGGCGGGGCCACCAGTATCCCGGCCAACCAGATTGCGAAATAAGCAGAGCCTTGATCATACGTGGTTGCGTTTCAAGATTCGCGGCGGCCCGACGTGTATGGCGTGGGTGTGTGTTAAAGAGATATGAAGCCATGGTATGGTCGATGACCGCGATCGGTTTTGCGCGGGAGGAAAAAAGAAACATTTGGTGCGGCAGTTTGACGCTTCAAAAACGGGGGGTCAAGAAACTTGCGGTTTTGATAATCGGCACGGTGCGTTGTGAAACGGAAGATGAGGCCGGTCCGGCTACGTGATCAACGCGAATGCAAGATGCGGCAGGCTGTGCTTGGTCAGATTCGCGGATCGGCCCGGCAGCACCCGGCTTAGCAGAACTGGCGCTGAATTTCGCATTGTGTTGCTTGGGGTGGTACACAGGAATTTCGGTTATCTATTCGACTGAAAAGCTGACACATCGTCAGCGTCTGTTGACGATGGACCATTTCGATTCGTCGGTGATGATGCGCGCCCGAAGCGCCCGGCGATGGGGTAGAATAGGGCGTTTACGGGTTCTGTGTTGGTAGGCAGGTCGGAATGCTGCTGTGGCCGCTCTCATCGCCCATACGCGAGAGTTTTCCGTTCGTGGCCCGCGACCTGAGCGCTCGCCGAGCCAAGGCTCTTGACCGAGACCGTCACTCCTGTTCAAGCACGATCAGTTCATCGATCGTACCGGAAAAATTATTTGAGGTTCTCGGGGCTTCGCATTGATGTATAGTTGAGTTCGGTGAGATGGGGGCAAAGTTTTACGACACGCTGATCCTGATAGCGTATCGAGGGTTTTGCGTGATTCGGACGTTCAGGAGAGTAAGGGCCACGCGAGCCGAACGCCTATCCAGTGCGTGATCTGTGAAGACAGATTGCCGACCCGTCATGCGAATTTTTTTTTTTTTTTTGCAATGTTGTTCCGCCGTTGGCCAGGATAGAAAGCGCTTCACTTGGCCGCGACGAAGCAAACCCGGCCGCTCGCCGCCCCGCGAAGCCTCGATCGTCGCGTTCAGGGCGAGGAGGTGGGTTTGGATCGCGCAATTGCTCGATGCTTTGAAAACAAACGCGACATCGGTGATGCCTTTTCGACTCCGGATAAGCCTCGATCGCCTTCGGGTCGATATTGACCAGCCCGCGATACTAGTTAGCGCTTCCTTGATCGCGTGAGGCAACCCGATATCCCATTTCTTCGTGCCGACCTGGAGCACCTTCGTGCAACGCCGGATCGTGGGTATCGATTTTTCGGTTGGCATCGATCATGAGATCGCACGTCCGCAGAGTTTGAACTGACCGACCTGCAGCTAGGTTTCGCCTGTGACCGCTGCGATATTGGTTAGCGGTCTTCATGAAGCACAGGCCGAATTGCAGCGGCGGCTGATCGAATTGGACCCGCACCGTATCGATTCCCCCTCGGCGTCCGATTGCGGCGCGGGGACTGTTCTGCAACATGAAAATCGACTCCTGTGGCCGGGGATCGGATGATCTGCAGCACAACGTGGAGTATACTTAACGCGGAGGTAAGAATGCTTTAGGCGGAGCTGCCTCAAAAACACTGGGAAAGCCGTTGTCGGGCCCGAACAAACAGGGGCGGTTTCGGCCGGCAAACGAAACCGCTCGGGCGGCTTATGGCGCCGGAGCAGATCGAGGCTTGTAGGCGATCTTCATGGTCGACCGCTTGAGTTGGCCGAGATCATCCGCGGCATGATCGAGGCGTCGATGACGGAAGATTTTCCATGACGGTGCAGCGCCAAATGATGTCGAACCACGGACATTTGGTTCCGCCGAAGCCCATGCGGCAGGTGATCAGGGGTGGCGTGGTGGTGCCCGCTGCGTCGCGGCCGGCAGGGAATTCATAGTCGCTATGCACACTCCGGTCGGGAAATCTCGTATTTATTAATAGGGCGCGAGCGGCGCCGCCGAGCGATTTGAGCAGCCGCAGCGCCAGCTTATGCGGACAACGACGAATCTGCGGTTTAGGTTACGAGTCGGCTGGAAGATAATTGGTCTTGCATGACCGGCGATTGGAACGGGGAAAGGATCGGCCGGAGCGGATCCGATACGTAGCCGCGGCTCTGGGGCGAATGGCTGCCGAGGAAGCGACCCAGTACTGCCGGGACGGTTCGTCGCGCTTGGCCCATGCACGCCCTCCTTGTAGCTCGCAGGCCGTGTAAAAGTGGCCCAGCGCAGGTTCGGAGCTTTAGTGGTCTCTCTCGCGAAAGGCCAGAGCATCGTTAGACAATGGCGGCGACCAGCGACGAGCAGACCGCGCGGTCGTCGCCCATTTGGCGCCTGACCCAGAGGTGGAGCCCCCGCGGAGCTCGTTGTGGTCTTGATGAGCTTTGACGCGCGCGACCAACGCGCGCGTAGAATGGTCATGCAATCTTCGCCGACACCAGGCAGCGCGTGGCGCAACCTCGCGAAGCTCCGAGCGAACCCAGCATAGCCCGGAGAACACTAGCCCGCAATGCAGAAGCTGCGGCGCGAATTTAGGTGCCCCCCCGGAGAGGATATGACTTACCTGGCGCGCGCACCTCGACCGGCACACCGAGCTTGCGGCCTTTATGTTAGGCAACGCCGACCGCTTGGCGCTTGCAATTCGAAGACGATTGTTGGTTCGCGTGGATGAGTGCGACACAAGAACGTTCGGCCGTTCCCGCGCAGGATGCAGGAACGCGCGTGTCGCCGCACTGAACGCGCAGGCCGTTGGATGGGTGCGCTGGGGCGTTAGGAGACGCCCTCCTGGTGGCGCGTTGATAATGGGTTTCTGGGAATGCCGAGAGACTGATGCGCGACGGACATGAAGGCTTCGCAGAGCGGATCCCTCCAGTCCATGGTGGGTGACGGTGAGATGCCCTCGCGCACGCGAATAGGCGTCATCGCCTCGCCGACGCGCCGCTCCAGCCGCTGGGAAATACGGCCGCACGGTCCGGATAGCCCCAACCGCGAGCCGATGCTTGCGCCCAGTATCGAAATCCTGGCGCGACCGCGATTATAGAGTGGCCGTTGACGAGGAAGAACCGCCGAGCGTCTCTTGCCGCGGGGGGGGCATAGATCTGCGGCCGCCAGTGTACGGGCGGGGCTATTGATAGGCCCAGTGATGCTATTCATGTGAAAGGTCTGATGAAGCAAGAGCGGCAGAGGCTTGTAGGGGGGCCAATCGCGGGACCGGCTTCGAGAACGCAGATGGAGGTGCTGCATCTTCGATGAGACGGTGGGTAGCACGCTGTCCGGCCGAGCCGGCGCCACGATCAAATAATCGAACGTTTCCATAACGCATTCTCTTGACGCGTTTTTTTGACGCGAACCGGTTCCCATTCGCTCGAAAACGCTGTGAGCTTTATCGCGCCTTCTCGTTAGTGATATTCAAATGGCCTTACACCGTAAGGCCTTCGGCCCGCGATGATGATGTGTTAACCACGCGGTGTCGCGAAGGTGGCCGTTGTTCGGCACCAATTTGGTGGCTGCGCAAAATGCCGGCCTGCTTGCGCCAGCCGCTCGATGCCGCGCGGCTTGCTGCGTGAAGAATGCGTGCGGAATTCGACCCGCGATGAATCCATCTCTCTCGTTTCCTCTCCTCCGTACGTCCGTACCCCAGTGTATTTCCGTTTTGTTTTTTTGGTTGTTGTGAGAGAGATGGATTGACTCGCGGTCGAATCCGCACGCATTTCTCAACAGCAGAGCGGCGCGGAATCGAGCGGCTGGGCGCAGAGGACGGATTTTGCGCAGGCCACAGATTGTGAAGAACGGCCCGCTGCGCGACACCGTGGTTACAAGCATCATCGCGGTTACCGAGTGGCCGACGGTGAAGGCTCATTTGAATATCACACTGAACGAGAAAGGCGCGATAGCTCACAGCGTTTTCGAGCGGAAGTGGGAACCGGTTCGCGTCAAGAAAACCGTCAAAGAGAAGGCGTTATGGACAACGTTCGCTTATGTGATCGTGGGCGCAGGCTCGGCCGGAAGGTGCTCACCCACCGGCTCAGCGAGATGCAGGGCACCTTCCAGCTGAGTGCCGAAGCCTGTCCCCCGCGATGGCACCAATACATCCATCTCGCTCGGCGGGCTTCATCAAGACCTTTCACATGAAGAGCATCAACTGGGCCTATCGAGGAAGCCAGGCCGTACCACTGGCGGGGCCGCAGAATTAGCGCCCCGCGGAAGACGCTCGGCGGTTCCTCCTCGATCAAAAAGGCCCACATCTATAAATCGCGGATCAGCGCCAGGATTTCGATACATGGGCGCAGCTCGGCCATCGCGGTGGGGCTATCCGACGTGCTGCCGGATTTCAAGCGGAGGAGCGGCGCGTCGGCGAGGGCGATGACGCTATCGCGGGAGCGAGGGCAATCTCACTCACCACCATGGATGCGGGATCCGCTCTGCGAAGCCTTCATGGGGACCGGCCCCGCCATCAGTTCGGCATTCCCAGAAACACCGATTACAACGGCGCCATCCAGGAGGGGCGTCTCCTACGCCCAGCGCACCATCGCAGAAACGGCCTGCGCGTCAGTGCGGCGGAACCGCGTTCCTGAATCCGGCGCGGAAGCAGGCCGAACGTTCATGTGCGACGCATGCCACGCGACCAACATTCGTCTTCGAAGGCAAGCGCGCGGTCGGCGTGCGCCTACATTGAAAAGGCGGCAAGAGCCGGTGTGCGGTCGGAGGTGCGCGCCGCCAGGGAAAGTCATCATCCCGGGGGCACCTACAATTCGCAGCAGCTTCGGCAATTGTAGTGGCCATGGGTCTCCGGGAGTGATGGGTCGATCGGAAGCGAGGTGCGCACGCGCTGTCAGATCGGGTCCGGCGAAGGATGCAAGGACCATTACGCGCGCGTCGGTAGCGCGCGCAAGAGCATCAAGACCATAAACGAGCTCCGGCGGGGGCTCCACCCTCTGGGTCGAGGAGCTCAAATGGGGCGACGACGCGGCCGCGGTTGGTATGATCTCAGATGTCGCAGACCATGGTTCTACGGTTTGGCATTCCGGCGAGCGACCAACGAAGCCTCGACATGCCAGCTGCCCTTTTTTTACGCCGCGCGAGTCTACCCAGGAGGGCGCTGAAGGGCCAGCTCGAAGACAGGACCGGCAGGAAGGTCGCGTCCTGGACAGCCGCGCCCGAGAGCGCGGATACGTACGGATCCGTCGGCCGATACGTTCCAGCCGGCCGGATTTCAAACAATATCTTGCCGCCGAGCTCGACCTGCTGAGAGGCGTAGCGAGGCCACGGAATGAAGCCTGGCGCTGCGATCTGACGAAAATGCGGAGCCGCTCGAGCCTATATACGAATACAGAGGAGTTCCCGGACCGGAGGTGCAGAGCGACGTGAATCTCGGCGAAGCGACGCGCGCCGGCTACCACCGTCCACCCCGGATGCACTGCCGCCGGGCATCGGCGGACCGCAAATGGGCCGTGGTCGACGATCGTGCGCGTGCAGCATGGAAAATCTTCGCGTCATCGATCGCCTCGCATAGCCGCGGATGATCTCGGCCAATCAACGCGTCGACCATGAGATCGCGGACACGGCCTGGATTCTTGATCGCCGGCCGAGAAGCCGCCGAGGCGCGTTCGGTTGCGGCGAACAGCCGCCTGTTTGCTCTTGCCGGGCACGCTTCCCAGTGTTATGCACGCTTCCGCCTAAAGCAATTCTTAACCTCGCGTAATGTATACTCCGACGTATGGTCGGCAGATCATCCGATCCGCCACAGGAGTCGATTTTATGTGGCAAACATGACCGCCGCAGCTAAGGCGGACGCCGAGCGGGCAATCGATTACGGTGCTGGTCAATTCGATCAGCAGCCGGATGGGCGAATTCGGCATGATGCTTCATGAGACCGCTACCAATATCGCAGCGGTCACAGGCGAAACCGAGAGGCAGGTCGAGCAGTTCACGACGCTGCGGGGACAGTGCCGATCTCATGATCGAGGCCACCGAAAAATCGCTACCACGTCCGGCGTTGCACGAGAGGCATCCAGGTCGGGCCAAATGGAGATATCGGGTTGCGCAACGCGATCCCGGAAGCGATGAAAAACGAGGATCGCTGCGGTCCCGGCGACGAGGCGATCGAGGGGGCGGTTATCCGGCGTCGAAAAGGCATCACCGATGTCGCGGTGGTTCAAGGCGATTCGAAGCAATTGGCATCAAACAACCTCATCGCCCTGAACGCGACTATCGAGGATTCGGCGGGCCGCGATGACGGACGCTGTTTTGCGGTCGTCGCGCGGGGCGCCCGAAGTGAAGGCGCGTTCCGGCCAGGACGCGGGAACAAACATTGCGGATTAGCATGACGGTCGGCAATCGTCTTCACAGATCAAGCAGATGATAGGCGATTCGGCTGCGGCGCCTCGGACGGCGCGGAACGCCTCCGAGAGCAGCAAACCTAGAGACCGAATCAGTCGCGTGGCCGAGCACCTTGCCCAGCTAACAGAATCAACGAGACGATCAAGGGCGAGCAGCCGAGAACCTCAAATATGTTTTTTTGCCGGTACGATCGAGACTGATCGTCGCTGGAACAGGGAGTACGGTCTCGTCGAAGAGCCTTGGCTCGGCGAGGCGCGCAGGTCGCGGCCACGAACGAAAACGCGCGCGTATGGTCGATGAGATCGGCCACAGCAGCATTCCGACCCCACAACCCCCCCCAGCCGACCACGCCTATCTGAGCCTCGCGGGCGATGCGGGCGGATCACCGACGAATTCGCAAGGCCTCGTCAACAAGGCGATGACGAGGATCAGCTTTTCAGCGAAGAGTATAACGAAATTCCGGACCAAACCCAAGCAACACAATGCGATATTCAGCCCAGTTTGCGAACGGGTCTGCGGCGATCCTCGAATTCTTGCAAAGCAAGCTGCCGCATATTGCATATTCGCGGTGATCACGGCGGACCGGCTATCTGCCGGTTCAAACAACGCGGTACCAAAACCGCAGGTGGGGACCCCGTGCGGAACGCGGTCAACTGCCGCAACAAGATGTTCTTCCCGCGCAACCAAGATCGCGGGCCTCGACCCCTTATGTTCCATCCTTCAATCTGTTCCCCGCCCGCCGCGATCTGTGAAACGGCAAGCACGTGCTGATCAAGCCGCGGATGCGCCATCTGGGTTGGCGGGCGATATGGGGCCCCGCATCGATAGGCTAATATTGCCGTAAGCCCTCGACATCTGCCAAATGCCATGCGCAAACGATGTGCTGCGGGACCCATACGCTTGACAGGACATGCGGTACCGATAGCATCCGCGCGGCTGCAGTTTGTGGGATTCATTAATGGCTGTGGCGAAGACCAGCATAGACGCGGAGGCCTTGCGATTTTCAACATCGGCCACAGCGATTTATGGACCGACTAGCCGCAATGAAATCCGCAGAGAAAGACCAGACCGCCTTCCCGAAAAGAAGCGGAGTGTCCGCGCTCGGAGTTTACCGGAGCGGTGTAGTGGTCTCGTCGGAATGAGAGGCTTCTCCTGTCTACGTGGAATGGATCGCGCCCAAAACTTGACATCGCCTACAACAACACCTCGCCGTGCGGAGTGAGGGCAGTCGTCGCCGACTGGGCGGCGCGCAGCGATCTGTGCGCCAAAAGTATCGCGGCGTTCTCCGACTCGGTCGGCGATGACGAGAGCCCGCGCGAGCGGATAGACTTGTTCTGGCCGCCGACCCGAAAGCGCCGACGCTGGCCTTCTCCACGGAGGCTGCTGGCCAGAGGAGCGACAAGGAGGATACGCCTTTCCGGGCGAGGGCTTGTTGCACGGGATTCAATTTCGCATTGATCGAAATCTACGCTGGCGCCGGCTGGCGTGTCGACGGATCGTCGCCGAGATCAGGCGTGCAGCCCTCTGCTCGCCGAGCATTCGGCGATACGGGCGAGATCCGGAGCAACTGTCGGTTTCCGGACATTCAAGCCGGCGGTCATTTGACGGCCATGACGATGCCGATTGACGTGGTGCGCGGCGGTATCGCGACAGACAGGCATTTACGATCTCGAACCCGATCCGAGATCAAACTATCTCACGAGAGGCTGGGGCTCGGAACCGGCCGAAGCGGACCGCAAACAGCCCGCTGTTGCATTTTAAGCCGCAGGCCGCGAGATCGTGCATCGCGATGGGAACGCGAGTTGCACGAGTGGTTGCGCCAGTCATCGAATACTGCTTAAGCCTGGATCGCGCACGGAATTCCGGCCGTCTGCTACCGATCGAAGGCGCCAACCACTGTCCGATCTGGCTGCTCGCGCTGCCGGACGGCACGTTTGACGTGCGCGTGCCTTCGATATGATGAAGGCTACTGAAGCCTCGTCCGCCGCTTTGACAGGAGCGCGTGAGCCCGACCCGTTCGGCATGTCGCCAAAGAACGGGGGGGTATATTTACCTCCGGAATGAGGGAAGGCAAGCCGCTCGAACAGATGCACGTCTGCTCGTTCTTCAAAAGCGCGCCGTGAAGGGCGGGAAGCAGCGTGCGCGGATCGCGCTCTCCTTGCAGAATATCCGGCGTCATTTCCTCATTCAATAAAAGCTGTCAGCCCAGTCCAACCAGCTCGAGGGTCGAAGGCTTCTTCTTCAAGCCGGCACTGCCGGCACCTCGAAGGAAGATGCGCAAGCGCTTC
>Ga0179591_1329058_pt1 | contig 10123 bp, 16 predicted proteins | sample CZOMad2_1_08_16f_FD_182891 | JGI IMG/M metagenome (GOLD analysis project Ga0179591, IMG submission 182891) | Vadose zone soil fungal communities from Angelo Coast Range Reserve, California, USA - CZOMad2_1_08_16fungal (PacBio error correction) | ecosystem: Environmental > Terrestrial > Soil >... | reverse complement strand
TCAGACCGACCTTTTTTTCTTTTTTTTTTTTTTTTTTGCCGCGTCTGTCCGGGATGTTCTACCAAGTTATCGATCTCTCTCCCCTTTTTCCCCTTCCTCCTCCTAAGAAAGGTGTAGACTTTCCCCTTCGATGCTCAAGCGACGGCACCCCCTCTCTGTTCGTGTCCAACATGTGGTAGGGGAGCCCTCCCTCTCTTTGGAAAAAGGCGGTGCTTCTCTTTTCCTTTTTTCTGTCGAGACCCTTAACGGTATCTCCCAATTTGCGGAATTGAACTGTCCATGTCTTCCTCTTTTTTCTTTCCCCCTCCCCTTCGTACGCCGAGGAACATATGGGTATTCTTTTTTTCACCTCACCGGCGCATTCACCCTCTCGGCAACAAAAGATGGCCCTCCCCCCCCCTTCTTTTTCCCTTTTCAATCTCATCAAGCGAGGCGTGATGCCCTTCATGGATGACTGTTTTGTTAGTACAGGCAATCCCCTCCCCCCTTTTCCCCTTTTTTCCTTTTCACCCAAAAGAGGTTAGAAAGAGATCCAGCCCCCCCCCCCTCGTTACTCACACGACCACGCCCCTCCCCCCGCCAAACATAGATCCTTCCCCTTCTTTTTTTTTTTTCTCCCCCCCCCACAACGAAGGATTATAAACGTAATTGCGGTGTCCCAATCTCCTCTCCCTCCTTTCCATGAAGAGACGTGTCTCGATCGCCTCTCCTTCCCCTTTTTTTTCTTTCCTCCCCCCAGTGATAGGGGAACAGAGGCGGTTTTCTTTTTTTTTTCAGGTCATTAGCCCCGGCATTCGGCCGATTCTTTTGGGGGAATGTACGATGAAGAACCCCTTCCCCCTCCCCTCCCCTTCTTTCTTTTTCCTGGAAGAGCAAAGCACAGCCCCTAATACGTCTTGACTTGAACTTTCTCCGCTCCCCCCCGAAGTTCACAAATCTTGCCGTTCCCTTTCCTTTTCTTCCTCTTCCTTTCCTTTTTCCCTCCCGTCGCCTCGATAACAGAATGGTCGCCTTTTCCCAAACTGCACTAACCTTCTTCCCGTCCTTTCTCTTTCCCCCGACCTTCAAACTCGTAGACGCCGTCTTTTCTTTTTTTTTCCTTTCTCTCGTCTTCGTCAAACATTATTCGATCCCCCTTTTTCCCCCCCCATCGTGTGTTCTTTCTCCTTTTTTTTTCACTTGAACTGAAATTCTTCGGTTTTTCCCTCCCTTCTTTTTCCCTTTCGGGGATTTAGACCTTGCTTTTTTGTCCTCCCTTCCCCCTCTTTTGCGAGGGCAGGGGTAGTAGCTTTCCCCCCTTCTCCCTGAACGAGAGGAGGGGGAGGCGATCATCTCTTTGACGTAACCAGTCTCTCCGTCGGAAAGATTGACGGCTATTCTTTCTTCTTTTTCCCGGAGGAGTCTAGCCCTTCCCTTTCCCATCTTTTGTCAAACCTCTGGCTTCTTTTTTCTTTCCGGAGGCGTACAACCCTCTTTCTTCCTTTCTCTCTTCTTCTTTCTTTTTGGAAACAGGACTCAACACATGGCCGTGGTCTCTGTTCCGTTCTGCTCGGTCGATCCCGCTTTCTGTCAATGCACGGGCAGACGTCTCCTCTTTTCCTTTTTTTTTTCTCGCAGAAACTCTTCCCCTTTTTGTTTGCGTCCCCCCCGTTCTCCTATTCTAAGTCGGAACCGGTCCCTTTTCCCTCTTCCTTTTTTTTCTCTCTCGACGAGACGACAAAGGCCGTGTTTGAGCAGTTTCCCCCGTCTTTCTCAATCGTCGTCGGCACAGGCGCCCCCTTTCCCCTCCTTTCCAGGACAAGTTAGTGCCCCGCCCTTTTTCTGGTGAGCTTGGGGCGACGCTCCTTCTTTAGACGCCGGCCGGGACAAAGATGACCATCTTCTTCTCTCTTTCCCTCGAGTGGAGAGACTGCGTCCGTAGGCTCCGCCGCGTATTCTCCTGGTTCATGAAATACCTCTTCCTTTTTTTCCTGCCGCGAAAAAGAAGTCAAGGGCGTGCTCCCTCAAATTCTCCCGACCTCATCCATAAAGGAACTGGACGGATTCCCCCCCCTTCTCTTAGAAGAAGTTCAGTTCCCCTAACAACTCCAACTATTCCTCCCTTTTTGGTACGCAACAAGGAGGTGTTTCTCCTTTCTCCTTCCTCCTAAAGAATAAGGTGGGACACGACGACACCCCTCCTCCACAGAGCAGGACAACCCTGACTTAATCTTCCCTTTTTGCCGTTTTTGAGTGTCGCACTTACGCATACCCTTTCCCCCCCTTTTCAAGGGACGGGGAAGAAGGAGAACAGGAGGTGCCTTTTTCCTTTTGTTCTGACCTTCGCGCCCTTGTGAACGTCTTCCCGAACAGAAGGCCTATTCGACTCTCCTCCTTCCCCCCCTTTTTTTCAAGACGGAGTAGCTGAAGGCAGGCCTTCAACTCACGCGACGGACCATCCTTCTCCTTGTATCAGAGTACAGACGACCCCCTCCTTTCTTTGTATGAGATACAGGCCGACTCTCCCGGGTTGTCCCCACCGACTCTGTTACATCATAAAACTTTTTTTCCCTCCTGAGAGCCCTTTTTGGAACTCTCCTTTACCCTGTTTACGACCACCCTCGCTTCTCTTTTCTTCCCCGGTTCGTCCTCCCATTCTCGTTAAACGCCCTTCCCCCTTTTCTTTCCTTTTTTCTTTTTTCCCCCCTCCATCATGGCCAAAAGCGGTCTTCTTTTTCCGGAGGGGAAGGGACCCTTTTCTTTTCCTTCCCTCCCTTTCTCCCGAAAGAAGGAACGAGTGGGTTTTTTTTCCTGAACCTTCTCCGAGCTTCGTACTACAACATACAGGTAGGCCTTTCTTTTCCCTTCTTCCTCCTGTCGAATCCATGACTTCGATTTTTTCTCTCCCTTTACCTCCAGAGCGGGCACTTGACCCTTCCCCCTTTCTACCCGGTCGAAGGAAAATGGGTGCCTCTTCCCTTTTCCTTCCCTTTCCTCTTACCCTAAGCAGGAAGATTGTCAAGAATCCCCTACCCGGTTCATCGGACAGGTATTAACTTTCCCCTCTAAGTGTAGTAGAGAAAATTTCCCTCCCCCTCCCCCCCCCCCCTTCCCCTAGGAGAAAAGGAAGTTTGCTCTTTTCAGAACACCGGTTGGACACGAAACCCTCTTCCTTTGGTGTAAAAAAAACGTTCCCCCCTTTTCCTCCTCCTCTCCCTCCTCCCTCATCCCAACTGGAAGAAGTAGTACAGCGACCTTTCTTTGACGTCGTGACATCGTCTAAACGGGTATCAACCTCCCTTCCCTGAAGAGTGGAGAAGAAGTCTCTTTCTCTTAATTCTCTCTCTTTTTAATAATAAATAAGTTGTTGTTGTTGAGGCTCTTCCCTTTCCCTCTGGTAAGGTTTGTATACCCGTTTCTCTATTTCCTCCCTCCCTGTACGAAGACTAAGAAAGGGTGTAGAGGTACTTTCTTCCTTCCCCCTCTTTTCTCTTTCCCTCCTCTATCCTTTCCTTCTCCGGAAGGTGTTGGAAAACTCGTGACTGATGTTCGTGTCCCTGCCCCACTACGGTGCTTCCTAGTGGGCGTATTTGGCTTTCTTTCTCCTACACGGAGAGAGGAGACGACAAACTTAACTCCCTTCCCCCTATTTTCTTGAAAAGAAGAAAAGATTAGGAGGAAGCGAGTTTCCTTTTGGTTACCTTGATTGACATTTTTCCTCCCCCCACATGGGTAAGGAGAAGGGTATCTCCCCTCCCCTTCCCCTTCCCAATGGAGTATCCCTCCCTCTCCCCTCGAGCGTGATGTCTTCTTTTCTCCCGTACATAGAGATGAAGTGACGTTTTCCTTCCCCCTCTTTCCTCCTTCCCTCCGGAAAAGAGAAGAGGACCGTTTCCTTTAGATCGCTCCGCCACTCGTCCGTTTTTTCCTTCGGTACGGCCAGACAACGGACCTTTTTTCCCCCTCCCTCTTTTCCCCCCTTCCCCTTGAAAGGCCTTTTTGGCCCCGGGCTGCTTCCCTTTCTCGGTGGTCACGGGACTGGGAGTGCTTTTTTCGCTCCAAAGAAGCCTCTTTCCTCCCCTCTTTTCTTTTCCCTCCTTTTTTCCATGAAGAGAGTGTCTCGATCTTTCCGTCCTTTTCTTAAACCAGTATCGTAGGTAACGTCATTCCTTTCCCACCCGGACGGAAGGCAGGGGCCTCTCCCCCTTTTCCTTCTTCTCATTACAACTACACTTACTACTTAGGCTGTACGCTGAAGCTTCCCCTGACTTCGAGCACAGCCATACTCTCCCCCCCCTCTTTAGCGTAGAAGAGGACAGTAGGTAGGGAGATTTTTTTCCCCCCCCCTTTCCTTTTTCCCCCATCCCTCTTCAGAGGGGAGAGTAGAAGTGATGAAGTCACGTCTTCCCTTTCCTTCGGCCCGGCGACACACCCAGTCACACCCCCTCTTAAGTAGGGTGTCCTTGAGGTAGTTGCCATCCCTTTCCCCCCTCTTCTTTTTTTTTTCTTTTTTTCCCACTCTTAGGAGGGACTAGTAAAACCTTCCTCCCCAGTCAGGGTGTATGTTCATTTTGGCGGTCAAATTGAACTTGACTCTTCTTCCTTTTTTTTCCCCTTAAAGGTAGGGGCCTAGTCCTTTACCGTTGGTACTTCATCTCTCCTTAGGTGTCGCGGACGGGTCGTTTCTCTTTTCCCCCCCTTTTCCTTCCAACCGCGAGGCGGGGGCGTCTTTCTTTTTCTTTCAATGCCTCTACTTCCCTTTTTCGACAGATTGAAGATAAGGACGTCTCTTTCCCTTCCTTTTTTTCCCCTTCCAGAGGGAGAGAGAAACCTCTTTTTTTAACTCGTCTTCCGAGGGAAAAGGAACTTTCTCCCCTGCAGGGGTAGGAAGGTGAAGATTTTCCTCAAAAGGCTCACTTCCGTGGTAGCTCTTTCTTCGCTGAGTTACTTGGTCGGCTCTCCTTCACGTCCCCTGCCGGTGCCTCCTCCTTTCCTGGGTTGTCGACGCCGCCCCCCCCCCCCCCTTTTTTTTATAGAGATGGGGCGGCGGCGACTCCGGTCATGGACGGCCATCCTTCTCCCTACCAAGGAACGACAGAGAAATCCTACCCCTTTCCCCTTTTCCTTTTTTCCTTGTGTAAAAGAAATCTTTCCCCAGGACGGCCCCGGTCAACTTTCCAGAAATTTTCTTTTTAGGAAAAATAACGTCCCTCCCCTTCTAAGTGGGCGCGTCCTCCGAAGGGAGGGACCCCCTCCCCCCTTTCTTTCCGTAGAGGAATATGGAAGACCTCCTTGAGGACTGGTACCGTATATCCCTTTCCTTTTTTTTTGATAGAAGAAAACGAAGCTCCCCCTTTCCCTCCCCCCCCTCCTTTCCAGCGACGAAAATTCCTCCCACGGTCCTTCCTCCGACTTTTCCCCCCTCTTCCAGACATGGAAGGCTTCCCCCCCCTTTTCTCTTCTCTTTTTCCCCCCTTCCTTTGACAGCCAAAGAAGCCAACGACTTTTCCCCCAGCCCAGGGGGTGGAAGCATGGTTTCTCCTCCTCAACGAATAAGAGTGGGCCTCCCCTTTTCCCCCCCTTTTCTCTTTTTCAGGTAGTGGAAAAAGAACGCTTTCCAACCCGAAGAGAGGCTCAGACGGGACTCCCCCTTTTGCAGTTTTGTTCCTTTCCCTTTTGGTGACAGTAAAGGTGACGGGGGGCCGACTTCCTCTTTTTCCCCCCGCTGTTCTGGATGGGTTTTCTCTCCTTTCCTTCTTCTTTCCTCCTTCCCGACGAAGGATATCGACGCGAAACGGATACCTTTCCCTTTTTTTTCTTCAGGAAAGATGTGATGGATGCGCGGCAAGACCTCCTTTTTTTTTCCCTTTCAGAGTTCCAGCGAAGTAGTAATTTCTTTTTCTTTCTAATTAGACAAGGAATTAGGAAGGGTTCTTACCCTTACCCTTTTTTTTCCCCCCCCTCCCCCCCCCTTGGGGGAAGAGATAATCGGACCCTCCCCCTCTTTCGTCTTTACCAGCGTCTTCTCTCTTTGAGGAGAGCAGAAACTTTTTCTTCCTCCTTTTCCTCTTCCCCATCCCTTCTTTTTGTGGTTGATGAAAAGAAGCCAATGGGCCAACCCCGTTTCTTCCTTTCGTTTGGTTGAGGCCGTCTTTTCTTCAGAACGAGGAAGATGTGGTATTCTCTCCTTTTCTTGCACTTTCCCTTAGCGGAGAGCTTAGAGGGGAAGGATTGCTTCCCCTTCCTTAGGACTCGAAGAATGGTCGTTACTCTCGCTTCCAGGCGCTTTCCCTCTCCCTCCCTCCTTCAGGGAGAGGAAGATGTAAGGCCCAGCTTTTTGCTGCTCTACCGTCTCCTGTCTGATAAGGTTGATTCGATTCCTTTTCCCCCCCCCTCTTTCCCCCTCCTCCTTCCGTTGTCTCATATCCCAATTAAGGGGGCCTTTTTTTTTCTTATCCTACGGTACGTCCGCCCCTTTTCTTTTTCGAACATGACAGCAAGCAACTCTCCGCCCCCCCTTCCCTTTCCCTTTTTTCCCTTTTGCTAGAGTAGTGCTTGCTCCCCGACACCTTTTTCCTACCTTCTTCGCCTTCTTCTTCCTTTTCTCCTCTCGTAAGTTAAAGAGAAACCTTTCTTCTTTTCCTTTTTCTTCTTTTTTTTGGCAGAGAGGAAATCGAGAAAAGGGTTCCTCTTGGAGTCCTGCCGTCTTGTCGGTTTCTTTCCTTTTCTTCTTTTCGAGATTCCAGACAGACAAGACGCGCGTCGCCCCTTTTCTCCTCCCTCTTCTGGCACACCACCCGCGCCTCGCCACGAAGACATGTCCCTCCTCCTTTTGCGTACTTCGGTCGGCTCCCGGCCCCCCCCCCCCTTTTCCTCTTTTTTTCCTTTTTTTTTCTTGAGTTACGTGTAAAAAATGTGGTCGGTTTTCCGCCACACCCTTTTTCATTGGGCGGAGATTGAGGGGCTTTCCCTTTCTTCCCCTCCTTCTCCTCACAAAAAGTAAAAATTGCGGACTTCTTTCCCCTGATTCTTCCGAACGAGGCCCCTATTGGGCTTATTTTCCCCTTTCCTGTCATTAGATCAAACGAGCTCTTCCCCCTGCCTTTTTTCCCCCCCTTCCTTTCACCAAACGATTGGAATATTCAATCGCCTTTTCGGCGTTTCCTCTATGTCCTCCGCGGGATGAGTGACGGCTTTTTCCTTTTTTTCTTTCCCCCGGAAGAAGGAAGGGAACGCTCCTTTCCCCGCTCGCAACTGTCCTGCTTTTCTTTCCCCCCGGAAAAGCACGTTCAAATCCTTCCCCCCTCTCCTTTCCCTCTTTTTCCCCTTCTTTTTTCCCCCAGTGGAGCGGTGAACAACCCCCCCCCCTTTCGGTGGAAAGAGAAGGGAGAGACGAAACTTTTTTCTCCCCCCCCCCTTTTTTTGTCGGAATACGCATGGTAAAAGACGAGCTTCTATGACCTCTCCCCCCAGTGATCTTCTTCCTTTTCTTTTAGACAAAACCAGGCAGACTTCCTTCTTTTCTCTTCCTATAGAAGGGATCTCATGGGTTTTTTTTTCCCTCCTTAGGCTACGTGAAGACCAGTCCCGCCGCTCACCCTTTCCTCGAAGCAACAGAAAACTCTTCTTCTTTTCCCCCTTTAACTCTCGATTTAGATAGAATAGGCCGGTCGTGTCGGTCATACGTTTTCCTTAAACATCTTCAGCGGGTCTTGTCGCCTTCTTCTCCCCAGTAAATTGACTGTCAAAGTAGGAGGCAATTTCTCCCCCCCCCTTTCCCCCCCCCCCCACCTTCCTCCCAGTATGAGAATATTCGTCGTGTCCTCAGTAGGTGTTCTCCCAATCGTAGTAGGCTCTTCAACCCCTCCTCCCCCCCTTCTTTTTCCACACCATAATTGAGGACAAGAAGGGTGTAGGTCTTTTTTGAGTTAAGAACTTGAAACTTCACCCTGTAAAGGTAGGGTCTCCTCCCCTTTTCCTTTTTTTCTTCTCCTAATGAAAGTTTAGGTAAGGAGATTTTCAGCACGTTTCTTCTTGTCCCTAAAAAGAGAGGAGGGGGCTTCCCTTCTCCCTTTCTTCCCTCTTTCTGATAGAAGAGAAAAGTCAGCTTTTCCCTTGAAATAAGGGAAGTCATTTTTTTCCTGGTAAAGGAAGGAGTCTCTCCCTTTTTTTTTTCCTCCTTTCCTCCCCTCCGTCTGGTGCCTCGTGGCCCTTTCCCCCCCTTTCCGGGTGCAGGTGAAGAAGACCTCTTTTCCTTCCCTCCTTTTTTCCCCCCCCCCCTGGCCTTGGTAGAGCGGGAGACTTTTTTCGAATCCACAGCTGTTGCCTTTCCTCCTTCTCAAGAGGTTGTAGAAGAAGCCCCCCCCCCCCCCCCCCTTTTTTTTGATAGAGAGGGGGAGGGACCCTTCTAAGTCTTCGCTTCTTTTTCGAGAGATACGAGCGAAAAAATTCCCCCTCCCCCTGCACGGATAGGAAAAAGCAAAGGTTCCTCAAGGTCCCCTGAAAGCATCTTTCTTCTGCCCCCCCGGAAAGTTGTAAGTTCATCCCTTCCCCTTTTTTTTTTTTTTTCCCCCTCACTTAGAGGTTATGGAAGCCCCCTAACTTCTGGAGGCGAGGGACCTGCCTCCTTTTTTTAGAAGGAAGTTATCTTCCCCTTTCCCCCCTCCCTCTCTTTTCTCTACTGGTAAGTAGAGAAGACGGGAGCCGCCCTCCCCCCCCTCGAGGTCTGCAATACGCGTTCCCCCTTTTTTCCCGCCGCGACCTCTTTTTCGTTCCAAAACGGTCAATTCGGCTCCCCCCCCAAATCCAACCTTTTCCCTAGACGCAAAGAAGAATTTCCCTTCTCCCCTCCCCAACGAGGAAGAAATGACCTACACTTTGAGTATCGATCGAAGAATTTTCCTTTTTGGGAAGAAGAAAGAACCCCCCCCCCCTTTCTTCTTTTTTCCTTCTTGGCCCCCCAACGCAGACAAGGCTTTCCTTTTTTTTCTGGAGGGGGGAAATTTTTTTGTGGTATGTCTCCTTTCCCTTCTCTTCCCTTCCCGGTGACGGGGGAGACGACGGTCTTTGAAAGCGCGCGACGGCGCTTTTTCGGCGACCTTCGCGGTTAACGTCCCCCCTCCTTTTGTGAAGGCTTACCGACTTCTTCCCTTCCCCTTGTCGCTTCCTTCTTCTGCGCGTCAAGAACGCAGCAGGCCCCACCCCTTTTCTTCTTCCTTTTTTTCTTTTCCAGAGTAAAGCGAAGTAGTTGAACCTTTTTTGGCTAATTCTCAAGGCCTTCGGCCGGGTTGTCTTCCCTGTTCCCTAAATAAACTGGGTTTCCCCCCCTGATTTTTCTCTTAAAATTAGGGAAACAGAATCCTCTTCCCTGACACCATCGCGTTGATATTTTCTCTCTACCTTATCTTCAAAGAATGAGTGTCTCCCTCCCCCCTTCTTTCCCCCTCCTCCCCCTTTTTTCTTTTTCTTTCGGGAAAAAAGCGGTTTCTTCTCGGGTACGGAGGGAAAGGGCGTTCTGTCAGTAAAGACGTCGCTCTCCTCCCCCCCCCCCTTCTCTTTTTTTCTCGCTTTAGAAAGCGTTGGTTCACCTGCACTTTCCTTCGCATACAACATCCCTTCCCCTTTTTTTTTATTCCGTCGAGATGGGTCGTGGAATATCTCTTCCCTTCCCCTCTTTTTTCTGAAGATTTAATCAATCCTCTTTCTTCTCTTTTTGACGAATTCTACCCGCGTCGCCTCTTTTTCTGGCTAGGTTTTCTTTTTTTTCCTCTTTTTCCCCTTCCAAGAGTACAATAGAAGGAGAGTGTCATAATTTCCCCTTCCCCTCAAATTCCTTCATTTTTCCTGGACATTCCTTTTCCCTAGATCCGTGTAGTCGAGAAACATTTCCCCCCCCCCCTCCCCCCTTCCCCCTCCCCCTCCCCATAGGAGCAACGGCAGTTTTCTTTTCTTTTTTTTCAAAAACTTGACACTAACTCCTTCCCTTCTTTTCATTTAATAATCTCGGCGAGCCGAAAAGAAATGTCTTCCTTTCCCCTCCCCTTTCTCCCCCCGTCGTAGGAGTAGGGAAGGTCGTCGCTGCACCCGTGGTGTCCGAGCGGACCTCCTATCCCTTTTCCCCCTGGACAAAAGCAGAGTGGAGACC
>Ga0179591_1535338_pt1 | contig 10124 bp, 16 predicted proteins | sample CZOMad2_1_08_16f_FD_182891 | JGI IMG/M metagenome (GOLD analysis project Ga0179591, IMG submission 182891) | Vadose zone soil fungal communities from Angelo Coast Range Reserve, California, USA - CZOMad2_1_08_16fungal (PacBio error correction) | ecosystem: Environmental > Terrestrial > Soil >... | reverse complement strand
GAGACAGTCCGATTTAGCGCGGGAAACAAAGCCTCGTGCTACAAAGAGACGAACGCCCGCGACGGGGCTACCGGTCATCAGGCACTCGTGAAACAGCCCGAGCCCCTGCCACTGCGCAGGACAGCTATCACACGGAGACCCAACCCCGCAGGGGCCGCCACCTACAAGCCAGAGCATATAGCGGCGGCGCAGCCCGAAGGCGCCGGCAGCGAGTAGCTTCTACGATTGATCAGGAAGAAGAGAGGCACAGAGAGTCGCAGAAGGAGGATTCTGCCGAGCGCGTACTTCTTCACTCCGCCGTGGCGCGCCCCCTTTTGGACCGGTCCCAGGACACGATTGTGCTGGGTCCGACCAATTGCCAAACAGTACAGGGGCAGTATAGCAAATCTTCGACGACACGCTCGAACGACCCGGCGGCTCCACGTCTCCTGCGGCAATCGCATTTGAGATGCACGTCCTTTCCACCCCAAGCCGTCAGTTGCCCCAGGAGCTTAGTCCAACTAGTGACCACGTCCGGCCAGTCGGAAATGGTCAACGAAAGAGGTGTATAGCCCGGAGCTGTTGCCAAGCACAGACTGGAAAGTAGGGAGGGCGCAGGCTTATGCTGTATGCCGGGGTCGATTGCAGCTGCTGGGACAGCGAATATGTGCTGCGTGATTGAAGGCGGTGCTGTGAATTGCCAGAGCGGAGACACGGTGGACGAGGAGAAATGAGATGGGGTGACGTAGTGACGGCCTTCGAGAAGGAGTTATCGAGGATTGCTGGACGCTAGCGGTCGGTATAAGGCGAGCCCATCCCAGCTCCGCACTGAGTGGGAGAGGCGAATCGATGGCTACGGTAAGAGTTTGAATGTTCCGCTCGAAGAGGAGACCAACGTCTTCGCTCGAAGCTCTGAAGGAGTACAGTCATGGACACTATCAACATGCAATCGAGCTTGATCCCGAATTTCGCCATGGGATACTGGCAGGGGCACCACATGGAATCTAAGGACGAATGACCGAAGGCGGCAGCCCAGAAGCAACCGAAGGAGTACATTACCAAAGCATCCAATAGCGGGACGCATGCCAAAGCGAACGGGAAAGCTGACGATCACCGCCTTACTATTCATCGGAACCGGGAACGGATCATAAAGCTGGCCCGACGTATTCAGCGCCTGACGTTGATCTTAAGAAGCTAAGCCGGGGATTCGGAACCGCCGTGACGATTCTGTTGGGTCGGGTGATGTGTACGCAACAGGGGCAGCTATCGAGGAAAGCCCGGCGGGAGATCACTCGACCAATCCTGGCCCTGGCCACCGAGGTAAGGTATTTCGTACTGCTACTCTAATCTCGACCGTGTTCTTGCGTGACAAGCGCTTCGACGAGAGCGGATATAATCCACGGGGCGCCAGGGCGCAAACGTTGGAGACAGTAGTTGGCAACAATTGGCTTCCACGCTAACGCCTTCTCGGGGGCGGACTCCACGGCGGATGGCGGAACAGCAATACAGTGTGTTTTGGGGACAAGCCCGAATAATAAAGTATGAAAGTTGCGGCTCGCCAGCTGAGCGATCAGGGGAAACTGAGGGACTAAGACGGTCATACGCCTACGCAGAAGCACTTCGAAGGGAGTGGCCAAGCAAGTCCGTAGGATCTGCTATACGCGCAGGCCAAAAAGGTAAGCGCGGGCGATATGGCAGGATGGAAACAGAATGCCTGCTTCTGCGCAGAAAGCCGCCTACGGCAGCACGAGAACTGGAGGAAGCCCGCCCGTCTCCGATCGTCCGCGGAGGAGGATTATTAAAGCTTGATCCCGGCAGTCAGCGGAAGCCGAATGGCTCGATCAGAAGCAGTATAAGCGATGAAGCTTGCCACGGCCGGGAGAAATCGGCGCGAGCCACAGAATAGGCCTCGGCACTAAGACTTAGAGAACAAAACACAAAACGCACCGCTGGACCGCAGATCCCAGTCGCTTGGGTGTCGGCCTTGCGATTCAAGGCCGAAATTGGCACTGGATTCGAGGAAGTCGACTTCGCCCTGGAGAATGCTCTGCAAGCAGCTTCTCGATCGACGTAAGATACTGGGGCAGGTTACCGTTGTCATGAGTCTCAACATCTTCCTGACTATAATCCGGGGTAGTCACGCGAAAGCACAGACAAACTGACTGTAGGCAGCACCTGGCCGCCGGACAGGGGCAAGTGCTGCTGCCGGCTCGAAGGTTTCAGAACGATTTCTTTCGACCACAGACATGGTTATGCCTACAGGGAAGCTGCTACTGGACTAGGGAGCGTTTGCGCATCTGGGATTCAATAAACTGTGGCAGTCGTGCCAATGCGTTGCGGCGAAACCTCGCAGGGAAGCGGATGGCCGATCTCGCCCGCACTCGCGCGCCCTGTCGCCGCTACAAGATTTCCCACCCTTCTGGAACCAGGCGAGACCCCCGAACACATCCATGCAACCGCGGCGAAAGCGAATGAGATCTGATGTAAGCGAAGTGCATCCCAGTGTTCTCCGGACGGAAACTAGACAAGCATAGCGCATCCCGACTGAGCAGGCGACGTCCTTACACCCCGGTACGAACCCGGCACGACGAGAAAACTGACCCTAAAAGGACGAAGCGGAGTCGGAATAAGGATAACAGTATCCGTTGCGGTTGCATGTAGCGGTGTGGGAGATTTAGAGATCGAAGGAAGCGCCGAATCTTTAGGTGGAGTGTTACCGATGTCTCGCTATTGCGAGTGTGCGAGGTGGGGCACAGTTCCACCATGGCCGCGTGTCCCGAAGCCCCCCTATAATCCGGACGGCCAGATTTCCCGGGTCGTTTGAAACTTGGCATGTCGTTGTGCAGCCGTCCCTCTTCCGCGAGGTTTAAGCGCTGGTTCGCGTAAAATCGCCCCTAAGTATGCGGTTTGCCCCAAACCTCGTTCCAAACCTAGCACCGGCGTTTTATGCGCCGGTTTTACATCAAGCACCGGCCACCAAGCACTGGCGATGATTGAAACCACAAGTGTCCTGAGTCCCATCTTGCCCAGTTTGCGTTACCAGCCACTGTCACAGAGGCGCTTTGTCCCACCTCTTAGGAGGGCGTGCCCCTCCTCTCCATAGCATCCTCACGGACTCAAGCGCCAAACGCCGGGGCTCTCCCCTCCTTCGAGTTTAGCCGCGTTCAAGGAGTGGGGAAGGTCGATGAAGAAACTGATGCCAAAGGGTATTCAAAGGTATAGCTGTGGAAGCGTTACGTAGATAGAGAGGGGAAGTAGAAGAAGGGTTGTTGTTGCGGAGAGATAAGGAAAGATTAACAGAGATAAACGTCGGGGAAAGCAACCGTTGTCAAGCAGGGCTGGAAAGCGACCTGTCAAAAGACTCCTTGAAGAGGTAAAAACCGAAGGAGGGGGAGGCAGGCGGGTTGGCGCATGAGTCCGTAGGAGCATGATGGATGGAGGGGCTAACGCCCTCCTAAGAGGTGGACACGCCTCTCCAGTGGAGGTAACGGCCAAAACGGGCAAGGGAATCAGGAAACTTGGTGGTTTTCAACGCCAGTGAGGTGGCCGGCTATAAAACCTGCCAACGCGGTTGCTGGTTGGAAACGAGGTTGGGCGGCAAAACCGCAGACAGTATGGGCGTACGCGAACCAGCGCTTAAACCCTCGCGGAAGAGGGGAAGGCCACAACGGAACATGCCAAGGTTTACAAAACAGGACCCGGGAAATTGGCCCGTCGGGATTTATAGGGGGCTTCGGGAAACGCGGCCATGGTGGAAACTGTGCACCCACCTCGAATCGCAAGAGCGAGAGGTAACAACCACGCTAAAGTTGGCGCGCATGATCTCCATCCCAAAAGCCCAATGCAACCGCAACTGATAATGTTATTCCATGGCGCATATACTTTGAGTGTCAGTTCCGCTGTAAGGGATTCGTTCTCGGTGTGAAGGATCGCTGCTTCGGGACGCCTGAGGTGCAGGGATCCGCCCCCCCCCCCCCCCGCCCCCGTCCCCCCCCCCTCCCCCCCTCCCCACCCCCGCCCCCCTTCCCCCCCCCCCCCTGCCGGAATCACTGCAACTTCGCGTACTCAGCCTAGCTTGCCGCAGGACAGGGATGTCAGGTGCTCGGACGATATTTCCACGAGGGTGATGAAATCTTTGTAAGAGCGGGCGAGGGCGCGAAGCGTAGCGGGCGAGCATCGGATCCGCTCACTGCGAGGTTGCGCCTGGAACGCATATGGGCAGTGCCACGCCCAGATGCGCGCCATACGCTCCCGTCCAGCAGTTCAAAATGATGCACGCTGTGGTCGAGAATCTTCTGAAACTCAGACGGCGCAGCATTGCCTGTCCGTGCTTGCAGGTGGGCTCTCCAGGTACATACACTCGGTTATAGGCAGGACAGGTTGATGTACGACCACATAAATCTGCCCCCCCCCAACTCGGATCGGAGATGAACAGCTTGCGAGCATTCAGGGCGATGGGGTAAGAATTCCTGTCGATCCAGTGCCAATTGCGCCTGAATCGCAGGAGCAAGCGGACGCGTCTGCGTGTCAGCGGGTAGTTTCTCTATCGTATTGTTCCAAGGCCTCGGCATCGCGCAGTGTCCGACCGCCATGCACAAGCACACGCTGCTTCGGCCTGGCTCCCCGGACTGCCGGCGAGTCCAAGCTTTAAAGCCGCTGCGATACACGGCCTTCCCAGGCGTTGCGTAGGCGGCTACGGCGACAAAGCAGCATAGATTATCCTGCATCTATCGCCCCCGCTTCTTGTGGCGCGCGTTTAGCAGAGCCTACGGATTGCTTGGCCAGTCACCCGTGCGTTTGCGGAGATGACAGGCGAAGCCTCAGTGGTCTGATGCCAGCGCGGAGCTCCCAATCGTTCTCATAGGCTTTCGCCAACCACTGTTGCGTCGCATTCGCCGTGGAGCCGCCGAGAAAGGCCAGAGCGTAGAGAGCATTGTGGGCAATACTGTCTCCAACTTTTGCGCCTGCGGCCTCCGTGGATGATATGCCTCGCCTCGGCGAAAAGCGCTGCAAAGCAAGAACCAGATTGTTGCGATGCACTTACGAGTACGAGTACGACACTCCATTACCCGGTGCCAGGGCCAGCGGGATTGGCGGTGATCTCCGCGGCTTTCTCATAATGCCCCTGTGGGCGTAGACCCCGTTCAACCAAAGAATCGTACGCGGTCATCCGCGGGTAGCTCCTACTGAACTCCGAAAACGTTCTGGGCCGATTTATCCAGTTCCTCCCGTGACCGATGAAATAGTAGACGTCGGTGATACGTCACACTTTTCCCGCGCTGGCAGCTCCCGCAATTGGAATGAGCTTTGGTATGTACTCGGGCGAACCCGCTCAGCTGTCTAGAGGCCTGTGGTGAACATGCCAGGTATAACCATGGCCGAAATGCGAGATGCAAGCCGATTGCATGTTGCTAGTGTCCAAGATGTACGCCTTCAGAGCTTCGAGCGAAGACGTGGTCGCCTCTTCGAGCGGAACATCAAACTTCTTTACGTAGCAAAGGATTAGCCCAACCTCAAGTGCGGAGCCTGGGATGCCGCCTTACCAGTGCGTCAGCACCTTCTCCTTCGAAGCCGCCGTCACTGCTCTCCTCGGCCACCGTGTCTTCCGCTCTGGCATTCACGCCTTCCAATCCCAGCAATATTCCACTGCCCAGGCTGGCAAATCGACCCGGAAACGTAACAGCCTGCGGCCCGCTCGTGGCAAAGATCGCGGGCTACCTCGGGCGTGACCTTCGTACTGGCGGAGGGTCATCAGTTGACACGCTCCTGGCAACGCGCTGGCGGAAAGAAAGTTCATGAAAGGCGATTGCCGCAGGAGACGTGGACGCGCCGTCTTCAGCGGCGTCGTCGGACGATTGCATCGCCCGTGTGTTGGCAAAGTCGGCCAGCACAATCTTGTTTTTTCCTGACGGTCAAAAGGGGCGCCGGCGAGTGAAGAAGTACGCCCCGCTGAGATCGCCGCAGCGCGGAGCGTAAGCTACGACGGTGGCCGGCGCCTCGGGACGGCGCCGCGCTATAGGGCGGCTTGGAAGCGGCCGCGGGGTTGGTCTGGGATGATGTTCCGGCTTGGACGGGCATAGGCTGTTTCCACGGCGCGATGAACCGGTAGCCCACCGCGCGGCACGTCTCTATTGTAACGCAGGATGTTCCGCGGCGCGACTCTACTACGGAAAATCCGTAATCTAGCTACTAATTTGGCATTCATCATTCAAGTTGTAATGTATGATGTTGAGAGGGACGAATCAAACCATTGTCCGAACAGCTTCGAGCTTAGCTGCGGAGCCAATAAGCCCTCTGTTAAATAGTAGACAAGTGACCGCGTGATACGAGGCGCTATAAACACGGTTAATAGGAAAAAAGTGTGGCAGAGAAGACAAAGAGAAAGTAAAAGAAGAGAAGAATAAAGGAAACAAGATACCACGAGGAAAGATAAAGGAATAGAAGATGAGAAGAGATGCATAGAAGAAGCGATGAAGGCGATACGAGCACAGAAGGCGCGCGGAAGACCCCGTCGTAAGCTTTACGCTCCCTCGCCGCGGAGATAGCAGATGGGGAGGGCGTACTCTTCACTCGCCGGGCGCACCCTTTTGACCGGTGCAGACAAGATGGTGATGCCGACTTTGCCAACAGCACGGGCCGATGCTAATCTTCGACGACACGCTGAAGACGGCGATCAACGTCGCACGCTGCGAAATCAGACTTTACATGAACGTTCTTTCAGATCAGCGCAGTTGACAGGAGGATTTGGCCAAATGATGACCCTCCGCGCCAGTACGAAGTCGATAAGGTTCACGCCGACCTGGGCTAGCCCGCGAAGCTTTGCCAGCTACTGTCTTGCAGCACTAGCACAGGCTACGTGCGAGGTGGTCAAGAATGCCAGCAGTACAGGGGCCAGAGAATACGGACGCTGGGATTGAAGGCAGGTGAATTTGCGAACAGAGGGGAAGAACGACACGGTGGAAGTAAAGGAGCAGGGGACGGCGGAATAATCGAAAGGAGAAGGTTATGTTGGACGCACTGACGGTAAGGTGCGATCAAGATACGACGGAAACCCTGAAGTATGGGCGAATCGATGGATAATGGTACAAGCAAGTTTGAGTGTTACGCTCGAAAGAGGCGAACACGTCTTCGCGAAGCTCTGAAGGAGTACAGGATCGGACACTCAATCAACATGCAATCGAGCTGAATACGAATTTAGCACATGGGATATAAGAGTCGACAGGCGGAAACAAGAAGTTGGACTATAAGCGAAAGAGAGGGAGCGTGTCGACGCAGTACTAATTAAAAAGAATTCAAATTGACCTTGCATGAAAGGGAGCATGCCATACTAGCGCGAACGGGAAAGAAAAGGTATGATGTACGATCACCGTACACGTCTATATTCATCGGTAATCGTGGGAAACTGGAATTAAAGCTGACCAACAGACGTTCGACAAAAAGAAGCTGTCATGGAGGACAGTAACGATAAGAAACGGGCCCGACATGGAACAAGACCGTACGATTCTTTGGGCGGGAGTTGCACCGCCCAAACGGCGGGGGGCAGCTTAGAGAAAAGCCGCGGAGATCCACTACGCCGAAGATCGCTAGGCACCATGGCACCGCTCAAGTTCGTCAATGTATTTTGTACTCGTACTCTAATATCCCCTATGTTATGCTTTGCCAGCGCTATCGTACAGTCGACGATCGGGCATTATTTCATCACGGGGCGCACGAGGAGCAAAAAAACGTTGGTGACAGTATCGCCAAAATGCTCTCTTACGATCTTGCCTTTCCGGGGCGCGGACTCCACGGCGATTGATGGCGGAAATCTAGCTAACAGCTGGTGGGGACAAGCCCCCGAATATTAGAGAACGGTGGGCTCGCGCTAGGCATTCAGACACTTGAGGCTCCGCCGGCCTCGTACGCAAGCACTGGACGGGAGCATGGGATACCAAGCATGCGGACCGTAGGGCTCTGCTTACAGACCCAGCGGGCCGAACAGAAGGCAAAAAGCGGTGGGCCGGGAGCGCGTCATGGCAGGGAGAATGCTGCTTTGCGCGAAGCCGCCTACGGCAATATGCTGCGAAGCCAGTCTGCGCTAAGGGAGACGAGGAATAGGTAATAAAGAAATTGACGAAGAAGGGAAAGCCCGTGGATGTCGAAGCGGCGGGAGGCTTTAAGGCGGTTGCGCTTCCCTAGGCTAGTTTCAGCGGGCCGAAGCGAGAACCGACTTTTAGCAGCGACGTTGAGATTTGCGACATGGCGCCATACAAAGACAGAGTGATACGAGAGCGGTGAACAGAATACTCCCTAGAGGACGATCGACAAAATACCCTTTCCGAACGCATAGAGATTAAGAAACAAAGAAAAAATATAGCAAGAAAGAAAAGCTAAAACGAACATGTGATGGAATAAGGAAGAAGCGGAGGCGAAGTAGCTTTATGGATACGCTGCGATTCAAGGAGCACATTGGCAATGGATCGAAGGAAATTCGAGACTATACGCCAGTATCTGATTCAATGCGCTGAAAAGCGCATTCACCGATCTGAGCGTTGGGAGAATTACTTGTCGTCATCGAAAACTTCCTGCACTATATAACGACAAGAAGTGAAGAGTCACGCCGCACCTCCCCTGAGACATGCAAAGAGGACCTCTCCCCTCGAGAATCCCAGCCGGAATAGCAGCCGAGGCTGACAGAAGATCAGAGGGACAATCGAATAGACGGACCTCGAAGAATAAGTCGACTGCCCGAGGTTCAGTAAGATATTCGTCGAAAATAGACAGAAGGGGAGAATTAATCGCGAGAAAAGAATGGAACGGGAAGGAATAAAGAACGTGATGGAGTATAAGGGAAGTGGAAAGTGAACATGATGTTGAGAACGGACGAAAAAACTCCGGACTGAACCCTCTGGGTGAGAGGATGAAGAGACGAGGCAGAACTATGAGATCATAGAAGCGCAATACCAAAAAGATATTCATATACTACTATGGAGAAGACGATCGATCCCCGAAAATCCTGATGTCATGCGGCAAGTCAGAGCTGAGTACGCGAAAAAGTGAGTTGCAGTGATCTCGTGCACAAGGAACCCCCAGACAAGTCAGAATAAGCCGACCCCCACCCCCACGTCCAAACGACCGACAGAAGAGAAACATTACAAGATAGAAAGTAATCTAAGCCAACAGAAACAAAGGAAAGAGAAGCGACAATGAACAAAAAAGTGCCAATCAAAATTCCTAATGGCCCGCACAACGAGTATTCGCATACGGCCCAACCCCACGAAACAAGTTATAACGTGCGGTTCGATAGAAGTTAGCCCCTACTAGGTGTTGGCCGATGGGAACCATAGCGATCGGAACGCCCCCGATGCAATTTAGAGGTGGAGTCGCCGAGGTTACCAGGCTCAGCTCTTGCTGCGAAAACTTGCGACAGAGGATAGGGGCCCACTAGTGGAATCCCAACCATGGGCCGCGTTTCCCAAGGAACAGCCCCGGGCCTATTAAAAGAGCCGTTGAGTAGCGGCCAGGAGTTCCCGAGCGCTGCTTGTCTGCCGTGGTTGCAGAAACGCGTTGGTTTGCTGCACACAGTTTCCGCCAGAAGTCTGAATGGAGCGCGACACTTCCCCTCTTGCCGTCAAGTTAAGATGTATTGGTATGAAAGCGTCAACTTAGGGAAGTTCGCGGTAAGCACGCCCCCTACGTCGTTGCGGTTTGACCACATGAAACCTCGTCCAAACCAGCCACCGGCATGACTTGCGCCGGTTTATATGCAAAGCCGGCACACCCTCAGGCAAGGCCGTATTGAATTCAGGACCAACCAAGTGTCCGTAAGTCAACTGATTGCCCAGTTTTGCGTTATCCCAATCCATATGAAGATCGGCTGGATGGAGACATCACCTCTATTATAGAGACGGGTGAGGGCGTTGCCCCTCCCTGCATGCGCTCCTCCGCGACTCCATGCGCAAACCCGCCCTGGCTCCGTCCGCCAATCCTTCAAGTCGTGTTTCTTAAGCCTAACGTTCAAGGGTCCTTGCAAGCACAAAGTAAAAAAGACTGATCCGCTCCCGATAAATAGCCACACATGCTGCCATGCGAGCTGGTTGCACTTCGGCAGAACCGTATGTTACCGCTGTTGGTTATCTCTCTCAGCGTGATATCTTTCAGCCTCC
>Ga0179591_1359937_pt1 | contig 10124 bp, 15 predicted proteins | sample CZOMad2_1_08_16f_FD_182891 | JGI IMG/M metagenome (GOLD analysis project Ga0179591, IMG submission 182891) | Vadose zone soil fungal communities from Angelo Coast Range Reserve, California, USA - CZOMad2_1_08_16fungal (PacBio error correction) | ecosystem: Environmental > Terrestrial > Soil >... | reverse complement strand
TTTTTTCTCGCCTTATATGAGGGAGATTTTCCAAATCTCCGTTTTGATCTGACCCTTTTTTTTTCTTATGGTGTTCTTCCCTCGCTCTTCCCCATGGTACCTCCCTTTTGCTTTCTCCGGTGTTGTTTCGACGGCACTTCCTCCTTCCCGCCAAGGGTTCTGGGCATCGCCTTTTTCTCGGATCTTCCTTTTTTCCCCTCTGTCCTATTAAAAGGCCTTTGGTTTTGATTTTTTAGAAAAAGATGACCTCTCCGTTCTTTAATCCTTTCAGCATCCTCCCTCTTGGGAAAGAGTGCAAGTCCCCAAGGATATTCTCCTTTCTGGGGCCCCTTTCTTTTTTTTTTGATGAGGCCAGATAATGGCCTGCCAATTTTTCCCCCCTCTTCCCGTTTTTCATGCGACCTATATCCTTGCCAAAGAAAGTCTTCCCCCCCCTACCCTTTTTCCCCTTTCTTCCAGAAATTGGAACCCCCTCTCTTTTGCCGCCCCTTTTTCCCGCCACTCGAAGTGATGTGGTACGTACCCTTTTCCCTTCCCCTTCCTGGCTCATTGAAGCCCCCCCAGAGGCACTTCTTTTCGGGATCTTCAATCTGTTCCCCCCCCAAGGCGGCCTTCGATAGGTTCCTCCTTTCGCGGTTCCCTCCCCCTTTCCCATCCTCAATTTTAGCGTCCCTGGGGCTTTTTTCTCCCCTTTTCCCGCAGGCCACACCCCCTGGCTCACCTTCTTTGCTGACCTTAGACACGTTTTAAGGGCCCCTTTTTTCCTTTTCGCTGTCATGCACCCCCCACTATTTTTTTTAATATCGCTTTCTTGGCGGTGTCTTTCTTTTTTCGAGGTTTCCTGAAAGGTTCGTGCACCCCTTTTTTTTTTTTTCCGGCTTTTTTTCTCGAATGGCGTTTCTTTTGGTCTTTTTTTCTGGCGGCACACATTCGATGCCTTTTCCCAATCCTCCGAGGATGGGGACTCCTGCCTTCAGCTTGCTCTCACGGAGAGAAAATTTGGTCTTTGGTATTTTCTTCGGAAACTTGGCCCTCCTTCCAATCGTTTTTTTAACTTTTTTTCCCCCCGGTCCGATAGCCTTTTTCCTTCTTCTTTTCCTTTCTTTCCATACATTCCCAAGAAACCTTTTCCTGACCTGAGATGTCAGTACAATACTTTTCCTTTCTTTTCATCGTTTCCCTCCCTGGCATTTTCTTCCAGCGGCTTCCCCCTTCCCCTCTCTTTGCCAAAGGAACCCCCTTTTTTTTTGACGTTTCGTCCCCCCCCTTTTCTCAAAAAGGTATGCCTTTTTTTCCTTTCTTTTTTCTCTGGGAAGCGCCCCTGGTCCCTTTCCTCCCTGCCATCCCCTTCCCCTCCCCACCTGGTTTCGTCCAGTTCCATGGCCGCCCTGATGGTTTTTTCTTCCCTATCCCCGTCTTCGGCCTCCTCTTCGTTCAGACTGGCCTCAATTTTTTTCCTTTCTGGTTTTCCCCCTTCTCAGGGCAAGAACCACGGATTTTTTTTTTTCCCGCTAGGCTTTTTTCGGAGGTATCTTGGTGGGCTTTTTTTTCCTATATTCCCACAGTGCTTTTTTTTTTTCCCGAGTTAGTTGTTCCCAATATGCTTTTTTTTCTTTTGGGCTTCCCCCCCAGAGAAGGACTTTTTCCCTTCTCCCACAAGAGAATACTCTTGCGTTATTCCCGAAAGACACGAGGTTTTATCCCCCCCTTTGCGGGGCTTTTTCTTTTTCTCGGCATTCTTTATGTCTTTCTTCCCTGGCCTCTTCCTTTTCCCCCCTTTCTTCCCCTGCCTGCTTTGAAAAGGGAAGGTCGTTTTTTCTTTTTCCAGGGGCCGCTATCAGTTCTTGATTTTTTTTTTTTACTCTCCCCCCTATTTGGTTTCTTTCTCGCGGACTGTCATTTCGGTAGTATTTACGAATGAATGGCTTGTCCCCTTGTTCTTTTTTTTTTTTTCCCAACGGTTATTTTTCTCCCCCTTCTTTTTCGGGTCGGGGAAAGATTTTTTTCTGGTTCCTTTTCTTTTTGTTCCCTTATCGCTTCTGATGGAAATTACATTTTTGGCATCGCGCCGTGTTTTTCTCCCCCCGGCTCCCTTCTCGGGCTTTAATAAGGCGTGGTTTTCCTTTCCGGCTTCTCAAGACGGGAACCCCCCCCCCCCCCCCCCCCTTTTCCCGACCGTCTGTTGTTGTCGATGAAACGTCAGGTCTTCTTCAATTACTCGGCATTTCCCTTTTTCATGTAGGAGACCCCTTTTTTCTTTCCCGTTGATGCTTTCCTTTTTTTTTGGTTCCCCTTGGACCCTCTTCCTTCAGTATTTAGAATTGGCTTTTCTTTTGTTGTGGTTCGTTTTTTTCCCCCCCTGTAGAAAGGGATCCTGGTCTTTTTTCTTGATGGCCGTGTGTCCCTTTATGATACTTTTCGGGCAACGGATCCGCTTTTTTTCCCTTCCTTCACCTTTTTCCCCCCCTTTTTCTCAGGAATCAGGGTTTCTTTTCCTGATTCCCTTTTTTTTTCTTTCTTCTTTTGAGAGCGTTTCTCCTCTTCTGGTTTAAGAGCAGGCCTGGGATCCTCCCCTTTTTCGCTTGTCCCCTCCCTTTGAAGAAACCCCTTTTTCCTGTGGCCTCTTTTCGACCAGTTCCCTCCTTTTCGGAGACGTTTCCTGTCAAAGTCAGACCCCCTTCTGGAAGGGGGAGGGCTCCCCCCTTTTTTTTAGCATTACCCCTATGAGAGGAGATGGTCGACCCCTCCCCCCCCCCTTCAATTAGTTCCTTTTCAAGAAGGGAGTCTCCTCCTTCGAAATCCCCCCACCCTTGTGGCTGGGCCCAGCACTTTCTTTTTTTTGCTCTGAGCTTCGGTACCCCCGCGGCTTAAATCTGCCTTTTTATTTTTGTGGGCTTTCAAGGCCTGACTTTCCGGTGCTTTTTTTTCCTTTTGCCTTTTTCCCCGTTCACTTCCATTCCTTCGGTTTGCTCCTTCCCAATTTGCAGCGGCTTTTTCGGGCCAACGGTGTCCTTTTTTCTTTTTTTTTTTCCCCCTGTTGGTGACCCCCCTTTTTCAAAGTATTTTTGATTTCCTTCTTCGCTGTTTTTCTTTTTTTATTCCGTCTCCCAGAGGCTTCGTCCTGGAGGCTTTTCCCCTTCCTTCCTGAGCTCTGGAGTGTAGAAGGCCTGCCCACCCTTTTCGTGCTTTTCTGTTTTCCCCTTTCAGCACCCTTTTTCCCCTTTACGCTTTCCTGTCTTTTCCCGATGGTGTTCCTGGTCTTATCCCTTCCCTTTTCCTTTTTTCGGAATTGCTTCTCTTCCCCCCCTGGTCCTCGAGCGAAGTCCCCTTGGCCGGTCCTATTTTTCAATGGTCTAAATTTCCCTTCAGTTTTCCCCCCCTCCTGTTGTTGAGCTCCCCCCTGCTTTGTGTCATAGCATCCCCCTCCTTCCTTCGTGCATTTTCTACGGACTCCCCTTTATATTTCCTGTGCCGGTTCAGGAGATTATTTCCTGGTCGGCTCCTGTGAGATCTGGTCTCCTCTTGAACGTTTGTCCCCTAGAAGATTAAGCTCCCCTTCGTGTACAAAGTTTTCCTCCCCCCCGGGCACTTCTTCCGTTCCCACATTTTAAGAAAGTTAGGTTTTTCCCCTGGGGGGGCCTATCCTCCCTCCTGTTGTTTTTTTAGAGATCTCTGTCCCCTGAAGTTTCCTCTCGGGTCTCCTCCCCAATTTGCTTCTTCTATTTTGGATCTTTTTTCAAGCGTCTTTGAAGGGCCTGTGGCGCTTTTCTTGGTTTTTTCAGAATTCCTTGGGGGGATCCTCCCATCTTCCCCTTTAAAAGAGCCCCCCCCCTTAATCTTTTTTCTCTTTTCTTTTGGTCCTTCAAAGTTCCCTTTTTCTCTCCCCCCCCAGTTTTTCAGGACTTTGAAGTCCCCTTCTTTTCGGCTCCATTCCCTGAACGTCTCTTTTGTCCCCTCAACGCTTCGGGAGAAATTTTGTCGGTTATTCCTTTTCTAAGTTATGCCGCCGTTTTTTTCTCCCCATTTCCTTTTTCCGGGATTAGTTCTTTAGAGATTCTCCCCCTTTTTTCAGTACCCCCCCTTTGAGAGAAATGATTCTCCCCTTTTTCCGCGGATCGCCTGCTCCTTCCCCCTGAGAGCGACGATAACTTTTTTTTTTCCACCGCGCCGAGCACCCCTTTCTTTCGACCCGCCCCCCCCCCCTCTTTAACAGAGCAGCACCCCCTTTACGATCCCCCTACTCTTCTTGCCCCCTTTGGTTGACCTATTTCCCCAAGCGAGGATTGAAATCTTCTTCCCCTTCCGCTTTTTTCTTCCCTCCAGAATGCACGGACGCCTTCTTTTCCACAATTCCTACCCCTTTTCCCCCCTCTCAATTCCCCAACCCGGCCGTAGAGTTTCCTTTTTTCGCGGAAAACAGACAAACCCCTTTTCGTTCAGGGTCCCTTCTTGTTCTTCCCGCAAAACCTTTCCGCTTCTTTTCCGGGGGGAATGACGTACCCCCCAAGTTCCTGCCCTTCCTTTTCCTTGTTCTTTTTTTGCGCTCCCCTTTTTTTTTCCTTTTGGCGGGTCCATTTTTCCTTTTCGACAAGCCTCCGAGCCTTTCCTTAGGACCTCTCTTTACCGCCCTTGCCCCCCCCCCTCCTTCTTTTCCCCCCTTTTTTTCCCTGCGCCGAACGCAACTGCTTCTTTTTTTTTTTTTTTTTTTTTCCCTCTCCCACATCGCCACAGTTTCTTTTTTTACTTCCCCCCCCTTTTCCTGTGCACTTCTTGTATTTCAGCCCAGGCCGGCTTCCCCACCTGCCAACCAGCCCTTTTTTTCCCCCGCTAGGAGACAGACATGCTCTTTATTTCGGTCCCTTCACCAAGGTTTGACTCCCTTGCCTCCGGACTTCTTGCCAGAATTTCTCATGACACTCCTATTTCTCTCCCCAGTCCTTGTGGAGACCCTGTTCTTCACTTTTTTCCGAAAAAGGGACCCTTCACCCGCGACCCCCCCCCCCAGGGAGTTTACCCCCTCCCCCCCTCCGCCCCCCCCTGGGAAGCTTTTAGTTCCCCCTTTTTTATCCCCCCCCCCCGTTCCGCCGACCAGCCAGCCCCTTTGTTTGACGAGTGCATGGCCCCCTCCCTTGGACCCTCTTCTGTTCATGCACGGGTCTTGGCCCGGCAATTGCGTTCCCCCCCGTTGTTCTTTTTTTTTCATAGAAGTCTCTCAGCGCCGTCCCCCCTTGACACGTAAGGCCCCCCCCCCTGGACCCCCCCTTCCGATCGGCCTCATTAGGTGTGGCAATTTCCAGACGTTTTTCCCCTTCCCACTCTATCCCCAATTTGAAAGGACCCTTTTCAGGGCCCCCCCTTGTGAAAAAGATTACACCGTGGCGGAGGTGCCACCCATCTTGTAAAACGGTGGTCCTTTTTTCCCAGCCTTTTCTTTTTTTTTTTTCGGTCATCTCTACATAGGGCACTGGGGCCGCGATGTTCCCCTGACACCCCCTTCCCTGGTAGAAATTCTCCCCCTAAACCTCCCCCCCCTCTGATTTTCTCCTTCCTTCCTTCCCCCCCCACACAAGCATAAACTCCGTCTGCCCCTTCTTCTGGCGTGACCTACTTGGCCAGGAGGGATTCCTCCTTGCGGGTCTCTGCGGGACGATATACCCCTTTCCTTCCCCAACCCTTTCCCCCCTTTTTTTGGCCCTTCTCCGCTTTTCCTTTTTCCTTTTTCCAGTTCTTTTTTTTTTTTGTTCTCCCTACTGTTCTACGACCCCCTTCCCTTTTAGCCTTCTTTTTCCCTTTTAGGCGCCGACCCCCCCCCCGGGACAGTTCCTTTTTCGTTTTCTTTCCCACCAAAGCTTCCCCCTGCGAAGCGTTCCGTCTTTCCTTTCTGCCTTTTTTTTTCGCGGAATTGACCCTCCTACGAACTGCGACACCTTTTTTTTTTTCCCCCCCGTTTTCTTCTCTTTTTTCCGGGGCGCCCCATGAGGTTTCCCTGGCTTTTCTTCTGCTTTTAGGCTTCGAGGGGTTGGTCACATGATGGGACAAGAGCTTCGCCCCCCCTTCCCTAACTTTTTCCGGTTTTTCCTGGTAACCTTTCCCCCCCTTTGTTTTCGGTCGATAGGGGATGCCTTTGCTGTGCTTTTTTCTTTTTTCCCCCCCCCAGGCAAGAAGTTTTCCCCTTCCGGTCCCTCTTTGGTTTTTTGGCGCAGGACCCTTTTTTTATGATCTCTTCCCCATCCCCACTCGAGTTTTTCCTTGAGCGCCGCCTTTTCTGGCTCTTGGATTCGTACCAGCCCGTCCGAGTACAAATTGTCTCCTTGGTCCCCCCCCCCTTTTCCTCCGATCCGGGAGGTCCTTTTTTCTCTCGAGGATTTTTTTCCTCAATCTTTGCTCCTTTTTCAAACGTATTAGACCACCAGTCTTAATCGATGCATTTTTTCTTTTGGAAAGAATGTTTGTGCCTTCCCTTGGTCAACTTCTGTACTTCCCCGCCCAAAAGAAGAAAGAAACTTTTTCTAAGGGCGACCTCCCCTTCATGATAGGGGTGACTTCGTGAGGCCATTACCCCTGGTTGTTTTCCGTTCAAGAGCCTTTCTTATTTATTTCCGATACTTACGGCTTTTTTCAGTTATGAGGTTTTTTTTTGGCCGGACTCGATGATAATAACTTTCTTAGCCGCTCTTTCCCTTTTTTCCGGCGTTCCGGAAGAAGTGCTCGGTGTTCGAGTTTTTTTTCCCCCCCCTCTTTTCTTAAGCCTCCCCAGTTCTGTCCTTCTGGAGGACACAATAAGACCCTCCCTCCTTTTTTGTATGAGGTCACCAGTGCACCTCCCGCCCCCTTTTTTTCCAAGGGTGGGGCAGCACCCCTCCAGTGTTTCCGGGAAAAATATTTCCCTTTCCCTTGACGCAGGACCTTCCTCTGCTGGGTCCGGCTTTCAACCCTTTTCCCCCCCATTGACCTTTCCCCTGGATGCAGGCCCTTTGACCCCTTCCCAGGAGGCGTTGGCCCAGCATTTAAGTGAAGTCGTTTTGCGTTCCCTTCTTTTCCTCCGGAACAGGAGCGTTTGGTCTTTCCCCCTCTAATCTTTTATAGAGATTTCCCCGCTTTCCCCCCCTCCGCAGAGCCATATTTTTTTTTTTCAGATTCCCCCTCTCTATGGTCTTTTAGAACCGCTTCCCTCCTTTTTGATGAAACGCTCAGGGTTTAAACCCTTAAAAGAGTAGACTTCTCCCTGAGCTATTTTAAAGGGAGGGTCTGACTAGACGGGTTTGAGGGGTTGTTTGGCCCTTCCCAAATTTTTTTTTCTTTGTCAGCCGTCCCCTTTTCTTTCCCATTTTCCCCATATCGGAACGGTCCTGCGGTCCTACCCGATCCCTCCCAGTGGACAGTGAAGAAATGTTTCTTCTCCGCTTCAAATTTCCTCGTCCCGATCGAACGGAACTGCTGTCCTTTTTCCTTCCGGGAGTTGTAGACACATCTCTTTCCCGCTGGTTTTTTTCCAATAGTCGCGCCCCTTCCTTGGTCTCCCTTCCGGTTCTTTCAACCCTTGTCTTCCCCCAATTGCGAACCCCATTTTCCCTGCATCCCCGACGGGAAGACCTTTTTTTTCCTGACGACAGCTTTCCCCGCCCCGTTTCCCTCCGCCATCGGGCCCGTTCCTGCCGGCCTTGATGGCGCTACTTTTGGGAAAGAAACTGTTGATTGTCCTTTTTTCATGGATCCCGTTTGCCCTCCTTTTTTTTCTGAAACCGGTTTCTTTTCGGATTTTCGGTCCCCCCCCCCTCTTTTAGAGCTCCTTTTCCGGATTCCCAATTTTTTTTTTCCCGTTTCGGAATCGGTTTTTCTTTTGGACGCTTGTTAGCTTTCCCTAGGATAGTTCGAAATCTTTTTTGGTCGTCCTTGACGCTGTTTGGGAGCTCCCTACCCCTTTGTGCTTCCTTTAGGTATTCGGCGGTTTTCTTTTTTTTCCCCGGGTTCCGGCCTCCTTTTTTCTTCCACGCCTCATTAGCTGGTTTTTTTTGGAAACGCCGGTTTAATTTCTTCCCCCTCTGTCCCGCAACCGTTTGATCTGTCTGCATCAGAGTTCCTCCTCCCAAATATTGTCTCTGGGTTGGGTTTTTTGAGGGTGGATGGTTTCTCTCCGGCCCTGTTTCGTTTTCGCCGACTCCCCTTTTGCTCTTTTGGTTCCTTTCTTTTTTTTTTTTCTTTTTTTCCGGAAGCAGGAGAGGGTTCCCCCCCCTTCCCCAGTTCTCTTTTTTCCCTTGACCCCCTGCGATCGTCCCCAGCATCCTGGACTGAGCTCTTTTTTTTCTTGACTTCAAGGGGGTTTTGCGCTCTGTCTTTCCTTTTCTTTCTCGTCCGGACGCGAGATGTTCCCCAGTAATCGCGAATTGGCAATTTCTTGTTGTGTTGTTGTCTGGCCTCCAAGCCGCGTTGCTCCCCCCCCGCTTCTCCGGAAGGCTGGCTGATTCGGGCATCTCCCTTCAGCCGAGTCGCTTTGAACTTTCCCCACAACTTTCTTGAAACGGCATTTCTTTTTTCTGAAACCAATTTTTCCCCCCTTTTTTTTCCATCTGTTTTTTTAGGGGCTTCCCCCTGGGACGAGCCTTGTCGACTCCAGAGCGCCTCCCCTTTCTTTTCTCCGCAAAGACCGGGCCTTTCCTTCACTCACCTCCCTTGCTCTTTTTTTCAACCAGATGATCAAATATTTGTTTTTTGCAGGCGATGCGACCCCTTCCCTTCTTTAACTGTGTTTTTTCTCGTCGGGACCTTCTTCCCTTCCCGCTATTTGAAGGCTGTTCTTGGATGCTCCCGAACCCCGGGGTGTCTCCACGACTGCTCATCCTCTTCCCAAAGGTTCTTTCCACATCGACCCTGCCCCGGCGACCAACTCTGTCGACTATCTCCTTTTTTAACCACGTTCCTTTTCTGGGACGATAAGGGCAAGGCTTCCCAAACCCTTTTTTATCTGCCGCTTGATGTCGCTGGATTTCCTCCTCCGACCTGCCCCCCCAACCCCCCTTTTTCCAGTTGCGGCGGGAAACCCTCCCCTGGCCAACACCCCCCTTTTTTTGGGGACATTTACCTTTTTTTCCCCTATCGCAAAAATCTCCCTTTTAGTCCCTCCCGAGGAATTTCCGATGTCTCCCTTCCTTTTGAACCTCTTCAGGAGGATGGAGGGTTCTTTTTTTTTTGGACTGAACTCTTTGCTTCCTTTTGTTTTTCCTCCTTGCAAGCCTTCCTTTCCCGAAACTTCATGAGACCAGCCGACGTCTGTCCTTCCTCTCTTCGTTAAGATACACCCCCCCCTGCCAAACCCCCGATTCTTCACACCCCCCTCCCAATTAAGAATTCTGCTGTGTTCCCCCTCTGATTCTTATCTGAAATTTCTCCGATAATGGTCCTTCCCTGGTGGGTTTCCCTCTGGGGCAACGATGGGTTCCCTTCTTTCCTCGGATTTTTGGGCTCGTTCTTTCTGCGTCCGAGGGCCACCCCCGACGGAGGGGCACATTTTCCCCTCCCAGCCCCGGTACACCCCCCTCTTTCCCTGGGGATTGGTTTTGGTTTCCATCCGTTCGGTTTTTTTTCTTTCCCCAAAAGTTTTTTTTTTTCTGAGGGGGCGACTCCTCTTTAGACTCCAGCCAATGTTTTTTTCACGGCGTTCCCTTGCTGAAAAGCAGGGTCCGGCTGTCGGGAGATCTTCCCCAAGAAGGGTGGATTCTATCCCCCCCCCGCTTCCCCCGCCTGCACGGTGTTAGCACGACACCTTCCGTTGCAGCTTTTTCCTCCCAGAAGAAAACGGTTTCTGGCTGCGGGCCCCCCGCTTTCTCTCTGGGGGGACCCCCTCCCCGAAATAAAAACCTTTCTCTTCCCGTGACCCCTTCTTTGGTGGGAAAGGGCTTGCCCCCTTTGTTCAGAGCTCTCATTTCCCCTTTTCTGGCCGAAAATCTTCAGATATGGGGCCGGCTTTTTCCCCTGAAGTTTCCCTTCCAATGCGGGCTCCTGCTGTCCGGTACCCTTCCTACCCCTTTTTTCTTGCCGCATTCTCGGCTTTCCCTTCTTTTAGATATGATGAAAGCCTTCGGTTTCCCCCCCCAAAGCCCCCTTTTTTCTTTCCTTCGTCGGCTTTT
>Ga0179591_1314668_pt1 | contig 10124 bp, 18 predicted proteins | sample CZOMad2_1_08_16f_FD_182891 | JGI IMG/M metagenome (GOLD analysis project Ga0179591, IMG submission 182891) | Vadose zone soil fungal communities from Angelo Coast Range Reserve, California, USA - CZOMad2_1_08_16fungal (PacBio error correction) | ecosystem: Environmental > Terrestrial > Soil >... | reverse complement strand
CGAAGGGTTTTTGATGAATGCATTTTTTCGGTGGTTTTCGTAGCCTGCGCGTTTTTATTTTCTCGTTGGTAGAGATGTCCTGGGGCAGGGCGTCCCGGTTTCGGACTTTTTCCTTTTTTCCCTCTCTTGTTCCCCTCGCCGGTGAAGGTTTGAGATGGTCGCTTAGTGCGGTAATAAAGATCCAGTGTTATTTTCACGGCGGTTGATGTCGGTCGTTCTGCGCTGTGCTCAACAAACCTCTCCTTTGGGTCCTTTTTCCCCTCCCGTTTACCTTCGGACCCTTTTCCAGCTTCCTCCGCTTCGTGTTGCCTCGGACGCCCGGTCCACGAAGCTGCTAACAGAAGAAGCCGACTACCTCTCTCACAAATTTTGGGGACACCCCCTTCTCTCAGAAGGGCAGCGTTTTCCCTACCCTTCCTTTCTTCCTGTTCCCTTTTCTTTCTCATAGAAAAAGTTCTCAGGTGATAGCGGCCGGTGAGCACTTAGGTCGCAAATACCGCCAAGGTCGAGGAACGGTTTTCACCGCTGAAACCCTTTCTCTCCTAAGAACGTGGGATTTACCCCGGAGAGGGACATTTCTGGTTTCGGGCATGCAACTACTTCGTCCGAAGTATTCCGGCCGCCCGCCAGTCCCGGGGAAAAGTTTTTTCTTCCTTATCCCTTATTCCAATGTACAGCCCCACCTTGAAGCCGGAAGTGTGCAAGTTAATTTCGAGCCCTGCCGCCTTCGAATCCAACAAACCATCGAGCTGATTCAGCGACGCCGACATTCCTCCTCCTTCCGCCTTACCGCTTACCCCCCCCCATCTCCTCTCACGTCACCCCTTTTACTTACTGATCGTCAAGATTTACGGAGCCCAAGCCACCCCGTAAACTGACGAGGCGGCAACTGTTCCGACATCATCTTTTCTTACAAGCGGTTTAACACCTCTCCGTGTCCACCTTTCCTCCGGATGGCCCCCCTCTGCCAAGACCTCACCCTGGTTCCCTGAATCCCTTGCCCTGGCCACATACCCGTCCGGGAAACTTTTCCGCGCCTCCGGCCGCGATTCTCAAAATGTTTTATCGCCGAGTTTCCTTCCCTGCATGCCCCTGGTCACGCCAAGCGCCACCCCCCGGCACCCTGTCTCTTTTTCCCCTTCCCCCCGCCCTCCTCGCCCGCTTCCCTCAAGGTCACTTTACCCATCTTTGGCACATGGAGTTGCTATTCAAACCTTTGACCGTTCTGCCCCCCACTCCCCTCCTTACCGCGACTCCATTCCCAGAAAGACCTCCCCCCCATTTCCCCAAGTGGCCCCTTGCCCAGACTGGGGACTCCCCCCCCCACTCAATCCCCCCCGACACGATCTCCAGTCCTCCAGCCTAACAGCCTTCCTATCTGTCATCCAGTTGTGGTTCGGCCGTCACCCCATGCTTCTAGGGCGTTATTCCGCCTTTTCATGCTGACGCAATTCTCCTCGATAGAACTCCGGGGAGCGGGAGATGACTTCTTGCTCCCTGATGCCCCTCGGACTTAATTGTCCACTTGATGACCTCGATCCCTTCTGCCGTCCTCCCTTCCTTTTTTCTCCCCCTTCCGCCGCCTCCTCCTGCCTACCGTAAGCGCGTAGTGTTTCCTACTGATAGCAACCGTGCAACGCCTCTGGTTGCCGCTTCTAGGCCTCCTCCCTACTACCAGCTCACCATTCTCCCAGCTTTTACCCGCCAGTCTTGCCACCTGGCCCCAAAGGGGCTGAGGGGCGGTGACCCAGAAGTCCAAGGATTTGACCAGAATATCCGAACAGATTCGAACCCACACCGTCACTGATTTCTCTCCCTCGGAGACCTCTCCCTGGCGTATGTTCCGGAGATGGCACAGGAAGGTAGCCACCCCTCCGTCAACCGACTGTGGCACACCCTAACCTTCTCACCCTTTTGGGGCACACTCTTCTACAGCCCTCGCGGTCCCGGGATTTTTGCGTGCGAATTCGAGCTCCTCGAAACCTTCGGACACACCCCCCGTTTTCGCTCTTCCCCCCCCCCTGTCCCCTTCCCTCTGGTGTACCTGGACGAGAATCCGAATTAGGCGGCCAAGATTTTCCCAGATTGCCCGCTACCTAACGGCTACGACTCCAGCACTCTTCCCAAGTAAATTCGTCCCCTTGCACTCTTTTTTCTTCAAGTTTTCCTTCACTCAAAGGCAGTGCGTCACCCTGATCACTTCCAGTTAACAGCTTTCATACCCTCGTTTCCTTTTCTTTCTGAGCACCAACTACGGCCGGGAAGGGTGGTGTCTTTCCACAGTGTTTCATGCCTACCAAATTTTTTCACCTTATTTAACGCCGGTACTCCCTACCACCTCACCGCGTCTGAGCCCAGGACCACCCCCTTTGACAGCCTTCCCCCCCCAAACGTCATTTTCCTCCAACCTTCCCCTTCTTCCGGAGACAACCCCCCTCTTAATTTGAGACGATATGCTCAAAGGCCACTAGACAGGCACAGCAAACCCCCGCAGTCGGCAGCTTGTCTTCCGGCGGGTCAAACTCCAGGGACTTTCCACTTTCCTGACCCACCTCTGCTTCCAGCCTTCCACTTGACACCAAGACGTAATGCCACGAGGCTTTTTCTTCCAAAAAAATGAAGTGACCACCAAACCTGTGGTCAATGACGCGAGGGCCCTCCCAGGACCTCCTTTTCCGGTCTCCCCCACTATCGCCCAACACTCCCAGCTACCCCCACGACGAGGCATTATCCGATCTTTTCCTCATGTTGTGGTTGAGTCTTCAGCCTGACACTCGTCGGTTGAGTCGTTGCTTTTTCATCTGCTTTTCCGCAGCCAGTCGGAACCTTCGGTAAGGTTGCAGTGGAGAGTTTTTCCCCCGTGTTTGAATGGTTTTTTCGTCTTCTCTTGCCTGAAGGTCTGTTTCCCTTTGCGCGGCTCTCCCCTTCTTTTTTTTTTCCGGCATGTTGATGCCCTTTTGTTTCACGACGAAGAACGCCCCTTCTGACACCAGGACTTTTTTGGGGCGGGTGCAGGTGACTGAATGATAGTCTCTCCGTCGAGGTGGTTGGTTATCGTCCCCCTCGGTTTTGGCTTTCTTCCCCCTTCCCCTCTGCAGTTCCTTCAGGGCTATCATTTGGTATTGTTCTTTTTCTCATCGGTTATAGTATCCCTTGTTCCTGGACTTCTTCGAGTCCCCCCTTTTCCCCCCCCTCTTTTTGTGTACACCTGTGTTAGTGGTAAAGGGGAGCAGTAAAAAGGGCCCTGTCTATTGGTGCTAGAAGACAGAAACCCTTAGGTCTTCCCGGGCTGTGTTGTTGCTCCCTTTTGGAATCTTGGTGATTGGGTGCGGATCCTTCAAGGTTGGTAGTGTCCGAAACTTGCCTCCAGAGTCGCCCTGTTCTCCTTTCCTCTTGTCCTATGGCTTTAGTAGTAGAATAGAGGCTGGTTTCCTTTCCAGCCCCTGAAGGACGGCCGTTCCGAGATCTGTCGTTCCCACCCAGGTTCTTTTCCGTACCCCCGCGTAGATGTTGAATGGCCGTTTGTTTGTGAGGATAGTGACGTCAAGTCCCCCCCCCCCGTTTTTTTTCCTTTGTCCGAGGAGGATATTCCCACCCCTCTATTCGTCCCCCCGACAACTGGCAGGAAGTTACCTAGATGGTGGACAACTTTTGGTTGAGTGGTCAGTTGGTTCCGGCCAGATGGTTCTTCTTGCCGGTTTTCGCTCTCTCGTTTCTTTCTTTGTACCCCCCTACCCTTCTTTTCGTAGGGTATCCATAGTGAAGGACGTTTCGAGGAGTTTTTGCTTGACCCCACATGATCGGGTTCGGTACTGTTTCCCCTGGTGGTTCCCCCCTCCCCTTTCCCCCTTTCATCCTTGGCAAGGGTTTTCTATTTTAGGGTTGCTCATTTTTGACAGGGTGTTCAGCTTTAGTTCTTAGAGTTTTGGCAATCACTGTGGTTGTTGGTTCCAGCTGGCTGGAATACGTCCTCTTTTTTTCACGGGATGTCCGGCCTGGCCGGTCTTGCGCCCTTTTTTTCTTTCCGAAGCGGGCCCCCCTCTCCTTTTTCGAGAACCCGGTCCCGAAATTTTTTACTGGGTTTTTGATCTCACTTCCACAGGCTTCTTTATCGGTCCCTGCGAGCTTGCGACTGCCTTGGAATCCTCCATCGGAAGGCCCTTTCCCCCTGACTCCAAAAAGACTTCAACTCCCCCTTAAGTTGTTTTTTTTTCTGATTTTCGTATATTTTTCCTGGGCGTGGTTCCGTGGTGATTTTCCCGTTCTATTCAGTTCAAATGGGGGTTCTTTTTTCTTTTGTCTTTCAGTTATCGTCTCGGGTAGGGCTTTTAGTTAGGTGGGGAGTTCAGGGGCACCCTTGGAGTGTTGCATCCGCGACATTGCCATAGTGGTCAGTGTTCAGGTGGCTTTCTCCGTGCGTCGTTCTTTTTGACCTTTCTGGTCGCGTTTTACTGATCATCGGGATTTGGGTTTGTGCGTTTCCTTTCATGGGAACATCGGCTGCGACCGCAGGTTGAATGCCCTTTAATTTCAAGGACGAGCACTTTCTCTTTGTTCCCCTTGAATTTCCCTTGAAGGTATTTGGACCCTTTGGGCCGCCTTGAGGTGGAGATGACCTGCCCCGAGATGATTGGACTCCCTTTTTTAGTTCTAGTCTTTTCATCCCCCCCGTGATGTTTTTTTCCCCTTTTTGCGGCGACATTTCTCCCCTTTGGCCCAAGGGGATTTATTTTGCGCCTTTTGGCACCGATTTTGTTTCCGTATCGCCTGCATGGGTTGAGGTGAAAGATGGTTACTTAGGTTCCTCCCCCTCTTCCTCTTCGTAGCTCTCCTCTCTCCCCTTTGTAGGTTTTATGTAAGTGTTCCTTTTTTTTTTCAGAGGCGATACTGGCGGCTTTTTCTTTCACGGTTGCGGCCATTTCGGGCCCCCCGCTTTTCTAGAACTTTTCCTTGCCTTTTCCTTTCGGCCCGACGAGTCGGAGGCACTGAAGGCTTTTTCAGCACCTACAGCCCCCCTTTTTTTCCCATTTCTTTTCCTCTCCCCACGTTTCTTCGCTTGCACCCAGTGTCAGCCAGTCCATGGCTTTCCCACTCAGGCCTTGATCCCCAACCGGGTGCACTCGATCAACCGGGTCCCTTCTTTGGGGTTGTCTGACGATGCACAGAATTTGCCGTTCATAGTAGAAAGCCGTTGTCTGCTTACAACTTTTTCGCGTTTTCCCACGTGTCTCGTCATCGAGGTCTGTCAAGTTCGGAAGCCTTTTACTCCTCTTGTGTCGTTCTTTCCCTCCCGCGTCGTTGCTGCGACGGTGTCTCCGTGAGTTTTCAACAGAGTCGATCTTTGTGGTGTCGCCTTCCACAAGAATGCGTGAACCCCCCCTTTGCCCCATCCGTCAGTTTTTTCGAGACAGATCCCATTTCCTGTTATCGATCCTCCTAAGGCGACCCCCATGCGACCCTTTCCCCGTTAAATTTTTTTTCCCGCGTCGTGTCCCCTTTTCCGCGACCAAACCGACCAACTTTGCACTCTTCCCCCCCACGATTCCCGTAGACAGAACCTGGCAGGACCCCGCCGATTCGCTTTCGTCACCCAAACAAAGAGACGCGTTCCCTTTCATTTAATCCGTTCGGTTTCAGCCTCTTCAATTGTTTTGAGAGATATCGTTTCATCATGGAATACGAATTTCTGTCACTTTCCCCGACCCCTTTGGTTGTTTGTGGTTTTGCCCCTTCTTCCTCATCGTGTACTGTAGTTGGTCTTGTAGACGTTGGATTTTTTTCTGGCGTGTTAGGGTTGCACCGTGTCGGGTACCCCTTGGTCGAAAGGCTCAGGTCGTTTTTTTGGGTAGCGGGGAGGTCGCCTTTCTTTACTCTCCCCCCCCCTCTACATGCATCTTTCTTGTCACGTCGGCTAGGTTGTGTAAATTGCTGCTTCTCCCCCAAGATAGGGTTACTTTTTCCTTCGGTTTTCCGAAAGATAGACCAGACCGTCGAAGCCGACTTCTTGGCTCCCTTTCCCTGTCCCCCGACCGCTTCTCCCTGGATACCCATCCTGAAACCTGATTTCTGTCAATTTGGACCCAACCCGTCAAGCTGGGCAGCGGGTTCGGCTAAAAAACCCCCTCCCCCCACCCAACCCCCCCCCCCCAATCATACTCTTCCACCCACTTCCGTCGTCCCTCCCTTCACCCCAATCCTACCTCACCCCCCCCCTCCTCCCCCCTCCGCTGTGCCACCCCTGTCCCTCCTCTCCGCCTTCTCCCTTCATCCCCCGCTTGCGCCCCACCCAGCCTGCTCACCCCCCCTCCTCTCTACACCAATAATCACAGCGCCCCCCAACTCCCTCGACCCCTGCACCTCTCAATCGTACTCCCCCTACTCCGCTCAGGACACTTTCCCAACCCCATCCCTCCCAACCCTCTGTTCTTCCTCTCCCCCCCTCTCCTACCGGTTCCTTCCCCTTCTCTCCTTTACACCTGCTCCCTCACCCACCAGGACAGTATCTCCCCCCCCCATCCCCCCTCCACCCTCCTCCCTAACACTTCCCTCCCCCATCCCTTCCCTTTCTTCCCCCCCCCCCGACTTCTCTCTCCTCACCCCCACACACAACCCTCTATCCCCCCTTCCCATTCTCCCCCCCCCACACCTCATCCACTGCCCCCCCCCCTATCACTCCGACCATCCCCCCCCCTCTCTATCGAATCCCCCCCCCCCACGCACCCCACTCCTCAACCCCTATACTTTCTCCCCCCTTCCATTCCTTCCCCACAGTCCCCATCGCTACATCCTCCCCACATCACATCCCACTCTCCTTTGCCTATTACCCCATCCCTTCTCATCGTCCACACACCACCACCCTTCTCTTCCACCCTTCCCCCCCCCCTTCTCCCCCACCTCCCCTCCACCCCCACGTCCCCGACTCTACCCCCCACACTCTGACCCCCCCCACCCCCCTCCCCTCCACCCCCCCGCCATACTTCATCTCCTCCCTCTCCCGCACCTTATCCCCCCTGCTCCACCCACTCTCCCACTCCCCTCCCTCGCTCCCCCCAACCTTCTCCCTTTAACCATCTTCCCTCCCACCACCTCACCCCCCCACTCCCCCGCCTCCCCCCTCCCCCCCAGTCCCTAACCCATCCTTCCCCCACCCTCTCCCTCCCCCCTCCCTCTCTCCCTACCCTCTCTCGCCTCACCCCCCAATCTCTCCCCAATCCCCCCACTTTCTCCCATTCCTCCCCCAACCCTCCTTAACTCAAACCCTACCCCCGCCCACTTTTCGCTCTTCTCTACCCCCCCCCCCATTCCCCCCCCCTCCCCCTTTTCTTCCACCCCTGCCACCCCCCCCCCCCCCCAACCCTCCCCCTTCTCCCCCCCACCATCCTCGTTTCTACTCCCCCCCTCCCTCCGTCCCCCCCCAGCCCCCCCCATACTCTCCCACCCTACCACCTCACCCAACCCCGATCCCCCATTTCTACCCCCCACCCACCCTCTCCCCTTCCACCACCCCCCTCCCTCCCACCCCCTCCCCCTTTCACCCCCCTGTCCCCACGCCCGCACCCCACCATCTTTACCCCCCGCGTCCACTCACCCCCCCCACATTCCCGCACCACCCCTCCCCTCCCCATCCTCTACACCAAACGATCTTGGAACCATCCACTCCCCCCCACATCCTCTCTCACCATTCCTCCCCCCACCTCCCCTTCTTCCCCCATCCTCCCCCCCCCCCAACCCTTTTCCCCCCACCACCCCATCCCCTCCGCTACTCACTACCCCACCACTCCCCCCCCTTTCCCCCCTCTCCCCTTGCCCCCACCCTCCCACCGAGTTCGCCGGCACTTGAAAGTGCTGCCTCGGTCACTTTTTCTTCCCTCCCCTGAGGTCCCTCCCACGGGATAGAGGGAAAAACGTTTGGACATAGTCTCCCAGCTATTTACAAGTGATCGAGACCCCTTGCTCGCTCTAAGAATTTTTTATCTACCCCATTATCGGGGCCCCATTTGAGGTTAGGGTAACCCCCATCTTAGTAGTTTCCCTCGTTTTTAGAGGTGCCCTGCCCCATTGATGGGCCAGTAAGATAGGTGTCCTATGACTTCCCCCCATTCATAAGGTCCCCAGTCGCCAGCACCTCCTAAGGTCGGCAGCGTTATCCCCTTCCCTTCACTTTTAAGACCCACCCGAACCTGGAGCATGATCATACTTCACGATCCCTAAGTCCCGCAGCGTTCAACTCCCACCCAGCTCGATCCTTCAACTCCATGCCTTATTCCCTTTCCTCTTCTGCTCCAGTACCCACCTCATTGTTATCGAAGTTTAAGTTTGTTCATGCACAAGTCAAGAATACCCGCAACCGAGCTCGACGCCGGTCCCCACGCGGCAAAGACCATCACTCTCTTCCTTTCCTTCCCATGGCCCCTTTCGTGCTTGCCAACCTCGTCTGCCAACCAGAACGTCTTGCTCTTTCCTTTTCAAATTGCTGTTGCTTTGGGTCCCTGTCCAGCCAAGTCCCAGCCACCGCCACCTTTCACTTCTCCATCTTTTTTCTCACTTTCCCCTCCCCTCCTCTGCCAGATACCCCCCTTTCCCTCACACCTTGCCTCCCTCGTTTCCTTTTTTGAGAAGTCACTGGCATTTTCAGAACTGAAATCCCACGTTTTTATTCGCCCCGTCCCAAGACAGTCACCTGACAAGTCCCCCCATTGGAACCAAGTTCCCCCTCCCGGAACTTCACCCACCCCCTCCCCAACCCCCCCGGACATTAATCCAACAGCCTCCGAAAAGCACTCTGAACTTTCTTTGCCCTTTCAACGGATTGTTGGTCGCCTTCCTTCCCACGTACTCGCGGTTTTTTTCCCTTTATTCTGTCTCCAAGAGCGATGCTTAGGAACTTTGTAGTAGAGGAACTTTGCGCCCAGAGGAGACTCCCATTTTAGGAATTTCTCACCTTGCTGACCCCTCTGATCGCAGTCCTTTACTCCTTTCGCTTCAGCCTGCCTGGGAAGGCTAATTCCCCTTAATGTTTCTTTTTTAAGTAACCTTAGCTCGCCAAACCGTTCCAAAGCCCTGTTTTCTTGTTTCCTCCCTGTCGAGGCTCCTCGACCCGAGCTCAACAACTGGAGATAAGGTTCCGCGCCCGACGGCCCCTTGCAAGGTTGCTGCTTGGCCCGGGTCGTTCCCCCCGCTGGGCCACTGAACCTTCCCAGATCTCGCTTTGTCCTCACAGCGAGAAACAAAAGTAGATCTCCCTGAAATGAGGGAAGCTGACGAGCGGTTTCCTTTCCGGGTAAGAACCCGACTGACCTTCCCAACCTCCTTTTCCCTCACGGCGACACCCCCCCTTGTGGGCCAACTTTTCTCGGCCGAGGACGATAATTTCGGCATGAATTACGATCCTACTCCTTATGCCCTGTTCCTTCACCAAACTTAGCGGTGTCGTTTAAGTCTACATGGTCCCCCTACCTCCCCTCCCTTTCCTTTTCCTCCCGAGTTTGGGGTTTCCACAAGGCGCGGTTGCCTCTCTTCGAGTCACTCGTACCCTCAAGTCTGGGCCGGTTCGACTGTTCCCTTTTTCCCTCCCCCCCCCCCTTACCCTTCCTCCCCTCGACGATCACCCCTCCAAGGAGAACTACACAGAAGGCTCTCGGGCGATTGGTCGGGCTCCCCAAATACGGACATTTCCCTGGGATTTCCTCTTCTGCCCCCCCAGTGGATCGACCACTCCCCCTTTTTCCACCCCAATCGTCGTTTGAAGGAATCGCCGTACCCATAATAAGAAAAGTCGGCTCCCCCGCCCACCCTTGGTTCTGAATCCCCCCCAGCCCGGCCGACGCCAAAACACCTTTACTTCTACTCTTCTGCGTCACCTCGTAACCTAGCCCCAAGGGCCAAGTTCCCACACAACGAGAGTTAGTGCCCCCCGAAGTTAGTATTTTCCCCTGCCCTTTCTTTTCTCCACCTGTCATCCCTCCAGCCGTCGTACCTTCAACTCCAGTCTCCGAGGAAGCCGAGGACCCTTCGAACTTGCCCCCCCCCCTCTGTGGTTGACTGAACGGCGAAGGTGCCCCCTACCCCTTTTCCCGACTGTGCAGATCACACTAATCACCGCCTCGTGGACCGGCGTGAATCAT
>Ga0179591_1263552_pt1 | contig 10124 bp, 8 predicted proteins | sample CZOMad2_1_08_16f_FD_182891 | JGI IMG/M metagenome (GOLD analysis project Ga0179591, IMG submission 182891) | Vadose zone soil fungal communities from Angelo Coast Range Reserve, California, USA - CZOMad2_1_08_16fungal (PacBio error correction) | ecosystem: Environmental > Terrestrial > Soil >... | reverse complement strand
ACTCGAACGCTCCCCTCCTCACCACAGGCCAGATGATTTCCCTGACCCGATGTTCTTTTCCTCTGCCCCTCATCTTGCCAAAAAAGGATTTCTCGGTCAAGAGGGGATCTTCCCTTCCTCCCATATACCCTGCCCTGTCTTTGGAGCCTACTTTTTCCACGTCGTGCAGGAGGCCCTTTCTCTCGCTTGGTGGCCCCCTTACTCTCAAGTGGCTTTTTTTTTTCCCGGATGTGGTATTAACTTCGCCTTGTTAATGAGTTTTCTCCCGCATTTTTCTTTACCCCTCGGATAAGGAAATCGCCCGCCCGCCATCTCTCTACTGTGCAAAGAATTGACTGATTAATTAAGCAGGATGTTGACCTTCCGCCCCACCCCTTTCTCTATTACCTCTGTTCAATTTCTCTGGCCTCCACCGTTTCCACTGGAGAGTGTTTCTCTGTTATCCGATGGAGGGGTCTCATAACGTTTTCGCCCCCCCAGGAAGCTCCGTCTTGCTTGGTAAGCCAATGAAGTTTTGTTTTCCACCTGATCCTCTTTCTTTATTGCCGCTTTCACTTTTTTTTTCACCCTTTCGATTCGCTTCTAACCGCACATTGGCTACTGCATGTCTGGGCCTCCTAAAACGCGTCCCCTAAAAAGCTCCCGACAGCCAGGTCCGAACTATTCCGCTCCGGATACCATAATCTGGCCGACTCTCTTCACTTTCTCCGATCAGTGCCACACGGGCACCTCTCTCCTATAAACCCGGCCCACCACTCCCCTTAGGGAAGCAGCCCCTAATCTCCCCCAATTCTGAATCTTCCTTCCTCACAAGGCGTTCTAATTTTTGGGCGAACTGATGGTTCGAGCCCGTCTTCTTCCCTTCCCTCTTGCAAAGCAACACCCTCCTTAGAACTGTGAGTCCGCTTATTTTGACGCTGGATTTCCGGGCGCATCGATCCCCTCCTTGTGATCCCTGGTAGGCCCTGGTAGTCAATTCTCACTTTTTTGTGAGTTTAGGCTTCCTTTCCCCCTGAGAACTCCCTGCCCTTTGTTTGCATCCTACCCCTGTCCCCACTGTCTCCCCGTTTTAATTCAGCTTTGGTTTGCCGATCATTGAAGTTTGAGCTGCGATACTACCTGCCGCTTCCGTACTTTTTGTTCGGTGCGCGTTACTGTGCGTCCACCTTTCTCCCTCCTCACCTTAGCTATTTTTTCATCATTACACCATTCGACCATCTCTCCCACGTTGAAGACTCTTGGTCTTTGGTCGTGGACCTGATGTGGTCACCTCTTGTTGAAAGGGCCTGCAGACTTTTCCCCTTGCGGCCTTTTTCCCCAAAGGTGTTCCCCCCGTTGTCCCCTTTCCACCTCGGAGGTGGTTTTTCGATCGCCCGCGGTGTCTGTCAACTCCATCCTTTTTAGTTTTCCTTCTCATCCCGAACGCCTCACGTTTTTTTGTCCCCTTTTCCCTCCCGCTTCCCCTCAGGCTTTAGTTTCTAGACATCAGCAAGGAACATCAGTCACCCGTCCTTCTTCGCACGTTGATCCCGATGCCGGAAAAGGTCCAGCTCCACCCTCCGTCGAGTTCAGACCTGCTTTTCCTCGCGACCGATTAGGAACCAATATGTTTTTTTGAAAACGTTAATCCGATAACGTTATTTCCTGAACTCCGATGTTTCCCCCCCCCACTAATTCAGTAACTCCAGTTAGTTTCTTACCAGGATCCGATTTCTTCCGAAATTTTCCCGTTAAGGTTGTTTCTTTCAAGGTTCCCGCACAAGCTTCCCCACCTGTCGCCTTTCTCCCTCCTTTTTTTGGTCACTCTATCCCTTCGTGTAAAGGGGAGGAGTAAAGTCAAAGCTCGACGGTCCTTCGTTTTAGTAACCCTTCCTTCTTCCGTGGAGTACGGTTTTTTCCTAGTTATCTCTCTTTCTTGACTGCCCTTGAACGGCTCGGTAGAGTAACCGGTCCCCCCAGTCAACCCCTTCATTTCGTATCCGCACTTTTGGAGGCTTCTGAAGAATCTTCCACATCTCAATGATGTTTCCACCTGGGGGGGTTGGGGGTCTTTAGGTACAGTGGTCGGCGTTTACCCTCGGAGGCTGTAGATGAAGCCTCATACGTGACTTCTAGATTCCTCCTTGTGGGCCGTCCCTCAGTTGCCCTTAATGTGTTTTGAGTCGCTTGTTAGGGTGGGTTTTTGAACTTCCTTCACCCGAGTGCTTTTTAGTTGGAGAGTGAAGTTTCCGTGATGGCGGTCTTCCCTATGGTGATCATACATGCCTCACGGTCCTCCCCTACTTCATGAAGCTGGCTTGTTGGGGTGAGGGATTTTTCTTAAGCCCGCCTCTAGCCGAGTTTTTTTTGGGCTACAGAGGTCTGGGATTGTTGACCACTTCCCCAAAGGCATGAGCTTTTAGGTCTATGGACGTAAAAGGGGCGGATTCGGGCTTTCTTACCCGTCGATTTTTGCCGACACCTCTTCCTGTTTACGGGTCTCGTTCGGAGAGTTTAATTCCCTGGGGGTGAGATGCTTCTTCAATATTCTTCTTTTTCTTTTCTAAGAATCGTTTTTTTGTTGAGATTTGATTTTTCCCGCGTCTCTGTGCCCAGGATTTATTCTTTTCCCGGACACCCCGGCCCGGAGGATTTTCTCGTTAAACATATAATAATCCACCGTATGCCAGGCCTTTTCCTTCGCATCCTGCTTTATGTATCCGCCCACAAAGGGAGTACGAACGCCGTCTCACTTCCTTCCTGTAGCTAGAAACCCCGAAAACCTCCCAGAGGACTTGTTTCTTTGGCTTAAGTCTTCGGTACCTTTTTCTCACCCCCCCCGTTTCGGATAATTATCCGTCGAAGTCCTCTCTCCCTAACGTTTCTTTTTGGATTGAGAGAGTGACACGAACACTTTTTCCTATCCACCAGAGGTTTATGCGCGGTGCCCCAAAGGAGGGAATTGCCCAGACGTTGATTATTCTCCTGAATGACTCAATTTTTTCCACGGACAGGAGATGACTATCCGCCTACCCTCACCTCATGATGTTGTTCCCCCCCCCTCCCCATCACACCCTCCTTTGAGATGGGACCCGCGCCCCCCCCGGCCTTTTCTTCAGTGAAGAAGAACGGGTCTGATCGGCTTCTTAGACATTTTCCTGGACCTTTGAATAGAAGTTTTTAAATCTTCGGGCACCCCCCAGGACCTCGCTTCGACAACCCTTCTTTCTTAGATAGCAAGCGGACCGATCCGAACGTGTCTTGGTGAAGCTCACTTTAGAGAAGCTCTCCAGAGATGCTTCCTCCCCCCCTTCCCCGGTTGCACTTTTTATCCTTAGTTCCTCTCTGGAGATAGACAGCGACCGGTGCCGTTTTGTTGGTATGTGGTGTGTCCAGTCCTTCAACCCAATGGACCACCTTTCCAGTGACAGAATACGTCAGAATGCCCGTAAAAACAAGACCGCTCTTTTCCCCGTTTCCCCCCCTTCCTCATCTGCTACAACAACGGATTCCGGCCTGATTTTTTCGAGATCGTTACACTGTTTTTGAGGTGTCAGCTTTCCTCTCAGGCGGGCTTCATCTGACCCGAATTTCGCGATTTTTATGATGAAACCTGTGAAGTGAAGGTCCCCGTTGAGACGGACCGTCGATGAATGCTTGTCCCCGAGGTAGTAGTGAACTCCTCCTGTTGTGGTTTTCCTGTCCCCGGGAAGGTTGGCGGTTGTTGCGAAGAAAAGTGATTCGGATTGGAGCGGGACCTTATACAATCGCCTATCGCCACCCACTAAGCTTTTTTCCAACTTGTAATTCCTAGAACAGGTTCCTATGACCCCCCTTTCTTTCTTCCCTTAATGGTAACATCGCGGTTGCACCTCCCAAAGACCAGTTCTCTGATAGTTATCGCAGTTTCATAGAGGTTCCTTGGCCGAACTGTTGCTTCGGAAGCTTCAGAAGGTCTTCTATCCCTGGCCAATCCTTCCAGTAGCCCCTTCCCGACGAGTAAGTACCCCTCTCCTGGTTTCTTATATCATCAAGCTCAACGCCGCTGCCCCCACGAAGAGGATGATAACGCGTTTCCTTTCGGCTGGGGTTTCTCCGACCGCCAGTCGCGCTTAGCCTTCCCCATCCTAGAGAAACGCCACCGCTCCTTCAGAATTTTACAGTTTCCGGTACACCCTTGATCAATCTGAGTAGTAATATATGCTCCCGCTTTCCAATAATACTCTGGCGCTACCTGTGCACGAAGCAACCATGAGAACTTCTTTGAAAGGTGTTCGATACCCGACGTGCTTACCCCCCTCCCGACAAGCTTCCCTGTCTACCCTCCTTTCGGGAATAAGAAGCCTGAGACTTCTTATTGGTCGCGGCATTCTGTCTCCCGATTTATTTTTTATTTCTCTTCCCTTCTTTTCATTTCCATGACTTACCTGATTCTCGGCAGCCCATGCTATCTCCTTCTTTTTTTTTTCCCGTTTCTTTTTTCAGGTCTCTTATGGGGGTTTCGAGTTATCGGCCCATCCCCCCGCTTTCGTTAGACTTGCGATAGATAAGCAAGGGAACAATCTGGGCCCTTACCGCGTCTCGGTGTTATTCGCCCCTATCCTTGGCGGACACCATTCGCTTTTACTCCCTTTGATTAAGAGGGCGCCTAATAGGTTCTTTTCCCAAAAAACCTAGCACGTTTCCTTTAGAAGACTGCTGCACCGCTTTAATATCTCCCTTGTTTTGGAGTATTGCTGATCCTTCATGATTGGCCCGGCGCCTTCTTCGACTGCGTGAGAATCTTCCGCCCCGGATTTTTTAATCTGTTCGTTTCGCCCACGGGCTCTTTTTCGACCCCCCCTCCAACGTCTACTGCAAAGGTATTTTTCAGTTCATCCACCCATACTCGTTCCTTTTGTGAGACCCCCCTCTAGGTGCCCCGCGTTTCCCTCCTTTCTCCCGAGGAGACACCGTTTTTGGCCTATTCCCTTCTTTTCTGACCAGTAGCACCTATTTGTTGATCCCCGCCGCTTCTCATCTTCCCTTTCGGCTTTCCTGTGATGTTCTCCCACTCTACGTTCCGTTTTTCTCCCTTGTTGTTGTTTTCTTTACCCCCTTTTTTTTTCCCTAGCCCCTCCTCTTTTATTTGACCAGGACGCCGAGTCTCCGATGGTCCGGGTCCTTTCTATCTTCAAAAACGGATGACGGGTGAGTCCTTCTTTTCTGCCCCCCATACAACTAGCCCGCTGACTTCTCTCAGTCCCCACTGTCTCCTCTTCTAGGTGCTGCTTCTCCACCCTCCCCTTTGGAGGTTTCCAATTGGCTAAATGGCTGTGTTTCCTCAGGAGACGAGGCGTAAGTTTTTGATTCTACCTCTTATAGACACGGATTACCCCAAGCTGGACGATTCTCCCTGCTCCTCTCGATCACGCTTTTCTTGCTGCCTTCATTCAGGATCCCATGCGTGGACACTCCGCAAAAACCAGGTCTGCTTCCTATTCAAGCTTTGATTTTTCCCGGCGTTTTTTTTTTAGAACTCTCCGAGGTCTGTTCTCTCCCCTCTTTCCCTTTAAGAGACCCAGTATCCCGCCTCCCTATCTTTTTCCCTTCAGGAAACCGCGTCGGCTGTTCCCCGCCCGTTTCCCCCACTTGCCGAGAGATTTTGCGTTCCTATTGGGCCTCTCCCCTCTCAACGTTTGCTCCCCTCAGATTTCCCCCCGCCGACCCCTCTAGACTGATCTTTAATTTCTGGCCGATCCCCCTTTCACCAGTGCGTAGTTCAGGTGCCAGGACCTCATCCTTTTCCGGGCCAGATTGTCGACTCCTACTCCTTCCTGCAACAGTCTATTTTCCCCACCTTCTTTTCCTAATTGGGGTCAAAGCCTGAGATGGTTCGATCACGTGTTCCCCGGGCTTCTGAATCTCCCACCCTCCTTCGAATGGTGCATGCACACTTTTAAGTCTCTCCGTCGTCTTATCTTCTAGCGGAATTTTCCGCTTCCGATCCTCTTGGATCAATAAGGATTGGAGCGTCACTTCTGTTTCCTTGCGCTTTCTCTCTCTAGTCCGACCTCTTCCTAACAGAGACGCGTAGTTGTTCCCCGAGACATTACCCTTTAAAACCCTTATTCCATCTTTTTGTTGCCCGATCTGCCGTCCTTCCGGTGCGTTACGACCAGCCTCGGGACTTTGGTTTTTCCGGTTCGACTGTTTTCCCCCACTATGTCTTCCTACCTTAGTCCCTCCCCTGCCTGCAAGGAACCCCTTTTTCCCCACCTGCCACCTGAATGACGGCAGTTCTCCGGGGTGCTTGTCCCCTGTTTGCTTGGCACGCTGGTCCCCTTGTACGCACCTCTCGGGGACCTTTCCCGTGGTTTTACCATTTTCGTTAAAATCTGCTGGGTTTTTTTTTAACCCCAGGGTCGAACCTCCCACTCCACGTTGCGTAGTTGTCCTTCTCCCCTACCGAAGTCCTGTTCTGTTCCGCCCAGACGTCTAAACACACTGCGGCTTTTCCGACCTGCCTTTCAAGATTCCTTCCCCCCCTTAGGAATGAGTCCGCACCTTTCTTCCCTCTGCAAAAAACGTGTTTCCATCCTATTTCGCTCCCTCTCGAATCCTCCTTTCGCAACCAGCTTTTTTCGTCACGTTAGTTCCCCCCCTCCCGACAAGTAAAGACGAGCTGGCCCCGTAAGGGACTTCCTACGAGATGTTTCTACCCTTCCCCCTTCTTTTTTGCCGTAACAATATGTGGGTTCTTTACGCCTGTGCCTTTCCGGTTACGGTTTTTAAGGTGGCAAACGTTCCCCCATAAATTAGAAAAGTTCTTCCCCGGTCCTTGCTCAAATATCTTTTTTTATGCTCCTGAGTGTAGGGTGATGGGGCCCTCTCGACTGGACTGCTCTTTTAAGGCGTCAACACCGACACGCATTCTGCGTTTTACCTAGTAGCCGATTAGACATAGGCACTTTCCAGGCCCTGTCAGGTTCCCTCTTCGTAAGGTACTCGTCCCCTTACTGCGACGGCAGCCTCTAAGGCCCAATTCGTCCCTTCCTGCTTGCTCGATCCTTCTCCTCCATCGCCCCGGTGATGAACCTCTGTTGCGACAGGTGTTTTTCATCCAGCCAGTTTTTTACGTTCTTTTTCGGCGTGAGAGGTATTCGTCCCCCGATCAGGACTGATCCTTAGGGAAGCATTTCTGTTGTTACCTTTCCTTCATGGACCGGGTTGACTTGTTTGTGGATCCCCTTTCTCCCTGAAAAGAGGCGGGTTCTTGGCTCCTTTAAGGGTCGTCACTCTTTCTTGCTCTCCCTGGTGCTCCTCGGCATTCCGCCCCTACATCTTCCGTGAGGTGTTGGGTAGTCTACGCCGCATCCCCCTCGGCTGCCGCTTTAGCGGACTGTTTGTAGTAGTATGATTGGTGACAAGGAAAGTTAGTTCAGTCCCGCTCTCTCGAGCAAAGAATTTTTCAAAGGTTAGTTATTGACAAGGGGCCTGCCCCCTCCCCTCTAAGGAATTTGGTCTCGGGGATAATATGATTCGCCGCTGGTCAAATATCTCTTTTCCTCTCCCTTTTTTCTGCTGTCTATTCCAAGAAACGGTCTTGACAGAGATGTTTAAGTAACAGAACAAGGTTAGATGGTTTTAAACCGAAAGGTAAGCCCCCCATCCAATCTTAATTAAGCAAGGTTATAACTCATAGGCAAGCCCTGACACCTTTCAGGTTCTCCCATCAGAAACGACCAGGTATGGGCAACCCTACTCCACTAGGCACGGTCTGTCTTCGTGAGTCTCCCTACCCCTCACTCAGTCCCAGAAGAGGTTAGGGTTATTGCTACCTTTCTTTCCTGTCCCCTATACCAAAGGTAGGCCCGTACATCTCCCCTTTCCAGCTTCCCACCTTCCCTCCTCCTTACTCATGTTTTGGTAGCGATCCATCAACAACACCATTCCCTCAAGACCCCCGATTGACGTCCCCTTCTTAACTTTTTGGCTATTATACTAACTTCACTTATTCTTCGGAATCCTCCAAAGCTTAAACTCCCCCCCTGCCCCATGTTCTGGGGTTGGATTAACACCCCCGGTCGCCCATCCCTGTTAGCCCGATGCTTTCCTAGAGCGCTCTCAGGTTCGATTGTTAGATCTTGTTTGGAATTAGCATCTAACTTGGCCTCTCTCCGTAAAGGCAATGCCCTCTCTTACGCTTGCTCTACAAGAGGAAAGCCTGAAGTAAGATTTGGTTTCACTTACTCCTTTAGCGAGTTAGTCTAGCTCTTACATAAGAAAACTCCATTTTTACAAAGAAATCATATTGCCTCAGCGGATGAGGTTTGCTCCCAGACAAGGGTAGAAGAGGGTGACAAAACTTTATAGGGGCAAATTTCTTTTTTCAGTTTTTTTTTCCCACAAAACCTTCACGGAACGGGCGCTGCACACTCTACTCAAACCAACCGATTTTAACTCCACCCGTCCACCGTCTTTTCTTCTATGGTTCCCCTCAGGATGGGGCCATGAAAGGGTAGCCGCCATTCCCCGGCTTCAGTTTGGTCCTACTTCCTGTCGAGCTGGACTGCTGGTTTTCTACTTCACTGAGCTGTTGGAGAGGTGGATTCTTTTAACCTGTTCAGGCACCACTTGCTCCCTTCTGAAGTGGTGACTGTCTACTTGCCGAGGCGTCGAATTCTCTCTTTGTGGATTGCTGGAAAAGTTCAGTGGTTATCCCTACCATGCCTTGATGGATTTTTGCTTTTCTACTGGTCCTTTCTCCCAAACGCCTCGTTGACGCCCAAACTTGTTCCCCAGATGTCCCCTCCTCAATTTATAGTTTAGCTGCACCATTTCCCGGCACTGTCCCTCCCCCCCAAATTTCGGTATCTGATAGTCTTCCTGCCTTAGAGTTCTTTCTCCCTTGTTACTGATTCTGTAAATCCTCCCTCCGCGAATACAGGCTTGGCCCCACTTCTCCTTCCCCTACCCCCCCCCCCCCCCCCCCCCCCCCCCCCCCCTACAGTCCCTCTCTTCTTGGTCGGATCGATTCGTTTCCCCCTCATTTTCTCGTCTTTTCCCCCAGCTTATTATTTGAACGTACCAGTTGCATTCTGTAGGTCTGCTTCGACGTGACTGTCCGTTTCTATTGTCGCGACAGCATAGGACTCGCCTCCTCAAGTCCCCCTGCCGTGAGAAGGCCTCCCCGGTCCCCTTTCTCCCAGATGAGTCTTCACGTCCTCCGTCTTACATCTTCATGGCTACCTGCTCCTACTTTCGAGCACCCTCTCGTCGCGTTTTTTTTCCCCCTGTCTCCGAGTTTTTTCCCCCTGCGACCCTCCGTGCTACGACAAGGCGTCCCCCCTTCCCCCGCTTGCTTATGGTATCCCATTTTCGGTTTTTTCACTTTCCTGACGTTGCTTTTTTTTTCTCCGTTTTTTTTAGAAGCGCCTGTGGGTTGCACCTTCTGTACGGCACTTCCCATTTCACGTGACTTCGATCTTTCCTCTTCTCGCCAGGATCAGGACTCCGGTTATACTTTTTTTGGTCATTCGGTTTCGCCTTTCCCCTAAGTTTTTGTTTTGAGAGGGCTTTCCTCTCCCGTGCAACGTCCCCCCTTTTCCTCGTCAGTCACGAACTGCTTTTTAATCTTTCATTACTTCCCCCTCCCAAGCATTATCGTATTTTTTTTTCTGGATTCCTCCCTGTCCCCCCCCTCGACTTCAGAAACCCCAAACCCCTCTCCATTTTGACCGGAAAGCTTCACTCGTATTTCCTTAAGAACCTGTTTTGAGTTCTCATCCTCTTGTGCGAATTATGATTTCCTAAGTCGGGCAGCTTATAGTCGTATGAGCGTCTGTTTGGAGAATCTTCTTTGCTGTGTTTCCATCCTTTTCATCCATGATAGTCTGAAACCCTACTCTATTTTCTCATGAACGGAGCACAAGAACCATTCCTTCCAAATTTGACCGACCCCAATCAGTTTTTTAGTCCAGCGAGGCGTTTATTTGTTCTTCGAGCCCCCTCTTTCCCTCTTGCGGGAGAGAATTCCTTTCGTCTGCTCTCTTACCTGCATGCTCCCCTTCCTTACCCATCCTCTTATCCCCTCTTGCCTGTCGCGAGGAAAAGTCACCATCTTCTTCTTCGTCTCGCGGGAAGTTGCTTTTTTGGTTCAGCCC
>Ga0179591_1557999_pt1 | contig 10125 bp, 9 predicted proteins | sample CZOMad2_1_08_16f_FD_182891 | JGI IMG/M metagenome (GOLD analysis project Ga0179591, IMG submission 182891) | Vadose zone soil fungal communities from Angelo Coast Range Reserve, California, USA - CZOMad2_1_08_16fungal (PacBio error correction) | ecosystem: Environmental > Terrestrial > Soil >... | reverse complement strand
CCTACGGCATCTGCATCGAAACACGAGGATGTTGGCAAAATAAAGTTTGGTTCCTGGATTCCACGACGGTTGATCCGTGGCGCGATGGCGGTCGCTTCCACAGTTCCACTGTGACGATCCATCAGTTCCTTGATAGTCGTGTAGCCTGATAGAACTCCCGCATGGTCGAACTCGGTTGTGCTGGCGTAGAGATTGCCTCGTTGCGGAAATCCGGTTGATTTCGTAAAACGGCGCTTCCAGGCCGCCGACGATCAAAAACGGCCTTGAGATACAACTCTGCGCGATCCGCCATATAACCATGAACAGGGCGAGGTGTTGGTGATGAGTACGTAAGGGCCGCGCCGGCGACCCGCCGTAAATCGTCGGAATCATGGGAGTTTCCCACTTCCACGAATCCAAGCTGTTCCAACTGGCGCCGCAGGAAGAGCAAACAATCTCGCGAGGTGACGCAAATCTTCTGGTTGCCGGATGGCGAGCAGATCGAGATAGCGAGCGGTAACCGGATCATGAATCCAAGGCCGGGACATTTTCAGGCATCGCAGCAGAATTTTAGATAAAGTCAGCTTATCGGCGGGCACGGAAAGTTCGCGGTGCGCGTTGCGGAAACGGGTAGCCGTCCCGCCCCGGATATCGACCAGATCAGGTCTTCAGAGCGCGTAGTCCGCTTCCGAACGGCATCCTTGCGGACGTAGACTGCAGACGCTCGCCGATTGCATCAGGGGCATGAAAAACCGGCCTTGCCCATGCGCCGGACGGTTCCAGTCTGGATGCGCCCGGCGACCGCAACCTGCGGCTGATCCGCCCGCTCCTTCCGCGGTCTTGGCCGCTCGTCCGCCTAGAATTTGGGGATGGTGTACGTGCATACGCCAAACCGTGGCCGCTACCCACGCCCGCGCGGCGAGCCGAAGCCAGAGCCTCGATTTCGGCGTGCGGCGGAGGCCGTGAGCGAAAGATTAGTCTTTAAGGAAAGTATCGAAACCCTTAGATGGAGTATAAGGATGCGCTGGACGTGATCCGATATCAGCGCCGGACGATGACTTCCCCAGGTGTAGGCGCGTCAGAAAAACTTCACCGATTCGAAATCGTGGAATAGTTTTCCAGGCTGCGGTTATGAAGTACTGCGCGGGACGCCGGCGTACGCGCGGAGCCAGGTAATGGTCTTGCGATCCGAGATACGGTGGAATACGTGGGGATGGTCTCAGCACCGCTCCTTCGGAGTGGAAGAGCGCCAGCATGTAGGCGCCCGGCGAGCATGTGGCTCAAGCGCTGACGAACGGTTTCGAGCAGCGGCGCCCGATCAAGAACTCGAGAGTGTCCCATACCAGGCACCATCGAAATGCTGAGAAGGGTAATCCAGGCAGTATCCAGGAACTTGGAGACCTTGACGGGGCGGTCTGGTTTCTCATGAAGTCGCCATAGCCGAAACAGCGGTCCCTTGCCAACAAAATCGCTCCGACATAGATACGAGTCCCTGTTCCGTGACGAACGCGACAGTGCATCTGGCTTATAGGCCGGCCAGATCCAAGAAAGTCAGGTCCGGGCCGCTCCACCAGAAAGAGCCAAAAATGATCCAGACCGCTGCTTGGCTGCGGGTCTCAACCTGACCTAACGCTTGATTTCCGCAGCGCCAGCCGCATGGCCGGACGGGAAGCGGAAGAGGGAGCAGAACCACGGGTGTCGGCGTTGCAAGTACAACGGCGCAGGAGCGGAAGCCGCCAGGCGCAGCGGCCGGCGGCAGGGGGAACCCTCGGCGCGACATGAATTTCCCACATTGCCCTTGAAAATAGGCCCCCGTCTTGCGATCACGATGCGCGCGGCTTGATATCCGCGAGAGCTTGGCTTCCTTGCGGATGCGATCCGGTCGCCGGGGTCTCGACGTTGCCGTGCCAACGTCCCAGACCGATCACTCAACGGGCCTTGACGCTGGCCCGAAACCTTCCCGGTGGGCCCGAGGTCAAGCGGTGTTCCTGCATCTCCACGGTGCCTTCACTTCGCCGTCAATGGTCAGATCTTCGTCGGCTGAGGATTTACCCTGTCCGATCACCGATTTCCCCAGTACGGCATTGCCGGTGCGGCGGTGCATTCCAAAGGAATCTGTCGGGCGATTCCGGAACGGTCGGACATCGGGATTCCACTCCCCTTACGAGGCCGGCTTCCACGACGGCGTGCGGGTTGTGCCCGAGCGGATGGGCCGCGACGGCTTGGGACCTCCTCGCAGGCCTGTTCTTCTTCTTTGCGACTATTCCACATCTTGGTCGCATCCTTCTTTAAAATAACCCCTCCCCGTCCTCATGCTACTACGGTGGCCAGTTCCGGAGATGCTCCAGGTGCAAAAAACGTTCGGACTTACCAGGGAAAAAAGATGGCGGCAATGACTGGGTCGCCCGTTTCCTCGCGGCTCTGCTGGTAGCGTCCACTTGGGCGCGGCCCCGGCGATCTTTCCGCTCAAAGACATCCGCGCCGGCAGCACGAGTCGGCCGTCCGGTCTGTTTCCGGACGCGCATAGAGGAATTCAGGTGGAAATTCCTGGGGGTGCTGAAAACATCGGTCGAGGCAATCCATTATTCTTGCGCGAATCTCTTGGCGGACCCCTGGCGCAGACCACGGATGCAGGGGATGAAGCGGCTCGCCCGTCTACTCGACGGAAAATTGATCGGGGCGGTGGCGTAGGATTCGAAAACGCCAAGGAGCCCATCTGCGGCATCCAGGCGATTGACGAAATTGCTGCGCGTGGAAACCGACCAACAAAGCAGCAGGCGAGCTTCCCGTAACCCCCCGTGAGCAGTTCCTGAGCCGGCGAAACCATTGACGGAGTTAGCGCCGCCTGGTCGTTTTCAGGTTTGCACCGCAGCGACCCTCGACAACAATTCGCGCCGCAGCTTCGTCTGCTAGGCCTGGACCCGCGCGGGAGTTTCGAGCGGGGACTCTTCAGGGACCGCACTGGGCGATCCGAAAAAACTCGAACCTGGCTCGATGATCTCAGTGCAGCTTCTCTCGGGCGATATGACAGGCGGCGCCGATGGCACGGTCCCCATGATCGACGCAATAAGATTACGCTTTCGCGGCACCGGCTTCTGGCGGCGGGGGAAAGGAGCTGTGCCCTTTGCCCACGATCGGACGTCAAGCGTTGCTGCCGGGCTGACCAGTTGTTCAAGATTTCGCAGCCAAGGGAGTGGATGGAAACCATCAGGAAGATAGAACAGCCGATCTCCGGCCCACGGGCCAGCGAGCCCGCTATGATTCGATCGAGACTCAAGATGGGCGACAAACCTATCGACTGGGAATTAATCAGGCTAGGGTGATGACGCCTTGGTCGCGCAGAATGGTGAGTTTTAGGACATCGATTCCAAAGCAAGAGCAATCGGAGCCGCCAGGTACACGGTGCGCGGTCAGATCAATTTCGATAGCGGCTCGGTAAAGCTCGAACCACGGATTATAGCGGCGAGGTGAGCGTTCGACGTCGGCTTCGCTGGGGATCGTGCTCCGACTCAGCTACGCCAATGCCAGCGGTTTCGACGCGCTCAAGTCACGGACCTCAAGCTCGAGATCCGGCCACATTAGACCAGCCGCCGGCAGATTGCAGATCGTCGATGTCGTTTGCGCCTCGCCGATCCGTCCCGGCGAAGAGATTGAGATCGCCGGGGTATATCGCGGAGGAAAAACGCAGGAGGCACCCCCCACCCCCCCAGCGGCAACCCGCGCCCAGATATCGGTCCATGTTGGAGCGGAGAACGGTCCTTTGATCTGACGTCGGTGACGATACGGCAGGGAATTGCAGATCCTTGAACCGCCACCCCCCGGCAACGTATGGCAAAACGTTCAAGTCGCCGGCGCAGGTTCTAAGGCATGCTCAATGGTGGCAGGTAAGAAGACAAGGCGCATACCTACGTGTGTGGGCGCTCCGGCCGTCCTAACGGTCGAAAGGCCGCGATCGCAGGATCCACCGGCTTCCTCGCGATGCTTCTGGGGGCGCCGCCCAGCCGGAGGACCCAGATTTCGTGAAGTGCGCGGGAGGAGCTGGACAGAAATTGAAGTTAGCGTAGGTGGCAATGTGGTCACCGGCACCAAAGACCATCCAGGTCGAGGTGCGTGAGTGAACCACGTTATCTCGCTGTTGATCGCATATTGCGCCGCGGCGGCAGCCTGGGGCGCAACTCCGGCAACATGGGAGATGAACGGCTATCAGGATTTCTGCGTGGCGGAAGGAGCGGATTGTCGTGACGCCGCGATGGCCGCCTGGTTTGGGCCCCCAAGCTGGATACGTTGTTCAAGTCGATCAGCAGGGAACTCGAGAGTCCCGCGCGCTGAGGACGGCTCCTAACCTGGCACGGGCAATCGGGGTCGATGGTTCAAACTATGGATCCGTCCGGACGCAGCTATTGGTCTGGACCGCCGACCAGCCTGAGATTTTCGGGTGGAGGATTCGAAGGGCGTGGTGGTGTACGCGGGAAGTCGCCTGCGGGCAAGGTGCTCCGCATCGAAAAAACGGGAAAAGCAAACCGAGTATGTACCGCAAATACGCACAGAGGGGTTAAAAGAGGCCAATCGAATGAGCTAGTCTACTAAATAAGACTGTCGGTGTGTGGAGAGAGATTACGTCGCGATCCGCGGGGGGGCGAAATAACTACCTGCGTGGCTTTCCGTTTTTTCGATGCGGTCCCACACACACCCCATGCCCTCCAGGCGACGTTCCGCCACGTACACCACGCCCTTCGAAATCCACTCGCCACCGCGAAAATCTTCAGGAGGATGGTCGGCTGGTCCAGACCAATGGCTGCGTCCGGAGGATCAGTTGAACAAATCGACCCCAGATTGCCGTGACGAGGTTATAAGAGCCGTCCCGCAGGCGGCCGCCGACGCTCCAGATTTCCGGCCTGATCGACGCCGTGAAAAAAAAACGTATCCAGCTTGGGGGCAGAACCAGGCGGCCATCGCGCCGTCAGCAGACCAACTCAGCTCCTTCCGGACCACGCCAGGACCCACCCAATCCTGATAGCCGTTTCATCTCCCAGGTGGCCGTAGTTGCGCCCCAGGCTGCACCGCGGCCCCTCGCACAATATGCGAGCAACAGCCGTTTCACTCACGCCACCATCGACCTGGATACGGTATTTGTGCGGTGACCACATTGCCACCCGACGCGACTCAAATTTCGGCCAGCTCCCGCCGCGCCAACGTAAGAGACACACCTAGCGTACCGCCCCCACACACACAACCCACGGTGGGGCGCCCAAGCAATCATCGCGAGGAAGCCCCAAGCCCGGCTGGACAATGCAAACACACCCGCCACCCCCACCCGATCGCCAGCGCCCCCACCCCCCCTAAAACCGACGCACTCCCAAAACAACAACATAACTAGCCCACCCACACTCAGGTACACCACTTCCCCGGTGAAACTACCCCCCGGCCAGCAGCCCCCCCCCACCCGCGACTCCCCACCCCCCCCCCCCACCACCCACCCCCCCCGCTGGTCCCGGCGCGGCTACCTTTCAGTCCACCCCCAGCCCTCCCCCACACCCCCCCCACCCACCCACCTTCCCCGGGCACATGCACCCTACCCACCCACGACCTACCTGCGCCCGGCGACCGAACCCACCCATGGCCACAACCCCACCCCCAACCCGCTGTGCCCACCCTCCTGCACCACCACCCCCCCCCACCACCTACGCACGGCTCTGCAGACTCTGCACAGATTCCCGGCCCACGTACCCCGCGCCCTCAACCCCCGACCCCACCGCCCCCCCCCCCAACACCAGAACCCACACCACCCCCCCCCCTCAACCCCCCACACACCCCCCCGACTACCAACCCCCCCCCCCCAGGACGGCCCGTCCCCCACCTCCGCACAGCCCAACACCACCCCGCACCGGACCCCCCGATTTATCGCGACCTTGGCCGACCACCCCCCCCCACCCTGCCTACCCCCCGGTCACACCACCACACCACCACACACACCCCACCGCAAAAAACAAAACATCCTTGCCCCCTCGTCTTCCGCACCCTCACCACACCCCACCCAACCCCACCCCCACGACCAACTTATAGACACCAACCCCACCCCCCCAGGCCCCCCCCGACCCCCCCCCAACTCCTTCGAAGAAACGCGGACCCCCCCAACACGGCCACCCCATCACAGAGCACACGACCCGGACGGCGAACCAACGAACCACACCCCACCGACCGCGATCTCCCACCCAGCCAACTCCTCACGCCCGCACAGGCGATGGTCTAATGTTCAGCCCCCCACCCACCCCCCCCCCCCCCCCCCCCCCCACACCCACCCCCCACCACCCGACAATCCCACCCCCCCTCCGACGACTCCGCCCCCCCAGCCCACCCCCCCCTTCCGACCTGCCCCAACACTCCTCCCCGACCCACCACAACACGCCCCCCCAACCTCTGCAAACCCCCCCCCCACGCGAGTCCGACAACGCTGCCCATGGTCACTGGCCCGTGCCCCCCGGATCGTCGCCGATGCGCGCACCTCCCCTCCACCCCCCAGGACCCGCTCCCTACCCCCGACGCCCCCGCTCCAGCCGCCGCCGCCGTCCTCGCGTCCGCGCCCCGCTCCCCCCCTCGCCCCTTCCCCCCCCCCCCCGCCCTGAACACCCGGTCTCCCCCACCCGCCCCCTTCCCGCGCCTCGCTATTCTAGAAGTGATTGACCGCGCAACGTTTGGAAACTGGCGGCTCCGATGGTCTTGCAGGTGGAATCGTGGCTCGAAAACACAAGCCATAGCGCGACCAAAAGACGGAGTCAAGCAAACGATCCTGGGGATCATGCCCCATCCGCTAGGTCCGGTTTGCCCCATCTTGATCCAAGATCGGAATCATACGGGCCGCGCTGGACGTGAAAAGGAAGGATCGGGGATACGCGGCTGTTGTGTTACGATTTCCGTGAATGGTTCCCATCCACTCCCTGGGCTGGAAATCTTGAACGAACTGGTTAGGTAAGAGCCTGCAGCAACTAAGCAGCAACGCCTTAGAGTCCGATAGTGCAAAGAAGGCAGGGCTAAGTTTCCCCCGGCCGACCAGAAAAGACCAGGTGCCGAAAGCGTAATTTTATTGCCGTCATCATGGTTGACCGTGCCATCGGCGCCGACGTTAATATAGCCCGGAGAGGACGCTTGCACTGAGATCATCGGCAAGGTTTCGAGTTTTTAGGATGCCAGTGCGTCCGGAAGAGTCCGCCGCTTTCGAAAATCCCTGGCGCGGGTCCATGCATAGCAGACGAAGCTGCGGCGCGAGTGTCGAGGGTCGCTGCGGTGAAACCTGAAGAAAACGACACAGGCGTCGCTAATCCGTCAGACGGTTTCGGCCCGCTCAGGAACTGCTCACGGCTTGGGGTACGGAAGCTCGCTGCTGCTTTTGGTGGGTTCCACGGCAGATTTCTTCAATCGGTCCGGATGCCGCAGATGGGCTCCTTGGCGTTTTACGAATCGAGCGCCACAGCCCCGATCAATTTTCCGGCGAGGAGACGGGCAGCCGCTCATCCCCTGAATCACGTGGTTTTGCGCAGGGGTCCGCCAGAGAGTCGCGCAAAGGAATACTGGATTGCTTCGGACCGATGTTTTCCAGCACCCCCCAGGATTTCCACATGGGAAAATTCCTCTATGCGCGATCCGGAAAGACCGTACGGCCCGACTCCGTGATTGCCCGGCGGGATTTGTCTTGAGCGGAAAAGATCGCGGGGCCGCGCCCAGGTGGACCGCTACGCAGGCCGCGAGGAAACGGCGATCTGTCATTGCCCGCCTCTTTTCAATGTAAGGCACCGTAACGTTTTTTCGTAACGCCTTTTTTGCACTGGCGCATCTCCGGAACTTGGCCACCGTAGTAGCATTGAGAGAGTATTTGAAAGAAAGGAGGGGGCCCAAGATGGGGAATAGGCCGCAAAGACGAAGAACAGCCTGCACCCAAGCCGCGAGGCCCAGCCACCGGCACACCCGCACGGCCTTCTCAACCCCCTAGGGGGAGAATCACGATGTCGACCCGTCGAATCGCCCCGACAGAGTCCTTTGAGGCACCCCGCACCGCATGCGTCGTACTGGGACATCGGTGATCGTAAAGGGGCAAATCCTCAGCCGCGAAGATATGACCATTGACGGCCGAAGTGGAAGGCGACCCGTGGAGATGGCAGGAACACCGCTTGACATCGGGCCCAACGGGAAGGTTACGGGCCAGCGTCAAGGCCCGTGAAGTGTCGTTATGGGAAACGTTGCAACGCGCGCAACCGTCCGAGAACGGCGACCGGCTCGACATCCGCACAGGAAGCAAAGCTAGTCGGCAGATATCAGACCGCGCGCCATTCGTGATCGGAAAGACGGGAGACGGGGCTATTTCAGGGCAATGGGATATCATTCGCGGCCCGACAGGTCCCGGCCGGCGGCCCGCTGCGGCCGGCGGATTCCGTCCGCGGCCGGGTTTACTGCCACGACGACAACCCGTGGCCTCTGCTCCCTTCCGCGTCCATGTCCGCATGGCGGCTGGCGCTGGCGAAATCAAGCGTTTAGGCAGTTGAGACCCGCAGCAGCAGCGGTCGGATCAGGTGTTGCTCTTTGCTGGGGGAGCGGCCCGGATGACTGTCTTGGGATCTGGCCGGCGTAAGCAGAAACTGTCGCGTTAGTACGGAACAGGGACATAGTATCTATTCGGACGATTTTTCTGTTTTGCAAATGGACCGCTGTTTCGCGGATGGCGACTTTCTATGAGAACAGGACCGACCCGGAAAAAGGTCGCAAGTTCCTGGATAATGCGCTGATTACCCGGTCCTCAGCATTTCGATGGTGGATGAGTATGGGACACTCTCGAGTTCTTGAGCGGGCCCGATGCTCGAAACGTCGTCGAGGCGCTCGAGCCAATGCTTCGGCCCGGGCGGCTACATGCTGGCGACTCTTCTCACTCGAGGAGCGTGCATAGACCATCCCACACGTATTCTACCCGGCAGCGCGGATCGCAAGACCATTACGCTGGACTCCGAGCGACGCGCCGGCGTCCCGCCAGTACTTCAATAACCCCGCAGCATGGAAAAATATCAAATTTTCGATAGGTGCAGTTTTGAGAAGTTTTTCTGACCGCGGCGACACCTGCGGGAAGTCATCGTACGGCGCTAGCGCTAGATAATCGGATCACTTCAGGCGCCAGTCCTTTATACTCAATCTAAGGAGTTCGATACTGTCCTTAGAAGACGATCTGTTCGCTCAGCGCCTCGCTCACGGCCGAAATCGAGGCTCTGGGCTCCCCTACGGCTCACGGGTCGATTGCCACGTACACCATCCCGCAATTCTGGCGGCTACGCGGCCAAGACGCGGAAGAGTGGCGGATATAAGCCGAGGTGCGGATCGCGGGCGCATCCAGACGCCGGCGCATGGGCAAGGCCAGGTTTATGCACCTGATGCAATCGGGCGAGCGTCTGCAGGTCTACTTCCGCACGGAGGCCGGTCCGGAGCGGGACTACGCGCTCTAGAAGGGACCTCGAGTGGGACGATATCCTTGGGCGTGGACCGGCTACCTGTTCCGACAACGCGCACCGGCGACTTTCCCGTGCCGCCAGAGAAGCTGACGTTTGTATATTCTAAAATTCGCTGGCGATGCCTGAAAATGGCACGGGCTTGAGGAGGATGTCGAGTCCGTGTACCGGCCAGCGCTATCTTCGATTATGCTTAATTCGCATCCGGAAAACCAGCAAGATTTTCGTCAACCGCGCGAAGATTGTTTCCCTGCTGCGCCAGTTGGACAGCGTGGATTCGGGGAAGGGGGAGGGAAACTCCCCTGATGCAGACGATTATTTACGGCGGAGGCGGACGGCGCGGCCTTCGTGAAGCATAACAACACGTCGACTGGAGCTGTAGAGGCGGATCGAGCCAGAGTTGATCTCAAGCGGTTGATCGTCGGCGGCTGTGAAGCGGTTACGAGAAATTCACCGGAAATTTCCGCAACGAGGCATTCGACGCAGAAAGCCCGAGTTCACCATGCTCGAGTTCTATCAGCTTACCCGGACTATCAAGGACTGATGGATTCAAGTGGAATGTTGAAGCGACCGGCCATCGAAGCCCCGGGATCAACCGTCGTGGAATACCAGGACCAAACTGATTTGCCAAACATCCGTGTGTTTCGATGCAGGATGCCGTAGG
>Ga0179591_1370306_pt1 | contig 10125 bp, 11 predicted proteins | sample CZOMad2_1_08_16f_FD_182891 | JGI IMG/M metagenome (GOLD analysis project Ga0179591, IMG submission 182891) | Vadose zone soil fungal communities from Angelo Coast Range Reserve, California, USA - CZOMad2_1_08_16fungal (PacBio error correction) | ecosystem: Environmental > Terrestrial > Soil >... | reverse complement strand
CCCTACCAATTCCTCATCAATTTCTTCTACCTTGTAAGAATTTCCAGGGTTGGAAGATACAAGGTTCTCTAACCCTTTATCATTTGGGTGTCTTAGTTTGCCTTGCTTGTCATCTTATTCCTCGGCGTGATTGTTTTCAGTTTTTTTGGAAGGGACCCTGTTCCTTCCCCCAGAAGGTTTTATGGGAGACTCGGCGGGTGAATCTGGCCCCTCCTAAGTTGACCTTGTTATACCCCCTTAACAACTTACTTTTAAGTGAAGAATTGATGGTAGGGGCGGCCCCCTTGTCTTCCACGGCATTTTCCTTTCCTTGGACGTCTTCCCGTGAACCCTTGGTCTTTTTTTTGAGCCGAACTACCGGGTCAGCTTGATCAATACGCCGTATTTCTTCGTCCTTTGAACGGGACCCCCCCCCGGAACTCTCCTTTTTTTTAATTCTTTTGTACCCCCCGTTGGGGTCCTAATGAACACCTCATTCTTATGGATGACACTCGACCTGTATCCCGGGTTTTTTTTTGGTCGTTATCCCTCCTTTTTTATGGATTTCCGCCCCCCCCCCCTTTTTGAAAGGATATGGATACCCCTTTCTTGGTTAGCCCAGGGCGAATTCCTTTTTGAGAACTTTAAACTTTTTTTGAGCTGGTTCTCCTACTGCCTGATACTTCTACCCTCACGGAAGGTTTAGTGCCTCTTTCCCCCCAACGATCTACATAGGCTAATGTCTCTATACGTGATTTTCAGACTTTTTTTTGAGTTATTATGTCTTTAGATTCTAAGCCTGGTCGGGTTTTCCTAGACTCATCAATAGTTTCCCCCTTGAGTTTTTTCACTGGTGGTGGTAGAAACTTTTTTTCATAGGGTATTCGGTAGTGCTCCCCCATTTTCTCCTTCTGGCACAAGCTAGTTTCTTACTTCCCCTCTTCTTTAAGCGGTCGGTGTTGAGCTATGTTTTTCCTCAAGGTTTTTCCCTTCCTCTAGATCTTCTGGATGTTCATAGTTAGTGTAAAGACAGATGTACCTTATTTTCTCTCTTTCCGATCAGGAAGGCGACTGAACTTTCTATTGGAAGGCTATCATCTTTCTTTTTTAAAAGTGTTTTTCTTTTGAATGAGGAGAGACCTCGATTCATGAATATTCCCGAATTGTAGGGTCGTCAGGTTATACCCCCAGAAGTGGAGGCCCAACTTTTTTATTCCCGTCATGTTGCCTTCTGATATTCTTTGCTTTTCTCTCCACAAGAGGGCAGTCATTGTCTTTCCCTTGCACCCGAGCACGGTTCTTTGACCACACCACCCTTTTTTTTTGTTGAACCCCCACTTTCGTTTGGCTTATAGTCAACTTTCTTGAACGGATGATTAGGTCGTTTGATTCCCTTTTTCTCTGATTCTCTCTTTTTCTTTCCTTCCTTTTTGTTGTGATTTTCCTTCCATAAAAATATACCTCCCCCCCGTCTACTATGGATAACTTTCCCCCATATTTCGGTCGCAGGACCTCCTTTCTTTGCGCCCAAGGTGTGGGGCAAGTGCTAGTTAGTACGCCCCCCTTCCTTGGAACTTCTGGTGAGTTCCTTTGACCAAGGCCATTTGATACCTTTTCACGTTTTTTTTCCCTGGAGATGGCTTATTCTATTCCTGTAAGAATGATCCCCAAAAGTAAGGAATAGTCTATTCATCCCTTTCGGGGGGTCCATCAGCCTCCTGCCTTTCTTCACGTTTTCCCCGACTTCTTTTATCTGCATTAGTGACTTCTTTTACCTTCCCCTTTCGTTCAGGACAGCATATTGGGGGAACCTTCCTTCGAACACTCACGCAGCTTCCCTCCACGTAGAGTGAGGGGTTTCTCCTGAGTTTTCCCATAGGCCCCAAACTCTTGATCCCGTATGTCTTTCCTCTACGAGCTCGGGACACTTCTTATGCGTCAAGAGCAGAAGTGCCTCTTCTTACCCCGCGCATCTCCACCACTGAAAAACATCCCCCTTCCTTTGTTTTTCCGGTTTTCTGACGAACACTTCTGGTCCATAAGCCCCCTTCAGCAACAGAAACTGGAGTCCCCCCTCCTCTTACCCAAACCGATTTTAGATATTCGGCCCGAAGTACCTGCCTCCTATCTTAAACTCTGACTTCCTTTTTCCTAGACAGCTTCCCAGGGTTCCGGTTCGGCGTATATTAGACTTTTTTGCTTAAAAAGACACTGATTTTTCAATGTAACCAGGAGTTTTAATTTTACTTAACCCGATAATCGACCCCAACCCGACTCCCCTAATTAACTCCCCACCTTTTTTCGATTAAGACGAACTCTTAGTTTGGTTCAAAGACCCGGGCTTTGGAATTATTAATAAATGGCCCAATCCTTGAAAAATATGTTTTCCTGTTCTCCTTAAGTGGACTTATCCCTCCTTTCGAGGGCTAAGCTTTAAAGGGGAGCTTAGGGTCCTTCTTTTTCCCCTCTCTTCTACGGTTAGAGACCTTTCCCAATAAGTTTTCAATATCTTCGTGCCACGCGTCATTTCAACCTCTTCCCTTTTCCCCCTAAGGTATTGGGTGGCCGTTAACTTGTAGACCTCCCAACTTGTCCTGGTCCGTGCGGCTCCTATTATCATTTCGTTTTTTCCGTTTCCTTCTTTCCCCTCCCGGAAGGGCTTCCAGTTCCCACCCCCTCCCCCCCTCTCCCATACCCCGTTTCTGCCCCCTTTAACGGTTTCCCCGTAACGCCTTTTCCCCGTTTTTAGGGCCCCCCCCGGTGTCCTCCATGAGGTAGGGTCCTTTCTCCTTCTTTGAAGCGCGGGCCTTCGAGTAATTCACAAGTTCTGATTAGTTCTCTGTTCCTTCCCCGTTGTGCCCCAGAACCAGATTGTACACCTCAGACCCTTCCCCCTCCCCCCCCCGCCACACAGGCCCTAGAACTGTTCTTCTCCTCATTTTCTGGTACCAAAAAACTACCCCGTTTTTTCGTCGAGAGTTGACATTGTGTCAACCGCTTCCCTCCGCGTTTCTCCGGCGAAGAGGGCCTGTTTTCCCCTGCTCCTTTTTGTGTTTTTTTTCTTAAATGTGTGGTTTTTTGCACAACACTCCCTTCTCTGGTGACGAAGACAAGCTTCGTAACCCCCTTTTGCCGAGCCGTAATAATGTTGCTTTCCAGTGGAGTCTTGTAAGAACCTTGGCGGAGTGTTGTTTTTTTCCTTTTGCAGGCCCTACGTCAGAAGCTCTTCCCCTCTAGGGGGCTTCTAAGAAAGAAATGTTTAATGATATTCTTAAGGAGACGAGTTTTTTCCCCCTTTTTTTTCTCCCCTCAGTGTAAAGATGACTGATAGAGAGTGAACTTCTCCTCAATGAGTTTACCCCACCAAAAGGGTGGTGACGTCCTGTTTCCATGGGTCCTCCCACTAGCACTCCTCTTTTTTAGGGGGTTAGCCACAATTTGGGCCAAAAGGGTAACCTTGTCACCCTTGACTGTTTCTTCAAGCGTGGTCGGCTGCGGTGAAGCCCAAAAAAAATAGCCCATCTGCCTTTCCCCCTTTTGTAATGGACTTGTGAATGAGTACCCCTTAAGGAGAGCCTAGTTGAGTGTAACAGACTGCTTCCAGAACCCCTGGGAGGACTATCTCTTCCCAGAGTAGGATGGGTTAAATACTCCCACGTGGCTTTCCGAGAAGTGAATAAACTCGAGGTTCCTTTTTTTTTGGAGTTGATTTTCCCTTTAATTTTTGTTTGGGGTACCCGGTCCGCACAAGCACTCCACCCCCCCCGGAAAAACCCAGCCTCCTTTCCCCTTTTTCACCCGGAGATTGGAGGACCCCCCCTGTCCTTTTTTTTGAAGTGGCTTTAAACTTAAAAAGCTTTCTTTAACTTTTTGGGCGAGTTCACACCAGCAGCCCTCCATCGGACTTTTCCAAGTCAGCTCCCCCCCCACGGTACGAATAGATGCAAAGTAGACCTACGGTTTTGGGACCAGATTGACTTTTTACACTCACGGAGCTTTCACCCATATCTTTCCTTCTGGGAAAGGACCTTTAGTCCTAGTCCTCTTCTTAACAGCATACCCCAACACCTCCCCATGGTTTTTTTTTTTCATATACGTCTTGAATTTTCGCATCTTAAATATAGCTTCTTTTGCGGACGGGTGGCCTTCCACCCCCCTCCTGTTCACAGGCATAAGACCCCCAGATTAGCCCCCCGATGAAATTTTTTAAGAACTTCCAGTAAAGTCCACCACCATTGTTAGGATCCGGCCCTTTGATCTCCGTCTTCTTTCCGTTACCTTAATGGGATTTTTCCTCCACCCACATTTTCACAGTCCGGGCACCCTTGATCATGGCGTTTCAACCCACCCCCAGAGAGTTTTAACTTTCCGATAGGATATTTTTGGCCAGATCCCACCCGAGTTAGGTTAGATCCCGTTTTAGTGAGTCATGGACTTTGGCCTTCCCGTGAAGAGCGGCCGCTCCCCTCCCCCCGTTTTTTTCCAGCAGCCATAGTTATGAGCGCTGTTTTCTCAGGGGTTTTTTTCTTTGTGGCATGTTTTTCAACACCTTTTTTCCCCCTCAGGGGCGGCATGTTTCCACCACGGACTAAGAACCGAATATTCTGTATTTTTTTCCCGTCCCTCCACTCAGTTTGACTTCCCCCCTGTTTCAAAACATTCCTTCTGTGGATTACAAACTCTTGAGGGAGTTGGGTCTTTTCTCCCTTGTGTTGCTTCAGGGGGGATAATCACCCCTTTGACTTTCCACCACACGAGGTCTGGGTCGGTCGCCGTCGTGTGACCCCACACGGGGTGAGGTTCTGTCAGTACCATGTGGGATTCTTCACCCCGTCGTTTTTTTTTAAACTTTTTACTTCCTCGTTCCTGTAGGTTTCAGTCCCGGGTCCCTTCTCTGCTTTCTACACCTGGGTCGGGTATTAGGGCTGCTCTTTTTCTTCTAGTTGTTCTATAGTTTGTCCCCCCGATCGTCAGACCCATCTTTTTCGGAAGTTAGTAGTGCGGACCCCCTTCTTCCCCCCTTTTGATGCGGTGGGGCTGGAAGATTGGTAGTTTTGGGCCCCACACGGTCATTTCTGTCGTTCCATCGCCACCATCCCCCCACGTTCTCAGACTTTTTCTCTTTTTTTTCCCTTCTTGTCCATCGGCAAACGTGTTCCCCGGGCTTTGCGCTTACCTGAATGCCCATCACCCAACAGTTCTACTTGCTCCCTGATCTGCCGTTTTTTTACGTTTCAAACAGTCCCCACATAGGGGATGAAGTTTTCTGGATGGTATACCATTTTTGTCCTAATAACCCCTCCGACTCTTACTCCCCCCGGGTTCCCTTTTTCCCTTTCGTTAGTTCGACCTTTGGTTAGACCCTTTTTAACCCCCGCCCTTAAAAACCGGCCAGTCAGGCAGTTGGTTTGCTTTTTCTAGTTTTCATGGGCCGCTGCTTTCCTTGCCGGTGTCCGTCTTCCCCAGAACGATAATTTCGTGCTGGTGTTCCTTTTGCACCTGGTGCCAACTTTAGTATCTTTCTTCCCAAACAAGGGCTACTTCAGAACATGGGTTTGGTCCGAAAGGCTGGTGTCACCCTGTTCTTCCGGTTTTGCCCTCATGGAGTTGGACCCGCAAGCATTTTTTTTTTAGTGAAGGTCGCCAGTCCCCTTTTTTTCTAGGCGCGTTTTTAAGTACTTAATTTCCGTCGACTGCTTTCTCTTCAGTGGGGCGAGGTGGTTTCTTCTTTTTGATTGTCTCGGGCCGGAGGAGTGACAAGCAGGATGGCCTTTTCATTTTTCCCTGAAGGTCTTTTATGACTTATTCTTTGGAAAGACTTTGGGTCTTTCTTATATTCGCTGTTGTAAAACAGGTTATTTGAAGTTCTTGGTAGTAGGCACCCCCGCAGTTGTTTCCTTTTTTTTTTTGGATGTAGGAAAGTTGTTCTGCCACCCCTTCTCCCGTATTTGTTTTATCAGGATTTGAAATTTGGTGGTACCTTTCTTCTTACCGAGTTTTCTAAAGAACTTGTAGATTGGAAGGTGTCCTAAGGGCTTTTTTTTTATTTGGAGTCTCCCAAAGTAGTAATCCCTAGGACGATACGCCTCCTCATCCTCTTTAATCATAAGTGTTGTCTTTCTCGTTTTCTTTCTCCTTGCTGGATGGAGTCGCCCTGGGTTATGAGACCCTGCTGTCGAGTTTTAACAGGTTCGCGAAAGCTCTCCCCCTTCTGAACCGGGGGTGCTCGATGGAGATAAACTCCCTTTCTTGGTCTTTTACTGACGGGTCTCCATAAACGGCCCCAAGTCCGAAGGTTTTCTAGATCCGTGGTAAAAATCACCCTCATTTCTTTCCCCCGGTTTTGCTCCGGAGGGGTGATTTCTTCACACTCTTTATTAGGTGTACCAACCCCTCGGAATATACCCCTCCCCGCATTCCCATGACCGGTGTTCCGAAGAGCAGCCAGTGGAGTTTTTTTTTTTTGAGATGATTCCAGGCCCCCTTCAACTTCCCTTGCAAGATCCCCCTCTTTACTGACAAAAACCCGATTCCCTTTTCCAGTAGAACACTGAACCACGGTCTTTCTTCTCCTTTTTGCCCCGCAGATAAGGGAGGATTATGGGTGTTTCCCCTCCCCAATGAGACAAGTCTGAGGCCTCTGCTCAATAATCTACCTTCCTCTCCCCACTGAGAAGGACTTGCTCCCGTTTGGACACATTGTGTTTAAAGTTGTGGACGTTTTTGGGGGCTCTACCTTTCATTCCTAGGTTTTTTTTATACCCATTTTCCCCTCTCATTCAGTAAACTACAAAAGATTTTCCTTTTCGGTAACATTAGAATGGTCAAGGCAAAAATTTACCATGTACGGAAGCCACTGATTTCTTCTGAGATCCTTGTACCCTGGTTTCCTAAAACTTCACCCGTCCCTAAAGTTTTCTTCAACCCTGGATAAACCAGCTCCTCCTTTCTCCCCTTCGTAGATTCTTTTGTGTCTTCAATAGTAGAAGTCGTATACCCCCCCGCCTCTCGGACCCGCTTGAGTTCCCGTTTTTTTTGGAGAGTCCCTTTTGGAACCCTCTTCGGATAAGCCCCAATCACTAAGTTGCGTTCAGGCTTGCAAGGGTTGCCCCGTGAGGTCCCCATTTCGGTAACGTGGCATTAGATAAAAGGGGAAGGACCAGTCTCCAACGACTCCTGCACTTTGGCAGAGAATAAATGCTCCCAAGCACCCATCTGGACTTTTCTCGCTTTCTTTCTTTTCCGAGTGACGGATGTTTTCCAACGGGCTCCTCGTTCCTAGGGCCAAGAGAAATTGTCCCTTTTCTTGTCTCCCGAACTAAGGATTACCCAGCCCCCCTCCCCCACTGGGATTTCTCTGCGACCTGTGATCTTCACCCCCCTATTGAACGATGATTCTTCTTGTTCTTACCCGGCACTTGACCATCTCAATGGGGAGCGGACGGCTTAGCGTTGAGTTGGAGGGGTGGAGGGCACCCAGTGCGGCACACTCACTGGGCCTGAAAAGGCACCCCGCCTGTACGGCCCCAAAGAGTTGTCCCGGGAAATTATTCGAACATACAAAAGAGCTTACTTCCGGTACTCCCCCACTCCACGTGGGACCTAGGAGTTAGTCATCCTGCTTAAGCTTCCTGGAAAAAACTTTGATTTTTTGTTTTCAACCATTCATTAAAGAACGCCTTGTTCTGTTCTTGGTGTTACGCACCTCTTTTTCGACAAATGATTTTCCTTCTCTTTGTTCCTTCTTTTTCCCCGGCGTACCCCCCAAAGGTCTCTTTTCTTTCTGCCGAGAAAGGTTGGCTTCGGGGTCAAGTCGCCAACAACAAACAATGACATGCCCCCCCCCACCTTCCCCTTCTTGCGTCCTCGTTTTTGGTTCCTTTTTCATCTAGTAGGTTAGACAAAGTTGTCACGATCCGAACACAACTGGCTCTCGTTAACCCTACAGCATTTGCTTCTTGACCTTTTTTACCACACTTATGACAAATTAGTCATATTTGTTTTCCCCACGCCCCCCCCTTCTGGACCATTTTCTCCAACGGTCCTTGGTCTCTGGGCCAGGGGAGAAGTCAATGTCTGTCCTTTTTAGTCCCCTTTGAAATGGCTCATCAGACGGCCCATCTAGGGCTTCGGCTCTGTAGATCAAAGTTTTGTGGGGGACGAGATTTTCCCTTTCTCTTTTGACCTGTCCGTCTTGGCTTCTTTTCTGTTGAGACTTAAAAGTCAGGGCCCGATTGGCACCCCCCCCCGCAAGCTGTGGGTTCCCCTGCATTCGTATACCTTTAAATGCGCCCGTTCTTCTTTCCCCTCCTAACGGGCGGAGAGTTCTGATGGGGTCTAAGTGTAAGTCATGATTCCATCACCACCAATGAGGAGAGTTTTTTTTAGTGTATTTTTTCTGGCGGGGCTTTGAATTCTTGCGTTGCCGGACGTAGAAGGTTTAGATATCCCCTTAACCCAGTGGGTGCTAGTTGTTTTGGAACAACTGCCTCCAGCGTTCTTGGTGTTGAAGTCTCTTCACAAACACTGTAACCGTTCTTTCCTTTTTGCAAGTCCTCGGAGGCTTTTTTTTTCCCCCCCCCTGAAACCAGCTTCCTTTTTCCCAACGGTTTTTAGTTTAGGGGGTTTTTTCGGTTCTTACTCTGGGTCGCTGTCCGTATTGGAGTGTCAAAAGCAACACATTTTTTCCCCCTTTTTGAGATTAACCCCCATTCCCCCCCAAGTTTCTTGTGTCTGGCACCTTTCCCTGAACATTCCCCTGTTGGTATTTTTCCCTTTACGTAAGTCTTTGCACTTTTCTTTGTAACTCTCCGACCCATCGCTCCCTTTTAATATTCGTTCCGGTAGGTCCCTGAGCCTCCTCCCCTTTAGTGACCAGTAATAAGATGAGGCGCACATCCCGACTTCCCGGTTTTGCAGCCCCCCCCTACGAATGGTTGCCAGTTTCTCCATCCCAACCAATGTCGGCTCCCCTTATGAACCAGGATGAACTTATGGGTTTTTCTCCCCCTGCCCGTGTTGTACTCGGGAATTGAAGAAGGCATCGACAAGGTTTTCTTCCCATGGCTCGACTGGTGTTGCTCTTCCCCCCCTATCCCATAGGTTACCGGTCAGTTCGAACAATCCTTCTCCTGCGGGTGGGAAGAAGACCTGAATGAGCAGTAATGTCATCACTCTGAGACCCTTGCCCGCTTGACTGGGAGTTTCTCAAGTGACCGCACCTCTCCCAACCCCCATAACCTTTTCCCGAAGATGCTCTCTCTTAGGCTTTCCTTGCCTCCATGTTCCTCCTCCCGTGAGTATAGTTATACTGACCTTTTTTTAAGGATCTTCTCTAGATGAGTCTTAGATGCACCCCCCCCCTAGTTCAGGGGTGTAAATTGCTTTTTTTCACCTGGCCAAACTTTTGATGCCCCTTTCTTTTCTGGCCGGTTCTTCGCGTTGTCTCTGGCACGCTTTTTTCCGGTTCCTATTTCCCTTTAGTTTTTCTTGTCCCAACACACACAGGATCTTTTGTACCGGTTTGGCGATTTTGCTTGTATCTTTATTGGGGAAAACATTCCCCCCCCCCCCCCCCCTGGTTGAGTCGTTCGGTCACTCAGTCCTCATTCTTCGCTTTTCCTTTTCTTTTAACGCCCCCCTTTTTTTTAGGTCTTACAGCCGTGCCGAGTCTTACCATCGTTTCACTTTCCTCTCCCGGGTCTCTCAGGGAACTGACCGACCCCCTGGTGTTTGTGGCTCCAACGTTTTTCCCCGATTGCTTGGAAGGAGTGTTTTGAGCACGCTGTGAGGCCTTTCTCTATGAAGGTATCGCCGCCCTTTGGAGAATTACTTGAGGTTTTTTCCCTCGAAGGTTCTCTCCTAAAGGTCCCGTCTTCAGTTCGGCCACTCATCTTCACGGGTTGAACGGCCACCCATACACTCTGGGCCCAAGGAATTTGATTTTTTTCTTTTCTGGTGGTACACATTGACTCCTTAAGTTCCTCCAGACCCCTTCTTCTCAGAGAAGGATAACAGGGTCCTTCTTTCCGTCCATGTCAAGAAGAAATTTTTTTGATTCCCACTTTCCTCTTTTTCAACCCCTTCTCTTGGTTGCCGTGTGGTCCCCTTCTCCCCCCTTAACCTCCTTGGCGGTTTGAACATAGG
>Ga0179591_1286134_pt1 | contig 10125 bp, 10 predicted proteins | sample CZOMad2_1_08_16f_FD_182891 | JGI IMG/M metagenome (GOLD analysis project Ga0179591, IMG submission 182891) | Vadose zone soil fungal communities from Angelo Coast Range Reserve, California, USA - CZOMad2_1_08_16fungal (PacBio error correction) | ecosystem: Environmental > Terrestrial > Soil >... | reverse complement strand
TAAGGTCTTTCACTACCTCTGAAAGCTCCTTTTTTTCTTATTCCCCCTTAGTTTGTTTTCCTTCCCTTTCCTCCCTTTCCGACCCTTTTGTTTTTCTTCCTTTTTCTGCCAGCCTCTCCTTTTTTTCTTTCCCCGAAAGTGAGAGTCCGACCAACACCGGGTTGCTGCTGTCCGGCTTACGTTTCAGTAAATCCCTTTCCTCAATATGCAACTGTCATTTTTCCTTTCCGTTCTCCACCCAGCACCTTCTCCGACGCGAGCTTTATTGGTTTTTTTTTTTTTTTTTTTTTTCCCCATTTCCCTTCACGGAGGATCTAATCTCTTGGGTCTTCTTTGGCCTGTCCCTAGCCACTCTGCATAAACATCCTCTTGGGATCTCAGCAATGTATTGCTTTTGTTGTTTTGGCTTCGTTTCGTCCCCATTTAACTTTTTTTTTTTTTTTTTTATCGTTGAACCTGCCGTCGCCCCTAAGTCCAAACCCCCCCAAAATCCCTTCCCCTTAAGCTACAGTATCCTCTCTTCACCCCGGTCCTATTGGTTCTTTTTGTTTTCTGACTTTCTGTGACACGCCTGTTTTTTTTTTTCCCCCCAACTTTGGGCACATCTTATCCCCCCCTTTCACCTTATACCCGCGTTGTCATTTTCTCGTAGTCCCATACTATGTCCTTGTAGAATTCCCAGGGCAATAGTTACCTTTACATCTGGCTACTTGAGTCGTTCCCTTCAGCGGCTATCTTTCTGATGAAAGAAACATGTTTTTTCCACCTTCCGAGCCACTTCCTCCTTTCCCACATGACTGGTGGTTTTGGGTCTCATGCCATGAAGATGAGATTCGAGGCAGAAATCCTAGGCCTATCTTCTTTACCTAAAGTCCAGGTAGTGATTTTTCGATTTTTCCTCTAAAGAGTAATCGATGGTTCCCTACTCTGAATTACCTTTAGAACTTAGTCCTTTTAAGCCCAGCCCTCCTCCCCCCATTTTTGTCGGTTTAAGTTTGGTCCTCCGATTTTTGGTTGTTCCTTGATACTCTGACTGAAGACCCACCGCTTTCGCTTTTTTTCTGTACCCCCCCCATTTGGCGTTTACTTGGCCATTTTTTTAAGCCACCCCTCCCTTCGTTTAAATCGTACGGCTTGTCCCTTATCGGGTGGATAGTCCGTCCTTCATTTTACTGATTCTTAAGCCCCTTTCCCGATTTTTCCTTCTTTTCCAACCTTCCAATTGTCCACGCTCTCGACCCCCTTTCCATTTGCCGGCGACCAGTCGCCGTCTACAGGTCTTTCACTTGACTTCCTCTTCACTTGGTCTTTACCTTTTTGAGGTTAAGAAAGAATCCCCTCTTTCGTCACCCTGCGCGACAACCTTGCTTCTAGTCGTTATTTTTCCCTTTCGGAAACATCATTTCGGTTCGCTTCCCTCTTTTTTTTGTTAAGACCTCAGACGTAACGGTTTTTTTTTGATGTGGCGGTTGATCTTTCTCAAATTATCCCTTGTCCTTCTTTACGATTTTTGACCTCTGAAGTGTGCTCCCTTTGTGCGCTTCCTCCTATTTCGCCAGGTTTGTGAGCTTCCTTTCCCCTGGATAAGGTTTTTGCTTGCTTCTATATGTCGATCACATAACTTTCATTTTTCCCCCGCTTTCTTAAGTTTGAATGAATGGCGGGATAATCGGTTGGGGAGTGCTGCGTTGAGGCACTCGGGGGCCGCGAAAGAAGGACCCCTTTCCTGAGTAGGATCTTCCCCCCAGAGGAGGATCAGTTTTCTTGTATTTCTGTTGGTTACTCTTGCCTGTATGAAACCTTTTTACGCTGGAGAAGGTACTCCTTACCTTCCCCCTTCCGCACGCCAAGGTGCGTATAATCTTTTTTAAACCCAATTTGTTGACCCCCACCCCGTAACCGTCGCATTGATCCTGTGCCGGGGATCCTCGTTCTTTCCCAACGTGGTCTTTCCCCTCCTTCCCTCCTTGGTCCCTGCAAGAGAGCGTCGTCTCAAGTTCATCTCTTCCTCCGTTAGTTTTGTTGCTTATTGTCTGACTTGTGCGCGTTCCCCAAGGTGGGTGGGACGTCTCCCTAGCCCCCCCGTTTTTTTCCCCGAGCCGTTCTTTGATCTTTTACCTTTTTCGTTTTCCTCAGACATCATGAAGAATGAACGAGAGCCCTTTCTCCTTCTACGTTCTAATCTGTTCACAAAGGAGTGTCATGATCTCCCCCCTCTTTTTAAGATATCTATTGCCCCCCCTTTTATTCCCTTGTTTCCCCCCACATCCTTTTTTTTTTCCTGCTGCAAGAAGTCCTTCCCTTGATGGGACAGAAGGACAATTGCCCCCCTCCCAAGAAGTAACTGTTCCTTCTCTAACACCCAATTAACGAAGCCCCCCCTAAGCTGCCGCGCTTCCTCCCCCCCCAGCCAGAACACCCTTTATCTCCCTCCCCCTCTCCTTTTCAAAAATACGTTGTCTTCCCTTTCTCGAGACCCCAAAAATCCTGCCTGAATAAGACAGTGTGCTCCGGCTCCCAAACCATTTCCACACTAGAAGCTGAGCAGCTATGACAAGGCTCATGCCCAGGTTTGTCTCAAACTTCCCTCCTGCAATGCCCCCTTCGCGCTACAGGTCCTTAAACCCCCCAGGCAGCTAGACGGTCGTAAAGCTCCCCCCTCCTGGGTAGTTCCTTCCCTTTTATACTTAATCGGAGGCCTGCCCGTTGTGCACATTTTGTGTTTTGTTGTTGTGGGGGTTTGGGGTTTTTTTTTCTTTTTTCGATGTGCAAAATGTCCTTTCGCAGTCCTTTTTAGGGAGGTGCTCCGGCTTTCGAATTCACCCCCCCTCTTTTTTTTGATGAACAGTGAAACATGCGCACAGTCCAAGGCCCACTGTGTGTGTCTTGTTCTGACCTGACCCATTCCGGCGGTTTGATTCACTCTCATGCATTGTGGCCCTTTGGTAAAGTGGCTGTTTTTCAGATATACACCTCCCCGAGAATCCCCTTTTCCCCCACCACTTCCTATACCTTTACAGCAGAGGACAGCATTTTGCAACCTCTAGATGCCAGTAATTTTTTTCCCTCACACGAATTTACTTACGGAACACCACCACCTCCCCCCCTTAGGTTACAAGCTACTCACCTTTTTTGGCCCGTGGACTTTTTTTGTGGTAACTGTTTTGTTTTTTAATGCGAACCAACAAACTGAATGAAGAACCCAAGAACCCCCCCGCCAGCCCTAAACATTTTTTTTTTATCGTTTTCGTCAAGGGATTTCCCTTTTTTATTTCATCAGAAAGTTGAAGGAGTTCCCCTCTCAACCCTCATTATCTCGCGCTATCCAAGTCGAGGGGACCTATATAATTCCCTGATCCAGCCCCAGGCATGCGTCTTCCCGCAGATCGTTTTTTTGACGTGCTCTAGGCGTATCTTCCTTCGAAGCCATCGTCCTGCGTCTTTGCGTCTGCGAACGCCCCTCCCACGTTAACCGGATGACTTTGCTCTCCGGTCCCCCATCATCCTAGATGATGAGTTCAAAAACGTTTTGGCACATGCTTGCGCCCCTCCCCTGTCGAAGACGTTCAGATGTCCTATTGTTTGTATTCCCCCCTTCACCCATTATACTGCTTGAGGATCTCTAAGGTTTCGACTTTCCCCTAATTCCCCCCGTTTGGCTTTCCGCTTTTCCTCGAGCCACGGAGATCAGATTTGGGCACAAGACGTCCCCACACAAACCTCCCCCATATTTTTGAGCCAATATTTATCCGTTCGGCTCGATTCATTTTGTTTTGCTCGTCTTCTTAGGACTTGCGCTTCCCAAGACTTCATAGACCTAAGCAAACCCCCAAACCCCCACCTCCCCCCCCCCCCTTTCCTCCCCGGAAAACGTTTGCCCAGTTGGACCAACATTCCTGTTCCTTGAACTCCCTCCCTCGCTCAGACCCTACCTTCCCTTTTGCAGTGCAGTTTCGTCTTACCCCATAGCTCCCGCGTTTTCAGAAGTTGCCTATAACGTCGTAGTTCTTATATCATAAAAGGCGTGCCAATTCCAATTCACAAATCATCACGGCTTTTTCTTTATCGCGTTGTCCCAGGAGGTCTTTTTTTTGCCTCAGGAGATTCAAAAACCCTCTTTTTAGCTCAGCAGTCGGCCATTGCCCCCACCCACTCATTTGTACTCAACCAAACACCTGCCTCCACAATTCCTTCCCCTATTCAAAGGAAGTCCTTGCCCCTTAGATGTGCTCCTACATGTGTTTTTGATTTTCTTCGCCTTGCTTTTGAACTCTGGTTTTTACTTTCTGGGGATGCGTTGTTTGCGTATTACCCCCTTTTTTTTTCCCCTTCCATGTAACCCCTCCATGGGGTCTAAACTCTTCTCCGCTACTTGAGACCGCCGCGCGCGCTTCGACCGAGAGACCCTGAAAATCCTTTCACCGGTGGCCTTAACTTTTTGCCCTCATTTTCATTAATATATCGTTCCCATTTTTCCCTTCCCTAAATACTTACTAGGCCCCGTTCTTATCTTTTGTGCGTCCAAAAATGACACTCCGCATAAATTGCTTCGTTTCGCTTGCGGCAGTTACTTCCCACCCCCTCATTTTAAAATACACCCTTCGGTGACTTATCCCTGCTCTGGTTTTTTATTCTTTTCCCCTCCCTGGTCCTGTCACCCTCTCCTTTCGCCGAGACTCTCCACCCCAAAACCCAAGGCTCCCAATTTTACAGGATTTTATTAACAGCCTCTTTTGTCTTTCCTTTTTTGGTGTTGTTGATGTTTTCTCCTTTTCTTTGGCTCAGCTCTAACTTGGTTTCGTCTTTCCGACTGACAGTCAGCCCCCTCTTATGGCCGTGTTAGCAGCCTGCTTCCCCCTCGTTAGATAGTATGAACTCCGTAAAATCGACTCCTGATTTCCCCCCTCCGCTCTCCTTTATGTACCCCGTTTTGTTTCTTCATTCATGGTTTTATCTTTTTATGTTTTGAGCTTTCCTTCTGAATGTAAAAACCCTTGACGTTTAGATTTTTGTCTGCGAGGTCCTCCTACGCTGATCCTGCCAGAAGTAATTCCATCCGCTCATTGGTCAAAAAACGCTCTCGTGACCTCCCCTTCCGTAGTGAATTAGCATATGCTGCTATCTTCTCGACCTTCTAGTTTCCCCTCCCTTACGGATTCCTGCCGGGCGGTTCTCCATTTCATGAAGAAGCCGCCTGCCTGCACAGGTTTTGTCCCTTGTTTCTTTTTCTATGAGTGGTTGCGAATTTCGCAGTCGCTAACAGGTCCCCCCCTCCCATTTATTCCAGGGGTTTTAATAGTCTCCACTTCTTCTTGGAAATTGGGCCCCACCCAGCCCCTCCTCTCCTGTTCTCCCCAGTCTTGTAAGTCCCTCAAACAAATTTTGGTCCAGTTCGTGGTACTTTTTGAATTAATCTTCTTCTTTTTCCCGTTTAAGAGGCCGGTTTATGATCACGCAGCTACCCCGTTCAAAAGTTCATCGGTTTTCAAACAGGTCTGTGACGCTCACCCCTCCAGGACAGTTTCTTTCCCTTTGACTGTCCCTTTTTCATTTTTCACCTTGTTTCTTTCTTAATGAAATCTTTTTTGCCTTATTTTGCCGATCGTCAACACTTCTCCTCACCGTTCTTCCTAGAGAACCCATGTTAGACCACCTCTTCCCCCTTTCCTCCGCAGATGCGAACGGTTAAGCATCATTTTTTCCGGCGGCTCTCTCTGTAGGAGGTAGTTTTTTACCCCCCTCCTTCAGAGTTTTTCAGTCAGCGGCCAGATGACCCTCTTTTGAGGATTTTCCTTTTTGCCGCCCTTGAACTTTGACCCCCATTTCCCCGCTTCTAGGGCGCGCCTTTGGATATATGTCCTCTGAAACCCCTTTCAGTTAACGATGTTTTGGACGTTTCCTTTTACCCTGGGTCGGGACCCCCCCGTTTTGAGGGTCGGGGTTTCTTCGCTCCCTTCGAGGCGTCCCTTTTGGATAATCCGCTGTTATCTGGTAGGCTTTTCCTTCCCTGTTCTGGCACAACAAGGGAAGACCTCCCGAGGTACAATCCCTATCTCCCCCCTTCCTCTTTCCATCAGTTTATGGGACATTCCCCCCCCCCAAGTTTTGACCCACCCCCTTCAATTTTTATCGAATCCTGGTGCCTTCTCAAGCAGCAAGTTTTTTTGGAACAGAACGGTGGTACTCCCCTTTTTTAATTTACTCATGGTTCTGAACCGGATCCCTTCTTTCCTAGATATTTTCCTCCCCCGTTGAGCGAGTTGTTGTCACCCTAGCTATTTAACGACACAATCGATAATTCCCCCTTCCCCATCCTTTGTAATTCAATGTCTCTGCTTAATTTCCCATTCTTCTTTCCTTTCCCTCCAGTGAGTATGTTAACCCCACTTCTCCCTATTGACCCCGCGCCCCTTTTTTTTCTTGTATTGATTGTATGCCCGCCTTTTCCTTTTATCAAACCTTTCTTTTTCATGCAAAGAAGGCTTAAGTTGGTTTTTTACCAACGGACGGCAGGCCGCGCTCCCCCGTCCTCCTCCCTCCTATCCTCATCCACCCCTTTTCAAACCCTTTATGGTTTCAGGTCAACAAAAATCCTCTTCGTAGTGAGCCTATACTCCTTCCTCTTCCAAGGGCTTCCCTGTCATGCCCCCTTCTGCTCCAAAACCTTTCGCATGCGTTCGCCAAGCGGCCTACAATGACTTTCCTGGTCCGGACCTTCGCTTTCCTCCTCAACAAAATCACCCTCCGCCCAGCAGAAACCCCAGTTCGTTCTTTCTCCTCGGTCTTAACAGTTTTCTCCGCCAGCCTGCAAATATGTTCCGACGCTTGCATCAAATTCCTGATCAGTTGTCCGTCAGGGTGATCCTTCGTTTTTGACCTCCAAAAGCTTTTTCTCTCCAATTTTCCAATGCGACGTTTTTTTCCCCCGACCCGTCTCTTTGTTTTTCTCCTGTGCAATCCGGCCACCGCTGTCAGTGCGGTTATTTTTCCTGTTCCTGCCCCCTTTAACCTGCCCCACCTGTCCCCTTTAAGCGATTTTAAATTCCGATCCAAAACGCGACCCTTCCCACCATCGGACATATCTTAGATTTATCGTCGGTTTAATTTCATCTGACTTTGAGTCCCCTTGGTAACAAAGACTTTATCCATTTCCTCTTGAGTACTTGTTGTGACCCGCTTGCCCCCACCCCCCCCCTCTAATAAACCTTCCGCCACCTTTGGCTGTGGGATTCTGGTCAGGAACTTCAGTATTCTACTCTGTCGTCATCCGTCACAGATCCTTCCGCCCCTCAAAAGTGTTTTTCTGAGCCCCCGATAATCTTTTGCTTGGGGACAGCCAATACCTTCCCTGAGGATGTTTCCAATTTTTTTTTAACGGAATTTCTCAAATTTTAAGTTTTCTTCTTTCCTTGCGCAAACCCGACCCCCCACGTCGGTGCTTCTCACTGTTGAAGAAGACCTTATACCTATATACCTTTTCTGAAGTCTTTCCTGCCGTCACGATTGCTCCTCAGATTTAAGTTGTCCGATGATGAAGTACCTCCACTTAACACAACCCGGCTGAGGATATTATTTCCTTCCGCCCAATTCCCCTGGCCTGTCAGTCCGTTTCCACGCCTCCCCCTTGCAGATCTGATCCCAAACACACTCCCCGTCACCACCCCCCAAAGAAAGAAACTCTGATTGTATCTCATTTACGGCCTTCTCCTGCTTGGGTTTTGGCTCGGCGCTTCTCTGCTCTTTTAAAAACCCGTAACGCGAACCGAACACAAACCCCCCACACATAAAGTTATTAATCCACCCCGCCGAAGCTTGCAGTATTTTTGAAAACATGTTATGGTCCATTTTTTCTGTCACTTGCATCTTAACTATCATTATATATTTTGAAGCTTCAGCCCAAATTTTTTGTCTCCATTCTCTGTCCGTTTGAGAGCACTTTCGCCGAGTCCCCCTGCCGGATACCCCGGTCCTTATCACGCCCCCTATTAAATTTTCATTAGTTGAGTCAGTTTCCGAGGTTCCTCCCTTCGCTTCAAAACGATTTTTCCCTCCGGTCCTTCCTTAAGGATTTGCACCAACCACTCCTTGCTAAGACAACTACCAAAGATTTTTTCCCCCCTCTTTCGTTCCCAGCCCCTTAGGAATTTCCTCTCTTTTTTCCCTAATACTTTCTTTTATCGAGGGCTGTGTTGACGAAATAGTGATTACCTTTTTTAGCTTTTGTTTGATCCCCCCTTCAGTTTGTGTCCGTTTCCATGCGCAACTTCCTGTTTCCTCAAATAGTTATTCTGGTCTCCCCCTCTTTCGCGTTTTGAAACGAACAGATTCCTCCATCCATGATTCGTTTTTTCGATTACGTCCGTTTTTTCCTTCACCCCCTCTCTCCCTCAAATTAAGCGTTCCCCGTGACCAAATTTTTTCTCCCCGAGGAGTTATTTGTTTCTGACCCACTCATTAAGTTCTCGTTTCTAAAGCTCGCTTAAGTGAGCTTTTGCAAAATTCACCCTCTCCTTTTAACACACTGCCTTTCCGGCTTTCGAGGACTTGACGGTTTTTTTTTTTTTTGGGTTTTTTCCTTCGGTTATAAAGTTGGATCCCTGATCGTCGCCTGCCAAAAACTCCCCCCCGCCAGAACGTTATTCCTGTTATTCAATCTCTATTTCTTTCGGGGTGTGTGGGCTTGAAATTGTTCAACTTCTACTTTTGGATCGCTTGACGATGCCCTTCCCAATCCTGAAAGGCGTCATAGATCCCCCCCTTATTAATCCAGCCTGGTATGCATCGAATTTCTTGAAGGGACTATTACACTCGACCTTTATGTCGTAACGCTCGATCCTCCTCCAGGAAACTTTTTTTCCTTCATTTTTCCGATCTGCTGTTCGGTACTCTGCCACTTTCCTGTTGTCTGGGTTTGTTTCTCAATGAAGCCATAAGATTGCCGGAAACTGGTTTTTTTCCAACCTGATCTTCGTTCCATCAGCCATGTTCCCCCTTCGTTTCCCTTTCTTCCATGTGTTATCGGTGGGTATAGATTTGCCGCCGTCGAAATAAGAATTTCCTTTCCCTTCCGCTAGTTCGGAAGACTTATCCCTGCACCCTCTCATCCCGAAGAAAACTTGAGGTTTCCGGTAGTTTTTTTTGTGTCTCAGGATTTGTTGTTTGTGCGGCCTTCCACTCCAGGCCGGAGACCCTTGTTTAACCGTTCCCCATTTTTTTCTAGTAACATTTCGTGTGGTCCATTGGAACCACGTTGTCCGTAAGGCGGTAATAGCAATTTTTTCTTACACCACGACCCGTCCTTATTTTTACCCATGTCGAAGAGGCTTATGTCTTCCTGTTTTTACCTCAGAAACATTCAGGCCCCCCCCAGGAATCGGTGAGACCAAAACCACGGAAGTATTGCAGGTCAAAAATTTCCGAAGACGTTTCCATTCCCACTTGGCCTCATGGGCCTGGAGGATCTTCCCTCAGAGTGGGGAGGTCCTCCCTTAGGCGAAAGTAACCCTCCCCCCCCCACCGTTTCCCTTTCTGCTGAAGTTTTTTTTAAACTCAAAGGATTCGTCGGGATCGCAAAGCTTAGTCCCCTCTCAAAAGAAGCCCCCTCTCAGTACCGCGTTATGCTTGCTATTTTTTTTCTTCCCCCTCGTGGGTTCGATTGAGTTACTCCTTTGCTTGGAGACTTTGCGGCGCCGTTAACCTTTTGTCGATACACGAAGTTTCTGTCTTTTTCCCGGGAAGGACTTTAATCTATGTGATGAATCCTTCACCCTTTACCCAGTGTTTTTTTAGTGGCACTGCCTTTCTGGCTTATTCCATCGTTTTGGGAGGGGGCTTTTTGGTTTGGTTGAAGGCCCTAGGCTTGTTAGCTTCTTCCCGTTTGGATAAGAGCCTTCCTTTTCCTTAGTATTACGTTTTTCTTTCTTCATCTGGGATCTTCCCTTCACTGATGGCCTTCCCTCTGCGCCACATCAGGTCGTTTAATAAGTAATGGTTATGTCTTTCCACTTGAACCAAAAAGTGAAATGTTACCCGCTTATGATAATGTTCCTCCTCCTCAGGGTTGGTATCGTGCTGGTCCCTCCCTGTTAATTCCATAATGTTCGGAAAGGATTTTCCGTCCAAAAG
>Ga0179591_1228126_pt1 | contig 10125 bp, 13 predicted proteins | sample CZOMad2_1_08_16f_FD_182891 | JGI IMG/M metagenome (GOLD analysis project Ga0179591, IMG submission 182891) | Vadose zone soil fungal communities from Angelo Coast Range Reserve, California, USA - CZOMad2_1_08_16fungal (PacBio error correction) | ecosystem: Environmental > Terrestrial > Soil >... | reverse complement strand
AAGCATGTTTTTTCCATCAGACGCCTTTCAATCTTCCGCAAGAACCTTTCGGCACTCCCCCCCGAAGAACCATCTCTCTGTTGTTCTTTTCCCCTAAGATAAGTGAAAACCTGAGCGCTCCGACCTTTCCCCCAAACAGCCAATGTCAACAACGATTTTGGACCTTTTGTCTTAGTTTCCCCTTCTTCCGTTCTAGCGACCTATTACCCTCCCCACAAGATCACCTCGGATAATTTTCCGCCTCAGACTCGGCCGATGCTCGTTTGCCGCTGCAATCATCCAAACCTGAACACCTTTCCCTTCTCCCACAGCCCGGGGGATCTCTGTCACACTTCCCCCTCACCGTCATTTTTTCCCAACCCATTTCTTCAAATTTTTTGGTCTCTGTTTTTTCTCCAATTATCCTTCTTCGGTCGTAAATCGATAGAAGGGCCTTTTTTCTATTTTTGATACTCGGCCGACGAATATAGGTTCACTTTCCTCCCCCGCGTCGGGCACTTTTTTTTACCCCCCTTCCCGTCGCACCCCTGGCCCACCTCGGAGCTGAACGTTTCTCAAGGCTGAATGTCCCTTCTTGAATCCGAATTGCCTCTTGCCCCCCCAGCCTCCCTGGCCACGACGGTCATTTGTTCCCTTTCCTTCAGTAATACTCCCTGTTTTTTTATCACTTCGCCGCTCCTCTGGTCTTTTCTTTAAGGTTCTTTATATGAAGATAGACGGCTCCTTGGCGTGGTTCCTTATTTTAGGTAAATCCTTCTCACTCCCGCAATTCCCATTCCCTGCTCCCCTCAAGTTACCTCTCCCGCTGGCGGTGCTTCTCCTCAACTGTGTGGTTTCCGACGATCAACTTTAGGTACTTTAATGTAATTTTCAGTGATTTTAGTTCACACGCCGCGCCTTTTTTTTGGCTCTTTTCTTCACGCGGTTCCTCTTCTTCCATCCCCTCTGATCGGTCCCTTGTGTAGAAAAGGTATTCTCCGGTTTCGTTGCTCAAAGTCGTTTTCGCGAGACCAGGTTGTACTCTGCCCCTCTTCCTCCTGACTGTATATTCGTGGTCCCCAGCTTTCATTCCGAGCTCATACACCTTTCCAATTGTTGCGGAAACATTTTCTCCCCCCGCTCGTTCGTTTTCGCGTTCTCCTTCTTACACTATCCTCGAGTCACTGACTAGGCCGCAATTTCTTACCCTGCCGCTTGTCCTGGTCCGACGGAGCGAGTCGCTCAGTTTTGCCGCCTTTCAGCCCTCCGCAATTCCCCCAATGCATTTCGCAGTGGGGGCTCCGTGTTGTGTGCGCTCTGCAACCCTCGTATCGAGACGTTTCATGTCAGAGAGGCAGACGCTTCTTTCCTTTGGCCATGGCCCGTTCCAAGCAGAAGTCCGTTGTCCCGCTCTTCCCGCGATAACTCTCCCTAGCGTTCTGACTGACTAAAGTATTGGCCCTGCATTTTCCGTTTTCAGATTTCCAGATCCGTCCAAGCGCTATTATCGACTAAGCAGATGAGTTCCTTGTTTTTTCCTTTCGCAGTTCGTTTCCTGTGCCCAGTCCCGCTCCCTCCAATCTCGAGAATCTACTTTACTTGCTCTCCGCGGTCTTTCTTATCGCGGGTGAATAAGGATATTTTTTTCGTCTTGACCCGCCTGTCTTAATATTGGCTCCAGTGTTTTGTTGTGAGAGAGAGAGTTTGTGCCTCCACTGTCTGATGCTCATTCCCAGTCTCCTGCTCTACGCCGTCCCTGTCCGAGCGTCATTCCACGCATTCCCCAATTCGATTCCAGAGCTTGTTTCTCTCGTGTACGGCCCCCATGGTCGCGCAAGCGTCGTTAACCCCCTGATCGTCGGCGCGGCTCCTACTATTACTCCCCTGCTTCCGTTACTATTAGTACTTTCCCCCTCGTCCCGCGAAAGTCGGTCAAGACCTGACTAGTTCTTACTATTGCTGGACGTTGAGGATCCAGACGCTGCTCGTTTTTCGTTAAACCTTTTTTTGCGAAATCTTCCCCCTTTCACTCTCTCTTGCATGATGCTTGCGACCCCTGAGCCCCAGGCAATCACTCACACGACCCATTGCTACGAATGCAATTTTTTTCCTTTGAGCTTGACGGCACTTCTCTTCCCTTCCTCGAAAGGCCCTAGACCGTCTCCGGTGAAGGGCCCGCCTTGTCGGCTTCCTTGCCCTCTCCAGTGAGAAGCCTCTTTATCCTTCTAACGCGGAACAACACGTTCCAACGAATTGATACATGTGCTTCTTGAACACCAATTTCAATCCCTGTCCTACTTTCTGCTTTTTCCCCGAAATCTCCACTCTTCATCCCGATCGCTCGGTGTCTTCTCGAAATCTGGAATGTTCGTTCGCTGTACCTCCTTTGAGCCATCACCTTCTGTCACCGCCTGCAAGTTATTAATACACACGGTTCTCGACCCCACGGTATAAGTGTATTGGCCCTCCGAGTTCCTTCAGAAGAGACAATCGCCTTTCTTGTTTCCAAACGATCTACTTGTTCCGTTTCACACACTCCTATCCTTTTACCTTACCCTTTTTCATTCAAATTTCTCGCCCCTTGCCCTCTGGTTTTCTGTTTTCAAGGAATGGGCGTTGTTTTTTTTTTGTCTGCCTGCTTTTTACCACTGACAAATCAAACCCCTCCCGTGCCCCTTTCGTAGCCCCTAGCACATGGAAGGCTTTCGTTCTTCCACCAACTTCCAGATTGCCGCCCTGACCGATCTTACAGTAACACTTTCTGTTCCTCCCTTGGACCATGTGCCTGCTTGTACGGTATGTTGGAGTCCGGCTCAAAGTCTTACGTACGCCTTGAAACCACGCTTTCTCCGGATTTTGCGTTCCGATGGTCCGTTGAACACCATTCGAGGGGCTTTCCCCTTCTCATTCGTCGGCCGAGTACTAGTTTTCTCCCTCACAAGGTAATTCCTGCTATTTTTCTATTTAAGAATCCTCCTAGTTTTCCCTTCTAATTCTCTTACCAACCTTGTTGTCCAACTGTGAGAAATTCGAGTTACCCAATTGTGACGCACAACTAGCCCGTTAGGATTCGCTTTCCCCTGTTTGTTCCGGTTTGCCTCTCTTCTTTCCGCTCTTTCCCCTCCTCTGTTTTTTCCCCCACCCCCCAAGTGACCAGGTCTTTCTTCCAGGGCTGCTTTCCCCCCCGATTTTTGTAATAGCTTTATTCACACTCTCCTTACGTGAAGATCCTCTATTCCTTCAAGGGTACTTGTAATTTTTTCTCTCCTGAAATCGCTCGCGACTGTCCCTCCCCCATGCTACACGGCATCCCCTTTGATTGCTTAATACGGCTGCGCGTGCACCCCGCGATCTTTCCTGACCCCCCACCACCTTTTACTTCCTCTCTCTCTTTCCCTTGGATCTCAGCAGGTCATTAATTTTTTGTTCAACATGTGCATCCCCTCTCCACTCCTCTTGGAGAACGCGGACCTTCTTCCATACCAATTTTAGCCTTTCTTTAGCTTGTCCCCCCCCCTAACTTCTCCTGCCCTCTCCCCTCCTACCCCCCTTACAAGAAGAGTCCCTTGTCACCTTGAGGACGTCGTCTTTGTCCATACGACGACTATTAATAAAGCTCCTCCCGTGATATCTGCCGCCCGCCGGCGATCGGTCAAATCCATCTTCTTCATTGACAAGAATAGTAATCCACCCACATAACCACAGTGTTGACCCTGCTGATAACTTCTTTTTTCGTCCAATTGTCAAGAATTCTCCAAGGTTGTTCACCCACGGTGGTGGAGAGCATTTCTTCCGGAATATTCAAGTCACCCCGATTCTCCTTCGTACAGCGCCTTTCTCCCTTGAAAAGAGACTTTCCTCTCCGGTTCAAATCATCCCCGCGATAGTCAATTCTCCCTTGTCGTCCTCCAACATCCGGACCTCAGCTTTTCACTTGTCTTTACCTTTTCTGCTTCTGGAAGAACAACATGCCGCTACCCAGGAAAGCACTCTTTCCCTTTATATTCAGGAATGCATTCTTTTCTTCAGATCCTTTGTAGGTTTAGCCGCTGTTGAATTTATCCTCCCCCTTTTCCTGTTTTCTTGTGATAGGGAAGCTAGTCCGCCCCCCGTGCGCTTCTTTTTTGCCTTTTTGTATGTCAAGCGTCCGAAACCACCCAGCCCGTAAACCTTCATTCCTGCACCAGATCTTTTCCCGCGGGGTTCTCCTCCATTTTGTTTTCCCTCTCTCCCAACTCCTGTCCCCCTCTTAGTCCTTGCTTCAGACTTGGACCCATTCCTCCTTGGAGAACGTAGACCTCGCTGATTGCTCTCTGAAGGAGGCTCTCTTTGACCTCCCCCGGACCCATGTGAGTTTCGAAACAGTGTCACTTCCATTGCTTCAGCCGGTCAGTTGTTCCCCGACTTTCTTCCTGACCCACAGCTATACGGATTCGCGTATCCGAAGAGAGAAACCGATTTAGCTTTGCGCTACACTGTCTTTTTGCGTCCCCTTTTCCCTGAAATGCGGACCTAGCATGTAGTTCCCACTTGCTGTCTTTTGTTCCTTCACCCCGGATCTCTTCGCTCTCGAGAAGCAAAACAGCTTCCATTCAGCCCCAAGGACCGTGCCATCCCTCCCTTTTTCCATTTTCTTCTCTTCTCCAGTCTCCCCTCGCTGCCCTTACAACAATCTATTTCGTTAGGGTTTCCCCTGTGGTGTGAGTTTTGAGGCACAGGTTTCGCCCGGCTCTGCTTTTCTCCCAGATGTCCAGGTGAGATGAGCAGAGTTTCTTTCTACCGGACACCTTTTTTCCCTTTCTCCATACTAAGATAAGTTGTTGTCCGCTTTACCTCTTCAGGTAACCAGTCTTTGAAATTAGTTCCCCTCGCATTTCCTGGTGTAAGTAGGACTTCCACTCTCTTCGTTTTAGCCACACGGGCGACTACGTTCATTGTTTCTTCTTCCTTCAGGAAAGTGTTTTTTCCTCATCCTAGTCTCAGAGCTTTCTCTCCTCTCCCTCCCCGAAGTCGTGCCGCTGCGTACTGGTACCACCGAGGGTAAGCGCTTCCTTGAGTACCTTGTGCCCCTCTCCTCCTTCCTTGTTTTATGGATTGACTCGACTGTAGTCTTTGACCCGACATGTAACCATTCCGGTTTCATCCCTCACACAGGGAGAGAGAACCTCTTGTAGCCCGTTCCCGATCCGCGTCTTTCTCTTTTTCTTTGCACACAAAGTCTCTCAATCTCCTTTTTGGAACACCTCGGTTTGCGGTTCCTATCGTTGACCAAGGTTCCGGCAGTTCGACTTCCACTAGGACTGGATCCCAGGTATTCCCCTTTAGTTGACCAGACTGTGATGACCTGACCAAAACTGACGATTCCCACTTCCTTGCCTTTAGGGCCTTTGCCCGGTTACTTTGCTCCCCCGACTGAGTTCCTTTTATTTTTTCTCAATCTACTCTCCCCGCTAACCGAATGGCGCTGTCTCTCCCTTCCTCACCCACGGTTTATCAACCTCACTTGCCCCCCCTTTTTCCATTTTAATTTATGGCGAGTTTGTCGCGCCCCCAACATGATAAGCCTCGCCATACCCGTAGCCGGCTTCTTTCCTGATTCCAACTTTGGCTTGTTTACTCCTTCCATTTCCTGTGCTACATTGTTCTCTATCTTGATTCTCTTCCGCCTGATAAGAGCCTTACAGACGCAGAACTAATTCCTCCCTTTGTCTCCCCCCCCCACCAATACTCCCGCCTTTCTTTACCCTTCAGCGTCCCCAATATTTCCGTTTAGATATCTTCGGTTCCGGTACCCAAGAGGGTTCTTTGGTTCTTTTCCCCGTTGGTTTTGAGCAACGACCCTTGCTGTTTTGAAAGCCCTCAGTACACTCTCCACCCACCTAACGTTTCTGTGCTGGGTCCCTCAGCCGCTTTCACTAAGAAGGTACAAAGGGCGGTCCGATTGACTACCCCTCGATCGGCGTGTTTTTAGGACAGCAAAGTACTGGGCCTAACGCATGGTCCAAGGTCCAGTTTTTCAGTTTTAACCAAACTTTCTCCTTACCAAACCCAATCGCGTTTGTGGTTCGCGTGTCCTTCCCTGTGTTATGCCTTTATTCTGAGGTGAGTTCACGATTTACCCTCCCGGAAACTAATCCAACCGCGCGGCGCACGCGATTATTCATATCTCTCTCCCTTCGTCTGCGTCCTACATCACCCCTGTTTCTCCGCCCTCCCTTCTACTGGTACCCCACTGCGTATTCCCGAAATATTGCTATGTTTTCCAACTAGATGCTTTGCTGGGTAGCGTTTGCGTTGGAGTAGGGCTTCCGCAGCCCATTTTCCCTCTTTTAAACACGCTTACAAGGATTTTCTTTTCTATTCCCGTCTTGATCGGCTTTAATTGACCGGGATATCTCGGTTCTTACTGTACACCCAAGGGACTGCTGGTTTTCTTACTTCCCTACTAGTACCGGTTTACCCTTTCCTCTTCTTACATAAATCGCCTCCACCCCCCCTTGGTGACCAATTTTTCTGCGTACAATTAAGAACCTAAGCCATCCGCTCATCTTTTGGTCAGGTTTTGTATTTCCCATCTTTCAGCACTATCAGTCTTCCTTTCCTCTTCCGCTGGGACGCTGAATGCATAGCTGATCCTTTCTAACTTGCTTGAAGTTAGATACTCGGTCCTTCTTCGTGACCCTGGTTTTATCTTTTCTCAAAGAAGCCCTCGAGTCTTTTTGTAGGACGCCCAACTGTAACGCTTGCTCCTGTTCTCACCGGCTTCCTCTTTGTTGGCGCGCTTGCCCCCATCCCTTTGTGAACTGTTTCTTCCATTACCGCTCTTCCTTGCACGTTTGGTTTGTTTATCGCCTCATTCCCCGTAAAACTTTTCAGATCGCTTTTCCATCGCCTCCCCCCTCCTACGTGCTTAGTACCCCTGGGCTTTTGGGTCCCTATAACGTTCCCTCGAGCTTTTCGAACGCTTACACAGGGACTTAATAACGAAGAGTATATCCCTTGCGGATCGTTTCCCCCTTTTCCCTCTTTCTCCTCCCGCTATGCATTCCCCGCTTCCTTCTACTTTTTCCCTGCACTCCCTTCCTGAATAGAGGGAAATCTCTTTTCTTAAGATGGTCAATCATCTGGTCCCTCAACTCACAACCAGGTTAAAAGTGATCCCCCGCCGGGATCTTTTTTCAATTTGCCCCCTCCCCTAATTTTTCTCCCAAGGGGTTCACCTTTAGTGTCTCGTTCTTTTCTACAATTATGAAAATTTTCCTTCTGCTTTTTTCTTCAATCGAAATGGCATCCTTCTCCTCGAATAATCGGCCGACGACCTATCTCTGTCAAAGCGCCCGCTATCGGCCTCTTTTTTCTCCCTTCGCATAATCCTGGGCTTCCTTTTTGTCCAGGTTTACAGTATTGAGGGACACTCCACATGAAGCTCCAGCACGCCCCCTGCGAGTTTAACATCCCCGATGATATTCTTTCTTTGTGGTGTATTCGACCCTTTCATGCTTAGTCGTATAAGAATTTATCCTCGCCCCCTCATTGTCCGCTAGCTCGGCGAGTGATCTTTTTTTTTCCTTTTCTTTACGGGCTTTTACAAAGCGTTCGTCCAATTCACACCCCATCCATTTGAGAACTCCCCATCCCCCCTCTCCCCCCCCGCGAGGTTCTAAGGTCACTTTTTCCCTTGATCAAACTTTCTGTCCATGCTGATCTCTCTTTTACGAAGGAAAATCTCTTTCTCTCGTCTTCATCGTCCGCGCGATTGTGCTTCTGATGTGACCGTTTCCGTATTCTCCAAACCATTACTTGTCCGGGCCTTTATACAAAAGGTTCCGGTTCAGTCATCTTCGTGATCAAAGACCCTCCTTGCTCGAACAGGTCTCTGCGTTTTGTACCCGCAGCAGATCGTCCCCCATATCGATTACTTACCGAGTAATTACATACGCTCTCAGTTAATTTGCAATTAAATTGTGGCGAACCCAGCATTCTTCTCCTCAGTTATTGGTACCCTTTACTCGTCTCCCGGAGGAATATCTCGCTCTATAACTGTACCAGTCCCATATCCATTTGCTTAATTAAGCATTGGATGGTCTCCGGTCTGACGAGCGAGCTCCATTCCCGTGGAATGACGAACCCCTTCATTCTCGCCCGTTGATTTTTTTGATACTTTTTTCTTTAGTCCGATAGGATTTCTTTGATCGCTCCTCGCATTAGAGACTTGTCATCTCGGCAGAGTATTCTCTCCTTTTCCCCCATGGTCCAATTTCGCAGTCTTCACTAGCTGTGTTCCATTTCCCTTAATGTAATCCTTCTTCGGTCTTACCGTCGAATCCGACCTTCGCCCTTCCTGGTGTCGTCGTACGCTCGGATTCCAGGAATCTTTTTTCTTTCCCTCCTGGAGCGACGCTTCCTTCCCGCAGCTTTTCGACGTTTTAATCGCATAGGCTCCCCTTCTCCAAGATTAATCTAATTTTTCCTGCGAACTACCTCTTCTCTCTCCCTTCTGTAGTCAGGGTGAATGCAACTTTGACCTCCGGTTTGTCTTACACAGATGCTCTCTTTCTTTTCCCCCCATGGTTTGATGGTTGATATTTCCAGCAGCGGGTCCCAACGCAAGCCTCCCCTTCTCCGGTGACCCCTACTCAGTCCCGACTCCTTACTTCTGTCCGTCTGCGGTATTTCAGCGCTTTCGGATTATGCCGGCCAACCCCCCCGGTCGCCGGCGTTCCTTTACTAAAAATTTCTTTTTACCTTTTCGATTTTCCCTTTCCTCCCCGTTGTCCGATCCTCTAAGGGTGAGTAAGGGTGACCCACTTTCCGTCACTTCCGGAACGTATCTTACTCACATTTCATTCTCCCAGCCCTTTACCTGAACTACGATTCCCACACCTCTCTTGCTTTGAAACCGTGCCTTTTCTTGGTTTCATCCCCGTGCAACCCCTTGGTCTCGCCTGCCACGAGAGGCCTCATAGACACTTTCAGCAGTACGCGAGTGAGGCTATTCATTTGCTTCTCCCTTCGGTTTCCCACTCAACCCCAGGTCTCCACTTTCATCTCCCTTCTGTAATTCCGGCACCAGCTTGAGGTTCCCCCAATCCGTCTCCTCTGACCGGCGCCGTGACCCGATTTCCCCCTTGATTGCCGGTTTTTCTCTGAGTCTTGTTTCCCTTTTGAAGTCGAGTTACGCTTTATACCGCGGAACCCTGGCCAAGAACGACATAACGACTTTTGACATTTTTGCCCTTTCCAGAATTCCACCCTTTTCAACTGCCGTCCCCTCCACCCCCCCCGAACATTCCAGCACTGTATTCTTTTCTCTGCTTCGTTATGCCGGTGGGTCCACATTTCAGTTTCGTTTTCGGGTACTTTACCTTCCCCTTTGAGACTACCTGCTCTGTCCCTTCTTAACAGTACACCTTCCCCGACAGGCAGGTGGGAACACCCCCCCTTCAGTCCGAGGGACCCTCCTGAAGAGGCCCCCATTTCCAGGATGTCCCGATGTTGTCCCATCTTTGCTTTTGCCGTCTGGACTCAAGTACTGGATACAGCATGCCTTCCTTGTGATTGTTCACCCCCCTTTTCCTTCGCCAAACCCGACAACTCGCGGGGGTGTGTTTACTGGCGTTTTTCTCAGGTTCTGGGTCTTGCCTTTTTGTACGGCTTGCATCACTCTACCCTAAATACATCCCTAGTGCTCCGGATTATTTTCCCCCTTCCTCACCTTCCCGGCCAGTACTTCCCATCTTCTTCCGTCCTGAATGAAGCATGAAGCCCCCACCCCTTTTAGATTATTCATCATGGGACCTTTGCACCTCCTTTTTCCCTTTGATGTGTTAGAGGGCATGTTGGATCTTTTTTCCCCTCCAATTCCTTCCTCCCCCTTTTATGTACCCACCGCTCCCTCGATTCTTTTGTGAGTGACGACCTTTCTCTTATTTGGAAAAGAGGGGTGATTTGACCCGGCTCTATTCGTGGCCGAGTAGTTCACTACTCACAATGCATTGCTTTATTAGTTTTTCGGGAGTACTACCATTCTTTTTGCCACTTCTAACGGCCTCCCCTTTCCCCTCTCCCTCCCACAAACAGGGGGGAAACCTTCGTTCTTGTGACAATTGTGCTTTACACCGGTTTTATTATCAGCTTCCTGTTGTT
>Ga0179591_1219967_pt1 | contig 10125 bp, 10 predicted proteins | sample CZOMad2_1_08_16f_FD_182891 | JGI IMG/M metagenome (GOLD analysis project Ga0179591, IMG submission 182891) | Vadose zone soil fungal communities from Angelo Coast Range Reserve, California, USA - CZOMad2_1_08_16fungal (PacBio error correction) | ecosystem: Environmental > Terrestrial > Soil >... | reverse complement strand
GTCATTTGACCCAGCTTTCTGACAATCAGTTTCTGTCTCTTTTTTATGGGAGGGAGGTTCTTCCTTGCTTAAGTAGAACGCATCTTCACGAAGCCGGAAGGTCCGAGATTTCGCCGCGACCGTTCCCTGTTGCAGGGTTCTTGGTGAGGAGATTCAGGAGCTCTTTTCCCTTTAAGGGCTCGCTCAGTCTCTGTCACCTCGAGAGTTGGTGACGACGGGGATTCCTGGGGGGGGGTTTTCCCTCTCCAGATTATGGGATTCCAAATTGTTCGTTTCTGGGGGGCCCTGGCCTACATACGACGTTTCGCATAGGTATCGTGACTTTTAGTCCTATTAGCACGTGGTGGTCGATCCTACGCCTTGGTTCGAACTTTTTAAGACTTATGCCCCCGGGTCGATCGCCGGTGCTTTTCCCTTCTCGTGAGAGGGAGAAGACTCCCCCCCCCCCCCTTTCCTAAAAACTACCCGGCGCTCCGTTCCGATCCTCCCCTTTCTCTTTTTTCGTCGTAAGAGGTGGTGTGGGTCCCCCTGTCAACGGGATGGTCAAACCTTTTGACCTCTTTTTTTTTTAGGATACTCTGTTTCCCTGTAAGGTTACGCCTGGGATTCGGTTAACGGCGGTCCCTCCTGCGTTCTTTCCTCGTCACTGAATCCCCCCTTCCCGACCCGAATCCTACTTTGGTCCTCTTTCTGTCTTTCTTTTCGGCCCAGATACGAGGCGGCGCGTTTCGTTGATAGAGACGATCCCTTCCCTTTAAAAATGGATCGAAGACTTTTCATCGCCTGGCCAGCCTTATCGGCCTTGATCTCGTCTTTTTTCCAGAGATTTTCCTTCTGATTATAACAAGCCCCTGCATGGATTCGCGAGTTGTTCCTTGGTAGTTGCGGAACCCAGCCGTTAAAAATAGCCCCTTCCGATGGGCTTTTCATCATCTCGCCAGCCCAATTGACTTTATGGCGCTGCTGACGGTTTCTGGACCCGCCAGGTTAATATCTTCTCTGCAGGCCCCTACCTCGAGACACTTCGTTGCGTGGGCGCTTCTTGACGGAGGATCCCCTGGCTCGTGGCCCTTTTTCCCCCGCTTTTTTTCCCCCTCGCCTAGCCGGCAGCAGGATGGAAAGACGATCTTCCCTGCCTATCTTTCCGGGCGTCATTCCGATTTCGGTGTCATCTGGTCTTCCCAGTTGCCTCAGCCGACTGGTCCCTTTGCCCACAGACTTCTTCATTGCTTTCTCGTACCATCTTTTTTTTCGGCATTTGACCTTTTTGTAGCGCGAAGGATCTACAGAGCCTCTCCGGGCGTCAATCCTGCTGCTTCCCCAGAAGTGGGCAAAGTGAATCCCCTCGCCCTCCCCTCCGGATTGTGTAAGGACATATTCCCCGCTTCCTCGGCGTTTTTCTGACTTCGAAGGTTTGCGGGCTTACTTTGGTCCGCGCCCTCGCCCCCTCCCTTTACGTAAAGCGACCCGCGACCTTTCCTCCCCCTAGGTTGTTGGGTCTCTTTAGAACCCCCACCTCGCCAGCCTATGGTTCGGAACGAGTCATCACCTCACTCCCTCTACCCCTGTCTGGGGGAAAGTCCGCTCCTTCTTCCTTCGACCTGACGTTCTGGTTTCACCCGGCTGCGGGATGCTCGGCGGAGATGCTCGGCATTGCTTTCGGTATTTCGACCTTTCTGAGGTGCGATATCAACTTCTTTTCGCCCCGTTCTGATTTGACCCTAGTCTGCCCTTTCTTTTGCGAACCTTCCTTCTCGCCGTCGGAATGTCCAGGCCTGTTTTTTCCGGAATACCTCGAGGCTTTCCCGTTATATCCCAGCCCAGCGATCGCGATCCGTTTTTCTTCCTTTCTTTTAGTTCGACCGAAGTACTTGTTCTTCCGATCTGATCGTTTGCTAATCTTGAATGTGACTTCTTTTTCTTCCGCCCCTCCTCGATGCACCGGACTTTTTTGTTGAAATTGCTCCCGGTGTGACCCCATTGCCATTTTTCTCTTTTATTGCATCATCCGTTCTTTTCCGCCCCTCCAAAAGAGGCTTTTCCACTGAGATGCATTCCTTGGTTTTAATCTCGGGAATAGGCCTCAAAGTGCCGTCTTTAGTCCCTCAGGCCCTACCCCTCCTGTACAGTTTTTGTCCGCTACCACCGTGGAGGGTTTTTGTAGTTTAAAACTCCCGCCTAAAAACCCAGATGTACTTTTTTAACTCCTCGGGTGGGGAAGGATAGCACGTCCTCTGGTCGGATTGGGATGCTGCGTTATTTTTCTCCCTTCGGCTTTTGCTTTCCCCTTTGTGACTGCTCACCCTGACTTTCCTTTCTCTAGGTGTCGATGTTCGCCGTTTTCTTGTGAGCGCGGCAGGCTCGCATTAGTAGGCCCGCGGATGATTTTTAACTGGCTCTTCATCATTCTGACGGGCGTCGGCCGTCGCTCCTGCCGATGCTTAGTCCCCCTTCTTCTCCTTATGTTCTCGTATACCCCGCTGGTCGACCCAATACCTTTGCGCGGCGCGGTTCCTTTCTCTGTTGGTGGTACCGGCAATTGTTAGCGCGTCGACCTATTGCCCTTTTTCCTCTAGGTCTCGCAGTCGAGGCTGGTCGGGCTCTTGCCTTCAGGCGCTAAGACCTAACTTTGTCGTCAGCGTTCCCTGCGAGGCTTACTCTGCTTTTGTTTCTTCCCGACGCAGACGGTCCTGACGTTTTCGTCTTCTGGCAGAATCCCTGAGCCTTCCCTTTCCTTTTCTTTTCCTTGCTTTAAGCATCGCTAATGAGACTCCCCATTTGGCAGATTTTTCCAAGCTTACAGTCTTACCCTGGTCGAACCCCCCTATCCTGGCCGGATAGCTGGAGCCGACCTGTTCGTTGGCACCTCTCAGGCCGGAAAAGTTTTCCTCCCTTCCCCTTTTTATTGTTGAGAACTGTCGTCGGTCAACCTACCTCGACTCCCCGTTTTTATCCCGTAGGAGACGTGCATCCGCCTCCCACCACTTGTCGTCCTGGGCCCTGAAAAGAAGCCAGTAAGAACCAGTTTCTTATTCACGCACCGCGCAGGCCCCTTCCACTTTTCCCCTCAGTTTTTTCCGCCTGTTCCTCTCAGTTTAGGTCCTAGCGCGGACCTTCTATGCTAGAAAGCCCCCGTGGCCTTGCTGGAGAAAAGGTAAGTCCACTCCTTTCTTTCCCAATACCTAGTTGGTGTTGTGCTCGAGATTCCCAGCATCTTCAAATTTTTTGGCCCCTCGCCTACGTCAGGTCTCGATGCCCCTGGTCGATGGGCAGGAGGCGGTTTTGGATTTGCGAGTCCTTCGAGGGGGATTGTACGTTTTTTTTTCTTCTCTTTCTTCATGGCGTATTTTAAGTGAGTCCCCGGAGCCGAAGCCGGGGTAGGCTTTTCCCGTTTTTCCCTTTATTCTCTTCGGGCCTTTAGGTGCGAGCTTCCCCGCTAGTCGCAGCTCAAGTTCCTTCTACTGTTCCGGGGAGCTTCTTTTGCCCCCGTCAAACCTTTGTATCAAGATTCTTCCCAAGGGCATGTTGTTTCTGTCCTTTTCTTTTCTTTGCGTTTTGGGCAAACTTTGACCAAGCCTCTTACCTGCTTTGGCTTCTTAATGAGACGATTAGTCGGCCCTCCACCCCTGCCCTGTTAAAGTTTAGGATCTTTTTTAGCTACTCCCCTGCGACTGGCTATTTCTGTGTGCGTCCCAACGCCGAGTACTGCTATCTGATCGGCCCTGAAAGGAAAAGAGGTTCTTTTCTTCGGTCTGTCCGTACATGATACCCCCGCCTTTGAGCACCCTCGATTGAACGGTCCCCCCCCCCCCCCCCCCCCCCCCCCCCCCCCCCCCCCTGTACACACCCCCCCCCCCCCCATCATACGAGTTGCGAAGCGATGACCCTGTCGGGACACCGCCAGTCCCGATCCGCGAATTGCGTCCTTTATGACCTACGCCTCGGCTGGGGCAGCGAAGCCCCAGAAGGATCGACCTTTTGCTTCCTCCTTGCAGGATTTCCCGGACTCCCTTCCGTAACCATAGTTTTTCTCCCCCTTATCATCCCCCCGGTTTCGCGAGAGTTTTTCGGGCGCCTAAACGACCTCCCCCCTGTCGAACCACGTCTCCACCCCAGTGGAGGCCCTTTGTCCTTCTACTTCCCTTTTTGCCGGCATGTCCCTTTTAGAACGTATCCTTTTCCCTCCCAGAACGAAATCCATTCCCTTCACGATTCCCTCAGCCCCCTAGTCTCTGTTTCCCTTCATCTTGTGTTAGGCTTTCCCCCACCCCTCCCAGGTTGTCGCGTGACCTCTCTTGGGAGATTCTACGCGTAGGCTCCCTTATTACTGATCTATCTCGCTTTTTGGAGGTTCCGGTCTTGCGCTTCCCCCGTCCGGCATGACCTCTTTGGACGGTCTCTATTATCGAGATGAGATGCCGGAGTTAGGGTCACCTCTTCTCTCGCCTAATGCGCTCCTTTTTTTTCTCGAGTCCTCCCTAAAAGTCGTCCTTCCTCTGTCTATAATCGAAGACCGGACCCTTGCTCAAGTACGAGTCTTGAATCCTTCCCCTCCGCGATGGATAGCCTTTAACAGACCCCGCGAGTATTCTTCACCCCACGCAACACAGTCCTGGCCATTCCACGGCGTCGCTCTGTGCCGCAAAGACAATTGGCGTCCTCCCCTTACCTCCTGTAGAGTGGCGCACTTCCTCGCAGACTTAGATTACTTTTTCGAATTTCCCCTAGATTCCTCGCCCTCCCTGAGCGCCTGCGTCCTTTCTATCCTTTTTTTATATGATGGTTAAACGTAGATTATTCTCTTTCTCTCTGAGTAATCTTTCACTAGGGGAGTGTTCCCCCCTTACTTTCCCTCCGCTTTCCCCTTTTTTTTTTCGCGGATGTCGCTTGGGGCCTGTGCAGTAGTTCGCTGGAGCAGACGACTTGCCCCCCTCCCTACACAGTCTGGAAGAATAATCTCCTTTTTGCAGGGACAACCTTCCCGCGATTCCGATTCTTTTTTCTAGTGACTGGCCCGAGGCTGGCTTCTGAGTTTTGCCCAAAGAACAGGTCTTCTTGTGAGAGATTTCGTAGGCCCTTTGTTAACATGTATGTTACGTCCCCCGCCGACGTTGCCTGTTTCCTTTTAAATGTACAAGCGGCTTCTGCACTTTCCCGACCCGTCCCCGAATCTTCGTTTTTCCCTTCTCGTATCTGCAGGAGTTTGCCTCCTTTTTCCAGGCCTGATCTTAGGCACTTTGTTCCCTGGACCCTGGCCGCGCCCGGTGGCAGCCAAGACATCTATCCCTTTTTTGGCCGCGAGGGTGATCAGTCCTCTGAACCCCCGGCGTTCTTTCTGAACCGCGCATCCTCACTGAACAGGCCATCGAGCGGTGCGTTGAGAGATCTTCGCTAGACTTTCGGTTTGGCCCCCTTTTTTTCGCTAACCGACCAGTCTGCACGACCCCTCCTCTGAGCGGCGGGGCCTCAAGCTCCCTTAAGTCTAACATGAGATACCTAATTGGTATCATCCAGTCCGAGTCCCTTTGCACAGGCGTATCGATGTCGGAGGGAATTTTGCCTGTGTTGCAAGTTCAACATAGCGCGAGACCAACCCCACGCCAGCCCGCGTCTATTTCCTCGGATCTGTACGAAGAAGCCAGAGAGAGGAACTCCTTTTCTCTTATGGAGGAATCCCCTTTTCTTAATATGAGCGCCGCTAGCCTTCGTACTCAAGTTTCCTTTGCTAACCGGACCCTTTCACGGTTACCCGGAACCCTAGCTCTGGGTCCATCCCTTGCGGACAAAAAACCACCTTCTCCTCCGAGACGGGCTGGGGACGCCCTTCCTGTCCTGATTTTTTGTAGTATTCCCGAGCTCCTAGATCTCTCGAAGAGAAGGTCTGCCCCGAATGGCATATCCTGGACCCCGTGTTCCACGAGGCATCCTTCGCCACGTCTTGACTCTTTTTTCGGATCATGAGTCCGATTTCCGAGACGTTTTCGGACGGTGTATATGTATGAAGCACCTCAGAAAATTTTTGGTACTTATTCTTCCGGACGCCACCAGGCAGACTTATCCCTAGCTTTCCTGAGCATTAGTTCGCCACGGCACGGTCCGAGGCCCTTCAGCGCCTCTACCCAAGACAATGAACGATTGATAGGATCCCATTCAGCTAATGTTCCATGCGGAGGTCCTCGTTCGGCGTTTTGAAGCTCTCCTACTGTTACCCCTCACTTTTCAGTCCGACTTTCTTTGCGTTGGATTGATTCCCTCCTCGTAGGAGACCAGCCTTCTTAGAACTATCTCGAGAACCTCCTGCTCATCGGCCCAGCCGTTTTAGCCAGCGCCCCGGCATAAAGGAGAATGTCCTCCCTCAACAGCAACGAATGCGTTGCCTTTCCGTCTTACCGGCCGCACTCGTTTTTTTTCTGTTTCCGACACCCGGATCAGACGCCCATCGCGCCGTCAATTTGTGAAGGTTCCTCCCCTCCTCAGAAAGCGTCCTTGCCCCGAATCACGCCCTTACTGCTGCCATGCAAGGGGGCCATCCGCCTGGCCCACTTCGCTTACTGGAAAGGGATCTAATCCCTTGCAGCCTTGGGTGCGAATGAACCCCATCTAGTTTTTCTTTCATCCTCCTTCGTTTGTTGTTTTTTCAGATCACGTTTTTTGCGGAATGGCCGGTTAGTAGAGAGCTTCTGGCCAAGGAAAGATATGTTTTCCTGCGGATCCTTCCGCACCGTCTTCGCTGGCCGTCTGTCTGGAGTTTCAGAGCGCATTTTTTTCGTTTAGGATGTGTCAGGCCTCTCAAAGGCTTGCCGTTGATGGCCTTCCTGCGCAGGTGTAGTCAGCTTCCGTCCCGGATGATTCGTTATGGAAGTTTGCATGCCTTGTCGTCGCAGGAGGCTGTATGTTGCTGGGTGGCCTTTTACAGGTCGGGCGAAGGCGGCGATGGAGATTCGACCTTTCTTGGAATTGAGGCTTCCCTTTCTTTTTTCCCCCCTGAGCCTGGTCTTATACCCCCCACTCGTCCTTTGCGCCGCTGCTGTGGGAACGCGCCCCCGCCCCTTTCCCTCCTTTTTTTTTGCAAGGTGGAGGTTGGAGCGGTTCCGGTTTTTTTTCCTCCTGCCTTGACGTGATGCCGCCGCCTCGCAGTGAGCTGTTGCCCGCCGGTCGACTTCTGCGTTGCTTTGGTCTTGTTCCGTTTTTGCTTCCGCGGCCCGGGATGCGTGGTGAGAGAGACTTCTCGAGTCCCTTTGTTGGGATTTTCTTCCTAGAAGGGTTGCGGGCCTGTTTGGTTCAGTCGAGCGCGGCCCTCAATGTTCTTGGTCCCCATGGGCTGGTTGTTTGGGAGCTCCCTCTCCCAGCCCCCGGTCCGCTTTCCTGAGTCTACTTCGTTCTCGTTGGCGACGAGGCGTTGACGTTTTTTTGTGTGCGAAGTCTTCCTCGTTGCAACGCTTTTATTGCATGTTTAGAAGTGTCTTTGTTCAGTTCGTCTGTGGGAAGCTCGGCTCTTCCACGCCGTTTGAGATGCCGGAAGCTCCTTCCCCCCTCTTCTCCCCCCCGACGAGGTTTTCTCAGACGTTGATGGAACGCACGGTCTTCACCCGTCATCGTGTCCAGGGATTCCTTTCCTTCCTTCCATAATGGATTGCAGACCGGCTTTCTCTCCGGTTCCGGTTCGCGCCCGTCCTTACAGACAGTCGCGCCGGTTCGCTCTTTTTCTTAGTTAGGAAAGATCCTCTTCTCTGTTGGCTTTGCTCGATCCGCGTCTTTCCTTGGGTCCCCTTCGCCGACGTTGTAATAGAATGTCTCCTTTCCGATAGGGACTGTACCCCTTCTGCTGACTTTCGCTGATCTTGCCGATCCTCTTCGCCCAGACCCTCCAGGATTAGGCTTTCATTTTCTCTGCGGACACTTTCCAGGTTTCCATCGCGCGATTTCGGCGATTTTCTATCCCCAAATGATCGATGGCTTTTCTATGACTAATGGATAGGTGATATGGCCGTTACTGAGTCTTATGTCTCTCCCCCCCTCGGCATAGTATCCCAGTTGATTGTTGGAGATTCACTCTATAGGCCCTCTTTCCCCCAGCTAGGGTATTTCCAACTTTTCACAATCCGTTCCCTAGCCTGACGGAGCGTCTGATTCCTGAATCATTGGCTGATTAGGTCCTGGAGGGAATAGAAGCGTTTTTTTATTCTTGGTAGGAAAGTTTGACCTCCCTCGACTTCTTTTTATTTCGCCCGCACGCTTGCAATTCTGCGCGTCCTCCGATGGTCGCATATGTCTTTCTCCCTCTGCTGTCTATAAAGCGTCATAATAGCCCTACTGACGTTTCCATCCCTTTTTTCAGGCCGATAACGAGACGAACTTGTCTACAACAGCATGAGCTTTGTAATTGCACCCCCTCTGCGAGTTTCGTCTTCCCTCCTTTCGACGTTTGTGAGTTTTCGTTTGAGGACAAGCGCTTTTTTTACGGACACCAAAGCGCCTTACTCCTTCCGTTCTAACCGTGTTGCGGTCTCCGACGTCGAACACATCTCAGAAACTCTCTTGAAAGATTACTCCATCTCCCTATTAGAACACCCCCCGTTCTGTTGACTTCCTTTAATTCGGGCCCTCCACGCTTACGCTTTGCCCTGAGGCGCGTTTCATTTCGGCGTCCCACGTGCTAGCGGCTTATAGGCTGCGGCGAGGTCACCCAGTTGCTTTCTCACTTCCGTTTTCGATGTATCCTGCGTGTGCGCACCGAATGCTAGTCCTTCAAATGGCACGGAATGTGAGGGTATTCTTATCCCCCTCTTTCCTTCTCAGGCGATCCCAGGCGCGTCCCTTTCGATCCGGTCAGATAGTTACTGATTCGCCTTTCCCTTTTCCTTTTCCTATGATCGGAGAACTCGGCCTGTTCGCTCTCTTTCCTTTGGCCCTTATGTTATTCTCCCTTTTCAATGCTCCTCGGCAGTGACCATATTGCTTTTCATTGATTATAGGATAATCCTCAACAACCCTTTGATCTTCATGAACGGCGCGCAGATCCTTGGCGACCTTTATTTTTCTTAGGATAGATCCATTTGAAGACTCTTTTTTCCCCTTTCCCCATAGACTTAGTTGACCCCTTGGTAACTCTACCACAGGGATCCGGTGTTCGAAATCCCCCCAGACTGTTGTGGACACGTCAATCTAGGTTGTGGACGGACGCCATCCAGTCCGCTTGTCTTCGTGTTTAGGTAGTTTTAGCTCTACTTCAGTTATGGCCACCTATCCCTGACGGATCTCCACTGCCCTCCTGGCAGGTTCCTTTCGAAATGTGGGCGTTTTTTGAGCTGCCCCATATTTCCTCTCGGTACCGCGGAGCTGGCCCTTTGATTCTGGGGGAAGGACGGAGGCTTCCCCCTCCTCCCCCCAGAGGATATACCCCTTGTTCTTTTCTTAGTATTCGCCTACCCAGCCGTTGTTTTCCCACATCTTTCCGGCGCTTTTCGCGGCTCGCACGGATTTTGTTCCGTCCGGGGTCCGAGTTTGACCGGCTTTGAGATTGGCCCTCTTTTTTTTTCTCTATTCGAGGCGGTTGATAGGGCATGGACGGGGCTTCTTCCCCCTCCCCCGTGGGTTGACCGCCCATTAGGGCCGTACTCTTTTCTTTTGTTTTCCCACTCTCAGGACGGTCTGCGGTTTTTTTATCCCTGCGGAGAAGCATCTTCTTCCCGGGGCGGGATTTGAAGGTTGACGCCTAGAGACTTCCCCATTTCGCGGTCCTCTTGTGGTCAACTGGTTGACCGCCACGACCAGTGCAGGCAAGGTCCTCCCCCCCCCTCCTGAAGGATATTTTCAAGAAGACCTTTTTTTTCTTTTGGTGTCGCTCCTTCCTCTGGCCCATCCCTTTAGCTCGGTCGACGTTTTTCGCTCGGACACCTCTTCCTACGCGGTGTGAGCTTTCGGAGCACGTAGCTTCCCTAACTTTTCCCTCCTTTCCGGGTTCTTCTGAACCGACGCAATTTGCCCAACCCTCTACAGAGTCACAGCCCTTCTTCTATTTATTGCCGAATACGCCTAATTTATTCCCCCTTTAGGATAGCTTCGGACCTGCGTTGCCGATAGTACCCCCAGTTTTGTTTGGTGGGTAATATGATGCCGAAAGTG
>Ga0179591_1336392_pt1 | contig 10126 bp, 8 predicted proteins | sample CZOMad2_1_08_16f_FD_182891 | JGI IMG/M metagenome (GOLD analysis project Ga0179591, IMG submission 182891) | Vadose zone soil fungal communities from Angelo Coast Range Reserve, California, USA - CZOMad2_1_08_16fungal (PacBio error correction) | ecosystem: Environmental > Terrestrial > Soil >... | reverse complement strand
GCTTCTTCCAGGTCCCTTTCCCTCAATTTTTCTCCCTTCTTCAAAAACCCCTTCATGCATCGTGATGTCATGGGAACTCTTGGGCAAGACGGCTCCCTTGGTTCCTCGCCCTCGGAATGTACCGCGTAATTCGTTCCGCACCTCTTGCTTTGCGTCTTCAGCATTCTGTCCTTCTTCCCCTATCCCAGGCGGCCCACGAAATGCTCTTTCCTGTCCTTTTTTTTTTTTTTCTTGCTTCTTGGTACCCCGTCCTGCGCTGTGACATTCGCGGCCGACCGAATTAACTGGTTTTTTTTTGGTTACTTGTCTTTCTGCCGCCGAGTTGTTGTTAAACGTTGGTTTGCCCTTTGATCCTTTAAGGTTTCCCGTCTGGACCGACAAAGGCGTACCAACCCCCTTCCGCCCCGTCGAACGACCGTTCTATTCCGACGCCACTCTGTATTGCGAGCCTTCCCGGCCTCCCCCTTTTCCGCGTCCTGTGTACACTGCCGCCCGTCGCGAGGGTTCCCAATCCACTTCCTTTTGACCTTGAGCCTTTCGCCGGCGCACTTCCTTCTCGTCCGCCTTGTGTTTTGTACCCTTTGTATAAACCCTAAAACCGCTTATCTGGCGAGGTTTTCTGCTCCCGTTCATTTCTTCCAAATTGGAAAAGCGGCAGTCCCTATTTTCTTGTACAGGTATCGTGCACAAGGCGCTAACCTTTTTTTTCCTTACATTCCTCCCGGAGCGAATTCAAACGCTACTGGGGAACGACTTTACTTTATTTCTTTATCCCTACAACGGCGTCGTATGACGGTGGCCCCGAGGATTTAGCCTCGCATCCCCGGGAAACCTACCTCCCGATTCTTAGACAGAACTTCGTTTTTACAACCCGACTTTGGAATGTGGGTTGATTATGCAGTGGTACCAGGAGGGAGGGCCTTTGACAGATGTTAATGCGAGGATTCTTCCCCCAAGAAGGCGGGTTTAAGTATTCTTAGTGTGAATGTTCGCGTCGCTGTGCCCCCATTTTTTTTAGCCCCCCCCTCCGCATTGGGACCGGGGGATGCCGGCCCTTATCGTTTTTTTTTTTTTCGCCCTGTTGCGCGCTCCAGGATTCCGCCCATCTTTCCCTTTTTTCAGCGGACTAAAGTTAGTCCCTTGGTGTGAATATGACCCCGTTAAGCGTTTTTTTTTGTGACAACCACCTTGGGCAACTAGTCGTGAAATGCGAACGGGGCATACGGAGTGGAGGCGCTGTTCTCTCTTCACAGGACCCGCTTTAGACGCGGAAAAGGGTAGATTGTTCCCCCCCTCTAATGGCTCTTCTCAGGATTTTTCTTTTTTTGTATTACACAAGTCGGAGCTGGGATTCGTTCAGCCGCCTGGGTTAGCTTTGCTCATACCTCCTTCCCTTTGAAACACCAATAAAGCAAAAGACGTTTTTTTTTGTAGTCGTTCCCCATTTCTTCCCCCTCCTACGGGCGCGGGTGTCCGGGGAAAATAAGATTCCCTGTATTTAGGGTCGTTCGCCTCCTAAGGAGTCCTAAAACCACGCGACCGGACCGAAAGTACCTACTCTTTCTTTGAACAGATTTGGCCGTAAAGTTTGTGCACGTACCTTATTCCCTTTGGCGTGCCCCGGGTGTCTGGAGGGGGAGCAAACTCCTTCGGAACACGTGGAACTTCCCTCACCAGGCGCTGGGCAGGAGGAGGCCCAGGTTATCGCATCTTGAGTTATACTCACGGCACGACCCCTAATCGATCTCGCCTCACAGTTCCCTGACCCCGCCCCGGTCTCTCGACATCAAGTTCCCCAGGGAAGGTTCTTCCCTTTTGTCTTCGATAAAGCCATAGACTCCTCCCCGACAGTATTCTTTCATCCCTTTTTTTGAAGGCCCAGAGCCGAGCTTGCACTTATTTTTTTCGTTCTCCGCCCGGCGGCCTGCTGAGCCCGATTTCTGAAGATTTCTTTCCCTTCCCCCCCCCCTGTGACTTGGAGATGCCGGAGCCGCCATTCACACTTTTATACTTTCAGAGCAGTGACCCCTATGCGAACTTAGGGAGCCCTGCCGTCCCGGCCCAGATGACCCAGCTTGCTGGTTGTATCAAGGGGTGAAGCAGGAGTGGACTTTTTCCCTTCATGTTGCAACGGGCAGCGTGAGAGGACCGATGACGTATCGAAGGCCACCCCTTCCAGGCTATCATTAGAAATCAGGATGAGTTCCTTAGGACACCACGAAATGAGGGACTTTCTTCCCCGCCCCTTCCGCAAGGACAAGTTTCCCAGTAGGAAAACAGCGGTTGAAGACAGACTCTTTTTTTTTCGTTTCGAATCAGGAACGAGCCCCTTCAGAAGCAGTGCTTGTCCTCTACAGAGAGCAGATCGCCTCAGTTCCCGCGCGGAAGAGGGTATCAAAAGACATTGGCGCGAACTTTTGGAGGATACTAGACCCTTGAGACGTCGAGCCGCTTTGATTTTCCTTTTTTTTTGAGTATCTCCTTGATCTGAAAGCACTTTTTCCGTCCCACCGAGGTTTCAAACGGCAGCCGGATTCCATTTTTTTAGTAGAGTAGTTGAAGTCCTGAGGTGATTTCTATCTCCGGTTTTTTCCAGGGCCAGAGGATTTTGCCAAGGGGCCGCGGGGCTTAAAATCCGCATCTGTCCCATGTTGGCGGATTTTGGACAGTTTTCCTTTGGCCTTTCCCGCCATGACGCCTTTCTTCTGGAGCTTTGTCGCTTTTTTACGTCGTTACATCGGCCCATCACAGCCTCCCGATTCCACGGTGGAATTGACCCAAGCCTTGCTCGTTACCCGCGACGTACCAGGAAGCCCTTTTCGCAATTTTGACAATGATTTCGGCCCTTCGCCGCTGGGTCCCGACTGGAGACTTCCCAGAGGTTTGTTTATCAGCCAAAATTTGCTGTAGATACGCGAAGACCTCCCGCGCTGAAGAACAGCCTTTTGTAACATATTTCCCGATCGGGGACTCACGCAGGTGGCTTTTGAGGAACAAGATCTCGACTTGGGGCCTTGCTGCCTAGAGAACCAGGAAGTCAAGGGCTCGTCGGGAACCCGCCATGCTGAACCGTATCCATCAGGGCCCCCACCCACGTCGCTTTACGGCACCAACTGATCTTCACCGATCTCCTGAATCTTTCCCGGTTGGATTTGCTGTCGCTTTTACGAGAGTTGTGACCGCTGTCGCCAATGTTTTTGTCTTCCTTTCTTCCAATAGAAATTGGGAAGACAAGTTCGCGATTTTTCCCGTATGCCGTAGAAGATACGGCTTTCGGCCTCCCCAACAGATTCCCCCTCCCTAGGGCTCCTTTAGCAGAGTTAGGAGGGCCACTTCAGTCCGGCAAGATGCCGTCCCCCCAGTTCCCCCGGCACAGGGCAGGTATTTTGACTGCCCAGCTTTACCTACAAGCGGCACAACAGAAGTCGCACGGGCGAACACGACGAGGGGCCGCCCGACCCGGCAGGGGGCTTCTCGACCGCCTATGAATCTGACGTTAGTGTACCTAATTTTGTTGAGACCTGCGGTTTTGAGGACCTCATCTTCGTCGTGCCACCTGATCGCCCCCCTCGTCCACTCCCCTCCTTTTGAATGCGGGCCGGAGTATAGAGGGCTCTATCGGCTGGCCCCACCCAGGCTCGCCGTCGCCGCTGTCCCGCCGCTAGACCGCCTAATACTTGGTACCAATAACACCCTCCTCCTAGTACCGCCCTTTACCACCTCCATGCACCACCCACCCCCCAACTCTACCTCATCCTTCTCTCCCACACACTACACACCAAACCCCTCAAAAAAGCACCCCACCCATTCACATCTCTACCCTAGATCCATATTTCCGAACACCCCTCACCTCGTCCCTCCGAGTCTCGTTCGGGCGCTCAAGGAACGTTAACAGCCTTCCCTCCTCGCTAACACCCAACATACTTACACCCGCTCCCTATGGACATGCCCATTTGTCCTCCGCTACACTCTGCCCCCACTTCTCTCCTGCTTCGTCCACCCCCCTTTGGCATCCCCCAGCAAGCCCCACCAACCCCCCCCCCTCCTTCCCCCCACACAACAATCACCTCACCACACTTTCATACTCAAACCTCTCCGCCACGGCAGCGCACCCCTCCCCCCTCTCCATGGCCACCCCTCACCCGAGTGATTCTGTTACCCTCATCACCCTATCACCAAAATCTACCCGTTACCCCCCGACTGCCATATCCTAACTACACACACCCCACACTCTAGACCCTTTAACCTACTGCCACCCACCCATATCCCGAAGACTACGACTCTCAAATCAGCATAAACCCCCCCTAATTCATACCACACGGTAGCACCTGCACTCGCGGTGCAGCTGCCCGACGGCCCCGCCATCGGCGCCTCCCTGGTCTGAAACCCCCAGCTCGCGATATCACCCCATCTTTCCTCCCATCCCCCCCATACTGGCCACCCACCATCCTTATCAATACCACCCCCTCGCCTCCTATTCTAACAAATTCACTTCCCCCCACCTAGCCCCCTTACAAGTGCACAGGATACCCAAGCCCTAACCACACCCACGATATCTAAACCCCAGCTTCCACAACCTACAAACACCGACATCAAAACAAACCCAACACATAATCCCCTTCTTTCCAAACTTTCACCCGAATCAGATAGAATACAACATTCTTCTCCTCATCCACCGAAATTCACACCAATCCACAGTATACCTACATTCCCACCCTCGACCCCTGTCTACACAAGGCCGCTGCAGAGACTGACTCACATCTTCCTCTCACGGTGGCCCGACCTCAAAGTAACACCGGTGAATCAATAATAAAACTGGTCAAAAGATGCAGGAGACCAGCGACAAGGAGAAAGAAAGAAGGAAGACCGACTCCCCAGTGTCGATGGGGTAGGAGAGGGCACTAAGGAAACATTTTATTTTGATTCCAGAAAGTAGTTCAATCCAGGTACTTATCGAGAAACATCTCTTTTCCGAGCCGAGAATTAGGATTTCACTTTCTCTCATCCGAAGTTCTATTGTAGCGCGCTTCCAAACATTGTCAGCCGCCGTCGATGCCCACTTACCAACTAGTTGTCCCGGTTCCGGACGATCTTTTTTTCTGCACTTCTTGCCTTAGGAATGTTTAGTCTCTATTTATTCTGACGCAACCCTTATCGTAGATTACAAGGCTTCACTACAGAACATCCCGATTGTCCCTCCTTTTTGCCGCTAGCTGTGAGAGCCCCCTGCCCTTCAAACGTGCCCTGTCTGCTTCAGCGCTTTTCCCCTGTTTGTACTTCCCCCTCTACACAGCATCAAGGCTTGTGCAACCCCCCTTTTTCCTATTTTGAACCCACCGACGCGTTCGGTCCACGAAGACTGGCCCGCCGATAAGTTTTCGACATATTTAAAAGGCCCTAGGGAGAGTGGACTGAGAGTGCTTTTAGTCTTCCAGTTAGTTACAGCGACAGTGGCGGACCTAAATTACTTTCATCGGTTCGTCTCTTTGTCCGGGCCGGTTCTCCCGATACCCCCGGGGCGGCCGCTTTGCGGTGTGGATACCTCTCAGGTTGTTAGGAAAACGTCCTCGCGTCATGTTTCCCCGATCGGCTTTCGGGGCTTGTCAGGTTCAATTTTTCCAAAAGTAAAACATTCCCTTCGCGACGTGAGAGAAGAAGGTTTTCAACGGGTTCGCCACCCCCCTCCGTTTTCTTGTGGCCCTTAGACTCTTAGGTAGTATGTTATATTTTTTTATCCCTCTCCATAGGCTAGTGGGCTTTCCCTGGCTCCCTTAACCCCACGAAGGCTTTCTTTGGCAACTGATATCAGAAAAATTTTGTTCGCCCCCCGCTCCCCCGCAGTCCGAAGACGCAGGCCGCGCTTTTCTCCTATCAGTCGGACTTCACCCATCCCCCGTCGTTAAGCAAGTTCCGTCTCTTTAGGACCCCCCCTTCGTCTTGTTTTGTGAACGAGTACCCCTGACCCTGGCGCAGTTAGTTGATTCGGAAACCAGCGTCGCTCAACGTCTCTCTCAAGGTTCCTTCCTCCCCGACCCTTCGAGTTAGTGATCATTTTATCTGTTTGAAAGGCTCTGCTCCCACGATGGACTCCCACCCCCACGCTACGACCGAGCGCGCACTTTACAGCCACCTGAATAACGACTCCTCATTGGCCGAGCGCAGGCATGCATCCCCACAGTATCCAGTCTCCCCGCTTTTTCCAGCAATAGATTTTCGGCTGACCCAATACCCGACTCGCCGCACCGTCGCAGACCAACTACCTTTTTTTCTTTAACACTCCCAGGATTAAACGACCGAGAGGCCTGAGGCAGGAGGATGAAAAGCCCCCAAAGTGAATACTTCTCCCCCTATTACGTATATCTATTTAAGTCGAGCACCCCCATGAAAATCACCCCAAGAATGATATTAGGAACATTGGGACCCCTGTGTATGTAAATTCTTGAGAAAGAGCCCAGGGACGTAACGCAGATAACCTCAACTCACCTCAGCAGAGCAAGACACAACAGCACGTGAAAAACGAAGAGGCAAAGCACCTTTGGTCTCAGCCGGAGGACCCAAACGATGACAAAGAATACAGGCATGTCTTTCCACCGAGATCTTCCGTGACCAAGCCAACCCATTTCGATTTCTGGACAACTGGACCCGTGTGTTAGAGTAATCTAAGAGACAGGTTACCCCCCACTGCGAAATGGTCGGAGAACTCATACTCTCCGAATTTTGAACATCTCAATAGAGCGTCCTTTTCCCCTACTCAGACTTGGGGCCTACCATCCTATCCTGTTTTTAGCAGCACTTAACGATTATGTCCCTTTTAGTAACAGTAATTTGCAGCACCGTCTATTGGTATCCCCCCCCCTAAGGTGTGCGGAGAATCCCCAAAATGCCCCCCCCCTTTCTCCAGATCTTTTACGGTTTATTTTTTTATACCCCCTCCGCCACCGCCAAACGGGTCTCGGACGATAAGAGTAAAACATAACAAATCTCAGAAGTACCAGATATAGGTGTACAGATGGAGTTCCGGCGGTGCCCCCCTCCTATTTAGGCCAAAACTCTACGGGAGGCCTTTCTCTATGAGAAAGTGTGGGTGATAAGGGCCTTAGAGATGAATCTGACTTCCTGCTCTCGAAACGTGTTAGTTCGATAGCTTTGTTCGTTAACAGTTACCTTTGAGAATCGAAGTGTTTCCCTCTCCCCATTTGCCTCCGAAAGAGCAAGGGTGATTCTCTCTCCGTTCAACCAACCGACGTGAGGGCATCCGGTCATCCCTCTTCCGTTACATGCTTTAGGTCCGGAATTGCCAGTTTTGCTCCGGAGGGGAAAAATTTGACGTATTTTTTCCCCCCCTCTCCCTCCCCGGACCTTCTATTTAGTGTCTTTTCCTCGGTTCTTCCCCTTTAATGAACTGCCTCCCCAGGAGAATTCCTCTCCCTCGTTTAAGAGTGGTCCCTGAGGCTGTTTCCGAGGTTGAGAAGGAGACCCTCGCTTTGAATAGTTAACATGAACATCCTATGCAGGACTGACAGGTTCCGTCTTTTTATACAGCAGACGGTTAGCTCCATTCTCCCTTCCTGAACGTTTGCCGAACGCTCCCCCCCCCCCTCCCTCAGAATACATTTCGTTGGGCCCTTTGTTGGTGTTTGCACGCTCTGCTTGCTTCACTCATGGCGGACCATCAGGATAAAACAAATCGGAGACCAGGCACTGAATAGTGATGTAATGGGAATCGTCCCTCCCTTCTATTCTCCCTCTGCCTTTTGGGGGGTCTCCCCCCTTCCTAGACCTAGCTTAGAGAAGTCACTTCCTTTTGCCCTCGAGCGCTTTCAGCTTGGCCCGTGCCCATTCAAGGTTCTCCCAGCGGTCACCACTCGTCTAAGGTGGATCGAGGGACTCATTGTTTCTTCTTTTCCACATTCCCCCCCATTCCCGCTCAAAGTAACATCAGAATTGATTACGGTTCTTTCATTTTTCCCGCCCGCTTTTGAGAAAAGAGTGACGACTTCTTTCCCCTTTCTTAAGCTTGAGTTCACCCGAACAATTCTATTCAAATTCTTCTCCGCTCTTTTCACCAAGTACTTCGATTGGCGCCGAACTTGGTAGTCAGCTGCCTATCTCCGTTTATAATACACCCTTTCCAGGGGACCATGACCCCAGTCTCCTCTTGGACCCCCCAATTCGCAAATGGACCTGCCATCGTTCACCTGCCTCTTTTTTCCGTGGGTCTCCCCTCTACCCTTCTGTGACGGACTCGCTTGTATTTCCACCCAAATTTTTTTTGAGTTTGTTTCATTTCTCCGCCCCCTTAGGTTATTTTCATCCAACCTCCTCAAGTCGGCATGACTTTGCACTTTAGTGACCCGAGACAACCGTCTGATCTGCCCCCGCTTTTGGAGGATGAACAGAATGGGAAAAACGTAGTGGCACTTACTTCCCGAGATACATTTTTTCCTCTTGCGCCTTTCGTTATCAGGCTTCAGGCCGAATAGCCTAAAGTAAGGGTCCTCCCTTCCAGCCTAGTTTGAAAGGACTTTGAGCACCCCGAAGGGAGGGTGTTGTTTCTCCTTTTCCTTTCTCGCTTGACAGAGTAGTTTCGAGCAAGCGCTGTTGTGCGTCTCTTAGTCGAGGGAGACGAGGTTTAGAGTCTCCTTTCCCCTGCCCCCCAAAACCCTGCCAGGTTTCTGGCCCTCCCCTCCCTTGTTTTTGGCTTGTCTTTTGCGAGATTCTTATCTTTACTTCCGGGTTTCCGTTAGTAATGGTTATTTCTGCCGCCCTCTTTTCGGGAGTCCAGCGTTCAATCTCAGTAGTGTAAATAACATTTTCTTCGCCCTTCCTTTCGCGCGGCTTCTTGAGCTTGAATTTTTCCAATTCTGTTCTTCTTACTGGTTGTGCCCCTTGCTAGGAAGGGACGCGGGGAAGATCTTTTTCTTCTTTTTTTTTGCGTGCGCGGGCTCGTCTAGTCTTGTCATTCCTCGCGTCATCAGCGGCGAAACCCTCGTTGTGCGTATAAGCCCTCTCGCCGCTTTATCGACGGGGAGTCCCGGCACAAACATGCTCTGGATTCGTGTCGGACTCGAAGCCGCCCTCCTCAATCACCGACCTCGTTTAATAGGAAGGGACTTCCTTCACGTGGTTTTTTACTCTATCATTTTTCCTTTTTCCTTCCCCTTCGTGGTTCGGGGGCGCCCTGTTCCTGTCCGAAACAGTGCCGTCCGCCGGTGGTCCAGTCGAGACGTTCTCGATTCCCCCCCGCAGCCCCCGACTACCCCCTATTCCGTCCCTTTCCCGTCCTGGTGGAGGACAGTTGAAAACGTCCTGCGACTTCCCCTTACATTTGGCGCCGCAGCGCTCCCGCCCCACGGCCGCCCCCCCCAGAAGAGTCGTTTACGGTTCTGTGTCAGCACCCGGTGCCTGATTTCCTTTTGCAATCGTATCGCAGCCTTTTCCCACGTTCCCTACCGAAATGCCCTTTTTCTTATTCCACACCTTTCCCCCACTTATTTCGAAGCGTACTCCACGGTTCCGTCCTCTACGACGGAAGTGCCTTGCTCATATTCTGCGAATCCCGCACTTTGTCGTAGAATGAATTGGCAAAGCGTTGAGTGAGGCAATGACTTAAGTCTTTATTTTTGGGTTCCCTCCGTATTTTAGGAAAGGGTGCCTTGAGCGATGATTGGCCGATACCTTTAAAAAGCGACGGATCGCTCGAAAACTCTTTGGGTGCAATTTGTCGTCCCCGCCAGCTCAATCCTGACGCATGTCTATTATTTTCCGAGGTCAGAACTCCGCGACCCTATGACTCCCTTTTGGAAAGAGTCCCCCCTCGCCGGATTATTCGTTCGCCTAAAACCCCAGGCGGCGAACCCACCCTTCCCTTTCTCGAGCGCCTTCTTGCAGCCCCCTGAAATTTCCGAACCACTCTTTCCGTTTGACGTCACGACGACAGCTAAGGTCCCCTCGAGTTTGGGGCGGGGGGACCCCCCGCCACTTGTAGTCTTCGTAGTCGAGGGCGGCGTCCGTTGCGCCTAGCCTCCAGAGGTCTCCAAACGCCCGAGGACATTCCTTTCGTGTTAGTCAGGCGGAAGGAGGCGGTCTAAACCTTACGTTGCAACGAGTAGATAGGTTCGCATGT
>Ga0179591_1288085_pt1 | contig 10126 bp, 7 predicted proteins | sample CZOMad2_1_08_16f_FD_182891 | JGI IMG/M metagenome (GOLD analysis project Ga0179591, IMG submission 182891) | Vadose zone soil fungal communities from Angelo Coast Range Reserve, California, USA - CZOMad2_1_08_16fungal (PacBio error correction) | ecosystem: Environmental > Terrestrial > Soil >... | reverse complement strand
CTCTTTAGTTGAAGCTTTGCGCGTTTTTCGGTCAGACGCTGTTCGCGGCGCCAAAGACATTTGATCGCGCACCCCTCGCGGTTCATTTGCTGTCTTTTCAAAAGTGTTTTTATTGTATGTCTATGGTCCCGCCCCCGGAATCAAAAGTTAGTTATCCCACGCGGAGCATTTCTTTACATCAGAGTGCCCTAGAGACCGAGTCTCTCACCCTTCGGTCTATACGCGTTCCCAAACAACTCTCTAGTTTTCCTCACGGTGAGCTTGGTAGAACCTTTTTTTCCCCACCTTCAGGTCCCCTCGCTACAATTCTTGTAACCGCGATCCTTTTGAAAGCAGTCTTTTATCCAACAGACCCCCCCCCCACCCACCCCCCCACCACAATGCTACCTGTCCCCGGGTGTCGTTCTTCTTCCCCTACGGTCTTAAGCTACCTTCTTTGATGTGAATGTCACTTCCCCATCTGAGGTCCGTCTGCACAGATACCGTTCCCCCGTCCTCGCATTTCTGTAATCCCCCCCCCGGACACGTTTGACATCTTCTTTTTATAGCCTGAAGCGATTTCGATTAAGATTCCCCCGTATTTATATTGCGTCCCCGGTCTACTTTTCCGAAAACCCACTCGTCCCCCCTCGTGCATTCTGCGGCTGACTTTAGCCCCAGGTGGACTGCACGAGGAATCTTCGGGCATAAAAATGGGTTCCTCTGACGATTTTAGGCATTTCAGAATCGCCCCCTTCTTAGAGCCTTTTTCCCGCCCTAACAAGCGTTGTCACGCGTGCATTCTGATACCCTGCCCATCCTGTCCTACAGCTCGTCTACCGACCGGATCCCCCCTCGCATTGTTCCGCCCCCGATTTTGTCTTCGTCAAGCCAGAAGTAAGTCATTTTAGGAAAGATGAGATTTCCACCGACTCCCTCTCGGGATTATCAAGTACGCCGTTATCCCTTCCAAGATTCTTCTTAGTTCGAGTCCTGAATTCCCAGGTAAAATGTTATCGCTGGGCGATGTTTTTTTAAAGCCAAAGTTTCATGGTTTTTCCCCAAGGGTTCTGGACCCGACGACCTCCCTTTCTCAGACCTAATCATGGGAGACAGAATTTCCCCGCTTTTTTTCTCCAGGAAGTCTCGAAAATTCTACCTAATCCCGTTGTTTGAGTTTGTCGAATATTCGAACCTTTGTCTCAATCCTCCCCTAGAGTGTCTTAAACCTCCTCTGCGTCGTTGCTTCCTCTTTACTTCTTCTGGTCTAATTGATGTTCCAACATGAACCCAGTGGCTTCGCGCTTGAGACCCGAGATACTTTTTTTTACTCCTACTTCTCCCTTCGCACCTGCCTAAAGCCTTTGGCTAGGTACTTTTCCTTCTCCTGCCAGATTCGTCTTTATATAATTCATTTTTTACTTCCTGTTCTTTGAACACCAATCGCCTCTTTAACCTATAGTCTTCGCTGATTCTAATGCTAAGAGCGGTCTTAGGCCAGGAATCCCTTTTCAACGGCCCGCTGGCGTCTTATCTCTTTTGATCGCGACCGTTTCCCCTTGAGAAAGGTTCTGCTTAAGAACCATTTCTTTAACATGATGGAGACGATCGTCCCGGCCAAAGATTGGTTTTCTGTAGCTCCCTTCAAGACAGACCAGCTCCCCTCTCCGAAGCATGTCTTCAATTACCGGCGCGTTCGAGCCGGGTTCCGACTAATGTGCAATGGATTTAATGAACCAGTCTCTTGAACAAATTAAAGTAATTTTCTTCCCGGCCTTCCTTCTTTCCTTGTCATTCCTCTTTTTTTCCATCTCATCACCCTAGACTTCTTAAAGACCTTGTCCTTTGAAATCAAGACCAACGGAACTGTCCCCTGCCCTTTTTCTTCTTTTTTAGACTCTTCCAGCTTCTTGTGTCTCCTCGACTGGTAGCTATAACAACCCCCCCCCGAAGATTTACCCAAAATGAGCCACCCTCTCCCCTTGAGGTCTGAGCGTTGTTTCCCCTTTCCCCTGTTACGTTACCTCGGTCTCCGGGAGGCCCCCAGATGTGATGATGTCTCCGAAAATACCTAAGGCGGTCTGGCTTATCCTTGTGTGTGAACTTCCCTAAACCTGGCACTGAACTCCACCTTTTCCCGGAAGATTCGCCTTTCCCTCTTTGTATTGAGACAGTGACGCTCTAACTAGTTCTGGGACAGAACCTCCGCGCCAAATGACTCCCCTCTCTTCCCATTCTTTCCTTCCTCCTCCTTTTTTTGTGAGATCTAGGCTGGAGAGCTTTCTTTTCTGAGCGAGTTTCCCCCCCCCCCCGATTTACGCGGTCGCACGAGTTTAAGCCTCTCTTTAGAAGAAGTCATTTGCGGTATACAGTGTTTGAGCCCCTTTACCCGCCTGCACGCGTACCCAGTTTAGTTCTGAAAAAGCGGCGCCATTCCCCTACTAATCGTGTCCCTTGATCTGACCTATTGTCTTCGATACCCCCCATAGAATTGACGATTCACAACCATCTCCATATACCTGTTCCGGAGAGGTTTGCTTCTGGGTATGTCTCCAAACCTGAGACGAGCTACAAAGGGGAGTTATACACCTTCGATCCAAGCCGCTGCTTAAACCCAGTCCCTTGACATGGCACCAGGTTCGGTTTATGGTCCGCCCCCCTTTCCCAATTCTTTAATAAGCCTCTCTTTTATTAGTTTTTTGACGCTTATCACTTAAATTGATCCTGTACGTTTTCCCCCCCCTACGTACGTTTGCTTTTTCCTGGTCATCTCTCATAAAGGTAACCAGTATCGTAGTTGACAAATTTCACATTCCTCCCGAAGAAGCTTTCCTTAACCCGATTCGCGTCTTCCTGGTATAATGGAGAAGGGGCTCATCCCCCCCATACTCTATGAACGATGATCTGGGATCGAGGCTATTTTCCCCCCCCTTATTGCAGGATGGACTAGAAGCATTGGAATCTTTCGCCTACCCTGGGATACCAGCTGACTCCGTCGTCGCTAATTCGCCCGCATTCTAAGAGACCCTACTCCCCGAAACAGAAGTAAACCTAAGATGCCTCCTGCTCGCGCTTTGAGCATAGCCTTAGAACACGCCGGATCGTCCTTTTCTTGCGATCCCCTCGGTTCTCTGAGTTCACGCACAAGCCGGACTTACCCGATGTGACGCGACTCTTCTTTCCCTTAAAACGTACGCCGATGGAAAGTCTTTATAGGGATTTCTTCTCCCCAGGAATCCCCAGTTTCCCCGTAGCTTCTAAGGTATCCTTTCCCCCCCGAACTTGGTCCCTCCAAGGGTTCTTTATCCCTTACGCAATCGACGACCAGAAGGGCTTTTCCTGATAAGAAGGTTACTTTTAATCCGACGGATGGTGACCCCTTCTCCCCCTCCTTCGAACGATAATTCTCATCTGTGTGTTGTTGAAGATCTTATCTGAGCCGTCGCGAATCCTCCCCCCCCCTTTTCTTTAAACCTTCTCGGACGAAGCCCTAGTCTTGATTGACACGTCCCACGGATCATGAAGTACCCTTCCCACATGACCAGTGTGAGTGAGACCTTATTCTCTCCAAGCTTCCCCGGAACCGGGATCTCCCCCTCCAGTCCTGAATCTGGCCCCCGTGCTCCTTCCCCAGAGAATCGTCCGGATAGTCTTAGATCTCAGGCGTTAATCACGGGATTTCCTTTTTTTTTCGAAAGATTCTAGCCCCCATACGGCTTTCCCATACCCTTCTTTTCTGACTCTTGACGTCCCTGATTTGGGTTCCTAGTCAGTCTTAGGTGACCACCGGATTTTTTCGCGTAGAGGAGTCTCACCTTTTGCCTCTTCGAAGGGTACGCTTAGACCCGTTAGGCGAAGATCCCCTAGGTCACGTTCCCCTTGCCACCTTGGACGACTTTGGCCGTTCCAGAACATCAGGGGTTCCCCCTCTTTTTTGTCCCCTTCGCCATGTACGTCCTGGCCCGAGAATCCCCCCCCCCCCCCCTACTTCTGGTTTTTTTATTTTCGGGCGACGCGCCCTCCATGAAGTTAAACGCTCTTTTGTTTTACTCTTAGCGCTCCTTCCCCCCCTCAGCGAACGTAGATGGAGGACGACTGACCAGTGAGCTTACCGCTTCAAATCTCCTTAGGTCTCGCTTACCGCCCTTGTCCTTGCAAATCCCCGGCAATGGCAAGTCAAGTCCTTTGGGATTTGAGTGCAGTTACTGCTAGTTCTGTTTCTCCACCCCATTTTTGATAGCCGTCTCTAAATGGCTACCATGCGTCCCCCCAGCCTCCGAAAGTAGAGGGCGCGATTTTTGTTTCAATTAGAACCCCAGCTTTGTCCTCTTCCTTCGTCTCGCCCCTGGTAGGTCCCCCGATGATGTTGCCTTTCCTGTTTTTCCCCTCCCTTTGCTCCCGCGGCCGGGCGGATACTGCCCCTTGAATTCCGACCACCCTTCACGCGAGATTCGCTTTTTTCGACCCCATGGAGTTTCCAACTTTTCCACGTTACTTGCTCTCACATGAGACATTCCTAGATATATCTCTCTCTTTTCCCCAATGTTGAGAGAGATTTTTTTATCTCGGCTTCTTGCTTCTCGTTCTGCAGAACGTCCCTTCAGGCAGTTAAAGGCCTTTTTGTCTCTCTCAAAGACCTCGCGTTCCCCCACTTTTCCCGGGCAACACTAGGAGTACTCCGCCGCGGTACATTAGTTAGGGGCCAAAGATTCGTCCCCATACTTCCTCATCGTGACACGAACGGTAGAACAGCCTATCTTCTCGCCAATCTCATTGGGACGAGTCACCACCCCCATTAAGTTATCCCCCGGTTTTCCTTTAAGGACCCCCTTCGTGACAACACGGTCTCCTTGATAAAAATTCTTTTTTTCTCCTCTCGCGTGAACGCCACGTCCAAACCACCTCTCCTTGACCCTGGGTTGTGTTCGTGTGCCTTTCCGAAAGAACAGGTTAGCCCCTCTCTCCTCTGAGGGGATGTGAAGCGAATTTCCTGGAAGTCGTACTCCATCTGATATTCTTCCGTTCGGTCTCTTTTTATTTAATCAAGGCCCCCTCATCCTCCGTTTTGCCGTGTATCCGCCGAAGTTTTTTAGCGGACTCGTATTCCGTTTGGCTCTTTGCCTCCCTTGGGCTCTCGGGCCACCAACACGTGAATGATTTTCCTTTCTTTACCGGCCTCAGCCATGCATTGAGAACAGTCCGTCCTCGGATCTTGCCCCCCATCACGGTTTCCTGTCGTCGCTCGAAAGTTCCTTCGAAGCCCGACGCGCGACAACTCGGTTTTCTCCTGCATCCTTTGACCTTGATCACTCCAATTTTTTTCTCCCCAGAAGGATAAGTAATTCGTTCAGCCGATTTGGTGCTCGTCTTTACACCCTCCCCCTCTTGGAACGTCCTGTTTTCGTGATCCTCCGCGACGATAGGGGCCCCTATTGCAAACTTACTGTTAAGCACGGCCAGATTCTTAGCGTGCCCGAGGCCCCCTCCGATTTCGCTTCAACCCCCTGGTTTTTCAAAGTCTTTCTACCGGTTCATGGGTCCATCCCTGTTTTTTCGACTGAAACGATCAAGAGGCTTTCGCCTCGTGGGAAAGCCCTCCGCGATTGCGCGCTTCCCGCACGGCTCGAAGATCATAATCTTCCTCTACTCCGATTGTTTTTTTTTCTTGTGGTTCTTAAGTTAAACCCTTCGAGGGATTATTTCCCCCCCCGAGGTACGAAGCCTTTCCTGTGTTCAGTAAGTTATACTGAAGATCCCCATGACCCGTGGAGTGATCATGATGCTTTCGCAGCTGTGAACCTTATCCTTCTCTCCAGACAGAAACTATGGCCTTAGGCGCTTTTCCGAATCGTTCCCTCCTGTATGTCTTAAGAGTTCATCAGGATGAAATCGTGCTTGAACGCTTCTCGAACCAATAGCGTCGCCCTTAATTCTTTCTCACGATTTTTTGTATGCATATCTCATCTCTTTCTCAAGGTCATGCATCTTCGGGTTAAAAAATTGTTCCGCGAGAGAGGCTTTCTGCTTTCTGACGAATTTTCTAAGACGGAGGTCTCCGATCCCCTTGACCTTTTTTTAATATTGCATTGTTACACCCCGACCATATTCTGCCGATCAGATTGTCCGGCACATAGTTCCTGGGTCGAGAGACCTCCTAATGCCTCCCCTTCAAAGAAGGGGAGTCATATTAGACTGCTCGAAGTTCCCTTGTCCCACCCTTCTTTCCTGGCTTAAGAAAAGAGAGCTAATTCACGGAGTCGATCCGTAACGTAGACTTGAGCGAGGTTCATCTCCCAGCTTCCCCCCTTCTCCCCTCTCCCTTTCGAGGCACCCAGAAATTGTACCTTGTCTACATTAGAACCCCGGCAATGGCCAGGTCACTTTTCAGAGGTTTTCGATTGAAGGCCTATTTCTTTCGGCCCCCCCTCCCCGACTTGTTATGCTCTATAGTGTTTTCAGCAGGGCCTGACCTTTAAAACCTTCGGAACGGACAAAAACCCCCCCCCCCCCCCCCCCCTGCTCTATGGTTTGTCCTAGGTCCAATCGACTTTTTCATTTCGATACGTAGGGTCTCTTTCAGTTTCTATTTTATGTAGAGGATGGCGTTTTCCCGGTTCCACCGACCTAACCTTTTCCGGCGGAAATGAAGTCTCAACGCACCTTTTTTTTCGAAAATTGAAAACCTCTTTCTTTTTAGTTTATCAACTGTATTTTCCCTTTTTTGAGCCGCGAAATCTTCTTCCCAGCCCTCCGACAAACTTTCCTAGCCCCCCCATATATTCCACCCTTTTCCTCTTTGGTTGTTGAGAGATAGGAAGCCTTCCTGTTATTTTCAGACGAGTAAGAGGTCAGTGTCTCATTTTTTTTCCCTAGTGATTTCCTGCAAGCCTCCTTTTTCAATTTCGGCCTTGTGAGCCCACTTCAGTATCTCGGCGCACGGACCCCCCTTTATCCTTAAAACGGGCCTTCTCGCCCGTGGTTCCCTCTCCCCGAGTGATTATATAGTAGCCATCTCCCTTTCTCCCTAAGCTTCAACCATTCGAGCACCGGAGAGTTTTGTTGCTTTTTACCAAAAGTCTCCTCGATACCCCAAGTCGGGTCGTTATAAACTGCACTAGCAGTTTCCCGCTCTCTCCAACTACCCAAAGCTTCCTTCCCCTTTGGCAATGCCGTTTCTGTGTACCCCATTTCTTTAAGCCGATAGTCTTGTGAGGAGGATGTTTCGCGGAGAATGACCTTGACTTCAGTCTTCTCTGCCGAGACCGTTTCTGTTCTTTAGTCCTAATGCCACCGGGATAGTTTTATTTCCAAACTTTGGCTCTAGCCTGAAAAGGGTCGACTTCTCGTATCTTTTCCGGATTCATTTAGGTTTTTTTCTATACGAACCCATCTTTCCAGCTGTGGGCTTGTCCGTCTCCCTTAGGTCTCCCGGGCCCTGCAGCGGGAATCCCATAAACGGGCTTTCCTCTGACTCCGTCCAGTATTCGCCATCGCATTCCACGCAGACCTCCATCTATCCCTCAGGTGGACCTTATGCTGATAGACCGCCTTGAGTTTTTCCGATCTCCTTCCCGTGACCGACCTGCAAGTGGTCTATCTTCAGAGATTGGTGCCTCAGCGTTAATCCCCCCGCCTTCCCTAAATGATGAACGCTGATCTCGTTCCGGAATGCAGGTGAAGTCTTATGCAAACCTCTGAGAACCACGGCCCTGACTTCTTTCTTTAGCGGTCCTACCCTCCCGGGAATCAAGGTCAACCATGTTATCTCTGGGTCGGTATAACCTCACGATTTCCAAACAGGTATAAGTCTACCCTCTTTCGCCCCCTCCCGAAGCTCAAGGTTTATTTGAAAAACCTCCTTTTGACGGTCTCCTTTTCTCCCTTCCGTCAGAAGATCTCTCTCTTTCAGACGTGTTGCTGAGATGATTTCTCCCTCGAATAGTCAACATCGCGGGATTCTTTCCCAATTCTCGCCCCTTAAGCCCTTATGGTTTTCTTCTTTCTTAAGTCCCCTGCCTCCCCCCCCCCATGAACGTGGCTTTTCTCAGCCTCCCTTTCAATGCCTCAAGGTTGTCCCCCTTTTAAATGATATTAGCCATAGCCTGCCGAAAGACTTCGTGCTTCTTACTTTTCTAATCGCCCGATCGTCGTCTTCGTCTTCTAAGATCTCCCGCCTTATTTGTTGAAAGATTAGATACCCCCATTCGCGCTCCGATCCTCAGTGTGTCTCACGATCTTATCCTGATCTTTAGAAGGCACTAATATTCCCCCAGAGGGTTCCACATTAGATCCCTAGAGGCTGTCTCTCAGTCGTCTGCGATATCCAGGACGTCGATGAGCCTTCCCTCGAAGATTTCCCGCTCTACCGGTCCCAATGGTTCCCCCCCCTAATCTTCTTCTTTACTTCCCCAGTTTTTTCACTTTGTGCTAGTCCCCTGCTCCCTTACTCCCCGGGACAGGAATCCAGTCCGTAACCGGTCAGCGGACTCCTTCAGTTCCAGTGTCACTATCCGCCTTTACTAAGAAGAGTATATAACGTCAACGTGTCCGTATTTGCGGTACCTATTACTTCCTCTTCCGATGTTCCTTTCCCAAGAGTAATATAATTACCAATAGGCTAGCTTATTAAAGACCCTTTCCTTGTAGAACCAACCCCCCTACACCGTTTTCCATTTGACCAGGTACTTTACTTTTCTTTTTCACTTCTGAGGCGTTCGCACTCCCCCTCATTTCTTATTCCCCGTGTGTTCACTCCCTTCGGCCCGGGTGTTGTTACAAATGAACCCAGATCATGGAACGTAGAGTTGGAGGTTATAAACCCGTCCTTATTTCTCGCTCTCTCCGGCTTCTCGGGCGTTTTGTCCCACTTTATGTCCCTATGCAGAGTGTTATCCTGATCAGAGGACTTCTGTATGCAAAGTGAATACCTCCGTTCAGCCACGTCTCTGATTAATTCATCATGAGACCTTTTTTTACGCCTTCTTACCGAAAAGTCTTCCCCCAAGAACCGCGTACCCTATCCCCTTTCCTCTTTGTTGTTGTTCGATGAAGATATAGATTCGCTCTTCTTTTCTTTTTCGCTTTCCTTTTTTGCAGGCCCTCGTCAGACATCTTGCTGTCCGAAAAGCGAATTTTTAATGTGATTTTTATTTCCCGTGCGGGTGTGTCTATCCGCGGCAGCTTGCCCCAGGTTTCGGTTGAAAACCTTTATCGAAATTCACTTTTGAGCCCATAAGAACTGAACCCCGAAGCTCCCTCTCACAATACTTGTGACGACCCCCCCTCGAGCCACTCTACGTCCGAGATTTTAGACGGGCTTTCAGGACCTTCGTGACCAACACCGGAGAAGAGATCCAAGTAGTTGGGCACGCCCTGAGCAAGTTGCCAGCGGCCCACTGCTCTACAACGCCCCCCCCAAGTTGAATGGCCCTTGCCGTTTTTGATTTACTTACAAGGAAGGTCTCTAAGTGCCGAGTTTTGGTCTTCTTGAATGTAGTTTTTTTCCCCTTCTCTCGTAAGTTGCCTCCCTCTCCTCCTTTTTCCGCGCCGTTTCCTATCATTATTTTAATCAATTCCATATTCCTTAGTTGACCACGCCCTCGGATTTTTCAGTGCCCCCCTTTCCTCTTCTATTATTCGTACTTGCGTATTGAGAAGGGGCTCTCGAACCCCCTTCGCTGGGACGGGGCATGCGGCGTAGCTCTATGGTTATCCCCCGGTTGTGACCTACCTTCCTCGTAATATTCCCTAAACGGTGACAGCGCCCCCTGTTCTACTTCGACTACCTCCCTCCGATCGCTCTGACCAGCCTCATCTTCCTTTCCCCTTGTCTACTTCTGAGCAGATCGAACAAACCGGCTCTCCTTTTTACTGCGCGCTTTGCTCGAAGCGTTAAAGAACACTCCTCCTCCATTCCCTTAACGCCGCGATATTCGTTCCTCTTCTCATCGCCGATTAATGCCCGTCCCATTCTTCGTCGAGGGCGACTTTGCCAGGTCAACCTTTCTGGGAAAGGTCAGTAGTTAGCCCTACCTTTCCGGGTGCCTTCCATGTCTTCAGTTTCAGATATCGAAATCCCGCCTCAGGACCTCGGGCTTCGCGTTTTTGCTTTGTAATGCGATGGTTTCCGACTTCGCCGGATCTCTCG
>Ga0179591_1341857_pt1 | contig 10127 bp, 14 predicted proteins | sample CZOMad2_1_08_16f_FD_182891 | JGI IMG/M metagenome (GOLD analysis project Ga0179591, IMG submission 182891) | Vadose zone soil fungal communities from Angelo Coast Range Reserve, California, USA - CZOMad2_1_08_16fungal (PacBio error correction) | ecosystem: Environmental > Terrestrial > Soil >... | reverse complement strand
TCCGCACATCTTTTTAATACTTTGATGAAGTTTCCTCCCTACTTTCCGCTATACATTCTAATTTCTTTATTTCATATTGCCTCCCTGTTATTGCTTTGCACCCCTTTCCTTCTGCCTTACCAATTTTATCCCCCTTTTTTTCCTTTTTTCGCTCTCCTTGTCGTGATCATAAATGCTTTCCTTCCCGTAATCACACCCCATTTCAAGCTTCAAAGTCTCACAACATTAGAGGTTACCACTACCCTTTTTGCTAAGATACTTTTACCCCTTTCTCTAACGCCCTTAATGCACCCAGCTTTCCCCTTTCTTTGTTTTTTCTCTCTTTTCTTCAAGTTTACTCCTGCCTACTGCCTACATCCCCATGCCTGTTAACACAGCTATTTGCCTGAGGATCATTGCAAGTCCAATATGTTGTAACCCCCCCCGCTACAAAAAAACAAAACCAAATCCCTACATTATTTCAACTTCCCCTTTTTCTCCTATTCTTTTTATTGTTCCCCTTTTGTACCCTTCATTCCCCTCTCCCCCCCCCCGACCTTCCTTAAAGACAAAAGCTACAAATTTTCAATAAATCATGTTTAGCAGTACCCGCTCCCTTAGATCGGAGTCCCTCCCTATCTTCGATACCCCTCTCCAAGTCCCGAGAACTTTGTACTAATTCCCTTTCCACCCCTATTGTTTTCTCCTAAGTCCGCTCCACAGTCAAACAGCACAAGACCCTAGCGCTAAAATAATGCTCTATAACACAGAATATTTTACCTTCTTCCTTACTGTTTCTTTTTCGTTTCGTACTGTCCCCAATACATGCCCCTTTGAACTTCTGTTCAAAGCATTGTTCTGGAACATTTACGACACCTCCCCAAATAGAGTAGAATAATTTTCCTAGTTTTGAAAATCCCTTGAATTTGAAGACCCGAAAGGTCACTTGCTCAATTCTTCATTTTTTCTACCGCTCTTTTTCCCCTTGTCCCCATCGATTTTTTTTTTCTTTTTTGTGTTTTCTTTTTCTGTTCGGGAGGTGTTTTCATGTCTGGCTTATTTTTTTTGTTTTTTTGGGTGGGTTTTCTTCTGTGGTTGTGTTATGTTTTTTGTCTTTTTTTCTCCTCCTTTTTTTTTTTTTTTTTTTTTTTCTTTCTCTTTCTTTTTTTCTCTTTTTTTTTTTTTTCTTTTCTTTCTTTTCCTTTTTTTTTTTTTTTTTTTCCTTCTTTTTTTTTCTTTTCTCCTTTCTTTTTGTTTTTTTTTTTTTTTGTTTTTGTTTTCGTTCCCTCTTTCTTTTCTTTTTTCTTTTTTTTTTTTTTTTTTCTTTTTTTTTTTTTTTTTTTTTTTTTTTTTTTTTTTTTTCTTTTTTTTTTTTTTTTTTTTTTTTTTTTTTTTTTTTTTTTTTTTTTTTTTTTTTTTTTTTTTTTTTTTTTTTCCTTCTTTTTGTCATTTTGTGGTGTCCTCTACTCCTCTTCTCATAATATGTCATTTCTGCTTCCTAATGTCTTATTCTTTGTCGTCTGCAAATATGGGCTACTACTTAATCTTTTGCCTGTCACTAAAACAAATTGTTATTGATTCGCTCTCCCGTTCTTTCTTCCTTCACCACTCCTCCTTTCCCCCCTTCCCCACTTTGCCAGATGAGCTTTCTTCGCGGATAGCTAACCCTGACAGAAGGTTTTATCCTTTTAAATGTTTTTTTTTTTGTTTCAAATTGGATTTCCCCAACCCCCCAACTCCCACCACTCCTGTAGCCTTGATTTAAGCCTTTCGTGATCGAAGTTTTTCATCCATTCACGACCTACCTCACCCCTTGTCGAATACCCGATAGTGTCATTGGTCTATTAGTTGGTTAAGAAATTTTTGGGTGGCTAGCTTTTTAATCTATCCCTTAAGTTTTCCCCCCCCCTTCCTTTCCCTCCATAACCCCTGCCCCGGTTATTTCATGTGTTGTTACTGTCACTCCCCCCCCCCAACCCCTTCAAAGTATAAGAAGTTTTGATTAAACCCTTTCATGTTGTTGTTGTGATGATTTCCTTCAACCTTCTTTCTTTTTTTTTTTTAATTTGTTTTTTTTTTTCCCTCCCCCCTCTGGCCTTCTTTACCAGTATATTTTTTTTTTTGAGGTAATATGTACCGCAGTGTGAATAGGTATCCTCCCCTCCAAATATCCTCCAATTTTAATTAGCCTTTCTCCCCCCAAAAGTCCCTCTTTTCCCTTTTGCGTCCAAGTTTATTTTTAGCTTTCAGGCTGAACTTGTCGACCCATTAAAAGAGTCTAAAAGCTTTGTTTATAGTTGCGAAGGATTTATTTGATTGAATACCTTGAAATCCCTTCCTCCTCTCAGATTGTACATTCCTCCTCCCCTCTCTGCCTTGATAGTTGATGTTTCTCTAAGACTTTCTTCCTTCTCCCTTCCCCTGGAGACGGTTTCCGCATCTATGGACTTGGGTGTTTTTTTGATCCACAATACTGCCGTTGGGACCTCCCCAGGTCTTTCTCCTACCCCCTTTCTCATAGAAGTGTGCTAGCAATACCCCCACCTCCCCACTGTGATTGTCGTCATTATGGAATATAACCCCCACCCCAAAAGAACAACCCAAACACCACATGAAAATTCCCCCCCCCCTCTTTAATCAAACCCCCCCCCTTTCCACAAAACCCAGAATTGCGATTTTTTCCCCCTCCATGGCATCTTACTTTAGATTTTCTAGAAAGTTGCACATACATTTTCTATTCAACCCCCGATATAAATCCGACGCCTGTTACGCCTCTTGCCCATCCTCACGACCGCTTTAATGTTCTTTCTTAGCCCCCTTCCGATTTCCCCCCAACAGCACCCTTTGTCCTGATTCACCTACGTCCGTTGATTTATCGTTCACCATTAAGGGTATATTTTCCACGATATATTGCTTGATCGTTCCGACCTACCCCTTGTTTCCTTGTCTTTTCTTTTTTTCCATTTTTCCCCCCGATCTTTCACTTTGCTGCTCGATCTACTATTGTAACCTTTACTGGCCCATTCCCCTCTGTAAAGAAGGCGATGTATTTCCCCATTTTGGTTTCGTACGATTCCCTTGTTTTTCGTTTTTATTCCTTCTTCCTAGCCCCCACCCAATTCCCATCCACGATTAAAGTTTTTTCTCCCCCCGTCCTGCCCAACGTTAACCCCCCCTTTGACGTATTGAAATAGGTCTCAGCAGCCCCACTGTCTGTACAGTCCCTTCTACTGATACCCCGAATAGCTTTTCCTCCTCTTCTTTTTCTTTTTTTGATCGAGATTTTCAATTCTCTTCCCTCTTCTTTAACCCTACAAGTGTAAACATGTATTTCTTTCTCGCTCTGCCACGCTCTCAGTCCCATTGCTGTTCCAAAAACCAATTATGCCCTCTTTCACGTTTGATTTTAATTTGTTTCGTAACGGTTTTATTCCACTTTGCTCCACTCCTTCCTCCCCCCCTTTTTCTTCTTCCCAACCATTTTAACAACATACTGCATTCCCCCCTTCGCAGTAAAAGGTCCCCATCTTAGATAGACCCACATGTATGATTTCCAATGGACTTAGAATGACTTCAAGTATCTTCTAAGGCAAACCAGTCAACAAGCCCATACCATCTCCGATCCCAAGGCCGCAATACATTACTCCTTAACGATAATCAAAAGCCCCCCTTAACCCCATGTTATAGTACTTCCCTTGATTCAGACTCTAATCTGTTTTCTTTCCCCCCCCCCTCTCCCCTTTGGTTCTATCCTTTTTTTTTAAATTCTGTCAACTTCCTTTGGCAATTTTAAAGCTACTTTCCCGTGAATGTCCCATCCCCTTCTCTGTTATTTCCTTTACCATCCTTTTGTTTTTGTACTTTTGTTGGTTTAATAAGTTCTCTCATAATATGTCATCTCCCCAATAGATTTTTTTATTCCTGTCGGTTCTGTTCATTTATCTATACTTTGTGCCTATGTGCAAACCCCGTTTTCCCTTCCTTTTTTTCGTTTCCCTGATTCCTCGCCGCCCACCACTGTACCCCCTCATTCGGGTCCCGTCAACCTAAAGAGATGAGAGTGTCTTTTTTTTTATATCCCAATTGATAGTCAATTTTTCTGTGCCCCGTGGCTTAATTTTTTTCATTCTCTACACCAATCCCAACCCGCCTCCCCCCCCCCCAACCTTCCCACCTTACGTCGCATTCTGAGTCTAGATTGATTTATTTTCCTCCTAAGAAACTTGTATCATCATCACCATCTCATGTCTTTGGAAAATCTGAGAGTCTATTCTTTTTTTCTTTTTGCCCTTTCTCACACACTCTTACTTACCTATGTCCCTACATGTATTGCCCCGGTTTACCTGCCGCAAATAATTTAATTTATTTGACTGACCTCTTTTTTGTTTTTTTGTTTCTTATTTCCTGTCACCCCCCCCCCTTACCTTTTAATTTTTTTTTTTCGTGGACCTCCCCTCTGGCTTCTTTTCACATTGTAGGTACATCTTCCCAACGAGTGTTGTGAGACGACAGCTAGACCAAAACTAAATTTCAAAAACATGTCCTTCCCCCCCTCTTACATACCCTCATGCTCCTTGTTCTTCTTTTTCGACAACTGTTTTTCTGGAGTCGCTTACCTTGGCTTCGAACAATTAAGTTCCTTTACCTAATTCTAGTCTGGTGGTTTCTAATTGGTTGAAATTCTGGCCAACACCTCACCCATCCCGGCTCCCGGTGGCACAGGCCATAAGTCTTATCAACTATCTGGATTTTATTCTATAAGACTCATCTCGCTTTCCCCCTTGTGACGGCTATGATGTTAATGGTGGAGCGGCGATTCATACCTTCCTCGCCCTAAATCACTTGTTTTTTTTTCCCTTCCCCCCCTACTACACCAGTCTACATACCTGTATGGGTGCAGTTTTAACCCCCAACTCCTATTCCTGACTGACTATTTGTACATAATTCCAACCACTAACCCCCCCCCAACCCCAATTAAATTCCCGTTACTTCCCAAATTTAACCCACCAACAGAATTGGAATTCCCAATACATTGTCCCTTACTTATGGTTGACACCTTCATCTCTTACAACCTTCCTTGATCCCTTAGTTGTGGTCCTTAAATCCTTTGACGTCACCCCTTGCTTTTAGCTTTGAATGTATGTTTTTTCGCGGATCCGCCCAAAATGTAACAGCCATTTACCAATCCTGCGATCGTGACTAGTCTTCTTCTTTTGGATACGAAGGGGTTGACTGTACCGTCCCCCTTCTTTAGAAAATACTTGTGACTTGTCTTACAGTTCTCTTCTTCTCCATTTTCTCAAAGAACCTTTGATCGATCTTAAGATTTCTGTTAATTTTTGATTGCCCTGTGTATAACTTTATACCCCCTTTCCATACAATTTTTTCTTGTTCCTCAATAATACCGTAATACCCCCCCCCCTTCCCTTTCCACGTTCTTCCACATGTATGCAATAACTTTTTTTTGGTGAACTCCCTGGATGCGTCGGATAAATGTGGTACACTGTGTAGGTGACCTTCTCCCTCTTCTCCTCTCGTTTTTTTTCTTTGAGCTTCTTCCCCCTGCGTACCGTGAATGTAAGTACATCCCGTGTCACACCGGTCTGCCTCTATAGCTATTGACTTTTTTTTTGCCAACCGAAATAGGTTGCCCGAATTGCAAGTAGTTGGACTTTACTTTGCTGAATTTAACCCTTTTCCTTCCGCCATTTTCTTTTTTTTCCTCCAAAATTGTCTATAAAAATCTCCCTCCTTCTTATGCAACCCCGTTACTGTTTAGAACTAACTTGGATCTTCTCCCTCTATTTTTCCCCTTAGTGTTTTAGTCCACGCAGTAGAAATTATTCACCCACTCTTAAGTTGTCCCCGTCACCCTCCAGAACATTAGCGATACCAATCCCTCCATACATTCCTTTCACGAGAAATTCAAAAGAATTCCCCTTTGTGTACCAGGCTGTTTCCGAGTACTCGAACGTCCACTTCCCTCTTTTCCAACTCCATTTGTTTCAAGGCTTTTTCACCGATCAAATTGCGTCGAAGTCCCGGATTGAAATAGTAACCTGTTGGTTTCCGTCATATCAATACGCTTCCCCTTGGCAACGGCCAGTCTTGTTTTTCTTGTAAATTTTGGGCATTACGGGAAATGTTCTTCTTTTTTTTTGATGTTTTTTATCATACTCTTTATCTGTCGATGTTCGTAGATGTATTTTACCCCTATGATCTTCTTCCCTGGATGTCCCCCCCCTTTCCATTGGTGCTATATGTTTTCGCGATTCACATGCTTCCACTCTCCCCAAGAAATCTTCGTTTCCCCACACTTTAGTGAGAGTAGTAGGGATTCCACCCTTTCTAGTGATACACTTTGTATGTTGCTGGTAGTTTTTTTTCTCAAACACCCTCCCCTCCTCCCAAACAACTCAAAACTTAGTCCTCTGATGTCGTTTCCTTGTCGATTAAATGGCTCTTCCTTTCCCCCAGAACTATAACCCCTAAATGTCTCATCACTAAAATCGCATGTGCATTTGTCTTTTTTTCCCCATCCCATTTTTTCTTCTTTTAAACGGCATCGGTCTTCCCACTCTACTACAGTTACCCCATGTACCAGTCCCCAGCTGGTACCAAACACTAACACCCCCACTCAACATTAAAGCATGTGTCGACTTCTTCTTTTTCCAATCCTCCGTTTTTTTTTTGATATACTTCATGATCAACCCCCTTCTTTTCTTTTTATTTTTTTTGGTGAAAGCAACCGCTGGCAGTTTTTAACCCGTCTTTTTTTGTGAAGAGCCCGCCCCCCCCTATGACATTAAAAACTTTCCTTAGAAACTCCCCCCATGTAATTTACCAAACGTAACTCTCCCATTCACATGCCCGATTTCATTATGGCGACCTTTCTTGGAGGAGTAGATGAGTTTATTTCTTTGGTAGCCCAATTCAACTTATAAACAGCTACGTCCCTTTGGTTTGAGTTTTTTGTGGCATCTCCCTTGCAAAAATCTTACTCCGTTTTCCCCCTCTTTCCCTTTCACCGACTAATCCCCCTCTTCCTGTTTTATTCTATCCCCCCCCCAACTCTCAGTCTGGCACTTTGCCGGTTCGCATGGTTGGAGAAGACTTTAAGAGACCCTCACCAGGATTATTTGCCCTTTCCAAATATTAAGAACCCCCTCTATATAATACAACAGATGCATCTTGTTCCCGTTGTTTTTTTTACCCCCAACAACGATTTTAGCATATATAACCCCTACCCCCCAACCCCACACACCCCACCAGCCAGGTCCGTTTCCATTCCAAACAATTCCAAAACAGGAATGGTCTTCCCCCCCCTGTTTGCTTGGAATCGTAACTTTATGAAAGACCTAACTACCCCCCACAAGTGCTTCTTCCTCTACGCCATTCGTGGTTTCCTTTTACCTCCTCCAAACAAATGACTCCCTCTTTTCGAATGTGCCTTTCAATACGCGAAAATGTACCAGCACCCTAATCGCTTTTTTCTTCCACCTTTGGTTACTTTTTCTTTCGGATTGTTTCGATAATGTCTTTGCTTGTTCCCCTTTACCGCCCCCCTTCTTAGCCCCCTTTTTGTTTAAGTGAATTAGCTCCTGCTACCCAAGATCCTCCATTGTTCGCTGAACACGACCCCCCCAGTCCTTTTGCATGACTTTCTGGGTTTTTTATCCTATCCCACCCTTTGTTAGCTCTTCCCTTTTCATTTGAAGTACCCCCACATTACAGTTAAGTTTTAACTTGCAATAAGTCGTTTCCCCCCTCTGACGTCGAGCTCCCCCTCTTTTCTCCTTCATCCCTTTGTTACCGGGTTCTTTAGTCATATGAATATCTTTAATACCTTCTGAGAGCTCCTTCCCCTTTTCCTCTGACTTTACATTGCGTTCACCCCCCTTTGCCTTTAGTAGCTATTTCACCTCCCTATAATTCCCTATTGTAAAATCCTTCCATGGTTAGATCCGTCTTTTAACCTATACGGTATCACTATTTGCCACCATTGCCGCGTGCGTATACCAACTTCTTTTCCCCCACCTCATGCACCCCTTTGTCCGGTCGCCATTTCCACAGTTTTACCATCTTTTCTATTTCCCTCGATCAACCTTTTCATTTTTTCATACTGACCCAACATGTAAGAGGACACTTCCCTCTTGTCTCAAGATTCACCGTTTTTCCCCCCCGCCAAAGAACATTAGTCCGATCCCCCCAAAGCCCGAAATAATCCTCCGATAAACCGTTCCACAAAAGCTATTTGTCAAGTTTGTTTTTGTCCCCCCCTAGAATAACATTCGACCCTTTGTACCCCGCTTGTTATGCTCTGGGGACCCCAACCTTAAAATTGTCTTCCTCCGTATTCTTCCTTTCTTTTTAATTAACGTTTGGCTATGCCCTCAGCCTCACCCCTGCCAACGGGGTCCCCTACTTACCGGGCACCTTCCTCGTTTTTTTTTTCCTCTTGTTTTTTCTTTTAATTCTTTCTCATTCCTTCTTCATGCTCAAAAATATTTTTGTATTTTGTAGTCTCCCCCCCTTCTAAATGTGATCGTAATCTGGAATGTCCCCCTGATGTTATTTTACCAGGTATTGTTCCCCATCTCTCCCCCCCCCCCAAGTACCCTCCCCCCTTCTCCCTTCAACCGTGCCATAGGAGTGATAGTCTTTGGAATAATAAAACCATAGTTATTTCCCCTTCTGGCCACCGGAGCTTGCTGAGACTTTTGCCCGGGATCACATGCCAACACCCAAAAACCTTCACGTAGCTGTCGCGCCCTTCAGGTTTCCGTTTCCGTTCACCCCGCTACTCATCCCTCCACCAATTGTCGAACCATCACTCTCCTGTGCTTCCTCTTCAATACGTTCAATGGGGGGGATCGAGTTCTTGCAGGTTCCCTCAACACTCGTACTTCTTCCCTGTAAAGGCAATTCCCCGCTGGTTTTTCCCGCCCCCCCCCAACCCCACCCCCTTACCACTAACCCTCCCTGGTGCTCCTTTCTACTATTGGTCATATCCGGTTGTTTTAAAGGATAATGTAAGTTTTAATTGTTTTTTCTGCCTTACCTTTTTTCTGCACTTTCACCTTTCTTACTGTAAGTACGAGTGTGATTGACCTCTCCTCCCTCGAACTTCACAATCCTCCACCCCTAAAACCTTTCCTTTCAAGATAGCCGCTTTAGTTCTTCCTTCTACAAGTTTATTTTTTGAGTAGTTTTTTTTCGGAACTGGACGGAGTCCCCCATTCAAGATAAAGGCTAATCCCTCCCCCTCATTAGAGGTTTGCGTTGGTTTCTCCCTCTTGTCATCAAATCTACCAAGCCCACATCCTGGCAACCCCCTCCAAACCTTTTCTGCTTTTTATTCTCTACCTCCCCTTTTTTTCATCTCTCTGGCAATGTTCTTACGCATGCTTTAGTTGGCTTTGCGAGTCCTTCCGAGACCAAAACCCCACTTGTGTTTCCCATGACAATTAATTTTAACCCTTCTATCTTTTTTCCCCATGTCTGCCTAGGTGTTTCCTCACTACCCAATACAAAAATTTGAGCCTGCCAATATGACTCATCCCCTTATTCCCCCCACACCCCCTCCCACCACCCCCATTTCCCGTAATAAACCCTTCCCCCCAATAAAACTTCCTTGGCTTGCCCCAGTTTTTTTGGACGTATCTCGCTTTCTGTTTCAGCCCCCTTTCCCAAAAACCTCTTTTTCTACTTCTTGTCGTAAAATAAGAAACAATGCTTTGAAGCGGTACTGTCTTTTCCTTCCATTACGACGACCCAACCTCCCCCTTGTTCACAGAATTCCCCTCCGACTTCCTTTGTGAAACCAATTAGGATCGTTTATTTGTGGTTTGATTCCCTTATTCGAACTTACTTGTGAAGTGCCCCCCTTTCCTGCTTTTCCCTTGTTCTCTTCAATCCCATTTGAGTAGACTACTATTCAATTACTCTAAACCCCTTTGAGAGTCTTGGTAGAATACAATTTACCCCCTTCGCTTGATGGTAGTGTAATAAAGGTCTTAATCCCATTCATCCAACACATTTTCACTCGCCACCGTGTCTCCCATGTACTTTCCATTCCTGTTTTTTCCCCCTCTTTTTTCTAGGAGGGTTAATAACCTGACAGGACCCCCCCCTTTTCCTCCTTTCCT
>Ga0179591_1325446_pt1 | contig 10127 bp, 10 predicted proteins | sample CZOMad2_1_08_16f_FD_182891 | JGI IMG/M metagenome (GOLD analysis project Ga0179591, IMG submission 182891) | Vadose zone soil fungal communities from Angelo Coast Range Reserve, California, USA - CZOMad2_1_08_16fungal (PacBio error correction) | ecosystem: Environmental > Terrestrial > Soil >... | reverse complement strand
AGTGGACTTCTCGTTGCGCTTATCGCTGGTGAGGTTTATCACTAGGGGCTTTCCTTCGGTTTTAGTTCTTGTTCTTTCGCCTGTAGGCTTTCTCCTTATGTTCTGGATGACTCTACGTATTGGCTTAAAGTCTCTGGTTCTGAATATTGTGATGGTGTTGCATGGAGTATGAATCGGATGCTCTCTCCCCCCCCCCCCGGTTTTTTTTTTGTAGTCTTCTGCAACCCTGCGATTCCGCCCCCTAGTTCGGCCGGCGATGAGTGGGAAGACTTGCCAAGCCACCCCGGTGACCCTTTAAAGTTTCGCCTCCTCTGTTATTTTACGTTTTCGACGCGCCTTTCTCCGCGCTGTCTGGGTTGTTGAAAATTCAATACCCCGAGGCGGGATGAGAGTTCTTCAGAGTACAGATGCTTTCGCTTCACTTTGATCATCCTTTCATGCGATTCCACCATTGTTTCGCAAGTTTACACGTTTTCAATCTGATCCCCTGGAACGAACGGATTGATTTTGGCTTTTGAATCCCTCCCTTAGATTCTTTCGCCTTTGTATAAACACTTTCTGTCTGCGTTCAATCCCCCTACTGCCGTCCTTGATCCCCCAGATGCCACTTTTTTGAGCGCTTGTGAAGCCTCGCCCTCCCCGTCGGTTTGCAAACTACCTGAACGTGCTCCACGTGTTGGCGTACCCAGACACCCCTTGGCATGTTTTGCTTGCTCCTCCGTTGTCGTGCGCGCGGAAAAGAACGCTGGTTTGCTTTTTCCGGCCCCCTTCAGGTTCCGTCTGCTTAAGCGTTTCCCCCATCACCGATGGTCTTTGTGGTGCAGGTGCTTTTTGTGTTACTTAGCTCCTCTACCAACCTCCGATTCCCACCAAGGTTTGCCTCATATACCACGTCTGAGTTCGGCTAGCGATCTTTCAGTGCAAGCCCCTCCCTCTTGATTGGAGGATTCCTGGCGGGGGCAATTTTAGCTTCCAGCGCTGAGACACCAATCCTTTTACGTAGGCGTAGGGTCGGCGTCTCCCGAGCCAAAGCGGTTGCAGAGGTGAACCGAGCCCTAGCACAGCGTTGGTTGGCGCTTTTCGTATAGACCATCGCCCCTTTGCCAGGCCTGCGATTTCTCCTGGCGCCGCATGTTTCGAACGCTGACTTCAATATCTACCGGGGATCACCTCTTCGATGCCGACTGTTCCCTATTTAGTTTGTCATGTGTTTGATGTCCTCTAGACAATTGCCCTCGTGCTTGTTGCTTCCCGGGGTGCCGAATTCACTCGTCCTGGCGAGTCGTTTAGGGAACCCGGACTTTTCTGTACCCCCTCGAGGTACTATTCCGCCGGAGTCTCGGAACGCTTAGTAAGGGGCTCTCGCCTCCCTATTAGTAGGAGAGTTCGGATCAGTCCGTTTCTTGCTTCCCCAGATCAATGGGATCTCCTTACAAGCCCTCGGGAGATTCGGCCGTCTATGAGTAGACTTTCTGATACTTTGTCAATTTACGCCAATGACTTGTTGGGCCGCGGCTAGAGTCCTCGTAATCTAACGTTTGAGAGGTGCCGCTTAAAGTTATTGGTCCTCAACGCGGAATTCTTCGAGAACCCCTTCGGTGATTCTGAGTCTCTCCGTGGTGGAAAGGTCTTTAGATCACGGAGCCATTGTGGCCCTTTTCCGGTTTAACGGCCCACTTTCGATTGCTTCCCTCAAAATTTTCTTTAAATCAATAGTCCCGCGTGAGCCGGGCGACCTTGGTTCTTCCGAGTAGAAAGTTCAAAGCCGTTCCAAAACACTTTCGTTGCCGCCTCGTCTCAAAATTTTTTCCTTGCGTGGAGGATGTGTTAGAAGTTGGCGTCGTCTAAGGGCGAGCTAGTTGAGCTCTTCTGTTGATGCTCGCGGGAGGGTCGTTCACGACAAGTCCGAGTACCTGGGTCTTCCACAAAACAATTGAGCACCCACTCTGCTTCCTTTAGTTTTTCCACCGCCCCGATGACCGAGCCACCGGTCGGAACTTTCCCTATCTTCACGGAGGTAGAAAAAACTGGGTTGAGCTCACACCATCTAATCTTACGGTACAATACTTCCGCGGGATTGGAAAATACCTTTTGAGTAATCCTGCCCATTAGACACTTCCTTGCGCAGGGGTGCATCAACTTCTCGAACGCCCTTTTACTTCGGGACTAGGCCAAGACTTTCAGGCGATGAACTTCGTGCTTTTTCCATTCCTCATTTTGATTTGTATTCATTTTCCAGGCTTATTCAAGGCACAACCCAAGATTTCGCCTGGTGTCGCAATCCCTGCAGCCCCCTTATTGGCAATCGGCGAGGTCGTAAACCCAACCCGTCCGGCAGTACAGGTTCATTCCCCCCACCGTAGGGGTCCTGCGTTTAACTACCCGATCGATTTGTCCCCACCCCCCCCCCCCCCCCCCCACCCCCACCCACTCCCCCCCCCCCCACCCCACCCCCCAACCCCGCATTCTGCCTGAAGGCTGTGCGTCAACCCAGCATTTCTATCTCGGTTCTGGATGTGCTTCCGGGCCGTCCTGATTCGCGAGTGGCGATTTGTTCCGTTTCCCCATTTTCCCCCGCCGCAGGTGCAAAAACCCCTTTTTCACCCATAATGTGAAAGCGGAAAAATGGCGTCAAATTTTTGAGCTATGGTCTTTGCGTTGGATTTGGTGCCACCGAGTCTCAGGCTCTAATATGGAAGAGAGGTCAGGGTCCACGATGTTGGATCCCCGGCCCTAGCTAATCTCTCGTTCATTAAATCGCTCCGACGTCTGCCCGTTGCCCGCTTTCATCCCACCTCTTCCACTGATCTTCACAATTTTAACCAATGCCCTTTTTCCTTTTGTTTTCGCATTCGGGATCTGATGGTTCTCTGCTTCCCCATTGCCAAACCCCTAGTCCTCCTCCTATAGCGTGGTGGTGGCAGCTGTGCACTGCATAAGGAAATCAGCAGACAAGGTTGTCTCCCTAAGCAGGTGCACCCTCAGATTTTACCGCTGGATTTTTGGTTTTCTTTTGCGGGCACTGGACGAGAGAGTCCTCCCCCTATGCCGCTGGGCGGCCCAATTAACTATAGCCCTGGAATTTTTTTTGCCCCTCCGGTTTTTCACGGGTTACTCGCTTTTCCTACAACACCATGGGGACGCTTAACTTTTCTCATAAGAGCTCTCACTAACTGTCTCCCCCTTTGACCACCTGCTCAATGAAGTGAGGTTTTGTTTGTCCAGCTCTTTCCTTTTCCCCCACTTTTTTCCCAGCCTGTTTACTCTTCCCCACGTTCGCAAGATGTTTTGATGAATTAAATATAGTATAATAACCCTCCGTTGTTTTTGAGGAGTACGATTTGCCCGGTGTCTATTTCTAGACATATTTTTCATTTCCGTCGTATGCCCGCTTTTCCCGATGTATTCCCTTCCCGACACCCACAAAAGTCCTTAGGTCCTCCTAGTTGAAAGATTCCTCACTCTGCTCTTCGAACGTGTAAACGCCTTGTGTCGCTATGATTTTTGATTCTCGCGCCAAATTGTTCTTTGGTCGAGTTTACGCTTTCGATCACCCTACATTTTTTTTCCTCCCCAGACACCCGCGGTAACTGACACTTCCGCAATTTTTTGCTCCCCCTTTTTGTCAGGTCCTTGACACATTGGCCGCCAAACACATACGGGCGTTTTTGGTGAAATTCGTCTCCCTTGCCCCTACCAACCACAATCCCATTTCAACTTCTTCAACGGTGAGTTTCATTCTGGCCCACCCTCCCCTTTCTCATCCCGTCTCATGATCATTGCCCCGTCCCCACAACGCCTCTACGTCTTACGATGATTGATCCCAGAAGTCCCCTCTTTCGAACCGAATCGCATGCTTTCAAAGCTGCGGACCTGTTCTTCTGCCGTTTGCGCCCCAGCTTTTCCTGTTAGGACCTCTGCTTCCTTCGAGCTCCTGTCTATGACACGTAAACCGTCTGATACTGTCATTCCTGAGAGTCGGGATATTTGTCGCAACCCGTATTCGTCCTCACCTGACCGCTATTAGAACCCTGTTTGCTCCTGACGACTTTTGAAACACCCCTACCCTCACCTCCCCCCAGTCTGACTTCCACCACCTTGTGGACAGAACCAGTTATAACTTCCTCTTCTTGTGTCCTATTCCCCACCAGTCGTTTGCTGCCGATCGGTCCCTGCACAGTATCCGTGGGGAACCCGCGCCATAGATTTGACCTTCATTTGACCTTGCACTCCCAGACCACATCCCTCTAAGATTTTATCAGAATGCTTTCATTACGGATTTGGGAGCAAAACTATGCCAAACCTCCGCCCCTCCTCTTGAGGACTATTGGTTACCAGGAACCCCCCCATAATTCAATTTTCACCGGTGCGTTTTTGAACGGGCTTGTTGTGACCTTTTAATCCTGCCGTATTCCAAACGGGTTAGCGTAAAGGTTTGAACTTTTACTCTCGCACCTTATGGTTTATCGACGGGCCTTCCCCGTGATCCACTCCAAGTGCAGAAAAGGTTTCTTAAGACTTTTATCGACCCTCATCCTGGCTTCGCTTCAAAAGTTAGATTGCTACTAATGTCACCGGAATGCAAGAGCAATCTCACAATCGGCAGCAATTCCACTCCAGAGCACCCCTTTGGTGTGTCCAATCCCTAGTAGAAGGATGGCTTTTAATGGCAGTGAATAATTCCAGTTCTGTTTACAAACCCCCGTTAGTCCATTCCTCTTTTGTAAGTTGAAGAACATATTAACCCCTTTCCCCAGCGGACCGCGCGTGCCTTAGTTCAGGTCCATGATTTTTAAATTTTCTTGCGACACTCTGCGCTTGAGGTACGCAAACCCCCCCTAGTCTTTAAGGGGTTTATAATTTGAACCCTCGAAAAATTTCAACCCAGACGGCAAGTCCGATCTTTTCTCCGGTGCACTCGTTGTCATCTGCCGTTGGCTGCCGATTACACCCTTTTTAGAGATCATCCTATCGCCTGTCCCGACGCGACAGCTCACCATTGCCGTCCTCCCCATCCAGTGCTTTCGCTACGTTCAGTCCCCCCCCCCCCCGTTCACGCCTTTTCCTTTTTCTTTCCTGCGGAAATTTCAATCCCCACGCTACGCCGGGTAGATCAATTTAGTGAATTACCCCCCCCACCACATTTTTTTCCCCAGGTTCACGCCACATAGAAGTATACTTCAGGCCTGACGATGCTGCCCAGCATTACCCGACACACTCAAATTAAGGACAATCGCGCGGGCAGATAATTCGGACCAAAAGGAAACATTCGATGTTCCTTTACCCCCCATCCCATTTGAGGCAGCACTCTCCCAAGAATTCACAACTAAAGGGAACTCGATGCTTCCCTTTTAGGTTATCCGAGCCCCACAGTTAACCGCGTGCCTAAATGATCCCACTTGGGCGTGGCGCAAAGTGCATCATAAGCACCCTCTAGCGACTACACGGCCACGCCCAACATATAACACCGAGGCTTTTGTCTTGAAACCCTGTTCCGTGTAAATGTGTCCTCTTCTCAAAAACTATCGACTACCGGTTGACCCTCCCTCGTCGGCTCCTTGTAAACCTTTCATCTTGCCCAAGTGAATCTCAGACTCTTACTCTTCCCGAAGTCCTTTCTTTACGAAGTCAACCGTGCCTTACCCAGTCCCCTCCACACCCAGCCTTCACCAAGCGTGCCTCCTCTATGTTCCAAAACTAACCACATGCTCACAGATCGTCACGCTTCAAGGAGATGAGAGAACTAGCCTCCCTAAAGAATTTTTTAAAGAGAGATGCCTCTCACTTCCTCCTTTTATCCCAATCGCGGGCAGAGCACTCTATGGACTCCGCCCCTCCCGCCATCCCCAGACTTTCTCATACCAAATTTCTATAAATATGCTGGGAACGAAGGACTTTTGCTTACATTAGTCCAAAGAGATCGTGGACTGTCCCTCAAAGCTCGATCACTCAGATCTGGGCCTATTTCCCCCGTACCGTTATCACGACCCCCCCTTCATGAAAGGAAAGTTTGATTGTGGTTCAACGGTGATCAAGCTCTCTTCCAAGAACCTCCACTTCTAACCCAGAACACTCTTTCCCTTTTGAACTTACTGACACTCCATCGCAGCTAATCTGCTTCCCTTTAAATCTCACCCATTCCCAGAGCAAACATCTCATCGACCCCAGTATAATAAACCCCCCAAGAACAAACGTCGATATATCGGTTTGCGTATATTAGAAAGAATCCAAGCCTCCCATGAAAATAAGTTATGTCAGGTTTTCGTCCCTCAAGGTCGGTCCCAGTTGTAATACAAAATGTAACCGACCACCTTGCATTAGTCTACACAAGACCTCCCCCCCCCCAACATCAACCGGTTTTTTTCCCATTTGTTAACAAAAAAGGAAAAAGTTTGTTACGGTCTTTCTCCCCCAAAAACCCACACAGTTTGATCTTTAGAAATCAAAGTTCCTTCAGCCTGGTTATTCGCCGAATCCTGTCCATCCTCCGCAATATTGACTCGGTTTTCCCAAAGTTCCAAGAGTTCCCACGCGTCTCGAAAATTTATACACCCCTCGGCTTTGATGGCCCCAATTAAAATGCTCCTAGATGGTTGCACTTGCCACCCGCATGAAAGGGAACTCGCTTCTCCTTAACTCCCCTCCCAGGTTCCCCGACAAGAAAAAGCACCTCGCTCCTTTTCTTGCATCGTTTCCGTTCCTTTAGCAGAAATTTCTCCTCGGCAGTGTATCGCGCGTAACAACGGACAGGCGTCACTCTCTCCCGTGCCCAAAATCCCTGCTCTCCCTCCAATGGAGAAGCACTCCCTAGTTACCCCAGGAACGGATGAATCCAGCCTCTACGATAACTGTTTAGTCGAAGTGATAGAGCATATCCCCTGTATAATAGTCGTGGTTTATATATTTATATTGGTCGAGAGGCACTCCATGATATCGGGGCTTCGTTGTTTCTCTTGTTCCGACCCTGAGTCTGTGAGTTTCTTGTTCTTCTAGAAGTATGGCGGATTCTTCCCCGTAAGGGCTTCCAGGCATTTTCCCGGATGCATCTTTCCGAATGCAGACCTGACTTAAATTCCTTCTTCTCTCCTTTTTTTTTTTGATGGTGCAGTTATGACCGCCCCCTTGAGAGTTACTTGACCCCCCAGGAGAGGGAATTCACCATCCAGGGACCTTTAACACCCTTGTGGTACCAGCAACCCTAGTTCTCATTCGATCAACTTTCTACAACCGTCTTTTTTTGTTCCCCAAAATAAAGTATTGGGAGTATTCCGGTCGTAACGTACATCTTGATTTCTTACGGATGCCTATTCAGTTCGTCGATCAAACATGTTGTCGACTGTTTGTAAATGGAACCACGTTTTCCAATAAGGATACTTTTGCGATTTGTCGATTTACCGCAGCGTATGCGGTATCACGTTGACTGTTTTTCTTGGCCCCAACCACCATCGTGCTCCTCGTGACCGAACAGCCTATTTTTTGGTTTTTTTCTTCGTCTATCGAAGGGCTGTTCCCCCAAGCTCGATTTTCCCTTTTGTTTTGGGGCGGCTTAGACCAATGTTTTTGGACAGAATTCTTGGATTTCGCGCGACATTCTGCCGGTTCGCCGTTCGAATTACCTTTTCCGTCAGCAGCCCCTTTCTTTTGTGAGGTCTTTTCACCCTAGACAAGTTTTCAACTCTGAAATGTTCGAGTGTAAAAACTCTTTCCTTTCTGGCGGCGTGTAGTAGGCTAAGGTATTTTTTCCCACCAAGTATACCATCTCGTATCTTTCTTCCGGTCGCGGTGAGCCCATCTTTTGATAACACTGGATCACACCCCCATACTGATGGTATAGCTTTCTGCCTATTCCTCATCATTCCCTCTTTATGCTCAGTTTCTAGAGAACGACTTGGATGTTGGTCCTCTTTCCTTTTCTTACATAGCAGTACTAAGTGCCTCCTTCCATTTTATTACTTCATGTTGATTTTTGCTTTTATTTCCTGGAGATACCCCTCTTCCTTGATTACTCTTGTTGCCTTGTTTTTTTTACCTCCCAACGCCTGCATGCCACTCTCTTTTCCCCTGTCTTCTCGAAGAGGGGAACATTACTCTTCCCTCTTCGAGGGAGGTGGAGTAGCTCCTCTAGAAGTACGGCCTCCGACTTGCTTTAGCGCTGCTATCCCAGTTCTCTCGAGGAGTCTTTTTCCTCTAAAGGAATTCGGCACTTAGTTCTCTTTAGTCTCTCGCAATTGTAGTCTTCTCCTTCTTTCTGACTGACTTATAGAACAAACTTTTGATCTCTTAAGCGCGGGAACCTTTTTCTTTCCCTCCTAACCACAGGCTGTCCCTCTTTCCGAAGTCGCGAAGTCTTCTTTTCCTCCGCTTGAAGACGTTGCATCCCCCCAAAAGGTAATTTTCACTTCTCGCCCCCCTTTTCTTGCCCCCCCACCTTTCTGTTTATTGTGATAAGCTCTGTTCTTTCCTTCCCCATTCGGTGCCGCCCCCCTAGTGCCCAACGCTGTGATCCAATACTGAGCACCTTCCCCCCCATTTCTGTCGTGAGTGCCTTCTTCTCAACTGGTCTCCCAGACTTTCTCCCAACGATAACCACCAAATGCGTCTTTCCTTCCCTTTCCCTTCCTTTGACCCAGACCTTTGGGTCGGATTTCTCCTTCCCCTAGCAGATATTTCTATCGCTGGATGAGGTGGGCAGTAGCGGCCAAGACGTCTTTGTCTCCCCCCTCTTTCCGGCAATTTTTTAAGAGCAAACCCACCTTCACTAGGATCTCACTCACTTCTCCAGTAGTTGGTTCTCAACTTCCGCCTTCTTCTTCCGTTGTTCAGCTCCTCCGGACTAATTTTCGGTCCCTACCTTTTCGCCCCACCATTCAGGATGTTTTTCTAAACCTATCTTCCCCCGCCCTTTCTTGGACCTTCTTCCTTTGTTCCGGTTCTATCCTTACGATTTTAGACCAAGTGTTTTCAGTTCTTAACCCATTCTCTTCCTCCCCCCTCGATGCCTTTTCTCTCCGACTGGCCTGTCTTTTTCATTGATATGATCTTGTCATTTTCCCTTCTGTTTCAACGTTTCTTTTTATTCACTGAGTCTCGCCCAAGCACACAACCCACTACCCGATTCTTATTTCGTCCTTGTCTCCCTTATTGGCACTTCCCCCCTTCATCACCAAGGTCCACAAGAAGCTTCCAAGTACAAGGCAACCCATTTCTCGGGTCCTTGAGAACAGCCCGGCCCCTTCTGCGGATTGTTTTTCCTTTTATTTTTCTTCCCCTCCGGTGGCATTTCCTGTCTTATGAGTCTTTGCCCCCTTCCCCCCCCAAGTGATTAAGCGATTTTGGCTTTTCCCAGTTGAGAAACTTCTTGATCTATCGTTGCGGAAACCGAGGTGTTTTTTTTTCCTCCCCGTCACACATTACCCTGTTGCCCTGCCTTACCAAGTTTCCCGTTTTCTTTTTCTCTAAACCCTTGGTGCTCTCCTTGTCCGGGCGGGCAGTTTTTCTTTTTTTTTTCTTTGTTTTTTTCACATCTTCACCCCACGTCTCCTTGTGAAAGCTGGCTCTTCTCACCGCTTTTGGACCCCTTCCCGATTCATATCGTTGTGACTTCCCGACATCCAGCGATGGCCCCTGTTAAGACCTCAACCCCCTGCCTCCCTGATGCGCAAACGGCGCTAACCCCCTCACCCAACTATCCCCTCCTTTTTTATCTAGCTTCCCATGTTCCTTTTTGGGATCGTTCTATTTCCCCTCTAGATTCAGCGATTATCGTCTTTTTTCGTCGTTGTTCCCGAGTCACTCCTTACTGTCTCCCCTTTTCCTCACGCAACGTTCACCTCACGTTCAGTGTTCGTGGTTCCGGGTCACTTTTGAAGATCGAATTCCCCTCCCCGGCTTTTTTTTTCTCCTACCTCAGCCCTTTACGCTTCCTTCTTCTCTTTATACCAGTACTTCGCGTTACCCCCGTCCCCCTTTGAACGCTAAATTAAATCTTCTCCCACTACCTTCTTTGCACCTTCCTAAAATTCCACCCTTTTAGATATATTTTTTCAACTCTTCCGCAGTCTTCTTTTTATGACACCTTCCGGCCTTTACTAGTTAAAATTTAGTTTTTCCCCGCTCCTGAAATGACT
>Ga0179591_1366282_pt1 | contig 10129 bp, 17 predicted proteins | sample CZOMad2_1_08_16f_FD_182891 | JGI IMG/M metagenome (GOLD analysis project Ga0179591, IMG submission 182891) | Vadose zone soil fungal communities from Angelo Coast Range Reserve, California, USA - CZOMad2_1_08_16fungal (PacBio error correction) | ecosystem: Environmental > Terrestrial > Soil >... | reverse complement strand
CCTGATCTGGACTTATGGCCCCCCACTTCCCGCGTCTTCCTTCGTGCTCCGACGCGATGTGATAATTGCAGACTGACCCTTTCTGTTGTTTCCTCTCCCCTTCCCCCCCCGGCGTAAAACATTTTTTTTTCTTTCCCCCCTGCCGCCACTTACTCCCTGCCTGATCAGCTTACGGCTTTCATTTTCGTTTCCCATTTCAATCATCTCGGAATGCTTTTTTTCTCCTCCCCCCCCGCACAACCCGCTCCGATCCGCGCCGTCCTACCCTTCGCAGCGATGTTTCTCGAGAGTCCGTTTTCCCTTCAGAGAGTTCTCACCATAATGAGGCCGATGTCCTGCCACAGCGAGCATAAGCCGGCTGACGTATCATTTCAGCCGCTTCCCCCACGCCTCCTCCTCCCTACAACGCCTTTTTGCCCCGTTTCTCAATGCATTTCTCCCTATCTACTCTTTTTTCCCCGCTCGTTTTCTTTGTTTATTAGCTTTATTTACCGATGTTAAACGAAAGCAGTTTTGCTTCTTTCGTATTACCTTTCGATACTTTTTTTGAACGTTTTTAAGACCGCCGTTCGCGGCCGCTCAGCGAATTGTTTCTTTTCCACCTGCGACCTTAATGTGAGCCTGCTCCACCTTCTCTTCGTCCCCCCTCTTGGAAGAATATCGGTCCCCCTCTGCATACTTCAGCGGCGACCTTTCCCTCCCAGCGTTTTTTCCCTTGTCAGTCCAAGGCGCCTCTCCGGGCTCCCAGTCGAAGCATGCCAAACTTCTCAAGGCTGAAGCTCCCTTCATCCCGCCTTCTTCCGCTTTCTCGCTCTCGAGGCCGCCCCTCCCTGTGCGCAATTGCAGACAGGCCGTGTTTCCATGACGCGCTAACCCTGCTTTTCACCTATTGACAAACCGGACCATTAGTCTCCTTCCCCCCCTTGTGTCTCCCTCTTTCGAGCAGCCCACAGCCGAGCCCTATTTTGTCCCTTCCAAATCCTATCATGCTTTCTGGACTCTCATCCCCATTGTTAAGAATCCGGATCTCCCCGTCCTTTTTTTCTAAATTTTTTTTGACGAGACCACACAAGTGAGTTCCCCCTCCCTCCATAGCCAGATTTAGAGAGACTGACCTTCCCGTTTGACGTAGCCAGAACTTATAAGACCCGCACACCCAACCTCTTGCACACTGGTCCATCTTCCCACCTAAGGAGAGAGAGCCTCGTTAGCAAGTTAGTGCTTTAATCTTTATAGTATTTCCGCCCCCGCGCGAAATAGCGCTGCTACGAATCTTGACCTCCCTCTCGGATGTCTTTCCCCTACCGGCGCTTCCCCTTTCATGGTTCCCGCTATATGAGTCTGTGGACCTAGATTACCTTGCTGTACCCCTCCCTGACACCTCGCGTAGCTTTCCCCGAAGATTGGCTTTTTTTTTCTTTTTATATTCCCGTTCGCTGAGCCGTTTCGAATATCATCGACCTCTCCGTGGTGGCCATATACTCCTGAGACTCGAACCTAAAAATTTTTGAGACAGCCCTCGTCTCCCTTTTTTTCCGTTCAGACACCCCCCTCCAGAAACGCCTACAGCATGTGCTTCTGATCCGGATTCTCCCCCCCCCCCCCTGGCCTCCCACTGTTTGGTCTCCTTTTCCTCCCGCTCTCATGTATTTCTGACAATTTTCTACATGCCCCGCTACTCATGCTTTACCTCCTCCGGATCCCCTCACCTAACCTTATCTTTTTTAGATGATTCACAGAGACCTGTAATTTCTATTTGATAGCGTCCCCATTAGCTTTTCCACTCCTCGAAGGCTAATAGAGTCGGTGTACTGTCACGATGGTGATGCCCCAGCTCTCACCTATATCCGCCTTCCCCCTCAGTGTAGTGGCTTCTACAGAACCCTGGGCCTCCACCCGCGCTAACGCATTCTTCCACCTTAGACCGTGATAATAGGACGGCTAAGCAGAAACCACCTCCTGTCTCCTTCCCTTCGTTAAGGTTATCCGTAGGTACGCAGCTTTCGATCCCCGCCGCGGTTCTTTTTTTCGATCCGTGCCAGACCCTGTGTTGTAAGCCCCCGGCCATCACTGCACGTCCGTGCTGCCCTTTTTCCTTTTTCTTCCCTCTCAACTGATTTTACCCAAGAGTTTTTTTTTCAGTTTAACGGGCTTGCATAAGTTTTTCCCCGGTGAATATTTCTGGCCTTAAAAAGTTGGTTCCCAACCCCTGCTCCTCTCTTAATCATCATAAAGTTTTTTATTCTCTCATGTCCTTTTTTCTTGCCCGGCTTGCAGCACCCGTCAATAACAAAGTATCCCAAGCTTTCTTTCCACAGCTTGCCAGCCTTCCGCTAACTTCCCCACAGTCCCGAGCCACGAGCGCATCGGAGAGGACGATGTAGGTGGATGGCCTTCTTTCTTTTTACCTCTTTTCATTTCCCTACCCCGTTTCCTACTCACCGACCACTATTCCCCTAACCCGCCGGGCTTCCCTTGCTGCATTAAGTGTTCTCCCGTGCATGACACTGCGACCCTGTGTTTCCCTTTTCCTCGTACGGTTGGCTCTCTCCCCGACTGCATGCGCCCTTCATGATTTTCTGGCCTCGCCCATCTCTTTTCGTGCCAAGCAACTCTATGCCACGGACCCCCTCGATTTCCCCGAGTTGAAAACGCGCCCCTTCCAAGCACGCCGGTTATTCCCCAACTCTCCTTGTCATGACGTCTTTTGTCCGACCCGAGGAGCTCCGCGTTGTCCTCTCCCTCCGAGCTTGATCTTTAAGTAATCCCGGCCATTACAATGCTTCTTGGGCTTCAATTCGCAAGGCTTTCCCGTCTGTTTTCACGGTGACCTTCCCTCAGATTTCAGTTTTCCCTTCCCTTTCGATCGAGTCTCGCAGAAACATTCTATAGACTCCCCCCCACTGCCCGCCCCAACCTAAATGCGGCCTCTTCGAAAGGAATATTGAAGGTTCCCAAGGACTTTTTCCTGCTGTCCATATTCCCACCTGCCCTCTCCGACTAATAACAAGAAGAAAGCAGTTTTTTTATCTTCCTCTTGCTTTTGTTTTTTTGTAGGAAAAGCAGCATTCTTCCAAGCCCATTTTTTAAACCGATCCCCGCTCCGCCTTCACTGAAGCCCGGTCCCTTTGTCTGACAGCCCGCAGATCGCAAGATCTGAAACGATACATTTTTTTTACTTTTTTCTTTTTTTTTTTTCTTTTTTTTTTTTTTAAAGTTACCTTTTTTTTTTTTTTTTTTAACTTTTTTTTTTTTTTTTTTTATGCGCCTCTATGATGTCCCGATAAGCGCTCCTCTTCTCCTCCTCCACCTCCCCCCCCCGGTTCAAACCGTCATCAAGCGGTTTGTGCCGCGACCGTGCCCGCCGCTTGGCACCATGATTCTGTACGATCGGTCCCCGTTTTTTTTTTTTTTTTTTCTTGTTGCGGCGCTGATTACGAAAACAATGACGACACTCCATTTTTCGCCATCCCCCCTTGTTTTTTACGTCCTCCAGACAGAGGAGATCCCAGCATAGACGACATAGCGTTTTTTCTTCCCCCCCTCCTGACAGTGATTGGATAGAATCCAAGAGACAGAGATTCATTGCCTGCAAAAATTCAGCAACGTCTCTCCTTCGCTCCTAGAAGACCCTGAGTCCCTTTCTGAAGTTCAGACATTTTTATGGGGAAGTATTTTGAGGGTTTTTTTTGTTTTTCGCATTTGAACATACGGCAAAATCTACCACTTTGCAGTTGACCTGGCTGTCTTTCCTCCCGACGGAATTGCGTAAAGCCCCCTACCCAGGCTCAGACCTAGGCTTTCCTCGAAGCCGTGTACTGACATGCGGTGCGCCCGTCCCCCCCCCCCCCCCCCCCCCCCCCCCCCCCCTTTTTTTTGTTTTTGGGTTGTCTCCTTGATGGATTAGGCTCCACGCTCAAGACCAAACGACTGCGCCCTCCTCGCCCCTCCTCTTTTTTTTAACACACCATGGACTGTCAAGTCTTTTCCTGTCCCCCCCCACTTCCTTTCCAGTAGGCATCGCACCTGGCCTGTAGTGAAGACGCCCCCTCTCCTAGCCCCCTTTTCCCTATTTGCCTTTTTCTCTGCCTTTTTCACTCGCCTTCCCATCGAGTCAGCCGTTTCAATAGTCCCCTTCAGAAATATAACTCCTTTAACTCCCGTTTTTTTTTTTGGCGTAGCGATATGTTCTCTCTTCATGTTTACTTTACCTGGTCCACTTCTCGTTTTGCCCGGGTGATGAAGGCGACTGACATTCAGATTCCAGTTCTGCCCCGTTTCTCGTGCTCTTTTTCGACCGGCTTTTTATGAAGAGACTTATAGTGCAGAATTCCCCTTTGGCGTCCCCTGATGGCGTACTCATATGTCGCCCGAGTGTTGAGGCTAGATCTCTGTCCCAGCGTTGTTTGGTCTCAGAACCTGAAGCAGTATCCCTCTCCGTTCTTCATGCCCAAGGCCTTCCCCCGTTACGAGCTTTCCCGCCGAGTTCTCCTCAGGTGCGATGAGTGGCGAGAGCGATTGGCGGAAAGCGCCTGCGTTGCAACCTTTCGCGCTTCCCCTGGGACCCCCAAGAGCCCCCCCATTATTCGACACCCCCGCTTGTACGTCAGTCGTCGTGCTTTGCGAAGTCGCGCGAGTGGACACTATTTTTCCCCTCCCCCCCCCCGATCTGAACCTTTGTGAGTGATTCCTTTTCTCATACCAATTCAATTTGGTAAAATCCACCGTCACGTTGATTGCATTTTTATTTCGCGCCCTTCTGTTTTTCAAGCACCTTAAGGAAAAAACTGGAGACGCAACGAATAGTTCCTCATTTGCATTTCCTAATTAACACGGGGCTCAGAATCAACCGTCTAACAATGCCCCACACTGTCCCCTTTCCCCCCTGTCACTGTCATCCTGTACACTATACTTCTCGCTTCGGAAGGGAGATAAATTAGAGGGATTTCATCCTCGTCCTTTATTTTTCTCTCCAGATTGAGAATTTTCGTCGTCGGTTTTTTTAAAATCGGGAATCAACTATCTTGACCGGTAGCAACGCTTCCCCCCCTGTCTCTGTTTGACCAGTCCCCGGAGATCATGCTCCGTGTTGACGAGGAATGATCCTTCCCCCCCTGGCCTGACACTCCCCCCGTCAAGACCCCCAGCTAGTAGACCCTCCGAGTTAGTCGGCGCACATTTTCTACCTTTCGTGAGTACTTCATTTTTCCTTCTGTCCCTCTCCCTTTTCCTGTCGACAACCCACTGCTTGCTTCCCTTCCTCCCCCCCCCCCTTTTCTATAGTTTGCGGCCCGGTTGAGGCTTTTTGTTGGCGACACCCGCCCTTCTTCAAAGTCTCCGTTCCAATCCCTCCCCCTCTGCACAACTTTTGCTTGTCCTGGCCATATATCTTGAGACGAAGAAGAGTTTGGCCTCATTGACTACCTCAAGCCTTGTCTGCTGACCGATTCCCGGAATGTTCTTTGCAGACTCCTCCCATCTCTATCGGACCATCCAAATAGTCTTCTTCCACTTTATGCTCTGTTCTCTCTTCGCCTCGACGCTTCAGCCGATATTAAGTCCGCCTTTTTCCCCCCCCTCTAGCTCGGTAACCCCTCCCCCCCCGATAGGTTTACTTGTACATTAGATGAAGTCCCTCGCGAACAGATTGATGTCATATGTAGAATTGATTCAGGGAGTCTCCCTTCTTTGCCGAACCCTTACTGTTGGTTTGGGGGGCCGTCATCCCCCTCCACTTTCATGCCAATTCCCGCAGGCTTTCTGTACTTAGATGGCGCTCGGAAGAGGTATATTTCCTTCTTTCTCTCGTTTTTTGGGTTGGCGACCGAGATTTCCATTTTCCTCCTCACTGCATCCCCCCCCCTACACGCAAGCACACGGAAATCGCTGCGTGCCCTTTTTTCACTCTAGAACTTACTGAATATTTTTCCCCAATCTTTGGCCCTTAACAGGATCGGGTATACGGAGTTGAAGAGTTTAGCCTTTTCCCCCTCCCCTCCCCCCCCTCCCACTCTATATCCATCAGCTATGTTTTTTTTTTTTTGTTCCGATAGAGGACTTTGCAGCTTGCTTGCTCCTCCTTAAACCTGTACACCGTACCGCCCCTTACGCAAACCTTTTAACCCCCCACGTTGTTTTCCCCATTCTCTCGGGTCAAGAAGGTCCCCGGCCGCAGGTCTTCTTTTGTGTGGGTGATTCCCTCTTCGTCGCTGCTTTCTGCCTCGTTCCCAGAAAAAGCGACATCTTGCACCTTCCCCCTCCCTTCTCCGCCCTGCGATGCCCTTTTGCAGAGCCGAGATGGGGTGCCCGCGGTAGATGAACATTTTATATGAGTCCTCATTTTTCCTTCCCCCACTCTGGAGACGATTACTTTTTGAGACGAACCTACCACTTTTTCTAGGAACCTGACCCCTCACCTCTTTTTACACTGACACTCGCCGATACTATCTATACTGTACGTACCCCCCTTGTCCCTCCGACGAATCTTGACGCTAAGAGAGCTCATATTGCTATTTCGCCAGTTATGTAGCCCCCCCCCCGCTTCTCATCTATTCCTCTCCAAATTTTTTCTCCCCTTGTCCAGCACCCTTACCATCTTGCGAGATCATCGCCCAAAGCATTCGTTCTGCCCCTGACTTTCTTCCCTCAGTAGTTTCCTTTTACGATGAAGGATTTTTTTTCGATAAGTCTACCACCCCCATATGTCCCCTACTCCCTAGTCTGAAAATCTTTTTTTTTTTTTTTTTTTTTTTTTTGGTGTTCTACTCTTCGCCAGGAAGTATAATGGCCTATGTTCCGCTCCCTCCCACTGCTTCAAAGATATACAAGCCGCCATAACCACTTGTATCTCCTCTCTGTTTTTTTTTTAGTTTGTGTGTCCGGTTGTTGTCTTTTCTCCTAGTACCCCTGATAACCTTTTTTAGCTCGAAGAAGGCACTGACAAAGAATGGTGAGGATCCTCAAATATAAGATAATGTATGAAAGAATTATAAGAGAAGAGAATTCTTTTGGTTTTTTGTTGTTATTGAGGTGTTGTGGTTTTGTTTGTTTTTGGTGTTTTGGGGGGGATTTGGGATGTTTTGTTGTTTGTGTGGGGTGGTGGAAAATGTTAGAAGTTTTTGTTGTTTTTCTTTTTGTGGAGGAAGGTTTTTGTTTTTGCGTTATTTATGAGGGGAGTTGAGGAGTTTTTTTTGTTTTTTGGGTTGGTTGGAAATTGGAGTAGTTTTATTTTTGTTCTTTTGTTTTTTTTGTGGAGAATTGTTGGGTTGTGTGTTGTGGATTATCCTCACCTCTGTGTGTTTTTTTTGGGGTTGGTTGTGGACTTCCTTTTGGGTTCTTTTTTCTTTTTTTTTGGTTTTTTTTTTTTGAGAGTACGTTTGGGTGAGAGTTGTTTTGTGTCACGTGGTTTTATTTTTTTTTGGTGGTGGGAGAGAACGCAGGTGTTGTCGTTGTGTGCAGTGGGGTTCGGCGGTTTTTTGTGTTTTGTTTGTTTTTTTGTAGTGTGTGGGGGTTGTGGTGTTTTTTTCTTGTTTTTTTTATGTGTTGCGGGGGTTGGTGGTCTTGTTTTGTGTTTCCCTGAAAGTCCTTCCTGCACTTTACTTTATCCGGACGGTTCGCCCACTCTTCTGTAGATCAGATGTAATCTTTGCATTGTTTTTGAGTGCGATTGACCGCGTCGGTGCCCGCCTGCCTTTTTGCCACCGGACCCACCCTTTCCTCGATCCGTTCTGTTTTCAGTTTACCCTCGCCTCAGGCAGTTGTCCCGTCTACTGTACGATCCGATCCTGAAGTTCCCCGAGGTCTAGAATAGCCCTCCCCTCCCCTGCCTCAGTGCTTTTGCCCCAACTATGGCGTTTCGCCAGCGCCTGATGCAGCATTTAGGCTGACCCTTTATCCTCGGCTCTTCACCCACTTGGGCTCGTGGCTTTCCCAGTTTATGCCAACAATGCGGCAGGTTACAATCACCAGCTAACCGCTCATCGTAGTCGGGCTGCCATGGTAGCTTAGCCGAAGTCCCTTTTTTCCGGATCTCGTTGACCTTTTCTAGTGCGTCTTCCCCCCAACGCCCCCCCCGCTGCCCGAATTGCCCCTTTCCCGTTCCCACCCTGTCTCCCGCTATTTTAGACAATCGCGTGGACCATTTTTTTTGATCGGAGCCTGCACCCTTTTCCCTTGCGCTTTCCCCCTTGCCCTTTTTCCCCCCCTCCTCTTAGCCCGATTTGCAGTCTCGAAAGCAATTTTACTAACCAGCAAGGAACCTAGCCGAATTGATTTTCAACAATTGCATCGCCCTATCATATACTATTTATCTCCTCCGTTGTTGTGTGATCCCTTCTTTCTTCCTATTCAATTTTAACGTATTATAGGAGAGTAATGTCTTCTGGTCGATTTTTTCTGGATTAGGCTTTCGGAACTTCTTACTTCGTCGCGTGATAGAGAGCCTTTTTTTTTCCCCCCCCCTTCCCCTCTATTTTTCCTCATAAATATGTATTTTGTTTTCCTCAGACTTATCCTTTTAAAGCCGGTGTTCTCGATGAATCTCTTTCAGAGTTTAGGTATTTTAGGAGCCTGCTTACGCGTCCTCCGAGCAGCCGGAGATTTAAATGTCCCTTTTCTTGCTGACTGCTTGAGGCACTTTTTCCTTTCTCGGCTGCGGTCGAATGAGCTTCATCCTTGCCCCCAGCGTCCATTGCGTCACCACACCCATTTTACGCCGAGTGAAATTTGAAGCCATCCCCAACTATTTCGCCTGCCCCCCTCTGTTCTCGCAGTTTCTTTTCGAGGCGATGATCGTTCCTCCCCATCATATTTCTTCGCGTTCCTACTTTCGGTGTCCTTCCCATTCTTTCGAGTTCACTTTACTGTTCTCCGCCCCTTCGTCGTTACTGTCACTGCATGAAGGAAGGAGGGCCCCAAAGTGCGCGGCTAGAACCCGATATTCCTTCCTTCCTGATTGTCCTCGAACTACCGGCTGTAGTTTACGATTTCTTCTATCGAATTACCACCCAAGCCTATGACATCCTTTGTCATCTAGGACACGATAAGTTCAGCGCCCGGCCTTGAGCGAACTGATTCGCTGACCTTCCCCCCCTCTGGCTCTCGTCCTCGCCCTAATGTACGCCATCTGCCGTCTAGCCAACGCGAAGACACCTCCCTGGTTCTCTGCGCGCGCCTATGTCCCTGATCCCGCCCTTTCTTTCCCCGGGATACGCGTGCGCAGGGCTCTATTCTCCGCCTCACTTTTCCAACACTTCGTCCGCTAGATTCGCAACTGACCCGTGTTTTGTACTTTTCGGCCCTTTTAAGTCACCCTTTTTCGCCGACTGCGTTTCGAAATACTCGACTGGCCTAGTGGGTGCCATTCTCCCCCCCCCTGCGCACTTCGTCACTTTTTTCAGCAGGGCGGGTGCGAGACAGTCCTTGGTTTTTCAGCGGGTCTCAACTTCTTTACCTGTCCTCCCGGCTTTCCCGATTGTCCCGCGTATATAGCCATATGCCCCGAATTTTGGCGTCTTTTTTTCCGCTGCACGCCTTATAATCAGCGCCCCGAGTTTGAATCTTGGAAGGTTTCTCTCCCCGGCGCAAACCGCGCCCTTACGATCAAGCCCCCCCGGCCCTATCCTGCCTATTTTGCTATCAAGACCATGGTAGCGCCACTTTGGCTCCCTTTTTTTTTCCTTCCCTCTTCCTTGGGGCCCTCGTCGCTTTCCCCTGTTTCAAGATGTTTCTGGTCCAGCCCGGTGTTTGCAAATTCTATGCCTAGGCTACAATAGAGTATGATTCTTTCCATTGTGCCAACCGACGCCTTCCGATATTCAGCACCCATTTTTGACGCCACAGGCCCGTCTCTTCCACATTCTTTCGCAAGAGCGCGGGGCGAGACGCAGATCCCCTTCTTGTTTCTCATGATCTGAGTTGGTGTGGTTTTCTGAACGTTCTGAGCCTAAGCTAACAGATGAAGACTTATTCCCCGTGTGTACCCCTCCCCGCTGTCCTGCCTTAGTCCTTCTCGGCCCATTGAACAAGACGCGTCCCCAAGTTTTCGGTCACGGCTTTGATCATCTTTTTTGGAAGTAAAAGGTGTTTATATTCCGGCACTGCACCCCCCTGCGGCACCCCCCACTCCCGC
>Ga0179591_1279698_pt1 | contig 10129 bp, 8 predicted proteins | sample CZOMad2_1_08_16f_FD_182891 | JGI IMG/M metagenome (GOLD analysis project Ga0179591, IMG submission 182891) | Vadose zone soil fungal communities from Angelo Coast Range Reserve, California, USA - CZOMad2_1_08_16fungal (PacBio error correction) | ecosystem: Environmental > Terrestrial > Soil >... | reverse complement strand
TATCTCCCCCGCGAGGTGAGAGCCGTCCCCGCTGCCCGGTTTTCGGCCCTGATTCTGGGAGCGATTTCCGCAGCACATCACGCGGCACGCAAGGAGCTGTTTCCCCCCCCTCGACCGACTTCCATCGCATTGCTGAAGACAGCGACTGCTTCAGCCCTCGGCCGGGCTCGTGAGCCGGACCCGTTTGGCCCCCCACTCCGCCCGACGTCCGTCAGCTCTTCCAACGCACAGGGCCGGTATCAGTCTCCCTCCGCTACGATAGAAGTCCGGTCTGGCTCCTAAGGAGATTTCCGAGTTCTCAGTCCTCGCTTTTTCTCCCAGTCGCCTTTTTCCCAACGGAGTTCTTGACGCCCTGGCACCTCGGTTGGCTCGTAGCTCTTGATTAATTCCAGAGTTCTCAAAGAATCGGTGCGGCCCCCTAAGTCCATCAAACCAGACTAAATGGCCCATGACCATCCCGTCTGATTTTTTTTTCCCCCTCGATATCACACTCGTCAAGAGGTACTTGTGAAACCGTGGTGACCACACGCAGGAAAGAATTCACGCGCCAGTTGGGTACCGTTGTGCGGTACTTTGCCTAGATAATCAACTACCGCGAAGTTCTGAGCTCACTTTTTCCATCCAACATTGTGACAATACGCAGCACGACGGACTTCTCGGTGCCCTTTCTTAGAAGTATTGAGAGCTCGGTGAATTCGGCTAGCGGCTGATAATGAGCTACGGGCTGCTCGACTGACGGGCACGAGCGTGCGGCCTCGGCGTTCACTCCGCCCAGTTCGGAGTTCCAGAGTTCCTTCTGCTGAGATGGTGGCTCGAGCTCCTTCCCTCGCTTTTCAGTTATCAAAGATTTGTCCCCCCTCCCCCCTAAGTCGTCGAACTTCCCAGGGCTCTGGCGAGGGGAAGACCACCATGATGCTTGCACGCTAACTTCAAGGACTCGACGATGGCGGCCCAAGGCCGCTCGATAGGTTAGTGAAACTGAGCAAGGAATTCCCTGTAAGTTTAGTCTCGTATAGCTTGATGATAGACATCGCTGAAGTAGGATGATCGTCATAGTCGAAGGCTCCCTAGAATAAAACCGCAGAGATTTCAGGCCGTTCTCCACTCTCGACCCTATTTTACGGGAGGTCTCCCGAGGGGGAGGTCAGTAATGTGTTACTCTCTTCAGCTTCTGACTTGACCGGGTATGATACCTTCATACTCCCCGTTGTGTTGTTGCTGAGCGATGTATCCCGAGTGAGTGTTGGGGGGGGTAAGAGAAAGGCGCAGAAGTCGCCCGACTTAAGTTCCCCAGATTGGAAAAGAAAGGGGAGGTGGTTAACATGTCCCCGACAAGGGGGGATTTTGTAATTACTACGCCCTGGCGTTTGAGCACTGATTCTCTTTCTTCCTTTGACGATCCTCCCACTAAGCTTTACCCGCCCGAGTCCCAGCCCGGCTTTTTTCCCTACAGGAACGTAGTGTAATTAGTGGCTCGTCCTTAATCCCACGGCGCCGATCTTAGCGGAGTTCGGACCGCGTTTCGCGTGGTCTCAGATCATTTGATGTTGTCATCCATTCGTACTTTGCTCCGCCCGCCATGTAATTCGATCTTCATCTGGACAAGATTCTACTTTGCGACCCTATTTTGGTCGCCACGTCGGATGTTCATCTAGTTCCAGCCCCTCAGGAACCTCCGGATTGGCGCGATTGTAGGCTTGATGAACCGTCTAAGATTCCCCCCCCCCCCGTCATTAATTAGACCGGTAATTCGGATATTATCGCGATCGGGCAGAAACGAGCTATCTACCATTCAGATGAGTACGATCAGGCTCCGGGGGAGCGTTTACTGTAATCCCCCCCGTTTAAGTGTTATCCCTTTTATCTTTTGCAGCGAGTGTAGTTTGTAGCGGGCAAACGCACGCATAACGACAGCTTCCTCCGCTCGTTGGTTTTTATAGCTCCATCCCTTTTTTCTTCCCAAGGTCTCGGCCTTCTACGGGCGACCTGCTCCACCGAGGCAGTCGCGCGCCGCGAGTTCGTGCCTGTTGCTGAACCTCTCGGGGAGTGTCACTCGAGCGCACCTCTGGGTTAGTTCAACTGGATTTGATAAGACGTCTGTCTTCCCCAGTCCACGTTGTCCACGTAGTCTTTTTTAAAGGTCTTTTACCCCCAATTTTCGAAGTAATTGCCGCCTTCCCGGTTGGCTTCCGTGTACATTCTTTTTCCCTTTTCTGATGCAAACTTGTTGATGCCCTGATCTCTTGCCTCCCTCCAGTGGTCGGCCCGGTTTTTACCTCGTTTTTCTTTAAGATGTCATTGGGCGCCAGGATGGTGATGTTTCGCGCTCTCTTTTCCTGTCGTGCTCGGCGCGCTGGCTTTCTTCGTGGCCGCCTTTCTCCGGGTGTAGATTGGGGTAATAATCTAGGAGTTAAACCCTGGAAGTCCCTGGCCGGCACAGCGTCTTCAGCTCTCTGAGCCGCGACTTATCATCTTTCTCCTACTGTGAGAGTCCCCTTGAGAGCACTCAGCCGTACGTGTCGCCAGTTGATGCTGCAGCGTGCGGGATGTCTTCCCTGTCCCACCCTTCGCCTGCCTTGCCGACTTGACCCAGCACACGTGCCTTTACCGGCGCCTCGAGCGCGCCTGCCCCTCGCTGGCTTTTGATATTCCAGCGAGCTCCCGCCGCACCTCCCCGGCAAGCTCGTTCCTGGGTTTCCACTCGATTTTCACCTCCCTAAGGGCTTCTCTGATACAGGCGTCCCCAGCGGCAAAGGACTTTTGGTCTCCGAATTGTCACCTTGATCCGCGCCTTCGGCACACCCCCGTTTGCTTTAGGCGGTGATTGCAGCGCCGCAGACCTTGCCTAGTTCGCGTTCGTGAGCTTGTACGCCGCCAACCCCTCCTACCTACTCAATCGCCAGCTCTCTTCTTTTTCGAAAGGGCCGGCCGAAGATCCAGGCTTGGGGTTCGTCACAAAGTTCCAATACCAAAGCGCGTTTCTGGTAGATGGTTCCTGCTTGTGTGAAGCTTGGCCCCCTCGGGCGCCCTCACGAAGTGCGAGAGAGCCACTGCCCCACGGACGTGATGACCTGGTCCGAAGGGACTCCTCACGGGCCCCTTTCTCGCTCGAGGGCATATGTTCCCCGAGCTCGGTTAGTTAACCGGTTCCCCTGACTAGATGCGACATACAAGGTTTCTGCCGGGACCTACGGCGCCTCGAGACGAGAAGTCCAAGGTAGCGGGTACGTCTGAACGCCCTCGGGCCTTTAGGCGCGGTGCTTGGCCTCGCCTTCCAGGATTAGACCTAACCCAAGCGTTTTGCCCGCGTAGTCCGCGGGCGGCCCTGCACATGCTTTTCTCGAGTCCTTTCTTTGTGGATACGTATCTACGTTGGGCTACAAGCCTTCTAATGGGCGTTCGTTTGACCCGCTTATGTCGTACGAATGGTCGCGCCTGATCCCGCCGATCTTTCATCCATCAGATCGAGCCTGGGGTCGGTAGATCCTTCCCGATCCCGCGCGTCGTTCACCGATGTGGGTTTTCGGGGTGGGTGCTTCTTTACGAGCGTGTACATGTTGGGTAAGCCCGGGAATAAAGGGATGACTTTCTCTCTTATAATAAGTTGGATTATGATCCCGGCCCGCAGGTTGAAGAGAGAATTTCGAGAGAACCAGCCTACGTGGCGGCTCGTTTGTTTTGCAGGTTGTGACAACATGTGACCGACCTCAACAGGTTTATCTGCGCACTTGCTCTTCTCACCTTTTTTATGCGATGTCTTTCGGGCTCAGTCAGAATGCGATCGCGTCCTTATTTCTCCCGTCCTCTTTTTCATGTACCCGAAGGAGTCGTCACTACCCCCCGGGGCGTTCTTTTTAGCGTATCTACACAGTTTCGAGTACTACGTTCCCCGTTAGCAGCGTGTCGGCTAGAAAACCTTGGGCTCCTCCACCTTACGTCCATACTAGGGGAAGCTCGTTGACCTGAGGAAGTTGCTTTACATCAAGTCCCGGCTTCCCTAAATTCAATGAAAGTCCCCCAAGAAAGATTCAGTACTCCCAGACCCCCCCGACACGCAGTATTTCGTTGCATCCGCGGGAGTTTAGATTTTCTGTGAAGTTTTCCTTGATTTCATCCGCAAGGATAAGGCTTTTCTCGCTGAGTCTCCTATTCCAGAAAAGACTTTAGATTGGGAAAATAGCTTTCTCACTAGATCGAAGATATGTTCTTTTTTCTAGCTCAGGAGGTCATTTTTGATTGTTTCCAGGAGTTCGAGCCAACTACGCCACTCGTCCGACATTCCCCGCGTTCAGGGTCTGCGCGTGCGTTTATTACACTTTGTCCCCCCCCCCCGGTCTAGGCCTGCTGAGAGTCGAAATGCAAGCCCCGAGCGCTGAAGGTCTCGACGGTTTCGAATTGTATCGTTGATTCTCCGCACCCCTCCTCCCGGACCGCGTCGGCCTAGTATTACGAGATGTTCCTCCTCCACGTCTTTTGGTGAATTCTCTTCTTTACCGGATGACCTTTTTTTTTTTTCCATGGACCCCCCCCCCCCCCAGTCTCCAGGGTGGCGGGTACGCGTCATTGGCTTCTCGGATCGTTGTTGTTCGATTGTGACAATGCCTCAGCGGGAGTCCCTCGGTTGCACCTAGAACACCCTCTTATCACAAGGGGCAGGAGTGGTGATTGGAGCGATACCACAGACTCTCGTGATCGGAGCTTTTCCTTGATGGGCGAGGTGGGAGTCCTAGAAGCCCCTTGCTCTTTGATGTCGGTGCAGGATTTTTCCCTCATAGCCTCACTCTGCAAGAATTCACCCACCCACAGGACGCCACGACGCCCGAGCCTACTCAAGAGACTCTCATCACCGTTCTAGATGTTGAGCACAAGTCGCCCTCTCTGACTATCGTCTTCAATGTTGTTGATGCTGGGTTTTTGCTGAAAAGCCAAATCTTCCCCAGAATGCAGACTGAGACTCCTCCTTTGATTTCTAGCACCCACCCTACAGCCTTCTTCGGAAGGGCCCAGGCTGGGTTCTTCCCCTTGCGCTTTTCTCTGATCGCGTCCTTTACGGCCCCCGGATTGAACCTCCCAGTGCATGGGCGCAAGCGATCCCCCGCCCCCTTTTCCCCCCAGGACGATTCAAGCGACGTTCCACCGCACGTATTTGGCCAAGTTCTTTCAATAAGTCATTGATCTCCCTTTCCGGTCACCACGGTTACGTTCGGCCCGTGACTTTTTTTTTTTTACGTCTCGTGGATCAACCCGTTCGGTCACGTTATTGATTCGCGCGGTGTTCGAAACTATTAAGCTAGAAATTACAGTTCCTTACAATCGGGAGTCCTGACACTGAAGCCCGCCGCTTCTGCTTTTTCCTTTCTACTAACCTCCCTCGGTGGACCAGGCATTCGAGAACCATCTATTACAGAGTGGTATGAGTGCGGTTGAAAGTGAGGTGACGGACCGTTTTTTTCGATCAACACTCGCAGCTGTCTTTTTAAGTCAAACCCCTCAGTGCGCAAGAAGCCCCGCCCAAGAAAAGGATGCTCCTCGGGAGAATAACCCCCCACCCTCCTGTTCTCTCTTATCGGGTGAAGGAGTAAGCAGATACAGGACGCGCTGCAGTACAAAGAGATCCAGGTTGCTGCAGGAGGCTCCAATGGACGTTAATTTCCCTCTCTTGCCAACTTTTTAGGCAGAAAAGTCCCGGAGTTGAGGTGTACAATGCCCTTCCTCTGGAGACAGTCCTTTCGCCGCGCAGGGGCCTTTCTGATCATGGATTCTTCATAAGACGATTCGAATATATTGCCAAAAAGGAGGTCTGCAATTAGTACGAGTTTTTTCCTGCCGGCTCCTGAATTAAACATCTTATCACCCCCCGAGGCTAGAGGGGAACTCCGCCACACTGGCAGGATTTCTAAACTTACTCGCCAACGTCCTTGTCTACCCACTACTTTCTATCCCCCTTAGCTTCGAGGTAACAGCTGAGTGTTTTTGCGAACAATAATATTTCTTCGTCTTAGTCCTCCGTCTCTCTACGCTTGACGCCCGGTAATGTGCTCGCCGATTCCTTTTTTGTGGGTTTGATTGGGGAAATTCTCCCCCCCCCCCCTGTGGGTGCCTCTTCGCGAGAGTTCGTTTAGCTTCGGTATCTTCTCCTCCGGGTTGTTTGATATGCTCACGATCGGCCCCTCTCGACCGCGGGTGTTCCCAACTTTTGGCTATAGTATTTAACCGGACAGAATAGGGCCTTCGTCTCCTTTTGCCTCACTGACCCCTCATTTCCATTTACTCGGTGTATTAAAATTTGGATCAGATTTGCCATGGACGAGAAATTGATTTCTCTTTTATGTTAAGCTCATGCCTTTTCATTGCGATAGCACGATTTGATCTGATCCCCTTCCCTAAAGGATTCTGCCTGAAAGGAGTAGTTGGTAACGAAGCTTCCCCCCCCCTTTCCGATGAGTCTCCACTCATGCGAGCTCTCGTAGGCAAGTCCGCAGCTTGTTCCGTCGACTAGCCCTCGATTTTGGGCCATTGTTTCCTCCCTTCTTCAGTCCTCGGTTTCCCTACGCGGGCTTGTTTTCTTGACCGTCGCGCTCATCTGTTTAACCCTCAAGTTTACGTCCTACTGATAGTAGATTTCCCCCTCCTTTTTCCCCCCCTACAGTCGGACGCTAGCTCTCCTCCCCTGGACTCTTCATTAGTTTTCGTTGCGAAGGTCCGGGGCCGATTTCCCTTTTGTGGTAGTTCTCCTCTTCCGGTCCTAAGAATGTATCAACTTCCCTTTTCTTCCATAGCGCTCTCCGAAAAGAGATCGCCTGAAGTAATTTTTGTTATAAGATTTAGAGAATCTGAGCGCAGGATCCTTTCGTCCTCCGGTTTTTTCAGATGCATTTTACTAAGTCTTGTAACCCTGCAGCTCCAGATGTTTTTTCTTTGCTTTATTTTCGACCCCGTGACACACTTCCCCCGTGCAGAATGCCCTCCCCTCCTTCGTCGTTTTCTTTTGGCTCAGATCCCAATTGCGTTCCAATTATCCCGATTCTTGAGAGGTCGAATTCAAGAGCCATCAGTTTTGTTCACTTTTTCTCCTGAGCTGTTCGTTGAGCTGTGACCCGTTGTATAGACACGTTTCTCTTTTGGCTGAAACTTAAAGAGATGAGCGGGGGAGGACCGCAAGGAGATCTTTCTCCATGAAGTGAAGGTGCTTCCCTTCCTCTTTCCGTATAGCCCAGTTTTACCTTGACAATGAGTTCAAGTCCTTTTTCTAATTGGCATCTTTGAACTTGGGGGTTTACTCCTTCTTCTTCCGATCTTCCCAGCTTAATCGGGGCCGGATGCCTCCCTTTTCTTGCTCAGATCGAAGCCAGATCGCCCCCCCTTGAGTTTTCAGACGTGGTGAGGAAAAGTATTTGAGATGCAATGACCTCTTTCCGGAGTGGCCCCGTGATGTCTACCCTTCGCGCATCTTTCCTTCTTCTATTTGTTGACTTGAGGGACTTTTGTGGATCGGAAGCCGTAGTGTCTTATTCTATGGTAGAGCTTGCGCAGGCTCATTCTCACTTTTTCCATTCCCAGCACACAGTCCCCTTCCAAGGCCGGCAGATAGCGCGCGAATACTCTTTTTTTTTCACTTTCTCTACCCTCTTCCGGTTGTTTTCTTTCTTCTTCCCATTTCTAGAAACCTTGTTAAGTGTAGATGCCTTAATGTTTTTTAGTTGATTATATGATGCCGCCCGGCCAGTCTAGAACAGTCTGTCCGACTCTACTAATTTCTCGCACCCGATCAGCCTCCCCCCTTGTCTCGACGGACCGGAGAATAGAGAGATGAAGTTTCTCCAAAATTAGCTTCGCATATAGTTTCCTTGCGCTTGTTCGATTCTCTCCTTTGTGTCGTCAAACTTCTTCTTACCAAGCTCCTAGGCCCTGTCTCCAGTCGACAAGCAAGGTTGTCAAGAACTTTCTCGATCAAGTTTCTCTTCACTCCTTTTTTCCCTGGCGTCCGCCCCCCCCCAGTTTTGACGCTTTCCCTTTATCTTGGTCGACTACCACTCATTTCACTATTCTTCAAGCTCCTTGTCGGTCCCCGGACTCTTTTCTTGACTAGTGAATCATTTCCTTTACATAAACCCATTTTCGGGATAACCCATCTCTTAAGTTATTCATCCAGATTTTCTACCGGCACCCGATTTTCTTTGGTGAGCAGTCCCACTTCCAGTTTCAGCACGACACAAGGTCGTTCAGGACCCTTTTTGCTTCGCTCCCTCTCCTTCCGATTTGGTCTTTTCCGTGAACATCTTTAGACTTCCTCCTACTCCCTTGGGGCAATTTCCCCTTGTCGATATCTGAACCACTATCAGAACTTTGTCCTCTTTTTTCCTTTAGATGCGTGACTTCAGGTTTGGCATTTTTTTTTTCTCCTGCGGTTTCCCTCCCAGTTCCACCCGCAGCTGCGGATCATTTTTTCGAAACTCCATCTAAATGCATCAGCAAAACTTTTTATGTCCTTCCCCCCCCTCTTCCCCTTCTCCGATGGCGTACATCACCTTTGGATTGTTAAAGTAATCTAGATCTTCGCCTTGGCTACTCCGGCCTTCCCCGCGATTCCTCCCACGCCTATGATCCTTGGATGCTCAGGAAATCTTTGCCTTTCCACCTCTCCTCCTCGGCCCGCGGCAGTCTTTCTTCCCCACATTCAGCGCCACTTTTACAGACCCCTTCCCTCCCGTTTTCTTTTCCTCGATTTTCATTTTACCTTCACGTGACGAGTAAACTTCTGTGGCTTTAGAACTTTCCTTTAATCCGAGCGGGGCCCCGGAGTCTACAGCTTTCTCATTCTGATCCGATTAAGCTCTTCTCTTTTCTCAATTAATAACTTTCAACCGCCCTTGTTGACCCCCTCCATAGTAAGAGGTTTAAGGAGACTCCCCCCCCCATGGAACAAGCTATGATCTTCTCTCTTCCTTCCACGCTGAGAATCTTTCCCCTACTACCGTCCCGTATCTCTATTCCAGGAGTTAGGACTACCCCGCCCCTCTAGTTTTACTGTGTACCACGGACCCCCTCCCTTTCCTTCCCTGAATCCTTCGCGCTCCTTTATCTTTCTCTGTTTCCGACCCCTGAGAGCATTCTTGGCTTGACGTCAAACAGATTCAAGTCATTCTGTATCGGCTCTGAGGCATAGAGCATATATTCTGTAAACCTTTCTCTCGTTCTTATCACATGCCTCCCCCCTCCCTCCCCAGTTTCCTGTTTTCCGTTATTCTTTGCTTTTCGTTTTTTGATCTTTGCTAACACAGGTTGTGCCGCCCCAATTCCTGCGAGAGCGGCCTAGAGATTCGTGTCATCTCCTCTCCCCCTACCTAAGTTTTTGATATATCTCCCACCTCGATGAGAGCCGTGTCCTCCTTCCTGCGTCTCAAAAGTTGTTTACGCCACCTCGCCCAGAAAACGCTCTGCACCTTCCTTCTCGTTTAGTGTGTTTTCCCTTCCCTTATGTTGTATAGGATATTTCGAAGTGTCCCTTGGCAGAGAGCACAATGCGACTTCTGTTTAGTAACCCCCTAATGCGCTTGGTTAACATCATTCCGGACTCTCCCCGTGCGCCGGATTCCTGTCTAAAGGAAGTTTTCCAGACCCGCTGTTGAGGAAGTAGTATCCCCCCTTTTCTGATACCTTTGTCGCCATGGCTCCAGTCTTTTCCTTCGAGAAGATCATACTTGCTGTAGGATGCCGCATTTAAAGTCCAGAGTCCAAGGGTGAGGACTTGTTTTGTGGGACCGTGTAACTAGTGGGTGGGGGGGACTTAGATTTTACCTTTTGACAAGAATTGCAGATATTTTGTCGCTAACATGCTAGTAGAGCAGGTTGTAGCAAAAGCCAGTAGTAGGTCCCATCTCCCCCCCCCCCCTCGGAACTAGAGGAATCTGGTGTTCTTGGTGAAAGAGTCCGCTTAGACGATCTCTTTTCAATCCTGTATACTCACGGATTCTTCGATTAGGTATTCTCCTACTGTCCAATTAAGAGGAAAGAGACTCCAGTTAAGCCCAACGTCCCATTCCTCGATCTCCTTTTAGGAACCCCTTGGCCTTTTGCAGAGACCGCGGTCATAAGCGGGCTTGGAACCATGCTTAAGCTAGCTGCGCGT
>Ga0179591_1320945_pt1 | contig 10130 bp, 9 predicted proteins | sample CZOMad2_1_08_16f_FD_182891 | JGI IMG/M metagenome (GOLD analysis project Ga0179591, IMG submission 182891) | Vadose zone soil fungal communities from Angelo Coast Range Reserve, California, USA - CZOMad2_1_08_16fungal (PacBio error correction) | ecosystem: Environmental > Terrestrial > Soil >... | reverse complement strand
GCGTTTTCTCCTGAGAACTTATTTCTATGCGTACCCTAGCCTTTACTGTTCCTTGTTTCTCGAAACCAGCGTGGGCAAGCTCACCTATTTGTGAGAAACCCCCTAGGAAGTGCGTCGCTGTCCTCTTTCATTTAATCCCCCACACGCTGGTCCTGATCTCCAACTCGCTTTTTTTTTGGTTGCTGTTTACCGAAAAAAGCTTGCCTTCGAGATACCCTGCTTTTGTTTGAATCCTGCCTTACCAACTCTTTCGCTTTGCTGCTTTCTGCTTGGGGCCCGACCCCTGTCACGATTAGAGTACCGCTCTGTGCAAAATAGCCAACTTTTTCGTGGAGCTGGACGCTCGTCCCGCCGGAACGAGTTTCTCTATGGGAGAGGAAGACCTGCATTAGTGATGGATGTTTTTTCTCTAACCCAACTCACTGTCTCGGAAAGTGGGGTTGTGCCCCTTCGCCACCTCCGTGGATTAGACACTGTTACTTACGACCTTGAGTTTATTTGTTTTTTTGCAGGGATTCCGCCCTGAGATAAGTTGTTTCGGCTTCTTTACGTTCTTTCTTTTTCATTGCCCTCACCCTTCTCGCTTCAGGGACATTTTATGGTGATTGAGTTTTCGGTGATTTAGTTCGTTGGAGTCGGGGGTCTTTTTGTAAAATTCCCCCCCGTTTCTCGCTTCTTTTTATGTGCTCCGATTTTCCAAACTGTCGTTGCCTACGGGTTCGCTTTTTTGGATGGCAGTCGCTTGGACTTTGTTTTCCCCCCTTTTTGTTTATACCGGTATGGTCTTCCCTGTTTCCGGCGTTTCTCTTTTCTAGAACACCGATTGTTAAATAACATCTCGGCCCTTTGTGTTGATTACTCTCATGAATGTGATAGCACGATCGAGGAGGGGTATGTCTTCCTTTTTGCTTTTTTTCAGATAGAAGCGGCGTTGGGAGTGGGTTACTTTATCGTTCCCCCAGATCAGTCGTTACTGACCCTATGGCGAATTTCCGTGGACGGGTTTTTCCTTCGGCTCGCAGGAATCTTGACGGTTTGCGAACAAACGCACCTGCATTTTTTGCTTCTATTTCTTCCCTTCAATAGATAGACTTTTTCCCCAGGCAGAAGGTTCTCTTCTCTATCTCCCCCCCCCTTCCGTTTTGCTCCGTTAACACGGGCACCCCGCTGCTAATCCGAAGCTGGGCTCTTTTCGGAGTACAGAAGCGTCCTTCGTCTCGTGAAAGAGAGTACTGCCCCCAGGTGATGCTGGTCCTTTGGGGTGTATGTGACGCCAATTTGTCTGATTGTATGCATGAAACAACCTGAAGTAGCTTTGTCCCTCCATCGGCGGTTCTATCCCCCTTCACATCGGGTAAATTTAAGTTGTAGATCAATCAGTAACCCTTCCCTTTGTGTATCCAGGGGTCTTCCGTAGGTTTCTTGTTAGTAGGCCTTTTCAGGAGTCAAGTTTCCCCAGAGGATATGGGTCCCGAGGGACTACCTCCATCCACTTAGGTCGATCTCATCCCTAGTCCACTTACACCACCGATCGATGGTCCCCCCAATCTCCGATAAAGACGCTTGTTCTAAGGGGAAGAATCCTCTCTCCAAGGAGCTCTTGCTATTAATTCCGCTTTTTCTACTCATATTTGAGGTGGCCAACAACGTCATTCTTCGTCGGTAGTGAACCTTTCGTCCCACGAGAATGGACACCTTTTTGGTCCAGTCCCGACCTCTCTTCATCCTCCTCCGTTGTTTTTGTTTTCGGTCCGCACTCCCCGTTTCTCTGTTGCGAAGCCCTCTTCCCGGAGATTGTATTCGGTGGACCCACCCCCCTGCGGAAGAAAATAGTCCCCTCCCCCTCCGCGCGGGGATCATTGACCCTCTCGTCTGACCTTATCCGCTTTTTCTTCGTTCCGCATGGGTCATCCTCCCCTCTCGCCCCGCTCCGGTGGTGGATTTTAAACGGATCGCCTTCGATCCGCGTGCGGTTTACTGAAGACTGCTCCCTTCTCGAAACTTCGACTGTTTCCTATAAAACTGCGTTCGTCCATTCACATTGTACTGTCTGACCCCCATCGAAGGTTCCCGATGTTTTATAACCACCGCCTGTCTTCGAGTTTTTTATAATGTGATATTTTTTTGTTCAGAAGCAAACTTCATGTGTCCCAGTCTTTCCTCGTCGTTCCCCTTCCACCTTTTATGTTCGTCTCTTCTCAGCCTCCTTCCGTCTCGTGAGTTCCCAACCCGCGCACCAGCGTTCATTCGCGCGGATTGTTCCTTTTGCGGTGAAAACCTTGCTCCGTCTAGAGCCGAGCCCTTCTTCGAGAGACAGTCTCTCCCTCTTGATAGCCTACTAAATGAGTTCCGGTTGCCCTTCCGGGGCGCTGCCCTAATAATCGTAGTTTCTATGGCCGGGTTACCCTTTTTAGGATTGAATTCCGCTCCAAAGAAAGAGTCGGACCTCGAACAACCTTTCATCCCCCTGCCGCGCTCTTCGCGGTTCATGCTCGTAATCACCCACTCACCGTGTCCGATTTTTTTTTCTTTTGATGTGATTACCCAAGCCGGTTCGATGCAGCCTCCGTCCTCCCAGCCCGCCCTTGATCGACCCCGAAGGGCATAGCCCCCCGCCAAAGAGTGAGACCTCGTGAGCGCATCTTCGTCTTTCCTAGAAGTTTTCCTGTCTCCCGCCTCTCCCGGCGCGACTCGAAGGTACACCCCGTATTTTGAGGCCCAACCCCCGAAATCCCACCCCGAATCCCCATTCCCCATGTCCATGCCTCCGAGAGCATTTGTTTTGCATGAATACATTCTTTAAGGCGCCAGACCGGAGGACCCCCCCGAGTCTCTCTCTTTGATAGAACACCCCCCCTCCACCTTCTCTCTCACGTCACAGCTTTTTTCCGCGGTCTAAACGTCCTGTTTTTGCATGTCCCCAAACCCCTTTTAAAAAAGACAGGTTCGTTGGTGTCCCAACGGAACATACCCATCCTTTCCTTTTTACGCCCGCCGCCGTCCCTTTCTCAGGATCGCCCCGCGTGCATAATCCCTCGCCACAGTCGGGTCTTCTCACATCCGGATCGTGTCCCCCCAATAGTTTTCAGTTAGTCCGCTTCAGCATATGCCTCTATTTTGGTCTTGCCGTCACAACAACCCCTTTATAGCTGAAGTTTCCATTTTGTGTAAGAACCACCCCGGTTTATTTCCTATCGGTGATACTTATGTCCCTTCGGGCCGGATTTTCCTTCTTGGCCATCATACGCTTTTGGCAGAGTGCACTCTGCGCCCCATTTTGGCCTTTGCCCCCCCCCTTTGTTGAAACACTTTGCTCGTCACGGCGGCGAATATCCTACGTGGTTTCTTTTTTGAACCAGCCCTTTTGATACTCCTCCCGGTGGTTGAGCGTCGATTTTGTAGGAGACCCCGGTATATTCCCAGTGAAGTGAAGAGGTTTATAGACACACCGGTGTGTCACTCACCTGTTTTTTCACATAGCACTCTTCTCGTCTGATGCCCTCCGTGCACGCCTCCTGTCCCCTCAGTTTGGTATCACCTCCAAACTTCCCTGAAACTCGTTGAAAGACACCCTCTTCAATTAGACTCTCCTGCTGGTGGGTGGAATTCCCCCTCAAACGATCCTCCGTCCTCTTGTATAGGATTGGTGCTCCTGACCCCTGCCACGTCCCTATCTTCGTGACCCCTCTGCACTTCCCTGCCTGTTGGTCGCAGTTTTCTTTTCTGCGCCTCTTTTCAGACTTAAGGTTTCAGTCTCTTTCGAGGAATACTTGCCTGCCGTGATGGATGTGACGTCCCCTTAAACCCCCAGAAAAGGTATTTTCTTTGTGGGAACTGCGCCCCTGTCGGACGGCTAGCCATCTTGGGACTCTGGTAGGAGTTGGAATTTTTTGCGAGCCGGTTTAGATAACTGACCTTTTTCCACGCTTACAGTTTAAGCCAGGATGTTTTTTCAGATGATAACCCTAGCGTAGCGGGCCTAACCTCCTCCTGGTTTATTCTTTGTGGTGTCTTCTCGCAGTTAGGTTTCTTTCTTTGGGGTAAATTCTGGTTTGTAAATTCCCTGCTTTCAGGTTCCCTGGGATATATTTCCTCCCGTACGACCCCCATCTCCTTTCCCCTCTTACGATGCTTGAAAAGTTTGGCGGGGAGATTGCAAGTGGTTGTGGTTCTTCACGGTAGGGCCCCAGGTTTCCTTTTTTTTTTTCTCCCGACCCCTTTGGTCTTCAATACCCTTTTTCGGACACGGTTGCGTGGTTGATTGTCCCTGGAATGTTTCTCCGCCTCCTCGGCTTGTTTCTCTTCGAGCCCTGATTTTTTGTTTCGCGCCTCTGTGGGCGTGGGTGACTGCATGATGTCTTTTGGCTGTACGAACATGGCCCCTTGCACCTCTGCGACATTTCTCGCCTTCCTCCCCAGTTGAGACCGGTCACTCATTCTTTTTTCTTATTCTCCGGCTCCTCCCTCGTGCTTAGAAGTCGTCCGGCTTCTTCCGGCCCCTGGAAGTTTTTCAAGAGATCCCGGGCACCATCCTCTTTCCCTCCGCCTTTGCGGTTTGCGCCTCCGACTCCTCCGTCTTCCTTTCGAAAGACGCCAACCCTTTCTGAGAATTGACCTTTCCCCTTGAATGCGATTCTTTCTCCCATTTGCCTATGAAACCCCAACCTCGCTTTTTTCCCCCTAGAAGCATTCCGGTGTTATGCAAGAACCCGGAAACTCCATCTGGGTTCTACCTCAGTATAACCCTTTTCGGCTTCACGACAGGTTTTCTGTCCCGAGTCGGTCCGCCCGTTTCGGGAGCTTAGCACGCGGATTCTGTCCTCGATAAGGTGATTCATCAAAGGAGCGGTCCTCCTGGATACGCAACATGTCTTCCACCCTTTTATTTAGTACCCCCTGCGCTCTCACCTCCTTCTTTCGGCGCCTGTCCCGCTTCCTGGTTCAAGGAAGATGGGTACGGCCCTTCGTGGGATGGTTTCACAAAAGTCATCAATTTTTCGGTTTTGAAGGATCCTCCCCTCTCCTCTTTTTGTGTCGGTAAGGTCCCCCTCTTCTTTCCTCTTGTGAGATCGATTCCGAACGACACGCCCCCTCCTTATGCGTGAGGACGCTGTTCCCGACGGCTGAACCTTTCTCCTTTTCCCCATAACCTCAACTTCTTCCTCCCCCTTCCCCCGCCCCTCTCTCGTGCTCTTCTCTAGAGCCTTCTACGATCTTCCTCGCGCTTTTGTCCCCGATAGGGGGTGTAATTCATGAGGATTAAGATATGCTGCTCAGTTGGATGCCTTTCTGACCGATCCACTCCTGCTTGCTGTCTTCCCGCGCCCCGGCTCTTCGCCTCGTTCCGCTACACCTGCGTGACGTACCCTTTTCATTGGCCGGATTGTCTCTGACCCATCTGAAGTCCTCTTTGCATACGCCACCCTCTCCGTCTTTTTTGACCGCCTACTTTTTTTGTCGCAGCAACCCTTGGCGTCCCCGCCAGCACCGCCTTGCTTAAAAGTTCAACTTTTTTTGTATAGCGGTTCACTCAGACTTCGTCGCTTGGCCCACCCCTCCTCCGGACGGATGAACTGTTGCCCGATGTCCTTTTCGGATTACCACCGCGGGGACTTCCCTGAACGTAGAAGGCGGCTTCCTTCAGATGATTTGCGATTTGAGCGAAGACCTTCTTTCCTTTTTCTGGCCACGGGCCTATTCCTGATAGGAATAAGTCGGAGATGTCTAAGATTTTTTCGTACACGCTGATCTGTTTCCAGTCTCCCCCCCACAGCCGTTCTTGAACCCACACCTCTACTCATCCACTCCCTTAGTCTCCTAATGAGAGGCTGATCCCCCTAATAAAGGTCCGATACTTGAGAAACACAGCCTAGGTGTTCCCTATTTAGAACTGACCCCTCCCAGCCGGACGGATCGACCCCCCAAAGGGACATCGTCCTCAAAGCGTGAAGAATTCCCCCTCCGCTCACCTTTTTAAGAGAAAGTTTTTTTGGGCGTCACTCCCCCGCCCGTAACTAGATCGGCCTCTAATTTTTCCCCCACAACTATGCCCCCGACAAAGCACTCCCCAACCCCGCACTCTCAAAAGAGTCCACTGTTCCAGAGAAGAGAGAATTTGTTTAGCGATTAACCTACCGTATTCCCAATTCCCTTCGGACAAACACCTTCATAAGGTATACGACTGCTCCCACTCCCAATAAAAATGTCCTTTCCGCTAATCCGGTCTCAATGGGCGCAGGTCAAAACCTCCGAAACACCTCCCCAGGTTTTTTATCTTCCCACGTCACCTCATCACTTCCGGCGGCAACTGTCTCAACCCTTCCTGGAATTTTACTTCTCCCTTTCTGTCCCTCGAGCAATAAACTCGATTCGCCCCCCCCTGGATGGAGAGGGCACCCGGAGAGGGTACGTCTCTTCTTGGTTTGTGTCCTCCCCCCAGTTGCCCTCTGGGCAGAGACCTGAGTGTGCGTCATTTGTTCACAACCCCGCAGGTGCTCGCGCAGTAAGCTGTTCGTGACATCCCCCCCCAATTGAGTTCTTGTCGTCTGTGATCAGTCGACACGCGTTTTCGTTTTCTTGAGAGTGAAACTGGGCCCCCCTGGAAGAAAGAAAACCACCCACCCCGTCCGAGTGCTCGCCAATTCGAATACGAGGTCCTCCTCTTTTTTTTTTTTTTTTTTTGAGCTTGCCATCTTTGTCTCTCCCCTTTTCTTCCCTTCTTGTCGGTATCTCCGAGTGGTATCCGTTTAAAATCATCTCCTTTTTCCCCCTCTTGTGGTCTAGAGATCTTTTCCAAACCTATACGCTTTTGGCCGCCCGACGGGACGCTTTCAGCGTGTTTTCCCGCGTGGAGCTCCGAGTTTGCGAAACCCCTTGCACTCGGACGTTTCGTATGCTGGCCCCTCAGCCGTGCGAAGCCTCCTTCAACTCTCTTGTAGCCTGATCAACTCCCTCCCGCTTTTTTTTTTCTCCACCGCCCCCGAGTGGACTTCATCTCGATAAACCTGGTTGTGCCCGGCAAAGTCAACGCTCTATTTCTCTGGCCCTTGTCTTTTTTCGACTCTGAACATCCGCTTCGCTAACGAGCCTGTTCCTTGTCTAGCCCTACGAAGGTGGAGATTCAGTGGATGGTGCTTCTCGCCCTCTCTTTTTTACGTCAGCTCCTTCTCTTCGATCTGGCGAGGACTCACTTCTTTTGATGGAGTGACAGTTTTCCCTACACCCCACACTACCCTTCTTTGTTAGGAACGTTTTTTTTGTCCCCTCGCCACCTTCCCCCACTTTCTCCCTTTCTTCGGGGACCGGCTTTATGGGGAGGGTTTAGGCGTGTGATCTCCGGGCGTCCGATCCCTCACGACTTTAGTCGTCGTTTCCTCGTTCTCTCATGCGCTCGAACCATGTGCGGCAGGTTGCCCTTGTCCGATTTGTTTCTGTTCGGGGTTTTCATGTTCTTGGCGCTTTGTCCAGTAATGTGTTTTTCCCTTTCTTCCGCGCCGGTGCTCCCTTTTCGAATGACGCGCCGTTCCACTTCCAAATAAGGACGCTTTGGCTGGACAGTATAAGCTTGTTCGGCGATGCCCTTTTTTTTTGTCTCTCCTGTTTTTTATCTTTTTCGGGTCCGATCGACACCTGGTGGGTAGTAACTCCACTCCTTTGAGCGTGGTTGATCTTTGCATGAAAATGCTTATCTCTCTTTGGGATGAGTTCGTCTCGGTGTTAGCCGGTTTCCGTTTGGCGTTTTTTAGAGAGGATTGAATAAATCGCTTTCCTGACAAGGTCCCCGACAGAACCCTGAAGTCTATTCCTCTAGCATTCTTGCCCTGTCGCAACGGCAGGTATTCGTGCGCTCTTTAAGTCCCTACTCCTCCTATCGGGACGGCGAAAGTCTCGGCTACTCTCGGGTTGTTTCCCCGCGAGCCCCCCTTGCCTCCGCGTTCATCCTCTGGCGAGGTCGACTCAGCCCTCGTCCGTGAGCCTTCCCCTCCTTTCCCGAACAAACGGTTGCTGCAGTTTTTTAAGGAACTGACGCGGTCCCCCTCTTTTTCGCCCAAGGTGCCTGTTTTTCTTACCCCAACTTTTTCCGTCGCGTTGAATCACGACTTTCGCCTTTCCTTATGGGTCTTCCGCAAACTCGGGAACATCGATGGGTCTGTCGATCCCCCCCCTGCTTTTAAGTTCCTTACGCCTGTTGTCTCTCTCCGGCGAGGTTCGGAGCGAGCCGTTTTCGGGCGATGTTACCCTACGCGGAGCCGTTCCGTCCTATCCCCCGGTTACCTCATTAAAACTTCGTGCCACATTGTCTGCCCCCCCCGATCCGTACAAAATTTCGATCACGCCTTGTCCTTTCTCTAGATCTTTCCAGACTTCTGGTCTTTCATTCTTCGGAAGGTCATATTTTGGATGGGGTTCCCGTCCCCCCAGAAAGTACTTTCTTTTTTGGACTGCTGTCGGCCACGTGTTCAAGTTGCGTCGGTCAGGGACTTCTCTATATCCCCTAATCGTTTTTTTCTAGGATTTCTTGCCTTCCCCGAAAAGGTTGACAGTCTCTTTTTCAGTTCAACACGACTTGATCTCTATGTCCTTTCGGTTTACCACCTTCCACTCACCTCATGCCCCCCCTAGCCTTCCCGACCATAGTTGATCGGCGATCGATAGCTCCGACGCGTGATTCTCCCTACGACGAGATAGACCCACCCCTTTTCATAACTGTCCTCTCTCCCTCCTTCTTCCTGCCGTCACCTTAGACGCATATCTGGGCGGGTTTGCTTCGCGACACCCCCCTTCAACAGACTCTTCAGATACACCTGTCCGTTCTTCCATTCTCCCGTATTGATCGGCCCTTTCTGAATGTTCCCGTTGGCATTACGCCATCTCTTTCGTCCCACCCCTCTCCTTTGGGTATGAAGACCACGTGCCGTCAAGACTCTGCCCCTCTTCCTTAAACTTCTCCTTTGCTTCTTAGAGTTTTCCCGATCCTCAGTCGGCTGGAGTCGGTCCCCAACGCGCCCAAGCGTCGTCACGGCGATTCCCCGTGTTTGCTCTTCTCCACTGCCGCTGTGCCGTTCCCTTCCCGATCCCGTCGCTTCGTCGCACAGGCGTTCGATGAGAAGAAGATCTGTCTCACAGTGAGTGACGTTGTTCGTCCCACGGGCGATGCCCGATCGGAATCTTTTTCCCTCCTTTTTTTGGCCGGTCGTACACGATGATTTTGATTTGAATCCCCTTCCCCGAATCCGCCGTGCCCGGCGCAACCAAATCTCTCGACTTCCTACCCTTCATAGACGTCGCGCCTGTAGTCAGATCAACCATACGGTACGAGCTTGTGATTTCCCCAACGCCTCTTTTGTCCTCGCCGAACGGTCAACCCCTACCCCTCCTTCCTTTCACCTCGGGTCATGCCCCTCTGCCGTGAAGACTTCCCCCCGCAGATCGGCCGTATTGGTTCCGACTTTTGGTAAATTTTGTATATACTCGGCACCTTCGCCTTATTGAAAACCCCCCTTCTTTCCCCCAACGACGGCACACCCCGCACGCCCCAAGAGGAACCAATTTCCCCCTCTAGAGAGTCTTCGACTCTCCTTCCCTGGGAAACCCCGGAATTAGTCCACCCGAGCATCAGGTCTCCTCTGCGCGCCCCCCTCCCCTCCCAGTCTCTCTCCTTACAAAAGCTGATAATCTCCAGGTACTTTGGCAGGGTTCCCACAAGTCCGCCCAAGAACGGTTCGTTTGTTGATTCCAAAGGCATAAATCACGCCCTTCAGTCACTCCTGCCTTCGGACTCTTACTCGGATCTGCCCCGCGCTCATCACCCTTCTGATCGCCACCTTCGTTTTTGCCCCTCGCTAAAGGCTCGCGCAGCGGCAGTTCGGCCACCCAGCACAGGCCGCTCCTAGAGAGTTTTGCGTCTTTCCGAGTTCACCCACCCAGGTTGATTTCTCTTAATTTCCCTTCTTTTGTCTTTCTTTTTCCCAACCAAACTTTAGATGCGAGGAGGTGCTTTGAGCGACCCTCTGGTCTATGAGTCGGGAAGCCGTCATCTGAATTTCTCAAGTGCGCGAATCGTTGGAGATTGCCCGCGGTTGTCTCACCACCCTCCTGCGTAAACGTCCGTTTCCTATCGGTGTGGAAAA
>Ga0179591_1272640_pt1 | contig 10130 bp, 16 predicted proteins | sample CZOMad2_1_08_16f_FD_182891 | JGI IMG/M metagenome (GOLD analysis project Ga0179591, IMG submission 182891) | Vadose zone soil fungal communities from Angelo Coast Range Reserve, California, USA - CZOMad2_1_08_16fungal (PacBio error correction) | ecosystem: Environmental > Terrestrial > Soil >... | reverse complement strand
CTCTTTTTCCAAACGTTTTTCCCCTTGCCCCCACATAACTGACTGACTCGTCCCCATGCGAAGGAACTGTGCCCGTTCTCTCCTTTTTCTTAAGCGGTTTTCTAAATCTTGCAAAACCACACTTCCCCCCCCCTCTTTTTGAAAGGTCTTTCCCAGTTGGCATTTTTTTGCTCAATCATTTTCTTCCCCTCCGTTCAAATCTCCTGTGCAAACATAATATACAAACAATGTTCAGAATATTTTTCTGCCTTCGATACAGGATGTAGTGCTCCTTCTCAATAGCCTTTCACCCCCTTTTTTTTTATATAATCTCCCCAGTTGAGTAATGCATCCCCCTTTGTCCACTTGAAGAGCTTTTTTTTTTCCTTGACCCCCCCTTCACTTGGATAGGTTCAACCCTTTTCCCTGGCTGGACACTATTTGGGTGTGGAGCTTTTGCGGTTTTTTCCCCTTACCTCAGAAAATTCTTGTCCCCTTGGTAAGCAAGTTTAATCTTTTTATGACAGCGGGGTTACCCTTCCATCCAAGTAGTCTTAAATCGTAGGTTATGATTTTTTTCCCCTTTTGTTCATCTTGGTTCTTCTTTTCTATCTGTGTCAATGTTTTTTTTTGGTCTCTTGTTGGTCTGGTTTTTTTTTTCCCCCTTCCTCATCGAGGTACTCCGTTGTTGTGTTTCTTGCGCAGGTCCCCCCCCCCGATACCAACAGCTCCATACTGTCCTCCCAAAATTCGACAACCTCCTCATCAACACTTCCTCAACAAAATCATACCCCCTTCGTCAAAACCCTTTTCCCCCCCACGAGCTTTCCGGGATTATTCTGTTTTCCCTCCCCCCCCCCCCCCACAAAACTACCCCCCCCTTTTGATGACCAAAAATTGGTTTTCGAATCCCCCATTGAACCCCACCCCCTCCCCCCCACCTGGTTAATCTGATCCAGCAAGCCCCCTTTTCAAACAATTCCCCCCTCTTTATGGGATGATATCAACACCCTCCCCCCCCCCAAACCCCCCCCCTCTCCTTTGTGTGTCTCCAACTTCACTGAACCATCTGAAGAAGTTTTACCGACATGTCCGGTCATTACAGCTACCTAACCCTTCCCGGGACTTCCTGGTTCTTTCTGGCCAAGTCCCTTTTCTTGAAATCTTGTGCCACAGACTCCTTTTCCCCCCACGAGAAAGACTTTTTTTCTCTCCTTCTCAAAACTAATCCTGCCCTATTCAACTTCCCCCGCCGTTTTGCATGGTTAACAGGTGGTTCCTTCCTTACCGAACCCCTGACTTCCGACGAGACCTTCCCCATATAGACACTTTTCCCCCCCCTTTTTTTTGTCTTATTTTCCTCATTCAAGGTATTGTGGACCCAGATCCCTCCCCCCTTGTTTTCCCAAACAGAGTCTTTCCCCCCCTCCCTTCTTTTTTTTTTTTTTTTTTTTCAGAACTTAAAGCGTCCCTAGTTCTTCTCCATTAGCTGCCCCCTGTCAACAGGCTGAGCTATGTTACTTTTTCCCCCCCCCCCCTCATTTGTGTCTTCTTTTTCCCCCATCAAGAGGAATAAGAATCCCTGATAATTGTTCTCCCCACACCCTCGGAGTGCTCATTCTTTCCTCAGCGTAAACCCCCTTTTTTCACTTTCATAACGGACCCTTTCCCTTTTCTATTGTAAAAAGTCTGTCCTTTTTTTCAAAACCTTGACTCCTGAAAATATCTCAGCATATCCCCCTCTGGGTACCCTTCAGTTCAGAGACATGATTCTTTTCTCGTTGGATCCTTCAGCCCCTCTTTTGTTTCGTGACAAAGTCAAAGGGGTAAATTTTCCTTTCAATCTCCCCCCCTCCCTGCTAAGAACGTAATGGGAAGGTTTTACCCCCCCCCCCAAGAAACTCCCCTAAATTGTCCCTTTTGATGTGTATCTTTTCAAGGAAAATGAAAAGGTGGTTTTTTTTTTGAATCTTCCCTTCCCCAGAGTGTACCTTATGATCTGTTTTCTTTTCCTTAATAATGTCCCCTTTATCCACCCAAAATTAAAGGTTTACGATTTTTTCCCAAGTCCTTCTAATATTACGTGAGCCCCCCCCCCGATGGGGATACCTGTCAACAATGCTGCTCCCCCCCCTTGTGAAACGTTACCCCTCTTATTGGTACATTTTCCCCTTTCAAAGCGCGATTTCTTCCCTCTCGATGGCATCAATACAATTAGATCCCTCCCCTTCCCCGTCTCATCCTTTCTTTTTCTTTTCCTATGAAATCAAAGTTTGTAAAGTTGCGTGCTTTTGGCAAAGGTTCAGAGTTTTGGGGGGGGGGGAGAGACCCCTTTTTCTTTGCAGCAAGGTGCCCCCCTTTGCCCGCAAAGAAAAACGGGCCCCCTTTCTTTTTCAGCGCTCCCTCCCTTGCTCCATGCTCTGTGATTCCAGCGAGTTATTCCCTTTCATTTTCCACCTTTGAATGAAGTGGCGATCCTTCCCCTTAATAAGTGGCCTTTTTAATTTTTTTCCCCCATGTTACCCCCTTTTTTTGATAAACGAAGGATGCTCTTTTTTTCCCTTCTTGAGGACCCCCCCCTTTTTTTTCCCTGAAGGGGGTACTTTGAATCGTCCCCCTTTTTCACAACTTCTGCCAGATTTCCTCTTCGTGGTGGTTCAGTGGCATTTGAATGTCTCCGTAGGCCCCCCTTCTCTTCCCCATGTAGTTAGTGTATTTTTGCTCCTCCCACGGTCTAGCGTCAAACCCTTCTTTTCATCGTTCTGTCTCCCCCCCGACAGTAAACACGGGTTGTGTACTCCCCCCCTTTCCTTTTCTGTAACTTCCCCCCCGTCCCCAAACTTCATCAGTTCCTTTCTAGGTACCTTCCCATCTGTTCCCTTCGTTTATGTTCAGCTTCTCCAATTTTTACAATATGCCTCCCCGTTGAACTTTCTCCCTCTCCATTGTTAAGTTTTACGCTCAGGTTGGCCATGTCGAAGCTCCTCCCCCCTTTGTTCCTCCCTTTTTACAATCTCTCTAACCTTCTTCTTATTCCCCTTCTCAGCCCCCCCCACCAGGTACATAAGCGCAGACTGTTTCCTCCTCATCGGCGCTCATTTGTAGTTTTTTTCCTTTTACTTTGTACCTTTTTGCACTCGAGTGTTTTTTTTCCCCCCCCCCCTTTCTTGACAGATGTTTCCCCCCCGGACTCAGTTAAATGTCCCTCCCCCGCGCAGGAACTTGGGTCCCTTTTTCTTCCTTTTGATTTGTCCCCTCTCCATCTGACAAAACAAACCTGTTGCCCCCTTGCTGACTTGCCGTTTTTTTTCTTAGTTTTGCTCCATCATTTCTTTCTTTAAGCAGATTTTCTTTTGTCCCCTCCACCCAAAAAATCTTTGCCATCGTTTTTTTTTTTCTTCTTTTTCCTTAGTATCTCTCGGTTTTCTTTCTTCTGGGATAAGAGAAGGTTTCCCTTCTACCACCTTCTTCCTGATGTTTCCCTTTTTTATTACAAACACCTGTCCTCGATATTGTTTTGTTTCATGACCTTTTTTTCACCCTCCCCGGGATAGTTTCCCCTCTTGTCGCTGGATAAAGATTCGCCTTTTCTTTTTTCGGTTTTCTTTTCTAAAATATTATTTCTTTCATAATTTTTAATATTATGTTTTTTTTTTCCCTCGGGTTTTTTCCCTTCCTCAATTCGTAAATATCGTTGTTCTTTTTAGAGTTTACCTGGAGTTCTTTTTTGTTGGAAGTGGCTGGTATTATTCCTCAATGTTTGACAACAGCTATCTTTTTTTTTAGATTTTTGTGCTGCTCAGAGAGTATCTCTTCCTCCTCCGTGTTTCCGGCAGCTTTTACACAGATACAACAGCTTCCCTCTCTGTGCAACCCCCCCCCCCTTTGGAGAAGATGTCTCCCCCCCAAAGAGTCCCCCCCTCTCAATCAAAACCCCCCCTACAACCCACGAGAGGAAGAAGGGAATCCTTCCCCCGCTGTCAAGAAAACCCCCCCCTTTGGCCCAACAGAAATAGGTAACCTTGCTTTCCCCCCCTTTTGCGACTCTTGTTCCAGTTCACCCCCTCCCCAACGTGTCCACAAAAGCTCTCTTTTATCCCCCTCCCCCCTCCCCCTGTTTAAAAATTTGACATATCCAGTTTTTCTTCAAAGGTTCCCTTTCCCCCAAACTACCTTTTGTGTGAGATGCAGGAATCCCCCTTTGACCCATTTTCCTTCCTCCAGAAGTTGTACCCCCCCAGACATTGTGAACTTTTTTTCTCCTACCTCCATCGGATTCTTAATTGGCCCCCCAAGATTGTTTTGTAGATTATGTTTGCCCCTCCACGAAGAAAATTCTTCCCCCCCTTCCTGTTTCTCACATTTCCCCCAACTAATCCTGACCCTCTTCCCCAAGTACCCTCCTTCCCACGAACGATGCAAAACAGGGTTTTTTTTGTTTTTGGCAGGATTAGCAGCCCCGCAAGACTAGAAAATTCTTTCTACACGTCCCAGTTCTTTTTCAGTTTGGAGTCCCTTTTACCTCTTTCACGTTATTGTGGACAGCTTCTTTTCCCCCACTCGGTCTCCTTTCCTGGTGACCCAGTCCCCCTCCGTCACCTTTTTTTACTCCAAAATACCCCCTTCTCCTTGGAGAAACTTTCAAAACAGGTGCGCCCCTTTCCCCCCCCCCCTTTGCCTTTGTTTCGGTAACAACCCCCTTCTTGAAGAAGGTGATCCCCCTTGATGAAAAATGGATCAGCCCACCCTTTTTCCTTCCGGTGCCCCCCCTTTTCCTCTGAAAACTACCCCCCTTTTCCTTTAAGAACCTTTCCGTTCCCGCTCTTTTTTAAAATGCCCCCAAGCATTCGCCCTGAATGGCTTCAAACAGTCTCCCCCCCCCGCTAGATGTGTCCCTCTTTATAGGTCCCCACCCATCAGTTCCGGCTGGGCTCTTCGAACACCCCTTTTGAAGTCTATTTTTTTTTTGCCCAAGGAACCTTTCTTTGAAAGAGAATCCTTTGACGCCCCTCCCCTTTGACTTCCCCTGTCGCCCACTTTTACACCACCATGGAGCAACATTCTTTTTGCTGACTTTTTTTCCAATACATTCACCCCCCTGCCAAGGAAATTCCCTTCCCTTCGTATTTCTGTCAGAAAGGTGTCTTCCTCTTTTTACGACCTTTTTTTAATTAAGGTTATTCTTCCTTCCTCTAAGAAGTTTTTCCTCGCCTTTCTTTTCCCTCCAAGGTGGTCCAAAGGGGGTCAACCCCCCCTTTTTTTTCCCTTTTTTCAAGGTTTTCCTTTTCCAAGGATTAATGGTAACTCTTTTTTCCAGTGCATTCCCGTTTTTCCAGAACTTGTAGATCCAGCCTCATATCTGATCTTTCCCTCCCCGATGCAGATCTCCCTCAACTGGTGGAAGTTGGCCTAGGAATGGTGACCATTTCTTCTTTCTCCTGTTGTGTGGGTCCTTCTCCTCGTCCTTGCAGCAACTCCTCATTTCTTGACTCTAGGAACTCAAGGAGGCCCTTTTTCCGCGGGATCTATTCTGTGATCATCCTGGAAAAATCCGGCTCCCTCCCCTCTAAATTTTTTTCCCTTTCCCCCCCCCTTGAACGTTTGACATTTCAAACCCCCTGCCCAAATTTTGTATCTATTTTAGCTCAGATGCGAGTAAAACTTTTTTTTTTGCAGGAATTTCCCCTTTTTCGTACCATTCGTAAGGAAAGACACCCGACCTCCCATCCGGGGTGTTTTCTTTCCCCCTTGTCGCTGAATTGTATTTCGGAATCTTTTTTTTTTTTAACCCCCCCCCCCTCCCCTCTTTTGCGCACACTTTTTCGTTTCTGGTTGCTCCTGTCCCCTTCTTTATTCAACCATGATGCATGGAGTATCTCTCCCAATTTCCATTCCCCCTACATGTAACACCCTTCCCTCGTTGCCGTAAAGTTTCTCCCCCCCTCCTTTTTAATGGTCTATTATGTACCCTTCCCCTCCTGCTGAGAATAAGTTTCGTCTTTTTGCAGTATATTTTGGTACAAATTACAAGATTCTCCAGTCATCCCTTCTTTCAAGTCTGGTACCTCTTCCTTTTTCCCAAAGTGAAGGAGCAGCTCGCCCTTCTTTCCCATCCCTTTTCACTTTGAAAGGTTTTCCCTTAACCTATTCTTATGAGGTCCCTTCCACCAAATTATTTTTTTTACACCTTTTATCTGAACGTATTCTTTCCTTTTCCTCGTGGAGTATTTTAAGTTCTCACCCCTCTCCTTCGAACCTTGTTGCACCTTTTTTCACCAATTAAATGTACCTACCCCCCCCCTTCCTAAGGGAACTTTTCCCTAAGATTTGTCCCCCGCTCCGACCTTAAGGCCAAATCATGCCAACAAAGTTGTTACCCGGGAAACCCTGGCAACCCCTAGTGACTGGACTCCCTCGGGGGAAAGGTGGCTTACCACACTATACGGACAAGGCTTTTCGGGATGGCACCCCCCGCCCAGGGAGATTCCACTCGACTCCTGGCGGAGCCCGAAAGGGGACTTACCGTGACACCCGGTATGTCCAACCTAGAAAAACCTCTTACGGCGCCCCAGATCCTCCCGAGGGACCCCGAAGGAGGAGATAGGATCTGGACGCAGGGACTCTTTGGCTCCCTCGCTTTCAACTTTCAGGGGACACACTTATGGTCTGTTTGATTTCGCCCAAAAAGTTTTCCCCATTTGAATCTATTTTTTTGTGCTTTGATATCCGTAACATTACGGGAAAATTCTTTCCCGAAAGCCTTGTTTTGTTTCCGTGTAAGTTCTTTAACAGTCGGGGGACTTAGGTTGGTCATCAGAACAATCTCCCCCCATTTTAATTCATTTATTGGTTCCTTCTCCTTAAATCAACATCCCTCCTTCCCTTTTTTGTATGTTGATAGCCTAGTTCTGCCTCTTTTTATTATTGAAATCTTCTTCTCCCCATGTGTTGCAAAAAGATACGGCCCTTTTTGCACCTTTTTTCTCTCTTTCTCTATTTTTACCCGTTGGTTGGTTCTTCTATGACGATTCCTCTTCTGAGAATGTTCTACTCTATCCCCAACAGCGACCACCTTTCTTTCTGTATGCACCCCCCCCCAACAGATAGAAGATTTCCCAAAGAGTTTTACCCCCACAATATTTAAAACTATCAACATCCCCCCCTTCTCTTGAATCCTTTATCCTGTTGATTTAACGATTGCCAAAAGCCCCCCCCCCTAATGCTTTTTCGAATATTGTCCCCCTTTAACCCCCTCCCCTCAACGTGTCAAAAATACCCTTTGATCCACCACCCCAAACATGCTCGGATGATCATCCCCCCTTTCCCCCCCCAAACCCCACCACCGTGTTAACTTTGTGTGATTTGAAAACTCCTTTTAGAACCTTGAACCTTGATTCTTCTCCCTCAAGACGTATCAGAATAATGTTTCCTCCCTATCAATATTCTTCCTCAACATTCGCTTCCTACATATTTTTCCCCCTTTTCCTTTTCTAAATCATCGTCCCTTTCACCAGTCTTTGCTGCCTACTATGCCACTCCCCTCCACGAACTTCCCCCCCCCCCTGCAAGGTTCAACAGTTTTTTCCTGCTTTAGACTCCCTCCTTAATTCCAGCGCCCCTTTACCTCCCCCCGTTCCCCCCCTTCCGTGAAGGTTGTAGGTACTTTCCCTTCCCCCTCTTATGGTGGACCAGATTCCATGTCCCTCTATTTCGAAGTCTCCCCTTCAAAGGACGTCACGCGGCCCCCTAAACCTTTCTCTCGTCGGACGGATGATGAGGCTTTCTCTGCAGATCTTTTTTTACACAGTTTCCTTGATAAAAACCATAAGGATTCAAGCTAAGGCCCCCCGACACAAACAAATTGATTCCAGACAAATATTGTTCTTTAACTTTTTTGGCCCCCTCCTCTCCACAATGACAGGCCTTTTTCCCCTTAGGTATGAATTGAAGCATTTTGGAAAAAGTCTGATTCACGTACTTCCCCCCCCTAATGACTGCTTCCCCTCAGCATAGATTTAAAGATTGATTTCTCTCTCACCCTTCTTCAGAGACATGACTTTGAATGTCCATCCCAGAACTTTTTTTCCCCCCCTCCCGTTAATTTTTACCTAAAAATGGTCCATGTTTTAGAAAGTGACCCAACTACATTTTCCAGCGGTTTGGCTGAAGAAGTGGTCCAGGGTCCTCCCGGAGAAACTCTAAGAAATGCCCAACCTCGCAGGAATTGGGACGACACGATGTTCCCTTCCCTCCTGGAAACGGCCCCGGTCCTTTGAGAAAACCCCTTTCAGGACTCAGGTGCATTAATCCTTTTACGATTCACCCCCCCCACTTAACCTTTTCTGATGGCCCAAGCTTTTTACTCGCATCTGCGTGAGCCCCCCCCCTTTCTTCAATACCCCCCCAAAAATGATGGCAACCCCTCCCCCCTTAACCGTCACATTCTGTTCAACTTGTTCTTTCAAGCGGATTTTTCTTTTTTCTTTCCGCAACTTTCCTCAAGACAATCAGGATCTGACGGTGCCCCCTTTTGAGCTTTACTGGGTAATTTTTTGAGAAGTTTTTCTTGAAAATGTTCCCCCCCCTCAGAATCCGTTGTTTTTTTTTCGATACCCTGTCTTTCTCTGAAGCAACTCCCTCCCCAGTACTTTTTTTTTCCCTAGTAACTCAATCCCGTACAGATAATTGGCTTTCTTACTTGCCGCGAGTTTGTCCCCCCTTTTTTTTACAAATCTCCCTCTCCGGGACGTGTACGCTTTTACCCAGTACCCTTGACTTTTCCCATCCAGCATTGGGATTCCTATGTGATGGTTGCTCTTCTTCCGAGGAAACCCTTTTTGCAGGGGACTCGGAACATTTACCCCTTGGACTCCGTCCCTTAGTAATTAAAAACGGGCTGTTCCGACGGCCTTGGAAGAAATCTTTCCCTAGGCAAGGTCGATGGATGAGCAGATTCCAAACTTCATCAAGGAGGTTCTTTCTACATTTTTCTCTTTGTACACATGAACCCCCCCCGGTATCTTCTCAAAAATCTGGGCGCTTTTCTCTGCCCCCCCCCCCCTAAATTTGGTATTGTCCAGAACATTTTTCCTTCAAAAGTTTCGTTCCAGAGCCTTTGCGGCAAAACCCCTTTTAAGAAGTGTCTCTGATTCCGAGGGGAGAGGGTAAACGAGGGCCTAGGACAGGGGCGTTGAAAGCAATTGGGGGAAAAAACTCTTTGCAGGCTTGTGACAACGGACCTCAGATCCGGTTTTACACATTTTTCAAGGAATGTTATTTTCTTGGAGTCGGTTTCAATTGAATTCGTTCTTATATTTGCATGCCCTAAGCCCCCCCCCTTTTTTTGTAGTGAAAATTTTTCCAGCTTCTTATTTTCTGTGGGTTTTATCCGAACAAATACCACAGGGAACAATATTTTTTTTGTTGACCGTTCCCTTTTGACGGTGTAGTTTTCTCCCCCTTGTGTTCGGACGGTTTCCTTTTTTTCCCTTGGAGGGAGAATGAGACTTTTTTTCAAGGGTCTTCCCCCTACATCCCTCGTGACAAAGAACCGCTAAACTGGGCAATTTATCTCTTTTGGGTTTTTTCTTTGATTTCCCCCCCCCTTTTCGGCCCCCCCACCCTTTGGAACCTTGCACGTTTGCCGTCTTTGCCTTCAGGGGTCCCCTCCTTTTTTTTAGGGTTGCGCCACCTGCTTCGGGATTTAAGCAATTTTCTTTTCACTCATCTACAAAAAAAATCCTTGCCGAAGATTTTTCTTCGAGGACGGCGGTTATGTCTCCGGGGTCTCCTTCCATGTGCGTGCGTCAAAGGCTTCAGTTTTCCCTGGGGTGCTTTCAGGAGCACACATCTTTTCCATCTTTTTTGAACCTTGATATCATCCCCCCCTTTGTCAACTTTCCTTAGTGTAGTCTGCTGGATTCCTTGTCTTTTGTTCCGTGGATATTTCAATGGTACAGCCCTCTATTAGTTCCCCCCTTGTAATAATTTTTACCTTTGCTTTTTTGTTTTTTATGACCCCCCTCCCCACATAAATGAATACCCTCTTTCCCCCTTCTGTGATAGTTTTACATCGATTTTGTTGACTCTAGGTTCCCTCTTCTAGTCTGGCATTGGCGCGTGTGGTATCTGTGTCGTTTTGCCTTTCTCAG
>Ga0179591_1200048_pt1 | contig 10130 bp, 11 predicted proteins | sample CZOMad2_1_08_16f_FD_182891 | JGI IMG/M metagenome (GOLD analysis project Ga0179591, IMG submission 182891) | Vadose zone soil fungal communities from Angelo Coast Range Reserve, California, USA - CZOMad2_1_08_16fungal (PacBio error correction) | ecosystem: Environmental > Terrestrial > Soil >... | reverse complement strand
CCCCCCTGGTTCACCAGGCGGTTGGTACGGGTTTTGAACCTCTTCCTTCTCGAAATTTTGCCAAGCCGTGAATTTCCCCTCCAGCTGGCCAAGTTTTGAATTGCCCCTTTGGTACCCCCCTCCGCGTTAACGGGATCCCTCTCGGGCTCATTAGACCGTACACCCCCGGCCTTCGGGCTGTCCACAGCACGATCCCTTTTCTTCGCGATTTCGACGCGTCCTTCCGCCACCCACCTTTATGTTTGAACCTTATGTGGTGCTTTCGCCATCTTGACCGCTATCAGTTCATTCTCCCTATGGTGTCGACCCTCTTGGTCGTAGGGCATTAACCTTCCCCTTCCCAAAAGTGTTTCGTTCCGTTCCCTCGGACTGCACTCCCTCCATCGGGATTTTCTCACGGTCCCCCCTTTCTCGTAGGAAGACTCAGTGGGATGCATAACTTGTTGCCATCTTTACAAGGCCCTCATCTACGGTGGCACAGGCTTTTTCCCCTCTACCATTCAAAACGGTCCTCCTTTCCTACCCGGTGCGTCCGTAGTCTGCTCATTTGAAGAAATAACTGCCTCTTGTTCATGTTTCCCATCCTCTGCGTATGGTACGACCCATCACCAAGAATCATATCCGATGTCCTGGGGGAGAGGCCCCTGTGATGAATCGTTGATGAACCCCGCCCCGGCAGCTCTGCGCTATACTCGCGTTGCATTTTTTTCTTGGGCTTTACGGTCACTGCCCCACATTAGAGCGCGATTTTTGCTTCCCGCTCGTCCAGCTATTATTGTCCTCGGAGTGACAATTTGCTCGTTTTCTCGCCCTCCGTCCATGCTCCCTATGACCCTTTCTTTCCAAAATAGACCACCACTGACCGTTCAGGGAAATTCCCCCTTCCTTACCTTGTTCAAGACGTAATCCCCCCCCTTCAAGTCATCACGGGCCTTCCTGACACTTCCCCCCACGGCGGCCGGGGGGTCAAGTATCGACGCCTGTGGCCGACCTCGAGAAAAAATTTTCCTTTGTCATGGCTCGCATTCCGGCCGTTAGCCCCGTGGATATTTTAAGTCTTCCGAAGCCCGTCACTACGTTTCCCTCCTACCATTCGCGACTGCTCTTTTCTTTTTTGGTGTTGCTTGGTAACAGCGTTGGTTAGTTCATACTCCCTCGGGTCACCCCAGTCCGTTTCCCCTTTCAAGAGCTCTTGGAGGTCTTTTTGGTAGTTGAACCACCCATTTTGGCCTTGCCTTGCGTCCCAGGCACGGGTGTAGTCTCTTTTTCCCTTTGCCCTACAACACAAACGCGTTTCTGACGATTGCCCTCTCTCAGAAGAAGTCAACGAGCTTGTCGCTCTTTGTTCCATTAGATCTCCCACGTGCATAAGGTCCTTTTTTTACCCAACCCCACGTTCCCAAAGCGGTAGGGAGCCGTTTAAGACCCATCAGGTCCTTTTCCTTCCAAGACGCCTCTTGCTTTCCTACTCCAAGGGTTCGCCTATGAGCGCCGCGTAGGTTGTTTTTTGAACATAAAACGCAAATAATTTCTTTTTCCCTTCCCTCAACCAGCCCTCCTTTTGCCGCACATAATTCCCCCTACCAGGACAGCTCGATTTTCCTTTAGTCGTTCATGCCGATTTTCTTTACCCCCCCGTTTTCTCCTGAGTCACGATCTCCACTCCCCCACGTACCAACAGGAACGCTGCCCTCTCCTCCTTCGGCTGGCCCCTTCTTGCTCAATTCTCTTGGTGATCTTTGCACTAAGTCGGTAGCCCCTTTTTCACCCCCACCGTGTCCAGTTTCCACAGCAGGCCACTTGTCGCGCGGGGAGTGGTTTTAGTTGTGGACAATAAGTAAGTCTCCGTGATCCGAATCCATCAGTGTTTCCTGACCTCTGCCGGTAGCTTCCCGATTCTTTCCTTTTCTAGGCCGACCCCCGAAGGGGTTTCTAAGGCGGTCCAGTCCACTTCCCAGCTCTGATGTCACGTTATCGCAGGCGGGTCATGCTCTTCCGTCCTTGTTTACCTTCCACTTGGCGTCCGACCAAAACCAAGCGTGAGGGTTCGTGACTTCCGCCGTCGATAGGAAAACTCGCGGTCTCCCTCTGAGCTTTGAATCCCACTACCGTCTCTCTTCCGCTCATTTCGATCGCGCCGCGTTTCGGTTCTGATTCTGGGCGAGGTAGGCCAGGCGTCTTGGCGAGGCCGCCTCTTGTGAAAGCCCTGAAGTCACAGCCTTCGAGGATGCCGCCCCCAGTCTCCTCGTCGGTGCGCCCTATCGCATCGCTGGCTCTTTTTTTTGTATCGGTGGGTTCTTTTTCATCAGAAACTGATTTTTCGCTTGCCTTTTATCCCTGATCGCGAGCACCCGGGCCCTCTCCTGCTCGTATCGATCATTTATTCTTCAGATTTCCGTTAGCTGGATTTTTTTGGCCCGGTTTTTCCTCACCTGATTGACGGTCCAGCGATCCTGAAGCGAGCTTTTGCGTTCGTCTCACGTCAAATTCTTGCCCAGACCCCCCCGTCGTCTACTTCTTTAAGATCGTGACTTTTGTATGCGTTTGTGCATCCGTTCGAAGTCTTTGTTCATCTCGTCTTCGCGTCACGTCGATTACCCATCGGCTTGTCGTGATGCTTCCGCGGATCGTTTGAAGTTCCCCCCCTTCCATCCGGGAGTCCGTGCCAAGTCTTCTCTTAATAACTTCTCGTCTTCGAGAGTAACGACTGCCCTGGCTTACGCGTTTCCCTTAGCTGTTTCCCATTCAGGTCCGGATTTCGACGCCGTTTTTTTTTTTGCCCCTGGTGAGCCGAATGGGCTCCAGTCCTCCCAAGTCGCTTTACTCGTCAGCAGGCCTGATTTTATCCGTGCTTCAGCCAGTTCGAAGAGCTTTGACGCCGTCTTTTTGTTTTGTAGGCGTCGTCGTCGACGGGGCGGTCCTTCTGCTCCCCCCACCCCCTCCCCTGAGATACGGTTTTCTTAAGTGATGAACATCTTGCCAGTTGTCCGCGATCTTTGTCGTCCCTCATTCTCTGAAGCCGGCGGCCGGCGTTGTACTCCTTCGGAACTCTTTCCTGCCCCGTTAAGAGGTGTAGATGTTTGCCTTCTTTGTTCGTCCTTCGGATGTGACGAACCTCTCCTTCTTGCCTCCCCCTGGCGCGTCATGTTGTCGGCGAACTTTTTTACCCCCCCGCCGCTTCCTGCATAGTTCCCACGGCCAACACCCACCCGGGGGGGTTGGGGGGGGGGTGTGGGGGGGTGGGGGGGTTTGGGTTGGGTGGGGGTGGGGGGGTTGGTGGGGGGGGGGGTTGGGGGGTGGGGGGGGTTTTGTGTATTCAAGTCGTCGACTCCTTCCACAAGCCTACCTTGAAACGCCTTTTTTTGGTTGGATTCTATTTTCTCTCCCTTTTTTCAGTGGGTTTTGCGAGAGAAGTCAATCCTTTTTCGACAAGGGATATTATCAGAGTAGACTTCAGACTCGCTGGCGCGGCGTTTTCCTCGTTTGGGCCTTAGCGACAACACGAAGTTTCTTTTTCCGCTTCGCGGTTTAGTCGTACTATAGGTATCTCATTTTTTCTTCCCCCACCTTCTTCACTCCTTCTCGTTGGACATCTCCGTTCAGCAGCTTCTGGACGATTCTCTTCCTGTTCCGCGCTTAAGTCAAACTTTGAAGGTTCATTCTGTCCAAAACTCCTCGGAAAGTTTGGTAGTGTGGTTGCCAAGCGGTCCGTCCGTTCAAGGCTCCCCTCCGACCAAAATCGGCGTCACTCTCTCATGTATGACGCCCCCCCCATTATGACTGCTGACGACCGTCTCTTGTTTGTCTTTGTCGCACTAATCGGTCTTTCCTCGCTACATTGTTTTCGTGCTGCCTCACCACGGGGGCATTTGACCGCTACGGAATCGTTGTCTAATGGAAAAGCCTCTGTTGAGAATCCCAGGTTTAGCCTCTCGTCGAGTTTTAGCATGGGCGCTCCTGCCGGCTTGCCAAGCGTTTAATTACGCCTTTGTTTTTACCTCCTTCTCCTCTTGGGAATTTGAACGTCACCCTCCTGAGGAATAGTACCAGTCCCTTCTATTCTGCCCCCTCGAGCGGCAGCCCGTGCCTTTTCATCCCGACCCCCCTTTTTTTCCACGTTGTATGGAATCGCTTCGTCCTAGTCCGTTCATTCCTCTTACTGAGCTTTCCGCCTACCGGCCCATACTCAGTTGCTTTCAGAAACGTTATTCTGCGGCGTCTGACGATCTCTGACGCGTGACGAGTCGTTTCTCCCTTCGCGACGGTACTGCTGCTCCCCTTCCGATCCCCCCACCTGATTTTTTTTTTTCTTTTCAAACTTCCCTGGTATCTCCTAAACTGTAGCGCGATGTGACATCCTCCTCCTTCCTGTGTGGAGGCCTTCTGCTGCTGTTCACCGGGCCCGTCCCTTTCGTATAGCCGCCTCATTAACAGAAAATTTCTCTCAATCTTCACGTTGCGCTGATCTTCCGCTCGTAATAGCCTCCCCCCCTTTCCGTGGGATACAGCCTGCCCCGGTCTCCCATCTATCTTTTTCCCTGATCGCTTGCAGACTCATCCCCCTCTCCTTACTGAGCTCGCTCGTACGGCTTCTCTTTCTCCATGACCACTCCCTCTCCTCCGCGTCTCGCACCGTCTTATTTTTTTTTTTTTTGTCGCTGTACGACTTTTGACTACGCCCCTTCCTTGCCTTGACCCCGATGCGACCGCTCTCGGAGCTCCATGATCCTGATGGAGCTCGCATTTCTTTTCCTACTTCCCCCGGTTACCCGAAATCCATCACCCCTCTCCTCTGCCCGGTGCCAGAGGCTTTTTTGTTCATGACACGGTGTGATTACCCACAGTGCGAACTCGTTTCCGCCGGAAACCCCCGCGTCCTTTTGCGCGGCCGTCTCTGGGTATCTTTCCGCTTTTTTCCTGTTGGTACTTTGCTTGCTTGCCGTGCTCTGCCACCGTGTCGCTTGCCCTCTTGCCTCTTTTTTCCCCACGGTCGACTCCCCGGTCCATGCTGATTTATTTCCTGCGGGGCTGGCGCTTTTCTGTTCCGTAGTTCTGTTTTAAACCTTCTATTTCTGGTTCGTTTTTAGTTGTTTTTCGCGGCCCAACCTTTGCCTCGACCGGAGTGCGCTTGTCGTCATCCCTTTTTTTTGGTTTTTTCGCCTGCTCCCTTCTTTGCCGTGAACCTACTTTTCTTTTTGGTCGCCTATCCCTGGTGCCTTGTGTGGTTTCCCCCTCCCAGCCTTCGCCTTTTGTTCCCTTATTGGAAAACCTCGCTGTTTCTTTTTTCTCCCCCCTTTTTTTTTTTTTCCTGCTTGTTCTCTTCGTTGCCCCCCTTGTCCGAGTTTGTGTTTAGCACTTTCCCTCCCTTCCCACCAACTGGGAAGAACAGGTCCCCCGGCAAGTTTTACTGTCGTTTTTTCACCTCACACAACAGCCCGTAGTGTGTTCTTTGTTTCTTACGCGTTTTTCAGGGCGCTGATGATGCTCCGCGCGTCTTACAGCACCCCCTTAGTACTGCGGCGGCGCATTTTTTTGCCGCGTTCGCTTCTCCCCCTTTCGTTTATCATTTCTCATGATCCACTTCTTTTCAGCTTTTCTTCCCGACATGTTTTTGCTCATGGATTTTCAGAGCAACTTTCTATCTGTTTTACATCCCCCTTTTTTTCCATGTCGATACTTCTCTACTATTGGTAGGTTTGTACCGGGTTATCAGTGTTTCGCATCTTTTCCCCCCCCGCCGACTGAGGGAGTTTGAGCTATTTGTACCCGCGACTCAGTTCGTGAATGATCTCTTCCCCTAGCTGCTATTTGCGCCTCGGTACCTTTCCCCTCTGGAAGACGACTTCCCCCCCATGCCCCTCCGGGTTTCCGTTTTTCCCCTTAATCCCGTCATCCCACTCTAGTCCACGCTCTTTCCTTTTTTTAGGCTTCCCTGTCCGTGCACCCTATGGTGCACTTGAATTCCGTTCCCCCCCACCATGCCGTCTCTTGATCCTTGCTTTTTGTTTTGCCATATATAGGTTCCTTTTGGTACTTCCCTCACAATGAGGCCCTCATTTATGGCTCCCCAGTCTTTCCGGCCTCACTCCCCTTCTTTGCATTTATCCCCCCCCAGTGGTTTCTTCGCCCCGAGTCCGCAGACCGTGTGAACCTCTGATGAATTGGTTGTATCTTTTTCACTTGTCTCTCCTAGCAGGCTGCTATCTTTCCTTGTGAACTGGTCGTCTCGCCTGTTATTTGCATTTGGCTGCCTGCGCTCTCCCTCCCCCCAACTTTTTTTTGTTTAATGAAAGGGGTTGAAGCCTTTTTTCCCCCCAGATGTTCCCTAACCATAGACCCCTATCTTTTGTCGAGATTTAGATACCCACCCCGGTCCCCTCACACTTCCTGTGGTGTTTCTTCACATGTGACGCCTGAAGATGTTTGCGTTGATTTATTTGTAAGGATCCCCCTCTCAGGTGCTTCGGATACGTTTCGACCTTTCATCTTAGTTTTCTTGATTACCCGGCAGCTGCGTTTTTTCACGTACTTCTCCCTTTCGTTGCGGTCTCAAGTCTTTCCAGTAGTTCGCGCGATCCTGTTTCAGTTTTACTAAGGATTTATTCCCCGACCCCCCCCTTTGTCAATGGGAGAAAGTTTTCATTTTTCTTTCTTTTTACCTCCATCTCAGTTTTTTTGTTTTTGATGCATTGACCTCTTAACTTTGGTATTCTCTCCTTTCCCTGCCAACATTCAATCGCTCATCCCTTTTTCGTCTGGGAGGAACCCACCTCCCGTGAAGTCCACCTCTCGTCAGTGTTCTACTTTGCCGTTGACCCCTCCGCTTTTCAAAAGGACATCAGCGTCTTACAGTCGCCGTCTTCTGTAAAACGGCACTTCTCCCCGCCCCATAATTTTTTACTTTTTTCCCAGCGTCATCAGGCGTAGTTCCAGTCCCCCCCTTCCTTTGTTTCGGCGGACCAGGATTGGATCTCCCCCCCTCTCTGAACCAATTATGTCTGATGGGCGTGATATCGTTTTCTAAAGCGTAGCAGGCTCTTCATACCTTCCCTCGTTTTTTATGTTGTCATAGCGCAGAGGAAACAACCTGTCCTTTATTTCGCCGGGCACATTTGGTGGTTGCCCCTTCGCGTCATTTGCTCCTTTGCCCCCCCCCCTTCCCAATTTCGCTTTTTACAAGGGTTTTTCTTCTCGACGTGACCACCAGCTTGCTCGTACATTCCGTTGTGACCTTCTTCTTTTTCGTGCGACTCCATCATATTAGACTTTCTTTTTTTCATGACGTTTCCCTGCCCCGAGATTGTGGATACCTCCGCCCAGCATCCCCCGTATCCTCTCCTTATGAAATTTTTGGACCGGACGTTCCCCCGTCGGTTTTTTCCCGCCTCATACTGCGTACGGCGCTAGGCTGTCCCAGTTGTCTTTCCCCCCTGCGTTGTTGGATGTAAGATCCTTGAAACTGATCTTAGTAGCTCTCGAGTGGTTTTCGTCGCCCCTGTTCCGCATCCCTTGAGGATCAGAGGACAATTGCCTTGTCCCCATCGAGATCATGAGACTCTGAGCCTTTCTGGGGACAATAGCTAAACCCACCCCCCGCCCGTCGCTTTTCAAGACCACGTTCAAACGGCTAAGGAATCCCTCCTCCCAATCACATCTTTCCTCTTTCATTACGGCCCCCCCTTCCTTTTTTTTTTTGGTCGGGTTAATGAGATCCCCCTGGTGGGCGATAGTCCTCCCGCTTGCTCCCCCCCCCCTTGCTGCCGTTCATTGGCTTAGCCTTCTCCCCCCCCCTCCTCGCAAGTGTAGCAGCTTGCAAAGTGTATACGAATTTTTTCGAAGAGGGTTTCCTAAAACACGATCCCCCCCCTCCCCTCCAACTCTTTTTTGCTTTTTCCCAAGCTTGTCTCCCCCAGAAGCTTCCGAGGCCACCCTCGCTCAGAACCCTCCAGCAGGGTTCCTTTTTTTACTTTTCTGACTCTTTTTTTTTCTCTTTTCTGGTTCGACTGTGGCCAGTGCCCGGTTTTTGCAGTTAGATGGGTGCGAAGGCAACACAAACGGGCACATTTCCCCTGCAGATGACAATCATCGCTGCTCGTTTTTTCATCATAGTTTCAAGATCCCCCGCTTTTGTTTTGACCACAAACCCCTCCCCCACCAGCGGTCAGGGCGCTAAAGCCCCCACACCATTGAATGGTACGGCCAAAAGGCTGCGCGTTCAGAATAACCCACAGGTGTCTGGCCTAGCGCACGCCTCTCTCCCTTGTTTTGGAAGTCTCCCCTCACCCTCACCTCACATCCCCCTCTCTGCATTTGTGCGAGACCAGCGCTGAAGAAATGCGGATTTTCCGTCCATTTAACATTTCAAGACTCTCTGTGCCCCCACCACAACCCCCCCCACCCCCAAGGTAGTCGACGTGCATTTTTCAGTCACAGATCCCTTTTTTCCAACGTTTGCTTCACTACACTCCTCCCTCCCCTTACCAAACAGGCGCCCGCCCGCTTCCTACTTTCTTGGCCGGCCCGCCTTCGCGAGTTTTTCAGTGAGTTTCCTGTGGGCCGGTTCGCACATTGGCGTAATACCCCCCCCCTTTCCTTCCCAGCTGCACTTGTCCGAGGTGAGTGTGATGCTTCCTGGTTACCGTTACGGTTGGTACCGTACTTTTCGTCAGTACGTGAAAGTCGCCCCCCCCTCCGGCGACCCTCTCCCGCGTACTCGTTCGATGACGTTCTGTCAGCTCAGCGGCACTGCCTTCGGGAGGGTCGTTGAGAATGGCGGTCGTCACGCGTCACTCTCTTGCGTTCCAGTCTCTTGTGGTCTTATAATGCTTGCCGTAAGTCCTTTACATGAATCCGTCGAAGCCCCTCTCAGTGCCTTTTCGGAGTGATCCCTCCTCAGGCCCCATCTCCTTGGCGACGCTTATTTTTATCCCCCATTTTACACCGCCCCATCTCCGCCAGCTTTTCGCTCGTTGCGTGCTTGGATTTTGTTATGTGTCGGCCTTTTCTTGTAAGAAGTTAGCGGTCCAAGTTTCCCCCACCATTCAGAGGCGGAAACACCAGGACTCCCCCGCCCTCGGCTTGAGGCTGAGGAATCCGCGAGTGTTTTGCTTTGTTAGTTTTCTAGTATTTTTTCGTTAAACTTTGACCTCCCGAGGTAGTGTGGAGCTGGCCGTTGCTTAGATTCCCGCTGCGCCTTCGCAACTCCCTCTGACTCTTGCGCGTCGTTTTAGTCGGCATCCTCAGTCGGAGCCTATACTGATTTTTCCAGTTGAGGAGGACGTTGCGATATGGCCTCCTTAAGAGCGTTTCCCGCGTTGTCGCGCCGACATGGCTACACTTTTTTCTTATATTTTTCTTTTCAGATCTATGACGTCGCGGAGTGCCCTCCGCCCCGTGTTTTGTTGCAGAGTTTCGGGTTTCACGATCATAAGGATTTTCGAGTCCAGGTCCCTCTTCCACCGCTGAGAAGGCTTGGATTCCTCACACGGGAGCCGGAAGTACCAGAGGCATTGGCATGCCCTTGATCGTTGCCCCCAGTACTCTGTCCCAAAGTCGCCTTCCTCTCCTACACTTGTTTAATCATCATTGGAACTGCGTTTCAATTATCTCTCTTCTCGCGGTAGTCCTCCCACGATCCCGGTTACGATTCCCCTTTTAGCTTTCCGCCCCCTCCGTCGACTGGGTACTACCCCAATGCGCGCGCCAGCTCTTCGGCAGGTCAGCTTTAGGTTTTCCTTCCTTCTCCAGTAGATTTTCCTCTTGTCGGTAGGCTTCGTTAGCTTTTCGGGCCGACAAGGCCTCGCCTTTGACCCCCCTCCCCAGAACTTCATAGTCTTTTTTTAGATATGAACCCATCTGCATCTGTTGGCCGAGATCCTTTTTATTCTAACAGTCGAGTTAATTCCCCCCTTCCTTCCGGACGTGGCGCCTGGCGGACCTATGTCCCTCGATCCGTCTGGTGATCCGGTGGGAAGAAATTCTATGTCCGATACGTTCAGAGATTGCCCCGCTCTCAGGAATAACTTTTTATGTTGTTTGCTAATGGTTCCCAGAAGATGTCCTCCTGCCACGTCGTTCTTGAAGTCGTCTCCTATTCCCGAATCCCTTGTCGAGAAGCGCAGCCTTTTTCT
>Ga0179591_1368306_pt1 | contig 10131 bp, 9 predicted proteins | sample CZOMad2_1_08_16f_FD_182891 | JGI IMG/M metagenome (GOLD analysis project Ga0179591, IMG submission 182891) | Vadose zone soil fungal communities from Angelo Coast Range Reserve, California, USA - CZOMad2_1_08_16fungal (PacBio error correction) | ecosystem: Environmental > Terrestrial > Soil >... | reverse complement strand
GCGTTCGTCGATGGATGTATCTCTTCACGACTTTCATCTCTAGGCGCTTTTCTTCAGTGAGTCTTGTACGTATTTCTTCCTTCTTTGACTTGAGCTCTATCTCTGGTATTGAGAGATAGGAAGGCAGCCATGTAGACCCAAAACGGTTCCTCCTCCGTGACAGTATGACCCTTTACTCCTTTTCCCCTTCCCAATGGTCCTACAGAAGGGTTTGGGCAACTATTTCTTAGGAGCATTATGCCATTTTCTCCCCCGATGAACACCCCCCTATAAAACTTCTCTCAAGCTACGATGCTTTACGTCCACCTTATGGCGGTTACCTCTGTTGGAGGGGAAAAAGATTTTTTCTTTCTTAAGTCCAAGGCAACTAGTGCTTTATGTGAATTATAGGTCTTTTCCCTTTCGGTTGCTTCCCCTTAACATTCGGTGCGGCTCTTTTTTTTGATACTCTAATTTCCAGCTGTAATCAAATAGAGTTCCCTAGTGTATCTTACTATTTTTTTTTCCCCGAGACCGAATTTCGTGTCTCCCTCCGAGTCCCTCTTCTCCGCTCCTTAAGGGAAGAGTCTAGCGTTTGATTAGAAAAGGAAAGGTTCCTCCTCGATTGACCCTGTTCCTCCCTTTTGTCGTATAACATCACCCTCTCTTTAGGTCTGTAGTGAGGCTCTCTTTTCAAAAAGAGGTCAAGAGAGTGACCAGATTAAGAAGTAGATATTCTTCTGGGTGATTTCTTCTATGGACCTCTTTTTCTGCCCCTTAATGATAAACCCTACTTCTTTGGTAGGCAGTATTCCCCCTGATGAGAGGACCTGGTCAAGTCGTCTTCTAAGATTCTCTCATTTCTCGAAGTCTCTCCTCCTTTTCTTTTTTTTTTAAGAGAGTTCCTCGGAGGAGTGCTCCGTATGATAGAGGGTGTCATCTCTTTCTACCCATCCTTCCCGCTCAATATTTCCCCTCGAACTCCCTCTCTGAGTTGTTTTAAAGTCGAGTGTAGTTCGAGTAGGAGTCCGTATTTCTGTCTTCGAGAAGGGCCGTATGAGGGCTTCTCTTAGTTGATATAGGTCCTAGCTTGTTTTAGAGAAATCCTTCTTATCAACCTCCCCCCAACCCCGAGCCACTCTCTCTCCTAAAATACCACCTGCTTGCCGAGTTTTCGTCTCCCTTTCCCCCTCCTTAAAGACCCCTCTTCCCCCCCTTACGTGATGGCTGCTTCAAAAGTGGAAACTCCGCGCGGGTTCTCGCGAGTGTAAACGATCCTTTTGACTTTTCTCCTTCTGCATTACGCCCTACGAACCCTCCTCACGAACCTCCGTTAGAAAAGCCCTTCCTTCCTGATCGATCTCTTTTCGCAATGCCCCCTCCTCTGACTCCCTCCCCTATGCACCTCATCGGAGGCTTGCGAGAAAAGCCACCGGGCATCGATCCTTTTTCTGCGCGGACCCAACTGATTCCCCCTTTTTTTTCCTCATATGGATAACCACTAGCCCTTGGAAGAAAGACCCTCTTCCTCCAATCTCCACTTTTTTTCTAGACTTATTTTCTCAATCAGTCGCCCCTCTATTCCTCCCTTCTTCCTTTTGAGTCGGCACTACGTCTAGAAGAGATTCTAGCTAGAAAGGAGAAGTTCTGTTTGGCTTTCAGTCCCGAAACAGACCTATCTCCCCACGCTCTGCCCCTTTCTGAAGACGGATCCCCGAGGGAATGTACTGCTTAAAAGTTACCTCCTTTCTCTTCCCCCCTTTTCTGCCTCTCCCCCTTGATGATTTCTTCACCGCTTCTCTTGCCGGCTCCGGCCATCCTTTTTTCTTTGGATATCTCTCTATGGTACTTCCCCCCCCCCCATCCTTCTTGTTGAGACTCGATCGAACCCCCCCCCCCCCCTTATCCTTCTAAGCGGACCGAGAACGGATTTTGCCCCATCCCTCTCCTCGGCGGTACGACTTGGTCTTTTTGAACACATTCCCCTCCGGGATTTGTGTTCCCTTTCTGAGCTCTTCCCTAAGCTCAGTTTTCGTGAGAAGTTACTGTGAGATATAGCCCCCCTGGTTCCGCCCTCCTGTAGTTTGCGTAGTGAAGACTCTTGACCGTGGAATTTTTCCTTTCCCCCATTCACTTTTCCTCCGGCCTGAAAAACCCTTTAATTCACCAACCCGCCCCGGTGGAACGGCGCAGAATGGATTCAGGTCCCCTCCCCCCCGCTTGTTTTCTCGTCCATCAACCTCCCTACACCACCCCAAAGCGTCACCGAATATTGACTGATACGAAGATAGCCGTTCTCTCAGACTAGCCTCTCCCTTAGTCCAACTTTAATAGGAGTAGTTGAACCCCTCGAACCCACCCTCAAGTCATATTTTCAGCTCTCTTTCTTTTTTTTTCATCCCCTATGGCGCTTCGTCTGGGAATAAGTGTGCATCACGACCCCATATTTGCTTCTTTTTTCCCGACGAGCTCTTTAGCCCCCCTCTTTTTGACATCGTTCGATCCTCTCCTTGACTCCCTCCTGGAGAATAGAGTGGCTTCTTGAAGGAGGGTGAAGAAGCCCCTCCTCAGGCAAACTCTTTTCTTCTCTTCAAGCGGATCACCCCCCCCTCCTGGTCCCCCCCTTTGTGACTACTCACGGAGTGTCGCGCAAGCAAGCGTCCTTTTTTTTATTAATCCCGACCTCCCCTCCCCTTTTAATCGCGCCCCCCTATTCTTGACGGTTCCTTTCGCTGCGACACTCTCTCCAAACAAACGCCGCGACGAGATGGAGGTAACTCCCGTCTCCCCTCTAAGAGTTCCCTCTGTGAAGTTTTCTCTGACCTTTTCCCCCCCCCCCCCTCCCCCTTTCTGCCGCCCTAAGCGCTCGCAAACGTCATCTTCGAGAAGGAGGAGCGTCCCCGACTTTTTGATCTTTTCTTCTCCCCCCCCCAGTCTCCGTGTGCTTCTCAGTCAAGTTCTTTCCCAGAGCTCGTCGTTGTCAATGAAAAGTTGTTGGCTTTTCTCAGGCAACGATCGATACAGTCCCCTCCTACCCATCCTCTCTCCGTCTCGGACGTTTCGCTCGTCCGCCCTTTTTTTTCCGGCTTTTTCCCCTTCCTCAAGACTTTCCCCATCCCAGTCGATCAGAATCACCTTTTCTCTTTCGGTCAACATCCGTTCGCCGAGCGGTTTTTTAAGCTGAACCTCTTTTTCCTCGAAACTTCTTTTTCTACGGCATGAAGGCGTCTTTTCCTTTGACCTCGTGCTACCGACGTCTAAGGACCTCCCTTAAATAGCTTTCCTGGAACACGTCGAATTTTTTTCTTTTCCCATTTTTTTTCTGAAGAGGTACTCGCCTGGAAAGTAAGGTTTCTTTCTGACCTCCCCTCCTGATGGGTCAGGCCCTGCCCTCGCTTTTTCTTTCCCCGTAGCCGTTTGAAAAAATTTCCCTTGGAGATATTTCCCCCCTTCTCTGGGAAACCTTCCCCCCCTGGCTTTTTTTTTGATTTTTTTCCTTTTCTGACGGCGCGTGTTCCACCATTAGTTAAGTCATTTTTCCAGCATGTTTGAGGCCTTTCCCTCGCGCCTCTGGATAGCCCTCTCGTCACTTCTCGCCATCTTTTCTCCTGAAGTTCCTTCTCCCTTCCCGACCCAGTCTAACATCAGTAAAAGGGAGCAGACTCCCATCCTGAACAGTTGGTCGTCCCCTTCCAGCTCGAGCAGCCCGTTCCCCCGATTTTTTCTATGTCCCCTTCTTCTAGAGAGATGTCTTTCTCTCTTTGTAGAGCATACGGTCCCTTTCTTGCTGATACCCGATTTTCCGGAATTTTAGACTCTTCTCCCGTCTTCCCCCCTGAGTTTTTCCCCTTGAAACTGGCGCTATTTTCGTGAGCGGATTCCCGAAAACGAGGCTCCGTCTTGACTTCCTTGAGCCTATGGGGAACTTCCCCTCCTAAGGTTCACACTTTTTTTCTTCTGAAATTAACTGGTTTGGTACGATCTTCCCGGGAGCATTTCCATTCCCCGACGATGTCCCCCCTACTTTAAGATTTTCTTCTCCCCTCTGAAACCTTCTTTTCGGTTGTAGGGGCCCCTTGAGGTCTCCCTTCTAATTGAGACCTGACAAAGAGATTTGTGAATTAACACCTTTTCCTTAATGCCCTTTTTGGTCCCTTGTTTTTCTTGTCGCCCTTCCTCGGAAAGGGAGCAGTTCCTTTCCCCTTTCATTAGTACGATCTCCTTTAACCTGCAGCGTTGCCTTTCGAATCTTCGCAGATTAATGAAGTGTGTAAGTCTCCATTGTACTTTCTCCCCTCGTGTCAACTTGCTAATTTGCGTCGATTTTCGGCCCAGGCATTTTTTTCGTTGAAAAGATAGTTCTCTTTAGTAGAAATAAATCACTTTTTCTCGGAACCTTCTTTTCTCTTCTGACCGTCGTGTCCCCCCCCCCCCCCCTTTTTCGGTTGCCGACCCTTTATCTTAGACAGATAAGCCTTCTGATTTCTTTTTTCTCGAGATGCTGTATACGCTCTCCCAAAACCCTCTTCTCCCGACGAGCTCTTTCTGAGTAATAAGTCCCCTTTTAGGACAGAAAAGGCCCCGCAGCTTGATTTTTCCTCTCCTTCGAGGGCCTTAACGCTTCGCTCTTTCCCGAGAGGCAGCCTCTTTTTGTGGCGTGATAGGTATTATTTAAAGAGAAGAGTAAGAGTTTGCCCCTTTCTATCTTCCCTTGCGGACCCCCCGCTTTTCACGCCCCGCAGTTCCTTTTTCACCGGTCCCGAGAAAGACTCTACCTTCAATGTTGCATTCTCGCTTTCCACTTCTATGACCCTTTTGAGGATTACGCTGTTTCTTCGTTCTTTCGCGTACCTCCGTTGTCCAAAAGAACCGCGACCTATCTTGATTATAATCCCCATCCTCGGTGACTTGTCCTCGCGTCCCCTCCTTTCTTCCTCCCTTCAGAACGTGATGGCTTGCCTCTTTTCAGTGGAAAAATAAGCGCTTCTCTAGAAGAGAGTGTCAAAGCTCCCCGAGTGCTTTGGCTCATCGTCTTAGTGATGCTTCTGTAGTTCTACTGCCCCCTTCCCCAAAATTTCTTAATACTCTCGCCTGTTTCCAGAGAGGGAATGGACCAATCCTCCAGAGTCTCCCCTCTGTGTCGTTTTTTTTCTTTCCCGCAAAGGAAGCTCTTTAGGAAGTGGACGACCACTCCGCGATGAGCTCTCTCCCGGAGGTAGCTCTCGCCTTTTTTCTTATTTTGGTGTTTCTTTTTGAATGCATGGAGGACCCCCCTTCCCTATGTCCATCCCCCTTCTGCTCCGTGAAAACCTTTTTTTTTCCGCTTGATTTCCCGTCGACTTCTGAAGATTACCTCAGTCCTTGAGTAGGAAATACCTATGGATAGAAGCCGACTCTTTCTTTCCTTTCAGAAGTCTCTTTTAGGAGAGATCGCAGTTAGTCTCCCTTCTCAGAGCACGCCCTCCGCGAAACCTAGAATGACGGTTGTCCACTTCAGCCCGCTTGACTTTCCTTTCCTCTAGCAGCTTCTCCCCCCTTTCAGGTTTCCCCCCCCGAGAGTCCCTTCCCCTTTTTTTGGACGGAGAGGCCATAGGCGTTGAGTTTATTGGCTTTCTACCTTCTATATTTTCTCTCTGTAGACCAATTTCTCTTCTCTCCCTTCGGAAAATACCTCCCAGAAGAGATCCACAGTCAGTCTTACCAGTTGTCTCTCTGAAAGGGAAGCCGGTGACTAATCCTTTCCTGTTTTTCTGCCTTTCTCTGCTGGGTTTGCGTTTTTCCCCTAATGTTTCTCCCCCCCAAAGAGAAGTCGTTCCTAGCGTCGGATGAGATTTGTCTACCCCCCTTTCTCCCTTCCTTCCTCTTTTTCTTTAATCTTTCTGGAATTTTCGTCCCTTGAGGCGAATCCCCCCCCCAACTTCCGCCGCCTTCTTCGGAAAACAAGCTCTCCATGATCCCCCTCCCCCACAGAGATGCACAGACTTCGCTCCGCGTCTAGAAGACTAGCCCGCAAAGTCGCGAATTGTGCCCATCTCGCTTTTTCCTAGGAGTCTGACCTCTCTCCGAAGTCCCCCCTCTTCTATTTCATTTAGAGAAGGCCTCGTAGTTATTACGACCCCCCATATCTGTCTTGCTTTCTCTCCTGCGGTTTTTTATCCCCCTTTGATCCCCTTTTCCTAGATCTTCGCCCCGGGAAATAGTTCCACTTCTCTTCGAGATAAAGAGTCGGTTTTGTGGAACCTCTCCCCCCCTCATCCCGTAGAATTCTTCCGGAGGCTTTCCTCCGGACACCCTCCACTCGTACAAACGCGGTCTTCTTTTGAGCTAATCACCTTATATCCGTTAGTGTGCTGTTGACCTCCCCTCCGGACTCCAGCCTCCTTTTTCGTCCTCCCCCTTTCTAATCCATCTTCTCCCGTATAGAAGTCTCTTCCTTTCTTCGCCGAATTCACCTCGTTTCACCAAAAGAGCTCCTTCGTTCGCGGTACCCCCCCTCACTCAGCCTATAATTTTTTTTTTTTCAGGCTTTTCTGATCCACCCCGTTTTTTTTTTCCCATGAGAACTCCTCCTCCCTTATGAAGGCGTTGAAAACCTCTCTTATCCCTTCGATTTAAGGAGGTCCCCCTCGTCCGATGCTTCCCCCTCCCCTCCTCTGAGGATCTCCTTGAGGTATCCTCCTCCTTGATGGATGAATAGGACCCCCCCGTTAGTCTTCTGAAATGCCACCTCCGGATAATCCCCAGCCTCTTCCCCTTCCCCCAGATCCTTTCTACGGAGTCGTTCACGAATAGTACGGGTCTTCCGTTCCCCTCTTCTTCTCCAGCTTCCCCTCCCAGACATCCGATGCCCTTTTCCAAGTCACCCTTGCTTGGTCGACTACATCCGTTTCTTCAAGTATCTTAACCTGCCGGGGGCCTGAAAATTACGGACTTTCTGGACGGCGACTCTTTCCCCATAGTGCCGCCGATCAAGAACTACCTTCCACCAGGGCCCTTTGCGAACCCTCGCCTTCTCCCCCTAAGGTCACCCGTTGGGGAAGGCGCTTTTAGAATAAAGAAGACGTCCGGAAGGATTTTCGCAATGCCCTAATTTCTACGAGTCTTTTCAAGGCCATAATCTAGGGAGCTCGGGGCCCCCCCCACGAGCTCAGAAGCTTTTTTTTTTTCCCAAGCATCTATTCTTCCACATAGAAACATCTCGTAGCAGCTTTTTTGGTCCTTCCCTTTTGGATGTCTCTTCTTTTTTTTCCAAAAACTTCGTCATCCCTCCTCAATTTGTTTCTTCTTTTAGAGAGGACAATTCTTCCCTTGTACCTTCGACGATAGTTTAACGGCCCTGTTTTCGTCCTTCCCCCCTACTATCTCGATCCTGCCATTCCGTAAACCTTCTCCAAGTAAACTTTCTCTCTCCGCGATCCTCGAAAAGTCTTCTTCGAGACTTCTTTGATGGAACTTTTCGGATGCTATACCTCCCCCTTACGAACGAATATATAGCTTTTCTTCCTTTTTTTGTTAGATCTTTCTTCTCTGGATGTCGATTTCCCCGCAGTTCACCCCCCCCCCCTGCGCCCCCCTTTTTTCCCTTCCTAGCTCTTCTTTCTCCGTTCATCTTCTGAGAAGGCTACTTGAGTCTTAGTTACCTCTCTTCAGGTTTTTCCCCTTGAGGTCCCGAGGCCCCCGTGATCTGCTTATTCCAATAGCGAAGATGGGTCACTCCCCTCCTGAAGGTTCCGACTAATAATTTCCTTTTGGTATTTCCCTTGACTCTGAAGTCCCTCTTATCGATCACCTTTTTCAGGATGGTACGTATCCTCCTATGATGACCTGAGTCCCCCCTCTTGAGGTGAACGGTTGGCGTTTCCCCTATTTCCCTCCCTTGAAAAAGCTCTATAGGGAAGAGAGAGGACCTCCCTTTCTAGCTCTTCCAATATTGTTCCTCCCTGGAAAGTCCTCTTTTTAGATTCTCTACCATCCCTTTTCAGGAGTGCACCTTGAGTGCCCTTTCCTAGTTTGGTAGAGATCCTGTTGTGTATTTTCCCGGAGCTCACATTCCCCTCAGAAGCCCCTTCTGCGGTAGAGCATCTCTCTTGCTGTTAGACAAGGCCCTTTTCCCCTCCTTCGCTTTCTTACTTCTTTTTTTGACGCACGGATTTATCTTCCTTGGAATTTCCTCTCTTCTTTTCTTACCAGTTTTTTTCCTGAGCATATGTTTCCCGGAAGAGATCTACCCTACCCATTCTCCTCTAGCGGACCTGAGATTGAGTCCTCTGTGGAATGTTTCCTCCCATTGAATAGAAATACTAGTTTTAGTGGTCTCTCTCTCTGAGACCTGAAGTAATCCTGATTTTTCTCAGCTCCAATATAGAGTTACCTTCCTAATCTCTTTTCCCTGCCACGCCCTCTTTCGCGGAGTCTTTCCAGATGGTTTCCTCCCTCCTCGAGATCCTTATGGGAGAGTAGGACAAGCTATCTCCCTTCCCCTAGGCGCCTCCCAAACTTTAGCCCCCTTTCTAGAAGACTTCTTAGGAGATTAGAGCTGCGAGATGATGGAGTCTTTTTCTTCTGAGCTCAGCGTTTCCCTCTTGAGGTTCGCTTTTCGTCTTTAACCGAGAAAATGCTCCCTTTGGAGGAAAGCTAAAAAACCCCCTTTCTCTTCTCTGACAGAGTTTTTTTGCCGTCAACTCAGAGAAATCTTCTTTTTAGTAAACCGTGGTACATCCTATAGAAGAGAGCTTTAAACGGTCCCGCTTTCCTAGAGCTCGTTATGGCTTCTTTTGGTAGTTGACTCCCCTCCCGAAATATGGTCTCTTTCCCCCCGACGATTCCCCGCTCTCCCTTCCTGTAAGGTGACCACCCCCAGGAAGAGATGAATTCCCCCCCTATTTAAGCCCCCCCCCGACGCTCCTCCTCTCCTACGACAGACCATCCGGTGATTATCTCTCGGATAGAGAGGAGTAGATCTCTTCCCTTTCTCTTTTGGGCTTCCCTTCTTGCGGTCCCTCTCTTTTGGCAGACCCTTTTGCAAAACTTCCTTTATTCTCCTTGTTTTTTCTCATTAAGTCGACAAGCTTCATCCCTGTAACCAAGTCCCTTAGAAGGAAGTCGGCCTCCCCGACAGTTTTCCTTTTCTTTCCGGACTAGATAATTATAAACTTGCATCATACCTCTCTTTTAGTCCCAGCCATTAGACTAACAGGAGTCCCTTAAGGTGTTACCGGTAAAGAGATCCCTTTTCCGACTTCCTCAGCCGGTTTCCCGAGCTCCCTCTTTTGTGAGCTACCCCCCCTCGTTAGTGAGATTTGCCTATATTTTAATCATAATCGTTTTGTTTATTCTCTCCTCGAAAATCCTATGAGCTAACGTTCCCCCCCTGCATTTCCAAAGGAAGACCCAGTGAGGATAGAGACAATGGTTCCCCCTCCTAGGGCACCTTTTTTTACAAACCTTCCCTCTCATCTTATCCTGTCCATGCTGACGAGCTGCTCTTCCTGAATGAGCCTTTGAAGAAAAAGAGACGTCCTTTTTAGAGATAGAGTAGGAGGCATCCCCCTTTGGTCTTTTCCCTCCTCCTACTTTTTTTTTTAGTCTCTTTGTGCGACCCCGGACATGATCCGAAAATTCCTGCGCTCCCAGAAAGTTTGTCCACAAGCCCTGTCCTTTCGGCAAACATTTTCTCTTGAGTCCTCCTTTCCTTTTCACCAGAAAAACCCCTCTTCCCCCCTCTCTTGTCTTTCCCTCTTCCTAGAAGAAGCGCCCCTTTTTGATCTTGTATAACACTCCGCGTCTTTTAACTCCTTTTCCTCTTTCATCTTCTTTGGAAGGACAGCTCTTTGAGAGAGTAGTATTACTCATCTCTCTGGTGTTGTGTTATTCTTTTTCCTCCCGTGATCCCCCCATCTGCGTAATTAACCCTCCTTCTTCAAGATCGCGGGCCTCGTCGAGTAGAATCTACCTTGGTGAAAAGGGTTGAATCCCCCCCCTAAATTTCTCCTCTTCAGCTTCTTGAAGGCTTTTACCCCAAGGCTTTCCCGCCTTTAAGAGTCCACCGCGTTCGTCTTGAGATAATACAAAGGTCTCTCTTTGGTTTTTTCCGCCGGCCCCACTCAACGCCCCTTTTCCCAACGCCGTTCCGAAAGAACTCACCAGTATAGA
>Ga0179591_1283022_pt1 | contig 10131 bp, 14 predicted proteins | sample CZOMad2_1_08_16f_FD_182891 | JGI IMG/M metagenome (GOLD analysis project Ga0179591, IMG submission 182891) | Vadose zone soil fungal communities from Angelo Coast Range Reserve, California, USA - CZOMad2_1_08_16fungal (PacBio error correction) | ecosystem: Environmental > Terrestrial > Soil >... | reverse complement strand
GTGGACTCGTCTCTGTGACCTTCCTTATTGGTTGGTCTTCGCCCACTAGTTTTTTTTACGGAGTAGATTGTTTTTTTTTCCCACGATTCTTCTGGTTGATCGTTACCCCCGTTGGACGTGGGCATTGGCTTTTTTCTTTTTCTTTTTTTTCCGTAAAAAAATTTTTTCTCCCCTTAAAATTACTCCATTATTTTTCCAGTTCCCCAGCAGAAGAGCAGCGTGTAATTCCATGTAATTTCTTCGATTGTCCCCCTGACCTTTCCTAGGAGGTGATCCGGGTCCCCTTCCACACCCTTTTTTTTTCCGCAAGCACTCTCCTCCTTTGGATGCGTGGGTCGTACGGTCACCTCTGTTTCCGGTCATTTTCCCCACATGCTTTCGTGTCTCCCCCCTTTTGTTTTTCTCCCCTAGATATACTGTCTCGTCTTTTACGTTTTTTCTCTATAACTCCCAGTCCCTCTCCCACGCCGCCGTCCCCATTTTTTTTACTTATTCAGAATATCGTTACGTCTCTGGTGATGCCCCCCCACTGTTCAGCAAGTTTGTCACAGAGAGACTTCCGTCTTCTGAGCGGATGTGCATCTTTCCAGTGATAGCCCCCCAACCGAGTTCCTCTTGTCCCCCTTCTCTCTCTTACTCCCATCCCGTTGTTGGTTAATGCTTTTCTCTTTTTTTCCATGCCCCCCAAACTTTCGTTCTTTTATTGGATAATGCGTTTTTTCCTGCACCCTTTTCCCTCCTTCAGGTGTCCTGAAGCTCTCCCAGCTTTACAAACTTTCTTCCCCTTTTTTACCAACCACCGCTTACTTCCCACCTCAGAAGTCGGGAATTCCCCACTAATCCCCCCTTTCAAGTGCTTCTTGTCCCGGAGGGTTTTCCCCAGTGGGGCCCCCCCTTTTCTTCCTTTTACTGGTTTTTTATCCTTCAGTTCCCCCCCCTGTCGTCCCCTCTGCCCTGGGTTTCACTGTTTCTTCCCTTCCCCTATCCAACGCTGTTTTTTGCATCTGGTCGGGACCACTTCAATCCGATGCTCTTCCTGTGCCTTGTGTTTCCCGTTTTTGTTTTTTTTTGGAGATTCTCTCTCCTTTTCAGGCGCAATCCACCCTATGTTTTTTTTCGTTTTCCCACTTGCTGACTTTTCGGGGCGTTGTTTTCGAGCAAATGAAGTTAAACGGCAGTGTAAGTGATTTTCACTCGAAGATGTACACCCTTGTTTTTTGCGGCACTCTTTTTCAGACCCCCCGTTATCTTCCGTCCCAAACCTTTTTTTCTTTACCTTTTTTCCCCCGGCAGAACCCCTTCGTCACCCCCCTCTTCCTCGTTACCAAGAAATCTTTGGCCCTATGCCACCCGCCCCCTCACTGCTTTTTCCGCTCTTCTGTCTTTTCCCCTACCCATTTTGGGAACCCTACTGTGTTTCAAGGCGAGTCTGGCGTGCCTCTTCTTTTCAGCCCCCCAGTCCGACGTTCTTTACTTTTTATGAAACCCTTATTCTCGGGCTTTTTTCCTGCGTTGAGAATTTCACCGTTGAGGTGATTCCCCCTGTTGACCCCTAATCCCCGCAGCCTAGGAGGTTAGGCCAGCTTCCACCCTTGTGATCCTGCTTCGAGTCTTTCGCACCCTGCTCCTGTGCAACCAGGTCAGAAACTTCTTTTGCTTTTATCCCCCTGAATCTAGAGTGACACCTCCTTGGATTGCTGGAACAGGGTTTGCTTGCTCGGGGGATCTTGGAAAACTGCATTTGGCTCTTGTAACGTGATTAAACTTCTGTTGGGCCTTTCTCTTTGAAACCCCCACCACCCCAAGTTTTTTTTGGTCTTTTGAAGGGTACTTACGCCTCCGAACGTCTTTCCCCCCTTGCTACCGCCCTCTGGTCTTTTCCGTGCCTGTGTCCCCCCCGTAAATGTCGCCCTATATTCCACGTTTGATTTTCTCCCCATGTAAGCTCCATGACTAAGCCGCATGTAATCGTCCCAGACATGGGCTCGTCTTTTCGTTTCGGTTTCCCCCCCCCCCAAGCGTCTATTACGGTTCGTTTTTTTTTTTTTCCCCTCTATAACCCTTGGCCTTTTCCCCCCAAATGTTGTCCCGAAATTTCTCACTCAATTGTGTTTTTTTTTTTCTACCGTTCCTTTTCCTCTTTTTTTTCGGTGGCTCCAGGAGTCACCCCCCTCGTTTCCTCGTCCCATTTGAAACCCGGATTCAGTGTTTCCCACCGTTCCTTCTCTTTCCCTTAAAACTCCACTGTCCCGCCTCCATTTCTATAATCACTCTTTTTTGGTTTTTGGTACTTTGCGCCCTTGAATTCGGTCTCCCTTCTTTCCCGCCCCACGTTTACTTGGGTGGTGCCTCTCTTTATTATGGTTTTTTTTTTCCTATTTATTCAACCTGACTTTTTTCTTTTTTCCGTTCCCGCTCAATCTCCCTTCCCAGCCTAAGGAGCTTTCTTCCTCTCCCCCCCATGGCTTACTCGCCCTCCATATCCCCCTTCTTTCTCCTTCCCCATCGAACGCAGGCTCGTTCCCTCTCTGGGATTGGCAACAGTTTTGAGATCCGGAATTTTTACAGACGTGATGCGACGCTTCACTGGGTCCCCCTTCCTTCCCCGTTTCCCTTGCTTTCTTCCCCTGTGTTCCGCTTCAACTCTTTTTTTTTCTCTTGTTTGTGCCCAGTGTCTGCCTCTATCCTGGCCTGCTCTGTAGCTAAGTGGTACCCTTGCTGATTTTTCTTGGTTTTGATCTGTTTTCTCTCAACCCTTTCACCGCCTGTTTTTCCTCTTGGTTTTTCTTTGTTTTATTTTCCCCTCGATTTTTTGATGTTGCCCTACCCGAACCCTTTTTCCCTTCCTTTTTCGCTGCTGGTCCAAAATTTTTGGGTTCTTTGGCGGATTTTATGGGTGTTTTTGTGTTCTGTTTACGGTTTTTTTTTCCTTTGGGCAATTGTTCTTTTTGCCGGGAGGAGATTGTTTTTCTTTTTCTCTGAGCGTTGGTTTTTAATTCCTCCCCTGCAGCTCTTTTCCACCCTGTTTTATGGACTCTTGGTTTTCCCCCCTCCCTCTCTTCTTTCCTCACTTTACCCTTTGTTTGTTGTGTTTTGACTTTTTTGTCTGGCATTTTGCAAGGTCTCCTTTTCCCTTCTCTCTTCTGGACTTTTCCTCAACAATCCACGCAGATCAACCCAATTTTTTGCAATTTTCCTTCCCGGCAACCGCTCTTCCAAACCCATCCACCCCTTTAAACCCCCCCCATCCCCCCCTTGGCCCAAAGACCCTTTCGCGTGTCGCCTCTATGTGAAATTGCCTTTTTTCTTGCAAGGCTTCTCTTTCCGATACTTTTTTTTTCCCCGCGATTACCATCCCCCCAGGCGGTCTGTTCAAAATTTTTCCTCAAATCAAAACATCCCCCCCCAACCATTTTCCTTTTCCGGGCACCTCTCCTTCCGGAATCCATCACCCTAGCCATCCCCCCCTTCCACCTCGTTTCTTATCCCACCTTTTGGAGTTCTACCGCCATGGACGGCTTCACTTCCTCCCCCCCCATTTCTCCATCCGAGTTCTTCCGTCCCTTCGGCTTCCTCAACTTGTTTTCCTTCCCTGAGTCCTCCGCGTCTGAGTTTTTTTTTGGGAAATAAACCTCTCTTGGTGGATGTCTTTACTCATACATGTTGATCGTTCTAGGCCTCATCCCTTTTCCTTTCGTTTTAGATTGGCAGCTTGCCCGGAAGTTCATTTTTTTTTCCCAATGAAAAGGTTAAAGTCAAACCCCCACGGACCCCATTCCCCACCCCCCCGGTTTGCGGGAACCACACAATTCCTTCTCTTGCCTTAAGTTTCCCCTTCCTGCCAAATCAAAACCTCCCCCACGTCTTTCTCGCCCTTTTTGGGTGCGGAATTTTTCGGTTTTTTCCCTCGTCGATTTTCACCCCTAAGAGGGTTTTACCCCCCTCGATTACACCCCCCCCCCCGTCAATTAATGAGCCTTTTCATTTTTTCCCTTCAGCCACCACACACAAATTTTCTTCTGTAGGACAAGAACCCCCGACCCCACTTTTCATATTGGAGGGCTCCGCGAAACCGTTCATCAGACTCCCCCCCCTTGTTGGTTTACCTTTTGACACTGTGGCTCCTTCTTCTCGTTGGAATTTCCTTGCTTTTTTTCCCCTTCGGCTGTTAGGGTTTACGGCTTGTGATGTCACAATTCAACCTTTCTTCTTACCATTATCCCCCCCGTCAATTAAAAAAAAAATTACACAGTCTTTTTCTTCTTCTTTCTAACGGGACACGTTTCCTGAACTCACCTTTTCTGAAAGGCCCGAATGCATTCTCCCCCTTTTTCCGCTTAACCCTTTTTTTTTCTGACATCGATTTTTTTTTTCATGAGTCCCCCTGATTTCCCCTGACCACCCATTCAGCTTCTTTTTCTTTTCATTCCTGATCTGGTATATTAATCTCCCCCCCCTATCTTCCCCAACCACTTGAGTTTTTTTTCGATTTTTCATTTCTCGTGCATTCCCTTACTCTTTAGGCTATTACTCTCTGTGGATAGTCGTTTTAGCCCCCCCTTCCCAGATTTCTGACTTTCTTTTCAAGGTCCTTCCCCCTCTTGTGTAATGCTTCCTCCCCCCCCCGGGTAGTTTTTTGCTGGAGACGCACCTCCCTTGCACCCCTCCCCCTCGTCCCACCCCTTCAATCACTTTTTTTTTTTTTCTAGGGAGACTCGACTTTTCTCATCTTTTCGTTTCTTTTTTCGGTTTCATCAGTGCCAACTCTCGTTCTACCCCCTATGTGCTTTGTAAATATTTTCGTTTGGCGTTTTTTTTTTTGGGGTTGGTAGATTTCCCCGTTCAAACCCCGTTGGAGGGGTCAATGTGCGTTCTTGATCTTTCCGCCCAAACCCTTTTTTTTATATACTCTTCCACCCCTTCACATTTCTCCCGTGGCTACGCCCTCCTTTCCCTCTTTTTTAAGTCCGGACCCGATGGTGTATTTTTTTGAATTTCCCTCTCAAAACGTTCTAGAGGATCCCCTCTCCTTTCTGTGTACAGTCTCCATGTCCCTTAAAGGATGGCAGTTTTTCTCTCCCTCTCCCAGAGATCCCCAATTTCCCTTTGGCCCTTTTGTATCCTTCGGTTTGCATCCCTTACCTGTCTTCTGGGGACCGTGTCCTTTCCCCATCACTATCTTGCCCCCCCCCTCCACTCCCCCCCTCCCCCATAGGCTTCTGACTTTTCTCGTAATGAGAAGGTTCTCTTTTTGTCAAGCAGTTCTTGTTTTGTACACAAAGGTCAGTTTGGCCTTTTTTTTCCCCGGGTCTGGGCTTTTCTTCTCCCCCCTTCGCGTGATTTTTGTCACTCCCCGTTCCCCTTGTCATCGAACAACCCTTTTTTTTTGCCCCCCCCTCTCTTTTCCTCTTTTTGTTTCTTTATTTTAACTCATCGGTCATTTGTTTTTATTTATGATCACTTGTTTGATTGCAAATTTAAGGGAAGACTCCGCCGTCCCACCTTTTGAGTGTCATTTTTTTTTTACTTTCACCGGACTTCCATTTCCCCGAATTCTTGACATTACCTCCCCCCCCGAACTCATTTTCTTCAGGTTGGCCAGTGTTCCCTTTCCCCCCCCTTTATGGTTTTTATACGTTTTTTTGAGGACTTTTTTTCCCGGTCCCCCCCAGCGGATTTTACTGCCTGTACTCTGTTCCCAAATTTGACCGTATCATTTTTTCCTCTGGTTTGTCATATGATTTCCCTCCCTTCCCTTTTGCGGGGGGACCCCCCCGGCATTTGCTCTTTTCATGTGTGAACACGTTTTCTCCCTTTTTCCCGTGATTTCTCTTCTTCTCCTTCTTTGAGCTCGTTCGAATCCACCGCCCCTTTTTCGGTGTGCGCCTTTTTTGAAACCCTTCTCTCCTTTCTCACCTGTCCCTCATCTTTGACTTTTTTTAAGGAGTCTCTGAAAAACCCAGTTTTTGGGAAACTTTTTGATCGACATAGTCCACGTCCCCCCCCCAACGGGTGGTATACCCCGTAAACGTTGCCTCCACCTCGTTTTCCCCTTTTTTTTCCCAACTTTATGTTCCCTCCCCTATTTGTTCCCCTTGCCAAGCCTTCCCTGCGGAGAGTTTTTTTCGAAGCCCCTTCCCCACTGCATGAATTGTCGTATCCGCGGCTGGGGTGCCTGGAGTCTTTTTCTCAGCCAAAATTTTTTTTTTTTACCCGCTTTTCTTTTTTTTTTTATCCCCTGCTCTAATCATGTCCCCTCATTCTCTGTGCTCTCCCCCTTTTGGAGGGATTTTGGAAGTCCAGTTCGTTTTTCTTCTCAACGCCGATACCACCCCCGCGAGTGTAGTGGGAGTCTCCCCCCCTCGGATAACTCTCCCACTGATGGCACCCCCTTTCTTGTGCTCATTGGTCCCCCCAAATTTTTTCTTTCCAACTGGCGTTATCCTCTCTACAAGTGGGGCCCCTTTTAATCTTTTCAGTGTTTGATTTTTTTGCTCCGGGTGCTACCCATTTTGAACTGCAACGGTTCCACCCACACTCCTTTCCGGCTAATGGTTCCGGTCATTTGTCTCGAAACCACCTGGGGAGACGAGCATTGTCTTTCGTTCCCCAACAGGTTGATTTTTCTTTGACGCCGTTAGTGAACCAGCATGTCCTCAAGGTTTTTCCGCTCTTTTTTATTTTTTTCTTTTTCTTTGTGTCTTCCTTTCTTACTTCGCGAAACCACGGATTTTTTTCTTTTCTCACTTAACCTGTTTCTCCCTCCTCCTCTTTCCCTTTCATTCCAGATAGACCCCTTATTCGTTTCCATTGGACAACCCCACCCGTCGGAGCTGACGTGTAAACTCTTCCCATCTATTCTCCACTTTTTTTCTCAATGTTGATGTTTTTTTCCCCCTACTGATAGCAGATCCCTTTGATTTGGGGGTTTGTCCGTGCGGACCGCGCGGGCTAATTTTTTCCCCCTCTTTCCCTTCCTCACATTGTTTTTCCCCCCCCCCATCCGTTTTTTGAAAAAATCGCGATTAGGCCTCTGTTTCCCACCTCCACTGTTTGTGCCCACGCTGCTAATTTTTTCTTTTTTTGTGATGGTCTTCCCGGGAACGTCTTCCCTGCCCCATTTCGTTTGACGCTTTTGGTGGGAGTTTCCGTCCGCCTTATGGGTCCTATTTTTTCTTGAGTTTTCATTCAACGCGGTTCTCTTCCGTTCAAAGCTCTCTTTTCCCGGAGGATTGTCTGGGGCCCTTTTTTGCTTCCCCCCCCCCCCAACCATTTTAAGCGGATTTACGCTACCACCTTTTCCCCCCCCCCCCCTCTCTGTCCCCGTCATCGCGACGCTGTTTTTGCCAAAAGTTTCGAATTCATTTCAGATTCGCTTTTCGGCTTTTTGAGGTACCTTCTTTCCCCCCCCCTCTTACCTTCCTTTCTGTTTTTTTTGTCTTCCCATGCGATGATTTACCCGTTGCAGTTTTTTTAGTCCTTAGTGATGTTTGATCCGTCCTTTCTTTAGGGGTCCCCGGTTTTTCCTGATTTGGATGTTTTGCATTTTTTTGATATCGAAAACCCCCTTTTTGCTCCCTTGTCGTCTCCAAGAGGCGTGGTTATCGAAACTCTTGGTTTTTTCCCAACAGTTTACAGTCTTTCCATCCCGCTCCTCCCCCTTTGAAGTTTCTTTTTGCGGCGCTAGGTTTTGCGGTTTTGCTGTTTTGATGTGGATACCTTTTCCTTTTCTCTGATTTAGTTTCGTCCTTGTGCGTTGGATTTTCTTCCCTTTCCCTCAGCTTCTCTTCCTAACCCCTTGTTGTTCTTGCGCTTGTGGTTTTGAAATTTTTATCCTTCCTCCTCATTCGTTTTTTTTGATTCTGTGCCCCCGCGTCAGGACCAACTTTTACTCCTTGCGGGCGTTGCATTTCCCCCCCCCACGGGGGCCCCCCCCCCCTCGACCCCAAAGATGCCTACCTCACCACCGTTGTTTTTGCATGTATACACCCCCCCATCCCCCCCCTTCCCCCCCCCCCACCCCCCACCCTCCTCATGGGGAGTGAACCCCCTCCTTCCCCGCGATTTTCTTCCCCACGCCGATGGCCTTCCTTCTTTTTTCCCCCCCCATTTTCCCGTAAGTCTGAAAAATATTCCCCTGGCAGTCCGAAACCGGTCTTGCCCAACCATTTTTCATCCAAATATCAACCCCCCCCCCTCCAAAAAGTTTACCCATTTTTTTTCCATCCTTTTTCATTACAGGCTTTGAACCCCCCCATTCTGTTCACTGTAACCCCTCTCGCATGGTCATCTTCCCAAAATCGGAGGCTACCGATTTGAGGCAACAAGTTCCCCCCCTTCTCATCCGCGCAGCGGCTTCATACTGATTCTCAACCTGCCCTTTCGTTCGATCTGCGTCGGCTTTTCCGACCCCTCGGATGGTGGGACCTTTTTTCCTAAGGCTTTTTTTTTCATTTTTTTTTTTTCTGGTGGTACCCGTTACTCCTCTTTTCCATCTGTTCTTTTTTTCCCCCCTGTTTTTCTTTTCTTTTCAAGTTGAAGCTTACCATACGTTCCTGACCCTTTTTCCTTCGGTCCCCTTCCCCCCGAACCATCCGTTGGAGTTTTTACATCACCCCCCCCCTCCCCGTTCTTGTTCTGTTTCGACGCTTTTCATGCCTCCCCTGCCCAGTCTCTTCTCGAAATGGCGTTTGCTCCCCCCCCTTTTTTGGGTTTACGAGGCCTCTTTCCCTTGGGTCCCTTTTTTCAACCAACTTTTGTTTCCCACCTTGCGGAACGCGTGACCGATCCCCTTTTCCCCCCTTCTTTCATGGACTTTCTCCCCCCCCCCCCCACCAATCTTCTTAAATTTTTTCCCAAGAACCCCCCGCTAAAGTGTCGCATTTGGCTGTATCGTAACACCGTCCCCTCTCTTCTTTTTGGTTTACCATGTACACGCATCGGCTCTTTTTTTCGATTTCTTGCCTAGGGATTTTGGCATGATTTGATTTTCGTCTTGAGCCAAGCCCCTTCCTCTTCCTTCGACCCCATTCCGCACCTTCTTTCCCCCATACCCACGGAAATAAAAATTCTTTCTTCCCTGTCGGACTGTCTAACCGTGCATTCTCGCCCTCACACTTTTTGACAAGGCCCCAATTGAATTTCTCACTCGTTTGGTCTACCCCCGTACCGTGAATTCCCCTGATTCACAATTAATTACCGGTTCCCCTGATCACCCTTTTCCCTTGATCCGCTTGGGCACTGATTCTTTCCTAAGGCCCCCCTTCTTTCTCCCAATTCCCCAAATGAAAAGCCCCTCTTTTTATTGCTTCGTGAATCGTCTTTTTTGCGTACGTGTTTTTACCGTCCCCCTAATACGCCGGTTTTTTTTTGACGCCCCTCCCTCTAGTGACTTTAAATTCCCTCGAGGCGCCATCAGTCCTTTGTCCTTATAGCCTCTTCCTGGTGTGGCTTTCTGACTTAATCATCATCCTCTCACCTTCAATTCCATGGGTCTCTTTTTTCTGACCTCGAATCTATTCATTTTCTTAGGATGGCGGTGGCCTTTTTAACCCCCCTAGTTTTTTTGTAGAGTGGTTTGTTCCTTTCGGTCAGGCGTTTGATTTTTACAAAAGTTTTTTTTTTGGCTTTTCTGTTGCTCTTTGTTTATGTTTTTTCTTTTTTCCTTCTTCCCCTTTCCCTCCATTCGTACAGTTGTTTCTCCCCACTGGAAGCAGAGTGTTCTCCTTCGCACCTCCTCTTGTGTATTCGCCTTGCTTCTTCCCCCGCAATTCTTTCTAGAGAGATACCTGGGGACTTCTTCCCCCACGGTAGACGCGCCAGCTCCCTTCTTTTGGTTCCGCCGCAGTCTTCCTCTTATCAAAATATAGTTTCTCCCCTTTTGGGGCGTTTCAGGCCCCTATTTCTCCCTGGTATAGCGGAGAAGCTTCTCTCTTTCCCCCTCCCGTTCCCTGATTGGCACCTTGAAACCCCCTGCCGCCATAGTTTTCCTCCCCTTTCCCGTTTTAGACGAAGTTTGTCATTGCTTTGGTGTCCATTTCATTTTTCCCGTGTGTAAAGCTGTTGTCCTTCTTTTCCTTTGAGGATTTGGCACCTTCACGTGCAAGTGATCAGGCCCCCTGTTCTTGGCAA
>Ga0179591_1302152_pt1 | contig 10132 bp, 13 predicted proteins | sample CZOMad2_1_08_16f_FD_182891 | JGI IMG/M metagenome (GOLD analysis project Ga0179591, IMG submission 182891) | Vadose zone soil fungal communities from Angelo Coast Range Reserve, California, USA - CZOMad2_1_08_16fungal (PacBio error correction) | ecosystem: Environmental > Terrestrial > Soil >... | reverse complement strand
CTCGCTGTTTTTTTGCGATCCAAACCCCCCTTTCTCCCCCCCCGATTGCGCACCGCCCTCCATTTGTGCATTTGGGTTCTCGAGGAAACTAAAGTTGAGGTTTTTCTTTTTCCCTGTGCTTCTCTCCCTCCTGATGGTCGTTTTTGTAACATTCTTGAGAAGATGGTGTCCCTTTGTTTTTCCCGTGCCTCGGTTCCCCGAGTATCAAAGCTGATTTTTGTACAACAAGAAGCGTTTTTAGCTTTCCCCCCTTCCAAAAGGCGCTCTCCTTCCTCCTTTTTCTGCCGGCAAATCAGCGAGTCCATCCCAACCACTACCGTAGATTTCTCCCTGAAATGTCCGCCCCCTTTCCTTCTGTGATTCGCCCAATGAAAAACTTTGGTCTCTGTCGAGTCGAATACCCTTCTTAATTTCCTGGTATTAAGGGCAGCTTCTTCTGCGGTTCTGGGATTTTACATTGGCCTTCCCCCAACACTTCCTCGTAGGAATAATACGGGAATTTCCTTATTTTCTCCGAGACAGTTATAAAATGTTTGTTTTCCCTCTTCCCTGATTTAGGCACCCACTCCTCCTTCCTCGAGTTCCCCCTGGTGATTCCCCTTCGCGACCACCCGGAAGGCACTTCCGCTCCCCGCTTCTTTTTTACTTGGAGGACAGTCGCTTTTTTCCCCTTGCACTTTCCCCCCCTGGCCAACCCGGTACCCCCCGATACCACCGTTTTGTCTCCCCACATCACAATCGATACCTCTGTCGTGAGTTGCATCCTCTTCCTGTGCCAGCGGTTGCGATCGTGCCTAGCCTCTTCGTTGCTTGCATGGCCATTACCGCAATTTTCTTTTGGATTTAAAAACTTCCATTTCTGCCTTTCTCTTTCTTTCGGGGTTTTCAGTGACCGTTGTCGTCCTTTCAGCGTCCTACTTTCATTGCTATCACTGGATTTGTGGAATTTACAGGTTTTACTGGTAGTCTACCCCCTACTTTACCTTCCTTCTCACCGTCGAATCGTCCCGCATTCCACTATATGCTTCGTCGACGCAATCCACCCCCGTAATCGGAGTCGTTTTCCGGGGGGCTCTTCTCCCCCTTGTTCCCCCCCTCGTATGGGTTGCTTTGTCCCCGGTGACGCCCCCCTCTCCCCCCCCGCCAAAAGGGTCGTTCGTCTTAAAAAACGATTTGCTCCTCCTTTACACGGGGGGGTCGGAGCCAGCTTCCTCCAAGTCCCGTCGCCCCTCCCACGTACCGCCCCTTTTTACCCCCTCCCGCCTGGATGGCTTCCTTTCCTCCCGACCCCACAAGTTCCCCCTTTTCCGGTTTTCCCCTTTATCGCCGCTTGATCGCTCCCTCAGCCGAGCAATTATGTGTCATAGCAGTTGCCTGGGGCGTCCCCCCCCCTTCGTCTTGCGGAACATAAGCCCCTGGCCGTGTCAATGCTGTCTCTCAGACGCCTTCTCTCCCCCTCCCCGCTTCCCAGCCGTTCATGTGAAGCGCTCCTTCCTTCCCCCTGTTTCGTCATGGCTCATGTTTACGTCTCGCCCCTCTTTTTGGCGCGATCCTGGTTGCAACCTGCGAGGGAATTACCCTTGTTCGCAGCTTTTTCTGTTCGTGATGGAATGAGGTCCCCCGGACGTGGGAGGCCTTCCTTTTCCCCCCTCCTCCGCAATTCGTCTTAATGTTTTTTACCTGCGCAGGATCCCCGATTCACGGTTTGTTCCCCTCCTTTCTCTTATTTAGTTCAAGGGTGTTCCACGCGTCTCCTTTTTCAGTCCTCCTCTGCATAGCTCTAGACTCATCCGCGCATGCCCTTTTGATCCCCAATAGTTTGGTTGTTTGGTGGGGGGGGGTTGCCACGGCGCCTCGTTTTTTTTCTGGCGTCGGTACGGTCTTAAGCAGGTTCTTTTTTTTTTTTCGGGCATCCCGAGAGTTGCCGGCCTCGTCACGTGGGCGTTTTGCTATTATTTCCGGTGATTTCGACCCAGCCAGAATATTCCCCCCCCTTTCTTTCTCCAAATAGAAAGAATAGATAATTGATATCTTCCTCTCGCCAAGATATTTGCTTTTAGCCTTTGGGGTCCACACCCCCCCCCCCAAATCTCAGACCTTCCCCCCTTGTTTTTGCGAAGGAAGCCCCTTCGTTTTTTCAGCCCCCTCTTCTGATTTGTCCGAGGATAAGCTTTTTTAATTACCTTTCCTCATTCATGATTCTGCCTCCCTTCCCTCGCCCTCCTGCCCTCCTCTTGCCCTCAGGTCCCAGCCCCCCCCCATGTCTAGCGGCCAAACGCCATTTTTTTCCCAAGTCCGTCCTTTTCCTTCCTCCTTTCCACTCACTTGCTGTAGATTGTTCCCCCCCAAAGTTTTCGATGTGTTCCCTAGCGTGTCCTCTTTCCTCGTATCCGTCCCTTTTGGGCACCGCTCAGAACATCCATCGTGCTGTAAAAACGTCGGTCCGCCTTTTTCGCTCGATTTCTTAGCTCCTAAATCTTGTCCTCCAACACTTTCGTAAAGTATAGTTTTCGTCAGGACATTTCGTGATCGTTCCTCTCAGGAGTGACACCCCCGTCTACGTGGTTTCGGGCGAGAATTTGGACGGGTTTGGTTTCCTTGTGTGATTGTCCTTTCTCTTTCAACCGTTCACCCTTTGCGTTTCGGTATGGACGTGGAACCCCGATGTAGTATTTTGCCATTTTTTCGATTAAGAAGGGCATCTCCCCTCCTTTTCTTTTCCTTTGCCCTCTTGAATAGTCAAACGTAATGGTGACTTTTCTTTCGGTGATTTTCACGTGACTCAGAGCTAATCGTACTCTTTCGTTTCTCTCTCTTTCTTTTCTCCCGTTTTTTTTCTTCTTAAACAAGTTCTTCTCTGCTCGGAGTTCCCACTGTCCCTCCCGCCACGCAGTTCTTCCTCCTGCCCCCCTACGAGTCATAGGCACTTCTTTCTCCCTCTTTCCTGGATTGGCTCTGTTAATCGCATCAGTTTCTCCTCCCTCTTGAAACTCACTTTGCTTACATTCCGATGGTTCCAGGTTTCACCAGATCCCAAATCACCGCCTTTGACTTCCACTCGCGATCGAAAAGTCTTTTCCTTTTTGCCGTCCTTGCAAGAATAATTCCTGCCGCCTTCCTGACTTGCCTCCTTTATCTTCCCCCCCATGGCTTTTTCTTCTGATAGTCGGACCACGTTAGTGGTAGCCGATTTTCATTTTGAAGGTAGGCGAGCACTGTGCCACTTTCGTTCCCTTTCCTCGTACCCCTCCTCAGAGTTACCCCACAGCTACCCTGTTTCCCCCACACCTCAGCCCCCTTGAGGTACGTTCTTTTCATTCCTTCCGGAAAGAAATGGAGTTGGCTTTCATCTTTCTTGTCTTAATACCTGTCTTTGCGAGCCGCTCCTTTCATTGCTACCTCTGCCATATGAACACTTCCCCCCCCCAAGGTTTGCCCCTCCTGCAGTGCCAATAGCCTCAATGAGGTTCGCTACACCCTCCTTTTTTTGCCGGCCACTGCCCCTGTTGTCTTTTTTTTATTCTTTTCTTAAAAGCCCCCCGGACTCTTATGAGTAGTTTCTCCGTCTTGACGTCTACTTTATTTTTTCCTGCCCCCTCCCCTTCCGGTTTGATCTTTATTTTTGAATTCGTTTTCATAACAATCCTTTTTTAAACACGTCGACTTTTCTTTCCCCCTTTTGCCACCTACTTCGTCCCATTCCTATTGGAACGTGCCTCGTCTTCCCATTTCCAAGGTAAGACGCTCCCCCAGTTCTTTGGGTCCCCTCATCGACGCATTGAGCGATGTCCTTGATTCTCACGTAAAGACGTTGACATGACTCCCTCTCCCCGCCCTCTCCCTTAGAGCGCCTTTCCTCCTAGGCGCCTGATGCAATTACTTCTTTGAGAGTAGAGGCACGGCTCCTTTTCTGTCTTTTGCCTTCTCCCTCTTCACTCCAGTCCCCTTTTTTCTGGCACTTTCTGAAGTCGCCGTTTCAGCTATCTCTTTATCTCCTTCACTTCGACCCTGTTTTCTTCAACGCGACTTCCCTCCGGAAAACGGTTGAGCTGTCGTCTCTGATCCATGTGGTCATGCGGCGTTATTCGATCCGTCTTCTGAGTACTTTTTGTTCTTCCGTTCTCTTATGCTCCCCCCCCCTTCAGACCCCCCCCACCATTTCGAGGTCTGCAATAAATTTCGTTCGCATTTCTTTCGGCGCCTTAGCCGGATTTTTTTCTTACGGGGAAATCTCCGCGGTTCCCCATTTTCGTTCCCGGAGGCATTTGCTAAGCTTGATGACGTGGCTTCCGTGACTAAAAATAGTCTTTCTCCCTTTCTTCAACGAGCAGCAAACTTTGTATCTTGTTTCCGTGAGACCTAGTACTCCTCCTTTCACAGGTCTCCCCGGCAGCATGGAACCCTCTTCCGGTTTTTTCAACGCCGACCTCTCCTTTTATTTTTCCGTGTTGACGGTATCCTCCTCCGTATTTTTTCGAAGACTGCCACCCTGGCAACCTTCCCCCCACCCTTGGCCTAGACATCCTAACCGGATGGGTCTGCTGGCCCCCTTCCCATAAAGGTACTCATTACCTTTCCCCCGCTCACCATGAGACCTGATTTTTTTTGATGTAGATCCTGTCCCACTTCTTCCCTATGGTTTCTTAACCCGGGTTCGCTGGCTTGAGCGCATCCTCTAGTCCCCCCTTTCCTTGGTGTATTTTGCGACAACGCATCACTTTCCGATTTTCTGATTTGCGCACACACCCTTTTTCTGCTTGTTTTTTTCTTGTGGACATTTCCGGCCTTGACTTAAGAAAAGGCCCGGCCTTTCTCGGTCTCGGTTACCCCCTTCCGGGCGGTAGGAAGGTGTATGGCACCCTCCTTTCCCCAATCGTGATCCGAAGGTAAGTTAGCTCCCCCCATTCAGCGTGCCTACCCCATCCCCTGTCTCACCTGCATGAAATTTGCCCCGTTCTTACTTCGATTCTTTCCTCTCTTCGAATTTTGGCAGGAATAAGACCAACTGCTCCTCATATAAATCCGACCCCCTTTCGCATGCCCGCTCCTCTCCCAGTGTTTCCTCCTGAAAGATTCCCAAATTTTTTCCTCTTTTTAGTTCCCCTCTTTTAATTTTTGACTTTCCTTGCGTCCATTTCATTGTTTTTTTCTCCTTTTTTGCAGGCATGACAAGTTTTCTCTAGCTCGCTTAAGCGCCGTTTTCTTCCCCCCAGTGTACTAGTTTGTTACCATTTCATATTTTAATATGTTTCTTAAGAGCGTGAAGTACAGACCCCTTCTCTTCGTCCAGAAAGTCCCCCCTCAAAGATCACCCCGATAGTCTCCCCCCCCCCCTCCTCCTCTCTCTTGTTGACGACCTTTATAGTTCTAGCGCGCAACCCCGGCACGAAATTGTAGGCTTGTCGCCCTCCTTGAAGGCTATCCGTCGGTCGCCCACCCCTGCCTTCTTCCGATCAGAAATTTTTTTTAGATTGTACTCCTTGTTTGTTGTTTTTATATCTTTCTGCTCTCCTATGCGTTTCTCTCTTCAACGTGAGACCTTCAGTTTTCGCCCCCGCTCCCCAGTTAGGCTTTTTTTTTGCGCTTTTGGCCTATAAATTCCGTCCCCACCCCCGATGAGCGCTTCTCCATCAGCTATGCTTGAGTTTCCCCTTTTTCCGCATCCTTGTTTTACTTTTTCTCTGCTTGCACTGCAGTTAATACATAACGATTTTCTTTCCCCTCCCTGCTTTTTGGCAATGAGGCCCCCTCCTGACCCCCGGCCCCCTGCGTCTACTCCTCTTTTTCCTTCCTTGTGCCTTGGGCAGGGACCACCAGGCTCCTATTTTTTTGCCGGCATGGACCTCCTTTCGGTTTTTTCTTCTTTTTTTGAAAAAAGAGTCCCACATTTGGGCCCCTTTTCCCTCTGCCGCTCCCTATGATAGTCTTTGGCGCACTTAAGAGTTTATGTTTTGTCTGGATTGCTCTTTTTTCTGGTTTCCAGTATGACAATCGACGTCCTTTTCCATCCCTCCCGACGGTACTCCTTCTTCGTATTTAGGCTTTACAGGTTAAACGGTTCGGGGGCACCCCCTTTCCCTTCTTTCCTTCACTCTCCCTGCCTACCTTTATGAAAAGTGACCTTCCTTTCCGACCCCGAAATACTTATACCCACCCTTCTCCTCGACTGCAAATCCTTGGCGGTTTCTTTTTTTTTTCAGGTCAAGTCCGGCCCCCTCCCAACGATAAAAAAATTGTTCCCCCCGCAGACAATCGCTTCCTGTGTGCGTTTTTTGCAAACCTCCTTGTGCCGCTTTTTCATCTCGCGCAGCCCAGTCTCCGTTGTCCCGTGTTGATTAAGAACCTGTACTCCCCTTTGCAGGCTCCTATTCATATTCCCGTTTAGGCTACTGGTGAGCGGAACCGGCACTTTTATTGAGAGAACGTTTATTGAGATTTCCTGCATCTTTTTTTCTTATGTCTAGTAAAGGATTTGTTTTCCGGTCCTTGGAAGGTCTTCACAAGCCTGAAGCCAGTTGAAGATAACGTCTCATAGTCCAGTCCCACTTTCTCGTCTATCATTTGAAATCACCCTTTCATTTTCTTTATGGCTGATGATAATAGTGGACTCTATGGAGGGTTCTGGTCCCTTTCCCCGGCACCGAAGGTTTTTCTGCTATTTTCCCCCTTTTTGAGCCTTGACCGAGTCGTTCTTCACTTTAAGGACGTTCTCCCCCCCCCCCCCCCCCTTCCCAGATGTACCTTTCTTTGCCGAAGAAGGCATGCCTCTTTCTCGCCCAAGAAAGTCGCGGCTCTCTCCCCTTTTTCGCGATCCTAAGAAGCCATATGGCCGATTTTTGCCGTTTGGGCTGTCCTTTTTTTTTAACCTTTCTTACGCGAAAAGGCCCTGCTTTCACCTCCCTTTTCCGCCGACCGATTCCCCTCCCCCTCCGCTTGCCAGAAGTTTTCCTTCTAAGCGCGCTGCTCAAACCTTTTTTCCCCCCCAGTTAGTAATGCGGTCACGTCTCACCGTTTTCGGGCCGGCCGCTCCCCCTATCCTTTTCCCTCCTACGCCTTGCGCAGGCAGTTTTTTTTTTTTTTGCGAGAGGTAACGGTCCGTTCTTCTTCTTTCGTTGCCTCCGTAGCATCGCCCTTTTCGTAATTGCTCTTGCGGAAGATTTGTGGCGGCCCAGATTATCGGCTCTTGCAGTTTTCTGGTGTCAACCCAGTAGACGCAGTCCTCCTTCCTTCTCGGTCAGCGACTATTGTTCCCTCCACCTCTTGAGGGTCCGGTTTCCTCTTTTTTCGCGGTACGGTTGAAGAAGAGGTCCCCTTGAGAACCCCTTTTCGTCTATCGTTTTCTTGCGTTATCGTTTATTCCCTTGACAGAAGATAAGACCTATGAATATCCCCAGGCTTCTCCCCCTTCTGAATAGATCCCGTCTGCTTCCTTTTCCGGTTCCCCGAGTCGTTTTCTTTTCTGTTTCCCAAGACTTCTCCGGCACCGGACACCGTTTCTTGTTTCTCGCTCAGACCATCGTTCGTTTTTTATGTGATTCTCGTCCTGGCTGCCTGAGAGTAATTGTTTGTTCCTTTGAACCCCGAGATCTCCTTCTTTTCGTTACTCGCCTGCAGTCGCAGCCTTTGACCCCGTATCCACCATGATCTCCGGCCCACAAGGATGGAAAAGGCCTTCTCAGGGCCAGTTCCTTGATCAGCCGCGTCGTTGTTCCCCCAAAAGGTGGATTGCCTCGAAGCTGGTACGCTTTTCCGTAACGATGCAATTTGGCAACAGTGTTCTTTCCCCTCACCAACTGCCGCGCGGATTGAAAACCCCTCTACATTTCGCTCTCATCGATCTCTCTCTTGTTGTCCCTCCCCACTCGTCAGGATAGGCGGGCGTCAGACTCGTTTCGGCAGTCCGCTTTTGTTTTTTGGACACGATGGTCTAGTTAGAGGAGAGTGATAGAATGAGAAGGGTGTTATTTTGTTTTGTCTGTTTTGGCGTTCTTCGTTACACCGGGACCAGCTCTTGCGTTCTTAGTGCGGGTTTTGATGTCCCGTCTCTCAGTTGGAATCAGCCCTTTCTCGGACGATGGTGCGCATGAGTTTCTCCCCAGATCCATTGGCAATTCATCGTTCTTTTTGATTTCAAGACCTTGATTGCCCTTTTCAGTCTGTGTCTTCTATCGTTTCCTCTCCCTTTGTTTTGAGTCTCTCGACGATCTAGTTCTTTTCTTTTCCCTCCCCCGCCCCGCCGGTCGATGCCAATTTCTGCGCACGATTCTTCTTCACCAATTTTTTCTTTTTCCCTGGATTGGATTTTGATTCCCCTGTGTCGGCCTCTCCGTGCATCCTAACCAGTTTTCCCCCATTAAAATATTTGACTGCAAGGCTGGTTTTGTCGTACCATGACACCCGTATTCTCTCAGGAACATCGTGTCCGTCTTTTCCTCCCCCCTTGCGGACTGCATCCCTAACCTGGAACCGCTTACGTTTCGATTTTTGGATGGAGCTATAGAGATCTCCTTTAGCCCCCCTGTTGTTTCGCTAACGCTTTTTTTCTGTCGGCCTTCACTTTTTCCCCCTTTCTGTCGCCAATTCTTCTGGGTACCCCGCAATCCCCCCTTGTGGTGTTCACACTATAAAGTTGCGGCTCCACGTCTGGCCTTCTTCAACTGACATGGGTGTGTTGTTTTTTTACGTTGGCCTCTTCGCGGCGAGTTTCTGCGGTCTAGCTTTTACCTTATTTCTCCTTGGTTCCAAAGCAACCCAGGCTTCTCCGCTCTCCCGCCCCCCGGCCACTCTCCCTTCTGGCTCCCTGACAGCTGGGCCTTTGTTGCAAGGCGTTTCCCCGTTTCGGTTGATAGTTGCCCCAGCAAAAGCGACCCCGCCTTTCATTTTTTTTCTGGAGGCAGCAGCGGCGTCGACTTCCGTTCTTTCACCTCTCGTTTTTGATCTACTTTAACTCGTTTACCCTTTTTCCCCTTCCATCCCTGCGAGACTCCCCTCCAACGTTCGTTGAGGCAACCTCTCGAAGGTTTTTTTTTCAATGTTTCCAATCTCTGCCATGGCACCTAGTACTGACTCTTATGTATTTGTTTTTGACCCGCATTCCGCTCCTCTCGCTGTTTGTTTTTCAGCTTACATTCCTGCCATATCTCTAATTCGCGCCTCCTTTTCGAATCCGATCCCTTCGCAATTGAGAATTACTGACTGCGCGTTTTTTCTTTCCCTCTGCATCCACTCTGTCCCTCTCTTGTCTCCTGTCTTCCCTTTACCCCTCCACCGCGCTTGCGACTGGCTGCAGTTGATCCTTAAGCCTCTCTGATTTCTCGCTTGCCCTTCCCGAGTTTTTTCTTACCTTTCTCTGTCCTTTCCATCTTAACCTTGAGCTTCCGCTCTTTCCCTCATGATTTCAGGAGGGTGATCATTTCTCTGTCTCTCTTTTCCCCTCCTTTTCTGACCCTCCGAATTCCGTTTTAGTTTTTTGTCCTCACTCGCATTTCTCCAAGAGCAAATGAGGTTTACCATGCGACGTATAGCATCTATTTTCCTATTGATCAGCGCGTCCTTTCCGTGTTGTCGATCTCGTCCCGCTCCACCTGAGTAAATGGGAGGTTCGGTCCCTTAATTGGGCGACTGGTTCCTTGATTCTCTTTGACCCTCCCTTTTTCGTCCCAATCGGTTGATGTCCCCCGATTCCCCGCAACTTGGTTCTCTTTTCCGGACTTCCCATAGACGAGAATAACTACGTATGACCAAGTCACTCCTTGCCAGCTGCGACGCGAGACTTTTCTTTTGTCTGTTTTCTTGAGCGTATGGATTATGAAGATGCTTTTGTCCTTTCGGTGTAGATCCTCAACTTCCCCGTCCCACACATCCTTCCTTTGAACGCACAAAGCCCCTCTGTTTTCCTCTGCATATCATTAGACCTCCTCCCTTTGCCAACTCGACGGCCCGTGAGCGGTGATAGGATCCTAATAGTGGGCTCTACCACTTGCCACGGGCGCACCTCTTCTCTTTGCTCCGAGCTTCCTTTTTATATCACCCTGCTTCCCTGTGGATTTTTCTGACAACCGCACCTTCAGGGATACTGACTTCGGCTCCCCCCAAACTCTTTTTGTCTTGGTGTTGACGGTTCCTTGCAAGG
>Ga0179591_1235633_pt1 | contig 10132 bp, 12 predicted proteins | sample CZOMad2_1_08_16f_FD_182891 | JGI IMG/M metagenome (GOLD analysis project Ga0179591, IMG submission 182891) | Vadose zone soil fungal communities from Angelo Coast Range Reserve, California, USA - CZOMad2_1_08_16fungal (PacBio error correction) | ecosystem: Environmental > Terrestrial > Soil >... | reverse complement strand
TCTCTCTTTCTTTCTCTTTTGGCGGCGTCCCCCGTAGAGCTCGGCTCCCCAGTCTGGTCCTCCGTCGGTCTCTTCGTCCCTTTCAGTAATTTTTCCAACCCCCCTGATTTTCTTCTGTTTTCTAGATTTAGCTCGAAGTTTTTGTTTCACAAGTGACTCCCTCCTCTCTAGACCATCATCGAGATTGGTCTTGTTTTTTTTACTCTAGTCGAATCCGTCCTAGGCGGGGACTGTCTGCTGTCTAGTGGTCGGGCCAGGATACAGTATTGCTCTGATTGGTGCTCGATCTTTCTCATTCTTTTTCCTTCTCCCTTTTCTTTTCGTCTTTATTCCTAATTTTTCTGGACTATCTCTCGCGCTATGGCCTGGAACGGAGGGTGCGCCAAGCAAATCTCGCCCCAATGGCTTAGGTCTGTAAATTCATGAACATTGATTCCTTGCCCTTCAAAAAAATCTTCCCCGCGTTCACCATCCCTCTTTCGTCCTATTTTTCACTCTTTTTCCAATGAAAACGGTTCTCTGGCCTTTGGACCTCTGGCCACCTTTGCCCCCTTCTGTCAGACCCCTTCATTTGTTTTCCCCCCCAACCTGACGTTTTCCTTAAGACAGTCTGCGATGTTGTGCACATGGAGCTTCTGATTACTTCTTTTCCCTGTCCGAATGGTATTAGCTTTCTTAGTCCAGTGTTCCTTCCACCCGTTTTGATTTTTCTTTTCCAGAAAGCCGCCTGCTGTGCGCCAGCCTCAGGCTCAGGAATTCTCCAGGACCGATGCCTTGTTTTTCCGGTTTGTTTGAACAGTGATGTTGAGCGTCAAGGTTTTTTTTCTCCCCCTCTTTCTCTTTCCGCATTCTCCTTTTGTTTGTCCGAGGGACCGTCGGCCCCAATCTCCACTGCTCGCTTTCCCACCCCTCAGGACCCTCCTTTTTTTCTGCTCCTCCTACTGAGCTGCGATTCGCCTCGGCGGCTTCAGCGCCTGCAATTTTCACATCTGGGAAGGACCTCTTTTCAGTTATTAGAGCCCCTTTCCACTCGCACTGTGCCTTTCTGAAAAAATCTCATTTTTCCCATCTTCCTTCCTGCTTCTTGACCTTTTGTGTGTGTGGAACTTTCTCAGTCGTCTTGAACTATTAAGCCCAACTCTAGATACTCGTTGCCTGTCCTCTCCTCCTGGCCCTTTTGCCTCTGCGGGTCATTTTTGTATTAATGTTTCTTCAGCTTTTTTCACTCCCCCCTTTTGTAGCGCTTTTTCCCCCTCCGTCCGTCGTAGATGCGTTCGTTTTCCCCATTGCACGATTCCCCATGCTCCGAGGCCTCGAAAGCGAGCACCCTCCTCTCTGCTACTGTGCATGCTTGGACCTCGCTTTCCTCTTGATCGCCTTTTCCCCTTTTTTATCCCGTTCACACCGCTCTCGTTTCTTAGGCAGTTTGTCTGAGCAGTCAGGTCCTCTTTCCCTTACCATCCCCCGTCGGTTTTCTACTCCCGATGCCGTTACCTGCCAGGACCTTTCCGCTTTCCAAAGGTTTTTGAACCGTTACTCAACCCCCGATCACTAGTCTCTTTTTCTTTGTCGAACACCCCAACGTGAGAACCGCTTTTTTCTTCCGGTTTGCAGACCCTCCCCTGCTTGTACCCCGCTGTTTCTTTTGACGCTTTCTCCGGATGATTTTACTTTAACGAGGTCCTTCCCCTTCTTATGTATCACTGTCCGTGGTACTCCAGCCTTATTCGGCGTTTCCCCCCATACAGGAGGACCGGTTTTCTGTCCCCTTCCGTCTTTCCTTGCATCCACCCCGCTCCCCTACTATTAGAATCAGGAGTTCGGCAAACTACACTTTCCCCCTTTGTCCCACTTGGATCGTTGCTCATGTCAATCAAAATTGTTCGCCCCCACCCGAGGTATGACTTTCGCGCAATGACGGTGGTGCATCAATCCCCCGCTTGTTCGGTGATCTATCTGCCCCAAGGAAGCTGTTTGCATCGACGCGATCGTTCCCCCCGTACGCCTTCCCCACGCTCCCCGGCTCCTGATGCGGCTTTTCTTGCTTTATCACTTTTAGAAGACCCTGCCCCAGTCTTATCGAAATTAAAAGTCAGGCCCCCTCCTCCTGCACCGCACTTTCCGGAAACTTATGCTTCCCCTTTCGATCTTTGGTCGTAATCTGCTTCGATCCTTGCCTCTCCAGTTGCTTGCAAGGGTTCATACCAGTCGGCCTTCTTTTTCCCCTGCTTGGGACTGGCTACTGAGTGTGCCCTTCACGTATACTTGTTTGTCAGAAATACCCCTTGCCAGCTCCCCTGCTTCCCCGCGCTTGCGTCAACCCCTCCCCTGACCTAACCCCTTTCCGATTTCAAGTCTGTTCTTCCGGCTTCGGCTCCTTAGCCTCTCATAAAGAGGCGCTTAACACGTCTTGTCAACCCGTCTTTCCTGAAAATACCCTCCTGTCGGCCACTCAGGAACATCCCTTCTTTACTTACTTCAACAAAGAGACCGCGCCCCGAGTTCGACAGGTTTAAACCGATTTTCCAACTTAACGTTCCCCTTCGTGTCCTTGTGCGTAAGGCTCCCTCCTTTTCCCTTCTTCCTTGCCAGTCACTTTGTTTTCGCGTTAGTCTCTGGGTTGGCGCCAGTCCTCTTGGTTCACGCCTTCTCCCGCATTTCCCATCGAGTTCCTCGCCATTGCTTTTTCCCCTGACCTTTTCCCCAGAGAAGATGCGATTTCTTTTTTTAGCTTGATCCGGCTGTTTGGGTTGTTCTTGCAGCCCTCTTGCCCTTTCGTACGCCTGGTCAACCGGCGTTTTCCGCCTTCCGCCTGTCCCCCTTATGGAACCGACTCCTGGCCTCTTTCTCCTTTCTCTTCCCCCGGAGGACCCCTCGCAGTCCATCTTCGACCCCTCCATTTTCAGGTCGAGGGTATGCGCACCCTTCCTATCGATGGCTCTGTTTTGCCCCAGTGCATACTAGTCCTTCTTAGGCGACCTTTCCTTTGTGTTTTTTTGCACAGCCCGCTTTTTTGGAAAAGATCGCTCCTTTCCCTTCCTGCGCAGTCTTCCTTATCCACGGTACTCGTCTATCAACTTGGTTTGTTGGAAGTATTTTCCCATCGGAGCCCGGATTGATTCATCTTTGTTGGCGGTTTATTTTACCGTGTGGGATTTTTCTCCTCTTATCTTGAGTTGGCTATTGACCCTCCTTGTGACCCTGATTGCTTCATGTCCAATCTCACCCCCGTTTTAGATCCAGCGTTGGCGTTTCCTCCTGGCTCCCAACTTCTTTTCGTCCCTTCATTCCTCCTTCGCGATCATCCCAAGACGGGAAAAAACCATGTTCTGCTATGCGATTTCTCCTTCGCGCTTGTTGTTATCCCTCCATCCTACTATGTCAAGGGAATCCTGATAGTTCTTCTTGAACTTCAGTTTCAGGATCGCTCTATAAGATTCTATTTTTGAGCTGATTCGTCGTCTTTCCAGTTGACGTTGCGGAAGCCTTTCTTGATTTTCTTCCCATTGTAGAACCTTGGCGTCAAAGTTCCCGGGGTTTTATTTTCACTTCGGTAGTTACTGAATGCTTTCCCTCATCTCCCGCCCTGGAGGCGTATGATTTTTTTTTGGCATAATGTGGGTCTCCCCCACTAATCATGGTAGTCTGCCCCCCCCCCTGACCGCGGATCGTTTGTCTGGTAGGAATGCCTATCTCATATCTTCCGCAGATCTCTCTTTTTCTCCCTGTGTTTGCGAATGATCTTGCTGCCGATTGATTCTCGTTTTTGCCGAACCATGCCCGCATAATTTTCCCTCCTTTCTGAATTTACGACCATGAGTGGATTTTTTGGCCTCCCGTATCCCGCATGTCCTATCCTTTTTTTCCCCTCCGTTGGCTGTGGCGTCTCATCGCGAGCTAAGGCTTTGCATCCCCCCTTTCCGAACCGGACGATGATTTTCGTTGGTTTATTTCCTGTTTTCTGTCAGGTCTAGTAAAAAACGCGCCTCTCTTGTATTCTTTCGCCCTCTTTAAATTGACTTCCGACGACCATCTCCAACCGAATCACTTGGCGTCCCCCTCCTCCCTTCGCAATTCTGGCAATTTGATATCGATCAACCTTGCCCCGGTTCCCGCACCTGGTAGAGTATTTATTTGGACCCACCCCGCCCGCTATCACTTTTTTCGAGTAGTGCTTGTAACGAGTGGCCATTTCTTTTTTCAATTTTTCAGTCTCGCTCTCTCTTTTTCCTCCCCCCTCCGACACAAAGCCTTTTCCCGCCTCCGCCCGTTCAGTTATAGTTGCTCCACTTTTTTATATCGTCATTGCCCACTGAGTCTTTTGTTAAGGATAGCCCTCCCGAACTATCTTCAAAGAGCCTTCCAGGATCCCCCCCCCCCCCCCTCACAATTGAAACATCCCCTTGCCCTGTTTCCTTCATTCTTCCCCTTTTTTCTCTTCCCCTTCCTCTCCTTTCTCTTCCACCCGCTCCCCTCCTTCACTTCTTTTCCCTTCCTCCTTCTTCTATTCTCGCCTTTCTATTCCCGCAACCATTTTCCATGATTATTTCGGTGCTTGTGATATGCCTTCTCGATAATCCATTCCCCTTCCCCCAACACACCTCCACAGAGACGCTCTCTTTGTGATCGGTTGCACCTGACTCTCATTCCTTTCAAAAGTTTTTTCTCCTATTTTTCCCCAGAGGGTTAGGCGTCCATCAGACCATTGGAAAATTTTTCCCCCTCTGTTTTAGTATTTCCCCGTTGCACAGCCCGCCTATCTTGAGGTGTCGTTTGAGATACCCCCCCTCCCGACTTCCCCTGCAGCTTGTGGATACTTTTTCCCGGGATGCCACTATAATCCTATATCCAATTCACTTGAAGAGTCCGCAAGTCTTCCTCCCTTCAACGGACCCTTTGAAGGATGTACTTTTTTACGCTGGTCTCCAGCCCACGGGCAAGCCGATACGTCGCGCCGTTTTCCCAAATTAGATCCTTCTTGAATGAGTGCACAGGCTTGCCGCTCCGTCTATGTTTTATGCTTCTCTTCCCACACAGGCTGGACTCTTTTCAACCGAGACCTTGCCCCCCCGCGAGTTCGCGAAATTGCCCGGAATTTTAGTGCTTGACCGTGGCGCCTGGCCGGATTCCTCCTGGAGAAAACGGTTTGCTCGATTCCTTTTCATTGTTTAATGGTTATTCCGGCCGCGACCCTCCCGTGCCAGAGTTTGTTTGCTAGCACTTTATGGGTTTCTCCTGGGTTAAGCGTCTTTATGATGTTCTTACCTCTCCCCACCACTGGTTTTCTCCGTCTTTTAGCGGCTTTTCGCGATAGTCCCCACTGAAGCCCTGTGTCACTCTAGGCTACCCTTCCCCCTCCCCCGGTTTGAACTTTTTCCCTTTGCCTTGTCCGTTTTTATGGATCGTTCGGCACGGCTCTTGGAAAATCGCTTCCGGGACCCCCTGATTCACCTCAGCACCAAATTGGTTCCGCTTTCCCTTCTTCATCCTAGCAATTTTACCGCGTCCCTTTCCTATGTTTTTTTAATTTAAGCCAGTCGGGTTTGCTCTAATCCATAGGTTCTCACCCGCCTTCGCTGCTTAGTCGTTCGTTTTTATGTATTCGTTCTTTGAACAGTGCCTTCAAGAATGTGTTGCGTTCTTCCCTCCCATTCTCTAATACCACTTCCCCCTCTCCCTTGGTCCGTTGTTTCCCGGCATTGGTGTGCCGTCATCTAACGAGTGTATTTCGCCTCTTCTCTCGCCTTTTGGCTGTTTTCTCTCTTAGGCACCCTTTTACGCTATATCGTTGCTGTCTGATCCGAAATACGCCAATACTTTGCGTCTCTCCTCCATCGTTGGCTTGTGTTGTATCGGATGACTTTTGCTCTTTTTCGTACGTCCCTTCATTCTGCGTGCTCCCCGCGCTCGCTACATCCCGGGGTTCCGTCCTCCTCCGTTTGCTGGTACCAGCGTCAGGGACTTACACACCCAAGCTTTTCTTTTTACACTATGACTTTTTCCCAGTTTCCGCTCACGGTCACCCGTTTTCCGGTGTGTTCAAGACATCTTGATTTTTCTTCCGTTCTGGACCTAAAACCTTTCCTCCATTTCCCCCTTTTGCGTCCCGTACCTTTTTCACCCGATTTCTTGTACTTCTTTTCCTATTTCGTCTGCCGTTTTCCCTTTACAAAATTTAGATCGTCCCTTCTGTTGCAGTTTGCTTCCCCTGCTTCGACTCATCGGGTTCACGAGTTCGGAGCGCTTGAGACCTTTTTCCCCTCTGAGTCTCGGGAGGAGTTCTGCTGATCTTGCTGAGCTTTCCCCTCAGGCGTCTTCCCTCTTGAGTCTTTTTTATTCCGTCAGTTGTGCGCGTCGATGGCAACGGGCGCCAGACTTCCCCCTCTCCCCGTCTTTGGGTTCTTTTACTTCTCGAGATTTTACTTCACTGAAACCAAAACGCGCCTTTGCAACGCCTCTTTTCCATGCGCTTCAGTAAATCATTCTGTCTCTTTGGCCTCGGCCCACGTGTGTAATGAATCCATCCCCTTCCTTTTTTTTGCACAATAGTGAGCCCTTTTTCTTCTGAATTTTGGCACACTCCCTGGCCCCTCTTCTCCCTTTCTCTCCCCCCCCCCCCCGCTCATCCCCCCCCCCCCCACCCCTTATCTCACCTCATGTCCCAAACTTTCTGCCTCACGCCCCCCCCCACTCCCGTTTACCCCCCACACCTTCCCGCTTCTTTACCTGAGTCCCCTCCCCCCCCCTTCCCCCCCCCCCCCCCCCCCCCCCCCCCAGATGATATCTGGCACAGTTTCTGCCTTGAGTATGCTCCCCCCGCCGGCGTTTTTGCATCTTTTGGTACCGTTCCCCTCTCGACGCCGCCTGATGTGAGAATACCAGCTTTTTGCCCTCCCTTCCTTCCTAAGAGCCGCCAGTTTCATCTGTTGGGGTCACATTCTGCTCGTGTTGTCCGAGACCTTGGTTTGCCAAATATTCCTATTCTACTCCGGCTTTGTTTCTCGAGTTATTTTTGGCCGACACCCTCCCAAAGGTCTTGGTTTAAATGACTCCGGTCAACCCCCCCATTTTTTCACACTCCTCGTTCTAACCTTTGCAATCATGATCCGTTCCTCTATTCGCAGGTGCGTTCGCGCCTCCCCATTTTCCACCTAGGGGAACGTCTCTCTTTTGACTACGGCCATTTACTTTGGTAGACACCCGTGTCCCAGTTCAATCCGATGAAAAACTCCTAAGGTGCACCCCACTCCCGTCCCTTTTTCTTCTGGCTATTTGTGCCAACCCCCTTCTTTGGACTATTTTCTCTTCCTCGCAGTTGCTTTTTAAAAGAAGCGCCCTCCGTTTTTCCCCTTACTCCAGCGCTTCCTCTCCAGCGGATTTAGGGCTCATTTCTTTTTGGTCCAGAGGATTTTTCATTGTTCAACTTTGTCAGTCCCCGCCCTTTCTCTGGTCACTTTCCGGCATCGGCTTGAATCTAGTCCTCACTTCGCTCGACCCCACCCCCCAAAGAGGGCTTTTGACGCTGCATTAGACACCGCTCTAGCGTGATGTGCTCGGCCCTTTTTTCCTCCTCGGCCCCTAGAAGGACCCCCAGTAGTTCGTGTTCTCACCCTCCCGCTGTCAACCATGCCGCTCGCTTTACTTCCTCCGGCGTTTAGCCCCAGTCTATAAGGCCTATACACCTCCGGTGTTTTTTTCCTTCCACGACCTCCCCCCGCTTTTCCCGTCAGTCCATTTTGGTTTTGAACTTCCTTTCCGTTTCCGCCACATCTTCACTCCTCTCCGTGTTTTCGTTTGGCGTCTCCCCCTTACGAAAGTGCCTCGGCGCTTTCTTCTAACACGTTCTCCCACGTACACTTTTTAACCTGCCTGTCTTCTTTTCTTCGTGCTCCGCGCTCCGCTCAACGACCCTTTTGGATTTCGTCGACCCTGTCCCCATCCCTTTCCCCCTGCGTTACAGGGACGGTAATCCCAGTCGCGCTGCACGCGAGTGATTCCTCCTCCCCCTCACCCATTCTCGGCCCCCCTGGGAACTTCTCCACTAATGTTGATCCCGCTGGTGCATATTCTGCACTTCTCTTTTGTCCACCTCCTTTTTCCTCTCCCGTTCCTCCAGGCGGAATTCTGCTTCCCCCTGTTGTGTTTCTCACCGGTACTTGCCGTCACCCATGCTTACACCCTATTCCACGTTCCTTAGGTGTGTTGGATGTAGGTATGATGCGTCCTCCCGGAACAAGAGATCGCAACTTTTACAATTTGCAGCCGTAAACGCAACGACAGGACCCTCTTTCCTTTTTGCTCGTCCGGGTTGACTCGATAGCGCTCCAGCAGTTCCGTCCACATTCCCACCCACCCCCCCCCCCATTCACGCTTTTTCCTCAGACGCGCCGAGTTGGGTTTTTTACTTTGTTGTTTTTAACGCAGGTCCTTGTTCTGGAGCAGTTTTTCGTCACCGCCACGCTCCTTACTCGACTTCTTCCCTACACCCACCACACACATTCCCCCCGAATTACCTTATCACCTCCGCCCGGATCGACCACTAACTTTGCGCCCTTTGTTTTGATTTCCGTCTGCATTTTCTGCTCCCCGGAAACCCAGCTAAGAAGCGCAACACCTTTTTCTTCATACCTCCTTGAGCCCCTGGCACCTTGAGAAACACCATTATCCTTCTTCCCCCCAAACCTTCCCCGGCCGCGGCACATGTGTCATTTCTTACCGGAACTTCTCATACCCACCCTCTTTAAAAAAATTTCCCCTCACTGGAGTTGTTCACTGATACCCGGGAATTACCCGGTCAACATTCTCTTTGGACATTAATGAACCTCCCCAGGTTCGCAGTTCCAAGGTATGTTGGCCAACCCCACGGATCCCCTACCCCGTACACCACCCTTCTTCACACCACACCTTGCCGACGGAACGCTCATCGAGGTCCCTTCCAGAATTTTTCTCATTTTCAGAGTCGTATTTATTGACACGGGTTATCTCTCGAGATGTCTTTATGTGGTTGTTTTTTTTTAGTACCGCGTTTCCCAGAAGTTACCAATTGCCGTTTTTTTCCACGTGTTTTTTCCCGATCGTGGACCCCTTGAAAATTTATCCGAACTTGCCTACCCTTTTTTTTTTTGAGCATCCCCCCCCGCGACCTTGCAATCCTCCTATCGTCCCTATGAAATTGTTTTGCCCCGGGTTCTTCTGTATGTCCGTCCATCCCTTACCGCTCTTTAGTATGGCCTCCCCGCGGAACCCCATCCTCGACCCCCCCCCCCCCACACGGACACACCCAGGACACCCCACCCCCCAGCGCGCCTCCCCCCCCCCTGCGATGGGGAACCGGCCTCCCGCCTCCACCCCCCCCTACCCAAAGTTGCTCTATTTTCAGCTTCTCCGCGTGCCTTCCCCCCCAAGGATCTTGCCTCGACACCTTTCTTTAAAAATTTCCTTTGACCTGATCTCCTTCATTGAATTCCCCAACCCGAGTCGTCCATCTCGGTTTCGTTTTTGCGTTTCCGGGTGATGTTATAGTTCGTAGGAATATAAGAATCGTCCTTACCATAGCTTTTCTCCCCCCTGACTCCACGTTGAGCGACTCTTATCTTTTCCCAGGGCTGAAATTGTTCTTCTTTGTTGGCGTTCGACTGCGACTCGCGAGTCCTTAACGCCCGTGACACCATAACACACTCTTTCCCCTCCGTTCCACCCCCCCCCCCTCCGACATTCAGACTACGCTTCCCGAATTTTATTCCCTTTTCTGCTTAATAATCACCGACTTTGGGACTTAAAGGTCGTGCAGGTTCCTTCAACCCCTCTTATTCCTCCCTGCATCCTTGACTAGTCGGTCATTTGAAGATCTTCGTTTTTGACGTGGAGGTTCGGAATCTTTCGCAGCTGTTCTGCGCCTTCTAATTGAGAGTGTTTAAACTTTCCCTCTAAAGCTGTTCCGCTAATCCAAATCTGCCATTTAGGTTCGGTTAGTAGGATACAACCGACCCGAGTACTGAGGATAGAATCCCGATTGCAGTTGTTACTTTCCCATTTGGTTGGGTCTTTCTTTTTTGGCCGGCACCTCTCAATATTTTCTTGTCAGAACTTCGGTTTTCTTTGCATTTTTCATCGAGATCGGACCTTACGCCAT
>Ga0179591_1334645_pt1 | contig 10133 bp, 10 predicted proteins | sample CZOMad2_1_08_16f_FD_182891 | JGI IMG/M metagenome (GOLD analysis project Ga0179591, IMG submission 182891) | Vadose zone soil fungal communities from Angelo Coast Range Reserve, California, USA - CZOMad2_1_08_16fungal (PacBio error correction) | ecosystem: Environmental > Terrestrial > Soil >... | reverse complement strand
GCGCTTTGCGCAGGATCTCGTAAAGTAGATCCAGGGACCTTCGGCGGTTCCAAATTTTGCGGTTGTCCTTTTAAGGTGTTGTTCGGGTTTGAGAGTATATTTAATAATACGCGCCGTTGCTCCTTGACCTCCACACCCGGATAGAGCCGCTTCTGCGCGCCCTAACCACCCACCTGCAAAGTGTTCGTTGTTACCATTTAACCCCATCTTCTTGAATCTTTTTGTTAGAATTTATCCGCCTCTGACATGGCTGGTTTCATCCTTTTCCCCTCTCCTTTGTTATGTCATCATGAAAGTTTCAGTGAACATTGAGTCGGGGCGGCTTCCGGAAGGTAGGGCCTCTCCTGGGCGTGTGACTTTTTTGCACACATCCTCGATGCAAAGTTGGATTTTCCAGGACCTTGAGCAGGAGCTTCCGCTACGACTGAATAGATCGCGAATGATTTATAACCTCCCTCCTGAATCATGGCGGCGGGTGCGAGCATCTTCATTTTCGGTGGTTCTGGATGTCACTCCCTTAGGGCTTGAGTACGCGGTTTTAGCGATTGCTCACTTGATGCGGTTATAAAAAGGAGTAAGGGTTCCCCTCCCTCCAAGAGGGAGAGAAGTTCCATGTTACCCGCCCACCTGGATAAAAATCTTCAAATATGCGAATCTTTTTTTCTTCCCGACTGGTCAGTCCCACGGTTCGGGGTCAATCCGCTGTTTTCTAACTGACCCCCCCATTTATCACAGGGACTGTTTTAGCCGTCACTTCCATGGGGTTCGCCACCTGACCACAAACCATCGGTTTTGCGGTTCGTCCCCCTCCCCATTCCCTTTTGGTCTGTTTTACAAGGATGGTCTAAATTGGCTTTGCCCTGAAAGTGCACCCCTGAGTGAGCGAAAAGTGACATACTTTATTTTCCTTTTACGTTTTTCCATTTTGTTCCCCCATCTTCCTATGGGCATATATCTCTGAACAAGTGCAGGGGGGGACACTAAACCGATGTCTCGTGATGATGATAGGGAATGAATCTCTGAAACTATTAGGGACCACTTTGTGTTTTGTTTCCCGTTCGAGGCAATGCAACCCCCCTCCCCTTCCTATTTATCCCCATAAGAAAATCATAACCAGCCTCGACCCCCGACACATCACCTCATTTCTCTTTGTGCGAGTATTGAATAAACCCCCCTCCTGTGCTTTCCATATCTTTCATTGCCTCTCCTCCCCCCCCCCTTCGCAATTGCCCCTTTTTTTCCCCCTTTCTGAGGGTGGGGGGGGGGTGTGGTGGTGCCCTCCCCTGACATTGTTTTTTTTATGGCGTCTCTATAATCGCGCAATCCCCCACCCCCCCCCCCCTTTTGTTCAGCGGGCTATAGAATTGCTCCCAACTGGAGTTTTTTATGGATTGGTCCTGATTATAACATTCCCTCCCTCTACTGGTATCAAACTCGCAAAACGTTTTCTTTTCCCCCCCGTACTTTTGCAGGTCCATCCCTTTCCCCCCTTTTTCAAAGTTTTACCTACTGACTGTGAACGTGCGGGCCACTCACGGGTGTTACTATGTTTCCTAACCCTTTTTATGGGGGCTATGATAAGGATGAGGTCTTTTCAGCCGAACAAACCTATATCTTTACCGTAGTTCTCTTAGCTGTATCATTCCTTTGAGTGCCAAGGTTTTCTTTTTTAAGAGCGCGGAACATCAATTGGGGTAGCGTCTTCCCATGGGCCCCCCCTGGAACCCTTGGCCATCCCCTCTGGTTTTGCAGGAACGTCTCCTCACCACATCATCTCTTCTTCCTCCTCTAGTTGTTGCTTTTCGCTTTGTATTTTTTTGGTAGTTGGAAGGTAGGTAACCCCCCCTCCCTCCTCTGGATCTTTTTTTTTACCGGTCTAAACCCTCCCTGTCGTATAGCCGTTTCCCCCCCCCCCCTTGGCGTTCGCGCTCGTCCAGGCCAAAAAACCTTGGCCTCGACCAGATACAGCTCGTCTCCTTTTCCCATGTAAAATTCTATAGGTTTTTTCTCTTGACCCTGCCGGTCTCCCCCCCGTTCTCCACCAACCCAAGGTTTTTCCTTTTTTTTTCTTACCATGCGTTTGGCTCGCCGTCACCATTCAAGAGGTCTGTTGCATTGAAAAATGGGAAGTTTTTTCCGCCCAATACCACATAGACTTTCTATGGCCCCCTCCGGGATCCCCCCAGTTCTCTTCTTTGGGTAACAACGTACCACTCATCCATAGAAAGTGGGTGCCCGTATCTCCCCTCTTGTCAAAAAGCGTTCGCCGTCTTCCGGTTTCCTTACCGCCACTGCCACAATTGGCAGGTGATTCTCATGTCCTTTACTTCCCCTTTTAATTGAGATTGCCTTTGCTGAGAAGGCAATATGCATTGACGCCAGGATTTTCCTGGGACGCCCAGCAACTCTACTTTTAAGATCCTTTGTGCCGCTGGACATTTATGCAAGCAGCTTTTTTTTTATCTCTTTTGTTTCATTTTGCCATTGGTCCGGGTTTACCGCGCCCAAGCTTTTGTAATAATGTCGCTTTTCTATAGGGACCATCTCATCCCCCCACTAGAATCCTTGTGGGTCCCCCCCCCCCCTACATCGGAGGTTTTTCTGAGCCTCTTTCCCCCTGAGAGTTGTTAAAATTTTGGCAAGTAACCAATTAAAAAACACTTAACTGTGCGCTTTCATCTCTGGTAGGATCCTTTTTAAATCCCCCCGGACTTCGAACCACGCCACCTTTTTACCAAAGCCAAACTTTTTTCACCCCCCGGTCTGCTGAAGACCCCCCTTCATTTCCCCCGGTGCTCTGACACCAAAAAGTCCTTCAACCATCCCAAGTGGATCCCCTGTCCCCCTTGTGGACGAATCCAGCGTCAACTGAAGCCGGACCAAAGAGAACACTTAGAGTTGCTCCTTTCTAACGCTTTCGTTTCAGTTCCATTGGAATTGCGAGATTTTTCTCAATTTCTTTAAATGGTCCCCCTGGTTGTTAAAGAAAGAGCTGTCCACTTTTGCTTGGCTTGAACCTGCGTCCTTCCCCTCCCCTTCACATTACCTCCCCCCCATCGCCAAAGCAGTTCAAGCGGACGAAAAATATGATTCAGCCTCACCGGCCTTGAATTCTGGGAACCTCTCACCCCCTTCATCCGTCAGTAGCTATCTTTTCTCCTATTCGCTTCATCTTTAGAGGACCTATCATGATCCAGTTGCTTGCCCAACCCAATCCTCCAAGAGACACACCAGCGTTTGTTCAACAATGCAGCCCCGGTTTTCCTCGTCGCCACCTCCCTCCTACGGCCTCCTTTCTTCTTCTGGAGATGTCACGATGTTGGCAGGTCCCTGAATCCCCCTCATCCCATTGATAGAAACGTGCGGACCCCCCCAGCCGCGTCATGACTGCTGGATCATTCCGTGTCCCACGTTCCTATGCCCCGTGAACAACGACGTGCCCCGTATGGTTCCGTGTTATGTGCCCTCTTTATTTTTCCATCTTGACAGGGCCTTTTCTGGTCATTCTTTCTTTACTTCTATCTCAACACCCCTGTGACACTTTCTAACCATCGGCGTTTACCACCCCCCGAAGACTTTCCTTCTGCGCCGGAATTCCTGCGCATCTTTTATTCTTTTAATCTTCCCTTTTTCCTCTGAACCTCCTCTTTTTTCGAATTATCCTTCACTTCCCCGTGGCCATGGCGACCCACAAACACACCGTTTTTCCAAAAGTTTTTCTGGCAATTTATTTAATGGACCTTACCTACCGGTTTTTTTACTCTACCTTGAGAGTAATCAAAAGCAGTGTTATTTGCTTGGTTTTCTTCCCTGCTTTGAAATGGGGATGGCGCTCTTTTCCTTCTCTCGTTATTCCTCTAAAAACGGCCACCGTTTCTTTTGATCGATTTCCGCACCCCGTACCTCAAAGGTCCTTCTCTCACTCCTGCGGAAGTTTTGATAACTTTTTTTTTGCGTGCTTATTAACTTACGTCCACTACCTTCCCCACAAGATGAATTTCTCCTCTTTGTTTTGTCACACGCGCCTTCGGCCTCCCCAAAACGGATCGCTCTTTGAATACAGAGGAGGTTCTTCCGCTGTGGAGGCCTTCTTTTTTCTTTTTAGTATGGGGAAAAGGTTAGTAGTTTTTCCTGGCCTTCTGAAGTCACAACTCCCCTTCCTTTTTCACCGGGCGTGTACAGTGTTTCACTACCGCGCAGTGCTTTGAACAGATCTGCAAAGAGAAGTATACTGAATTTTCCCTTTTTTTTGATCTTGTTTTCAGAACATTTCTGCTTCCCTTTTTTACAGATCAATTTAATCTCTCTTCAATACTCTCCTTTTTTTGCGTTTGTGATTCGAGATTACATTATGACGAAGTGCGCGATACAATTTTTTTACTTCTGAACCCCTCTTCCCCACGTGAAGACACAAAAATTCCCCCCCCAGTTCGTCTTTAACCGTCTGTGATAGATTTTTTTGTCCTCCTCCCTCTTTTCCAAGCACCTTCTTTTCTTCTCAACACGTTCGCAAACCTTCCTGTCTGTTTTTTTTTTGAATAAATGCCCCCTTCCCCCCCACCTCATAAATGTTTCACCCACACCCTTTCCGTCCGCTTTTCGACAGAGTCCCCCGCTCTGTTTTGATACAGAGAGACGGGCAGTCCGAAGGCGCTTGGTGCAAACCCCCGACGTGAAATCCTCTTGTCCTTGTGCCTTGTTTTGTTTGTGTTATGTTTCAGCTTTTTTTAGGCCTGTTTTGGTGTTGTTTCCCCAAAAATGCCCGCCGTTGGTCCCTCCCTGGCCGATTCAGAGAGAGAACAGATCAACCGCTTGTGGTTTAATTCTTTCATACCGACCTTCTCATGTCAGTCCATCCCCCATTTCTAAGAGTTTTCTCCCCCTCCATGCCCCAAGAACCAAGTATGACTTTTCCCCTCCCCCCAGGTCCAGACACCAATGGAGCCCCCCCTGTGTATTCTCGACCTCTTTTCAACCTGTGGCATGCGGTCCTTTTTGGTTTGTCCGGAGAAATCACCTTTTGACCGGCGTTATCCTTGCCGACCACCTCGTCTTTTCAGGTGGTCCTCTTTGCACCCCCCCCCCTGGCATCGAGCCGCCTAGAAGACAGTGAGACTGTGATCGAGGGAGGCGCAAGGAGGTATTAGTGTGACGCCGTTTACGCTTTTGGTACTTTAACCTTTTCTATCATTGTTTTTCGAGAGTGAATTCACTATAGACTACGCGGGTAACAACCACCTTCAATTATTTGCTTGTCTTCGTCGCAGACACTGAACAACCCCTCTTCCAACGTGTCTTTGTCAATTACAAGAATTGGCGACGGTTTCCTCTCTATCTCCGTCGCTCATTGCATGGATTTTGACCTTACCCCTGCGACCGGATGGGTCTTGAAATGCTTCAGTCTGAACATATCCGACCCCCGGCCGGCTTTCGTTTCGCGGCGTAGTACCTTAGGGGTCCTTGTGGTTCATCAACCTCTTATGCTAACTCAGGAGTTTTACAGGACCCGGTTGCTTCGCGATCTTCCCGCTTCCTCGAAGTAATGGAAATAACCGAAAGATCATTTTGCTTGTGAGAAAAACTTTTTTTTGAGGCTAACTCCCAGCCGCTTAATGTTTTGGTCTGATTCCCCTGGTGCTCACACCCTCTCCGTAAGGGTTAGAAAGCCACCGCCCCAGCGGCTCTTTAATGATAAAGTGATTTTTTTTTAACGCGAGTCGGTTTTGCTGGGGAAGAATTTGAGTTTTCCCTTGGTTGTATGTGTTTTTAAAGGATCTTAATTTCCGGTAGGAACGCCCTCGCCTTTTAGCTTTTTCCGGCGTTTCGTTCCCTTCCCCGCTGGTTTTCACACCGTTCCCCTACTGACTGGGCTTTACCTTCTTGCCGTTTTATTTCCCCTCCACCAATTCCAGAAGGTTGCAGTCGTTTTTGATTTTTTAATGAGCTTCGATCCCTTTCTTTTTCGGAGTTTTTTTTTTTGGTTGTGTTGACTTGCGTTACCCTGAGTTCGCGACAAGCGCTGCCCCCTTCGAATTTCTCTTTCCTTTTTTTCCTTTCCAAATTTTGCCAGTCCCTCCTTTAATATTATCCCAGAGAACATAGCTCATTTTGTTTTTTTTGGCCCTCCCACGCTCTTTCTCTTTGTTCCTGACTTCCCCGAACCTGCTACCCCACCCCCCCCCCCCCCCCACCCCCCCCCCCCCCCCCCCCCCATCATCCCACACCCCATTCCACCCCTGGTTTGTCGGCTTCTTTCCGGCCCCTGTCAGCTGCTTACCATATGAGAAATCCTCCCCCCTCGAATCACAGTCCATGCCAAACTCCCTACTGAGTTGCTTTTGTAATAGAATCCCTTTCCTTTTCCCCTTCTATTGCTGCTCTCCCTCCCTATCTCAAGGCCACCTTCTTCCGATGAGCATCCAACCTCCAGTTTCTTTTCTTTTCTCTCCACGCGGCCAATCAAGAATTTTCCATTTTTTTTTTTCTTCTCAACGGGCTAACACCGGTCTCGGGTCAAGTGCTTTCTCTGCTTCTAAGGATCACACGTCCTAGTCAGTCCTTCTTGGTATTGCGGACTTTCCCCCTTTTTTCCAGCAAGGCCGCTTTCAATGGTTAAGGAGAGATCCCCTGTTTGTCCTGAACCTTAGTTTTTTATCTTCTCTCGGCGGCGTGTTCACTCTCAAACTGTTTTATTCATTTTCCGAGATGTATATACTGCGCGCATGTTGCCGAGCGCACGAAGCCTCACTGGTTAAGGAAATCGGGCTTTGCAATCCCGTTTTTATTGGTTTTGCCGACAACGTGTCCCCCCCCCAGGAATATCTCTTTCCTCTTGTTTGTTTCATCTCTGGTCTGGGTTTTTCTGATTATGTTCCCTTCCCCCCAACCCCCCTCCTCTCGGGATTGACGGTCTTTTATAACCCGCCAATTTTCCCCTGGAATTAAAATCTTATTTTTGTTCTCTTCCCTTCAAGGTTCCACCCAACCCTGCCGCTTGGCTCTTCTGTGGGTGATAGACAGCTAGGAGAACTTATGTAAAGTTTTTGTTTTGTTGTGTGGAGCCTTTCCCCACTCCTGCATCCTTCACTTGTTTTGTTGTTTTTTGAAGGCCTCTCCTTCCATGTAGTAGCATCTTTTTGGCCTCGCCTTCCCCTTCCTCCTCTTTGTTTGGCCGTAGGGACAAAGTAGGGCTTCCCCAAGAAGCCATTTTTTTTGTTCACCGCTTTTCCCCTTAGAGATTGCCGGTTCTTCCCTCCCCCCCGTACCCCCATACAGATAGTTAATTTTTTAGCGGTATAGCACGATGACCTAAGTCTATTCCCTCTCTGGCCCCCCCAAGAAACCTTGTGCCAATGGCGGTCTCTAATCCTCACTGGTTTGCTTTTCCCTTTTGATTACTCTTGACGCCCCTGCTTGAAAGATGGGCTCAAGCCCAGCACCTTCACTTTGGTGCGCTGGATGTTATGCAGCTTCTCTTTTTTCTTTATTCCGGGAAGGCTTTTTTGACTTCCGGTTCGACCGACCCAACGCCAGTGGAATGTCGAGTTTCTTACTAGAATAATCTGACCCACGGGGGGTTCCCCACTGTCCTTTGTCCTTGGCTAATATTCCCATCTTCCTGTTGTTCCCCCCCTTTGTCTGTTCAAAAAAAACTCACCAAACCATTTTCCGGCTCGCGCATCATGGCTCCCCCCGCTTGAATTTAAAATTCCCATTTCGATTTTTTTACAACAAGTAAACTGAACCAAACGGCTGTTTCTCATCTTCAACGGCTTGATGCCCTGTTGTCTCAATGTTTTTTTAATTACAACCACGTACGGCTTCCCCTTGCCCTGGTTCTCGGACCTGACATTCAAACCGCGGCTGGCGGCGTTTTTTCTACCCCCCGCTTAGTTCAGTACAGCTTCGATTTTTTATCCACTTTTGGTTATTTTAAAAAAACCCCAACACAACAAGACCCCGCGTCTTGTTTTTGGTTTTTTGTTGTTTTGTTTGATTTTTCCACATCCTCCTGCCGGCCTTTTTTTTGCTTTCTGACCTTTCCTCTGTCATAAATTTCATTCCCAAAATCGCCTCCCTTACATTTGCCCCCTCTCTTTTTCCCTTTCTCTTAAGGCAAACCCTCCTTATATGCATAGAACCCCCCCCCTATCAAGTCGCATTTTATTCACTCTCCGCTTGTTAATATCCCATCTTAGGGCCTTGAAACTCCTACTTCTACCCCAGGCCCCCCCCTCACGACATCTCTCTCCTAAATAAGGCAGAGCTTTTTTTTAGTTTAAATTCTTGCCTTCTTTTTTTTTTCCCCCCCCTATCACAATTGATTCCACCGTCTCAAGAAGCCACTTGTATAAGCGATCCCCACTCCCATTTGGATGAAAACCCCTACATGAAAGCTGTTCTGTTTCGTTTTACGTGGGATTTCCCCGAAGTTTACAGGGGAAAGCAGAGGTTGTCGCGATGGTCCCGTTGACGGATCGGTCCTTTCCTTTTTTTTTTTTTTTTGGAATATCTCTCAAAACCCGTAAAGTGCCCAACCCTCTGTTACCAAACCCTCCTGCTAGAGCCGCGGAAGAGCATCGGGGCAGCGATTAGTATTAGCCTCTACCTTCTTTCCTGACGCAGCGCACCCCCCTCCCCTGAGGCAACCTCCCCCGATATTAAGTTCGATGGCGAGTTCAAACTTAACCGCTTTGCCAACGCTGTGCGTACCACAAGAAGTCTGACACAGGGTAATTTCCTTCCCGAATTCCGTGTGGACTGTTTTAGAATCTTCCCAACCGGTTTGCTGGTTCCACGCCTGCCCTGGTGGATGGCCCCGATGTGGATCTTTTTTCTATAGCCATAACGGAATTAAGTTTCTAGAGTATCTTCTCTCTCATATCTGTTCTCCCATTTTGCCTAATAATTGCTCGGTGACCTTTCCTGTAGGTTTTACGAATCCCTAATCCACCCCGCTTGGTGAACTTTTCTCCTTCTTGGTTGGCTTCCCCTTTTTCGGTGATATATGAAGGATGTTTTCGTTTTTTTAATGGGAATTGAGTTTGTGCGGCGTGCACACGCGGACAGGGACCCCTGCGTTCAGTGGAGGTTATTTCCCTTTTATACACCTCCCCCCTTCCCCTGGACCTTTTTTGAACAGTTTTCGACCGAGAAGGGGCTTGTTTCCTCCGGGTGCACTTCCCCAGACGGTCTAATGAACCTAAAGTAGTTTTGTTTCAAATTTATTTGTGAGGTATCAGTCTAAATGTAATCTCTCCTTTTAATTGACTCCTTTGTTGTGTTGATCTCTTCATTATATGAATGGGGTTCCCTGTCGCTTTCGCAATTTCTTTTGTACAAATATCCCGACTGTTAGTTTTTCCCCTTAAGGATAAATTCGGGGTTGTTTTTTTTTGGGGGTTTTGGTGTTGTGTTGGTTCGGGGGTGGGTGTTTTTCCTTTGCACCTCTTACCAAAGCACCTTGCTCTTTTTTTCCACTGTTCGCCCCAGGTACCGGTTGCCTTGCGGGGTGTTCGTCATAGAAGACCCGGAAAACCCCTCTCATGATAAATAACGCTCCCCTTACTGTAGCGTTTAAAAGAAAGCTGCCCCCTACTTTCTTTTGATGCCGACTCCTAATTTTGAATGGCACAAGGAGATTGGGAATCCCCCCCCCAGTTCTTTTCTTTTTGCATGTCTTTGGCCCGTATTGGTTCAGAGCTCCCTAGAGATTAGGTACCCAACAAACATGCCCCCAGCGGTGGCCCGCTCATTTCTATGCCTGATTTTCCAATCTCTCCCTCCCCGTGGAACCTTTTTCAGTTTCTCTTCCATTTATAAGTAGAAGACCATACCCCCCCTTGCGTAAATGATCGCTGCCTCCAGGCAACCCTTTTTATTACTTCTCAAGTCATTTCCAACCAACATTTTTTACATTGATGGTCCGTTCCATCAAATTTACGACCTTTCTTTCACAAAGAGGTGGCCATGCGTTACGTTTTGTCCCCCCTGTTTTTCCATTGCCACGTGGTACTTAATCCGATCCCCTTTTTTGAGATGACCCCTAGTTTGTGAGTCTTCACCAACTGACACATGTATCTTCCTCATACCCGAAGTTTCTCTTCTTCGGAGTTTAATTCTAAGGTCCCGGA
>Ga0179591_1303928_pt1 | contig 10133 bp, 6 predicted proteins | sample CZOMad2_1_08_16f_FD_182891 | JGI IMG/M metagenome (GOLD analysis project Ga0179591, IMG submission 182891) | Vadose zone soil fungal communities from Angelo Coast Range Reserve, California, USA - CZOMad2_1_08_16fungal (PacBio error correction) | ecosystem: Environmental > Terrestrial > Soil >... | reverse complement strand
CGACCCGATCTGCGGAGCGCCTTTTCTGGCCTCTTCGCCCCCTCCCATTCACCCCCCTCCCCGTCCCCTCCCCCTCACGCGAAGAAGTCGTGGAGAGTCGCTGGGCCTCTCCCCCCCCCTCTCCTTCGAGGTATTCATCGTTCCTCTCGGTCTCGTCAATAAGGAAGACGTACTCGTGCGCATTGGTCGGCTCTACGCTCACTTGTCGCTTATCTTCTCTTCCCCATGTCCTAATGGAATAGACTCCTCTCTTCCATTCCCTCCTCTCCGGTTTTCCCATCCCCTTGCTCGTCTCGCATACAGAGGTCCTTGTTGCCATTGACATTCTTTTTCCCCGTTGGACTTCTGGGCAGAACTTCCGCAATTTAGCGGCCCTCGCGGAATTTCGGGATAGGCCGTAAGACCTCATTTACTAGAGCTTTTCCTTCTTTCACTCCATCTCCCCCGGGTCCCCTTTTTGTTTGAAACGGTAGCGACTATCTTTCCCCTTAGCCTGCGCGGTCTGCTCTCAAGAGAAACTTGGCGCTCTCAGCCCTCCCACTTTCCGTTCTTTTTATTAATTTTCCCCCCTCCTGTGGGGGACAGCCGGTATTTTCAGATAATTAAAGTTGACAAGTCCTATCTGTTCTTTTACCTTTTTGTCTGCTGGAGAGTCCCATATTCCTCTCCAACTTAATACCCGACATTCTACCGCGACGATGAGTTCACCTCGTCTCGGACATTCCAAGTAATGAATCCCCTTCCCCCGACACAGCTTTTTGATGTGTTCCTTCCTCGTTCGAGGACCCTCCGGAGATTCTTCGACCGAGTCTCTTTTGGTGCGTTTCCCGGTGAGCTCTACATTCGCCCTCGGACTCGGTCCTGAAAGCCTCTCCTCTTTTGCCTATCTCCTCATTCCTCGTAATACCAGTTTCTCTGCCCAGCCACAGGAGTCTTGCTCTTCGGAAAGTGGAAGGACGTCCTCATGATGGACCCCCCCCGAGTGGTTTGATCTCGGACCGCTTCCCGAACTCCTGCCTTTCGTCTAAGTCTGTCAGACCTTTCGAGTCGACTTCCCCCTAGGGATCCCCTCTCAGGTTGAGCGACCTTCCTTGATCTCTCTTCGCCTCCAGAGGCGTCCTCCTTTTTCTCTTCGTGCCCCCCCTACTCTCAGAAGGAACTCGACGTCTTGATCCTCTCTCAGCTCTTTCCCTTCCCCCAGAAATTTTTCCCCTTGGTTTCTCAGAGAGGCGGACTGAGACCGTTCGTTTTTCCTCTCTCAACTCTGGGACCAGGTGCTGTCTTTTCTTCTTCTTCCTTATTTTTTTCCCTTTAATGAGTAAGGACGCTCCTCCCCGCTGATTGTGGGTTTCCTCGTCGCCAGCACTCCGCAAACGTTTTTTCCGCTCTTACCGTCGAGCTGAAGCCACGCGGTTGGTCAGAAACGAATGGTTAGATGTTTGGATTCTCGAGACCAACTCACCCCTCCCCTCCTGCGGGACTTCGCGTCGTATTTTTCGAGTTCTCCAAGCTTTTTTGGATTGACAACTGATTGTTTTAGGTTGGATTCGCAGCGAGTTTGAAGGCTTCCCTGCCATGTTCAAATCGGTGTAATCCCCTTTTTTCAAACGGGTTGCCCCTTGCCATTCAGCCTTCTTTTCCTCTCTTTCTTATTTTTCCTCCTTTTGGGGTTTTCTATCGTTTGGTTTTTCTCGGCCCTATGGCTACAGGAAGATGCGACCGCCCGTGATTCCCCTGTGGACTTGTTTCCCCCGCTTTGAAATCGTTTTTGTAAGCTCTCTCCATAACTTTCCCCCTACCCTTTTCATTTTTTCCCCTCCCTTCCACCATCTGATGAAACGTCTCCCCCCCCTTGCTTGCCCATGGCCTCCATCGCTGCGGTTCATGTTGAGTTTCGTAGAAACCCCCCCCCCCTCTCCACCTGTTTGGAGTTGTCCCCCGAATTACTCCCTAAGTAGAGCTCCCAGAGTTCTGAACAGGTGTGGCGGTCTTTTGTCGACGCCGAGGCAACACAACAGCACGAGATCGTAGTCTACTCCCTCCTTGAATTCAACAAACGAGCTCACCTCTCTTCCCGGAACCTTTTTGATGTCCGGCTTCCAGACTCTCCGCCCCGGTTTCGCGGACCCGTCCCAGTTGCTCGAGCTGCATCTCTTTCCGAGTTTCCTTCTCTCCTTCGTGTCTTTCCCTCATCCCCCTTTACTCCTTTTTTCCCTCGTTTTTGAGACGAGTTTATCCATGTCCTTTTATCCTAGCCTATCCCTGGATGCGTGACGTAGTCCCCCGCTCGGCATCTGTCAGGAAGCAAGTCCCTTATATTCGAGCGGAGTCTCCAGCTAGACATTTTTCCTCTTGCCCTGCTTTTCCCGACCGGGTAGCGTTACTTTTGTTTCCCCCCCCTTTGCTGATTGATGAATTTTGAATGCCCGAAGACCTTTTCCGACTCCCACGGCCGCTCTCGTCTTTTCCGCCGAGGAAATCGGGCCGAGATGGATCGGCCCAGGGCTCCCTCCCCCCTCCTTCTCCGCTTGCTTAGTTTTTCTGTCGGGTCTTTCCCCTCCCTCTAGGAACCCTCGCCCCCTCGTTGTCCGTGGAACCTCTTTCCCTTGTTTATCGGAATGGGAATGCTCAGAAGCCCATGCCCCCCCCTTTCGGCCGCACCAACCCTCGCTTTCGTCTTCGCCCGGCTGGGAAGTAAGCGTTTTTCAGAGCGCATTATGGATTTTTCCCGCTCCTCTCGGAACCCCCACTAGGAGTTTAGTAGTTCCAGGGAGTCGATTCCCCAGGATCGTCCCTCCCCAGAGGAAGTATCACCCCTGATACGAATTCCCGGACCCTACCCTCCTGAACACACTAAGTATTCACCCCTTGGGCCGAGAGATCCCCCCTCGTCCCCTCTTAGTCGCTGACATGTCTTCTTTCCGCAACCTGGAATGGCCCTCCGGGCCAAGTGGTGGAGCTGGCTCCGAGCTTATCTTGCGGCTAACAAATAAATAGTTCTGCTCCGATCCGGGTCACTCAGGACGCCTCCTTTCCGATCCGTCCTTCTTTTTCCCGGGCCATTTATCCCCCCCCCCCCTTGACTTATGGATGGAAACTGAGAGAGTCTTCTGAGATGGATTGGCACCTAGGAGGCGATAGTATTAGAGAGGATTCAAACCCTCGGGAATTTTTCCCCTCCATATCGAATTTCAAAGTGATCCTCCCTTCCCTCCCATGCCTTCTCTCCTCGCATGACTATCTACGCGCGACAGATGAGAAAGTTAAAGAAAAACGCATCAAACCCTTTCTCCGCGGTATCCTCTCGCCGAGCCCCTTTTTCTTTCGTGGTACTAAGGCCTTACATCCCTAGTGTCGACATCGCCCCAGATGGAGCGTTAGTTTCTTCAATTGTACTTGGTCTTTTATACGGCGACGGGCGCCTTTCGTGAGAGACGGGTTTTTCTTATGGAGCTTCTTCAGGCCTCCCCTTCCCCTCCTGCGCGGATTTTCAGTACTCTCGCCATCCGTGAGGAGTCATCGCCCGGCCCGCAAGTCGTTTTAGTTTATCTTCTTTCTCTTTTTCCTTTTTGGGACAAGATTTCCCCTTAGTCCCGCGGCCGTCGGGTGGGGGAAGCCGGCGCTTCGACACCCGCTGGCATTAATCCGCTCCCCGACTGGACCTTCGTGTTCGCTGACTTCCCTTTCCCACGCCCGTCTAAACTACGTCCTTCCATACGTCTAGCTAGATAAAGATCCCTCCTTGTTTTTCGGTCGTGGTCGGCTGACGACTGCTGCCGTGATTATATAGCGGCCCCCTCTCCGACTCCCCTATATTTACCCTTTCCAGCCCTTTTCAGAAAGGGCGTTTGAGTAACGTCTTACATGAGACCCACTTGCGCTCCGTAGTTCACCAGAGTTTTGTTTCCTTTTAACCCGACTTGAATCCGAGCCGGCCCCGCTCCCTGCCCCGCCGCACTCAGATTCCGCAAACCCCCCTCCCCACACCCCCCTTTAGTCTTTTTTTGATCTTTTAAGGGCATCCCCATGTGGGGTCTCTCCTTTAAAACTGTTCCTCGCGCCCTTGCGCCGGGCGTACCTTAAGAGTTACAAAGGTACCCCTTCCCCCTCATTTCGGGGTGTCCTAGTCTAAAATCCACCTTGTCCGAGAGCCAGGTCCCTGTTCTTCTGCGCGAATCAGATCGACTCCCACCTACGGGAAGACTAGGGTTTTTTCTCGGGGATTTTCTTGCCCAAATTTCCCAGTCCCCCCTGCGCCACAACCTTTTCGGGCTCTTGCGGCAGGCACTTTTCTGGAGTCTTTTTTCTTTACAAGCCCCCTTTTTCTCTTGTTTTGACAAGCGTGGACGGAACTCCCGTTTCCCCCTGACGTCCTTGGGATGTGAATGTCGACGGGATGCTGATATCCCGCATATGCAAAATTTCCGCCTTCCTGCTCCCCGATCGATTTGCAACCCCCCGGCCCCCCTAGTTATCGTGACGTGCCAGCGAAACTAGATCGCTATCTCTCATTCCTCACATCCCCTTTTTTTTTTTTAGTCTCTATGGCAGTGTGCTCTCCCTCTCCCCTTCATCGCCAGATGGTTGGACAACCTTCCGTTCTACGCAGGAAGGAAAGAGTTCCCCGATGTTCTGTCTTCCCATCATAGGTCGTACTTCCCCCTACTCCCAAGGGTCGAGTAAAAGACCGGCCACGCCTTAACCACCATCGTCCAATGGAGCTTTGAGCTTTCGCAAGATAGGGTGTCACTTCTCTCTCTCCCCGCAGTTGTTGTGATAGCATGTTTGCTTCCATCGAACTCTCTCACACCCCCTATCTATGGGGGCTGTCCCCCCTTTTTTTCACTGCTCTACGATTTCTCCTCTTTAGCCCGTGTTCTAGACAACCGATTTTTTTCCTCCTTCCCCCCCAAATTTCGATGTTTTCCCCCCTGTGTCCCGATTTCCTGGTAACATCCCGCCCCGGACCTTAGTGAGGAGGCTACCCTCTTTATGCAAGTCAAAGAAACCACCCTCTCCCCCCTCGCCTTGAAGGTTGGTTTTTTTTTCTCCCTTCGGTGACTTTAATCTGCTATCCCCCCTAAGTATTTATCTTTCCCGTGCTCGGATTTCGCATTCTTGACCTTTGGCGATACCCAAATTAGATTTGTTACCTGGCTGGTTTCTCCCTACCGATGTAGACAGTCCCCCCCGCTTTTTTTGCGAAAAGGCGGGATGTGGTTCAGTGAATCTCCTCCCTTTGTTATTCTCTTTCCCGAGCATAGCAGCACCCTTGTTTTTTCTCCCATGACCACGACCGTCCACTAACGATATTTTTTTGCTGACCCCCTCCCTCCTACTTCTTCAGGCGGTCGGTTGATGTAGCGGTGTGTAAAGGAATTTCTCCGCCCTGCTTCGTGCCCTAGGGCGAGCTTATTAGCAGCGAGGCCCCCAGCGCGGAGCGAAGGAATCCTGGTCCCTCCTTTGAATAGAAATTCCTTCTGGAGATAGCAGGACTTCTCCCCCCCCCTTAGGCTTGCCTTCGATGAAGCCGCCAGTTGAAGACTTGCTGAGGGCAAAGCGCACTTTTTCCCTCCTTCTTCCTCCCTCCCAGTCCTCATCTCTCCCTCCTCTCCCTTCGCGTTAAAGTAGAAGGCTTTTAGGCCTGTTCCCCCATCGGCAGTCAGTAGACATTTCCAGATATCTTAAGCCCGGGTGGGGGCGATGTGCCAACTACCCTTTGTCAAAACCCCTTTCTCCAATACCATTTGCACTCAGACCGTAGTTTCCTGTTCGCGCGGCGCTCTTCTCTGAGAAGTTAGAATGTTGTGCTTGAGGGTCCATCTCTCTAGACGGTCCCTCTCCTCTCTTTCTTTATTCGCCTGAACTGGTTCTGCCCTGGGATCGAGGTCGTCCCCAGCCCTCTTGCCTTTTTCGTTATGAGACTCTCAGCATTTGACCCCCCCTTCCCGATTTCGAGTCCCCGAGGTTCCTAATCATCAAGAGTTTCCATTGCAGGCGCGAGCCGCAGCCTGTCCTTACTTTGTAGAACGCAGAGGCCCCTGGCATCTGCTTTTCCCCCAGGGGATTCCCCTTTGAATGTTGGTTTTATCAGTCTCCCTTCTTCTTTACTTCTGCCATCCATCCCTTTCTGGAACCTCCCCCTTTGGCCGGACATAGGGCACAGGTGCGTAAAGTGGAGGCTCTAGATTTGCGGATCTTTCCGTCCCCTTTTCCTGAACTACTTCCCCCCCTTATTCCTTTGGGTTTGAGGTGAGAGTTCTCCTCTGGCTGGCGTGACCCGTGAGTTCGATAAGCTCAACCACTCCCGTAGTAACTCTTTCTTTTCTCGCCAATCTTCTTTTCCCATGATAGACTACCCTCGTACCTTCATCCCGGCCGACGCCCTCTCTTTTTTGGGAGGTGCGACGACGGTTCCCGTTTGTCTTACTACCCCCCATTCCCTTCCGACGACAACTTCACTTACCCAAAAAGATGTTCATTTTTTCGGTTTTCTCCCGAGTTCGAGGACCCCCCTCCATCATGGCCAGATGCCTAGCATCTAGCCTTTTCCTTGCCCCGTTTTGCTATTCCTCTGACTACGTTTGCCCATACGGAGAGCGCGTGCAGATCGAAGGCTTCTCTATGTTCATAACCTCCCCTCCCCCCTTTTCCCAGAGTTCCACCCCTCGCTCTTCTTCTGTCTGGAGTCCCCGTGACATTTCCGTAGCTGGTTTTCTATCACCAGCTCGAAGATAATGAAGTCCATTAGCTGGTTTTCCTCTTCTTTCCCCTGGTTGATCCCTTCCTCTGCTCATTGGGCGTCTATGGACGTTTGATCGCTTGGCCGACGTCACCCCTGGCGTTAGAGTGGATTGGGGCTTCCCGTTACCTTAGTAAGATTCTCCCCCGTTTCCTAAGTCGCCTTGTTTTGCTGAGCACCCCCTCCCCTTGTTACATGGTCGCCGATCAGGTTACGGAGAGGACCTGGATCGCGATCACGTCCCGGATCAACCCCGTTTCCTTGATGCTGCAGGGGCTGCTGCTTGCTCCCTGTGGAACCTTCCCCCTTCTTACCTTGCCGTGATATCTAGTTGGTTTTCTCGGCGTCCAGCACCCTACAAGCCCAACTGGTGCTTCCCTGATTACGTCCAGCTTTTTCCTCCACCGCACGCTTTTTTGATGGTTTCTCTTTTTTTTTATTCTCTGATTTACCAACATCTCATGCATCTTTCTGCAATCCTTCCCTCTTTGTGAGACGTTTTCGAGGTCAGTTTGAATTAGTCAACCTGATATGAGGTTTTTATTGAGCGAGTTTCTCTCCCCTAAGTTCTGAATCTTTTCAAATACGAGACTCCACCCGTGTCTCCCCTTTCCCTTTTGACGGTCGCAATCTTAACATCGAGATATCTCTATCTCTCCTTCAGTTGGTGTTGTTGTTGGATCTTTTCCCCCGATGGACGGACTAGTGCGACGGCAGGGATTAACCTTTTTTTCCCTTCCCCTAGGCCACTAGTGAACCGAGGTCAAGCATTCCTTCCCTTTCCTATCCAATAACATACACTACATACAATAACTTCCCCTCGTTTAGACTCGAAAAAGTTCACTGCCCATGGACCCTCTCGCGAGGTCATGGGTTGGTCTCCACGACCTCCCCCATCCCCAACTCGTGTCCCCCTTTTCGCCCTTTTCTGCATGACGTGAGCGCAACAAAGGGGTGGGTGGGCGACCCGGTGTGTAGCGCTTGACGCTTGCTTCTCACCACCGAAGACTCTCCTTTCCTTCTTAAGCCGGCAAGTGCCACAAAAGAACGGCAGAAGAGCCCCCTTCATCGCATCATGACACCCATTTTCTTTCCTTGCAATCGTTCCGCTCTCTGCGGTCTAGCATTCTTCCCTTGCTACATTTTCCTTTCGAAGAACGCTCTGTCCCTCTTCCGCTAGATTCGATGGTCCCTTCTTTCTTAGTACGCCGCCCCCAATCTCGCTCCACCGCCTCTGGAAATTCCGAGAGCCATGTCCCTTCTGCTGATCGTTGAGGATTGGCCCCCCTTCCCCTCGCTCGACGCTAGGCCAGCTTGACAGACAAGATCTTCGAGCTCCTCTTCACCGCTCGTACATCGGAGGCACGGCCGTCTCCAGACCGGCCTATCTGCCCTCCTTGTTCGAATTCGTTTTTTTTTTTGCCATTTCTTACCTTTAGTTCAATCCTTTCCCTATTTCACGCCTTCTCGTTATACCGTACCTCGTGTTCTTTTATTGACTGCCCCTGGTTCCCCCGAGCAAGCTCTCTATTTCCTTGATGTTCCCCGGGAGTCTTTGAGATTCCTCTCCCTCCCTCTTCCACCCTCAAATGCCCAGGTGGCCTGGACCTATTTGTGTGTTGTATGGGAAATTATCCGACAAACCTTCTTGCGCCAGCCAAAAGACCTTTTGCGCTTTTCTTCCTGCTTTTCCTCCTCTCTCATGCGAAGATATGGCGCACGAAGCGGAGTTCCCAAACCTCTGTAGGAGAGTAAGAGGTAATTTATTCTTCCTCCCAAAGGCGGGAAGAAGAAGCTCCTCTCCCGATCCACGCTAACGGAAGGAAATAACCTTCACTCCAACCGGACGTCCAATTTATAGGGAACGGCGCTTGCGTGCCGACTCATTTTTTCCCCTCCTCCATGCTTTAGTCCCCCCTGTAGTTGTAAGCCGGTTTTGTGTTTCTTTCTTCTGCCGAGCGGAGCACTCGGCCCTCACACAAAACACTTCCCCCCGTATGACTTTTTACTTTCACTCTTAATTAGTCCCCCTTACTTGGACTTGAACAGGTCCTAGTATGGCTCAATGAGAGTTATATTCACTGGCCTCCCGCGTCGACTTTTTTTTTTTTTGCTGGGCACTTATTCTCCTTGAACTTCCCCCCTTCCCCCCACCTAGGGTTCGCTGGGGACCCTAGCCAGTAGAACCTTTCTGTCGGCCTCCCATGCGTCGATCTTCGTACTGGTGAAGATATAGTCCCAATCTTCGTCACGTTCTAACATCAATCCGACGCCTCTTCTCCTGAGACATCAGAGACTTCCTGGGTTGTGTTCTACCGGGCGTGTCCTAATGGAGGGAGAATCTCACAGCGCCGGGATTAGATCCCGATCTACTTTTCTCTCTTTGCGTAAGAGGCGAACTTAGGATATAAGGCTCCAATGGGCGTTCGAGCTCTTCGTAGCTTCCCGGAGTAGACCTGTCCAATTCCTTCTTCACCCGCTAGGCGGATAAAAGACCTCTGGGGTATTCCTTCGGGACTAGTCTTGAGTCAGATTAGTTCGGAAGCCCAGCTTTCTTTTCCCGCTTAATACCTACTTTCTACCCTTATTTTACCGGGAGCTGTTAGAGATTTTCTGTAGAAAGCCACCCCCCCCCCGCCGCCTTCCAGCCACTGGGATTATGTCGTCGCGACCCACTTCTTTTGTGACTTTTCTGCTTTTTCATTCCTTTTGCTTTCTGGCGACCTCTACTCCGGGAGTCTCCCACGTCCCCTCCATCCCGCAGCTCCAGGCCGCGCTGTCGCGCACTGTCATGGCGACAGTTCCCTTTTTTTCCCTCTCGTGGAAGTCACCATCCTTTGACTAAGAGCACGTGCCCCTTAGTCTAAGCATATTCACCCATCCCCCCACCAGACACAAAACTGGTCCCTTCTGACGGTCGGAAGTTGCAGTGGATCACCGTCCTTTCTATCATACTCCTCGTACACGAGAGGAGCGTATCCCCATTATCGGTACAAACGTGGAATCTACCCAGACTAAAGGGTGCTTAGGATCCCCCCCCCGACGGTATGGTGTCTCTCTTACCTTTCAGTTGCTTCTGAGGTCCCAGTCTCATCACGCAAACTGACCACACCTCGCGAGGGTTGGGTTGGCGGGGATTCGATGGAAAACTGCGAAGCCTGCTCCACCCCCCCCAGGGCTAGAGAAGGCCCCCCTCTTTCTGGCGCGTTAGTATAATCGCCCTGTTCCGATGTTGTCCAAGCGTGGACTGAATAGATCGAACCTTGGGAGGTTTTTTGAGAAGTCCTCTGGAACTTCTTCTTATCCCTGATCTCTGGGGTTCTGTGGCCCGGTTCGCCCATTTAAAGTGTGGGACAAGATAATTTCTGACTTAGCTCAACCTAGCTCGCGA
>Ga0179591_1271461_pt1 | contig 10133 bp, 10 predicted proteins | sample CZOMad2_1_08_16f_FD_182891 | JGI IMG/M metagenome (GOLD analysis project Ga0179591, IMG submission 182891) | Vadose zone soil fungal communities from Angelo Coast Range Reserve, California, USA - CZOMad2_1_08_16fungal (PacBio error correction) | ecosystem: Environmental > Terrestrial > Soil >... | reverse complement strand
TCACTTTCCCAGTTTTGACACTAGGCGTTTCTACCCTTTCCCCCACAAAATTCGGGTTTGCTTGAGTTTCAAGCGATGGACCCCTCTTTTTCCATTTTCTTTTCGTCCTGAATCTATTCTCGAGCGGGCTGAGTACTTCTATTATTTTTTTTTTTTTTTTTTTGGAAACTGCAAACTTGGCGCTTCCTTTTAATGTGAGGACATTTTGTTTGGTTTCCCCAAGTGTCTTTCGTATCGTGGACAAGACAATCGATCTTTACCACCCCGGATGGTTCCCCTTTTTCTGCTGTTTTTAATAGGGTTTTCTTACCTTTCCCCTTTCCCCCACTTGTTTTTTATAAACTGCTCCCTCACATCAGGGCGCGCGGTTTTTTTGGATCTTTACCACAAGTTGCTGAGATCCCCCTTTTCGCTGCGTTTTTTCCATAAAAGGGGGACCTTTTATTCCCCCATTTTATATCCTTTTTTTTTTTCCCACCCCCCCCCCCCCCCAATCGTTATAAGTCTTCAGAAGTTTGGGCGGGGTTCCCTCTATTCAGCCTTTCCTTACAACACCCCTTTCAGCAATGATCTCGATTGATACCTTTTCCCTGGGATCGTATGCCCTCACCCCGGCCCCCCCCCCCTTTTGTGTCCTCATATGGTCGTTCGATTCCGTATGTTACTGGGTTTTGCTTTTAAGTCTGGTGATTTTTCCACCCTGATTTTGTCGGCTACTTTTTCGTCCTTCCCCTCCTTTCCTTATCTTTTCAAAGGGGACTTTTCTCGCTGGCAAACCGACTTTCGCCTGTATACAGCTTTTGTGACTTTTTTTTCGTTGGTTTTTCCCTCTTTTTTTTTGTTTTTTGAGGTTGGGTAATCAATGCATTTTTTTTTCCCCCCCGTTGTTTTAAGACGGAATTCTTTCCCTTTGAATTTCCCCCCACCCCAGACCTGCCAACTCTTTCCCCCCTTGCCGGCCAAAAACCCGGCGGGTTGGTTGGATACCACTTTTTCTCCCTATTTTGAAACTACACCCCTGATCGTCCCTTCAGTTGTGCAAGGTTTTTCCTACTCAAGAAACCCATCTCATGCAGTTTGCGTCAGGATTCAAATGGCGCTCCCCTCCCGTTTTTTGTCACCTGATTACTTTCTCCCCGACCTTCCACACCACTCGCCATATGTTCCCCCCTTCCTTTGACCTCACACCGGTTGAGCGGCACTTTGTCCGCCTATCGTCTACGCCACCCGCCCGGCTTCTTCCCCATCTTTTTCGCGTTAAGTTCCTTTGTTTAAACCGCCGGTTTCTTCAGCGACACCCCAAATTTCCCTTATCCCCTGGGGTACCGCCCTTTGTGTCGTTTTTTGTTCCTAACGTTTTCCCCCTAACATGGGGCCTTTCTATATTCTTAATAATCATATGTTTTTTTGTTGATCTCGAAGTTCGGTTTTACCCAAAAGGACCATCGTTACTTCCCCGCGTGTTGGAGGGCGACAACCCCCTTTCGACCCTTCGGATTTTTCCCCGGTTTTTTAGGTCACCCTTTTTTTGGGACGTTTTTCAAACCAATTTTTCCCATGTTCTAGCCGGCAGGTCCCCGAGGCTGGTTTGAGTGGGCCCTTTCATGGTTAGTCGACAGCCTCTTTCCATTAATGGGGTTCGATTGAAGCTCCCTGTTGTCACCTCCCCCCTTTCCATTTGTTTTCTTCCGGTGCTTTTTTGTTTCTGCGGAAAAAACTAAGCCCGGTTCTGATGCGGTGCCGTCAGTTCAAGTGTCGTAGCGTTTTTGCACAAACTGCATGAGATGGGTTTCCCCATGGTTGTTACTCGCTTTTCAGGATTGCCCACCGGGGTCTTTTTTTAATGTTTCGTCGATGTTTTTTAACCGTGTTCCGGGTGGGCTCCTCTGCCTCCGGCTTTGCCCCTTCTTGCCTTGATTGGCAAGGTGCGTTTTTTTTTGGAATCCTCTTGCACCCCCTCCACCGAGTTTTCGGTGTTTTTTTTCAGGTTAAACGTGGAAACCCAAACCCCCATTGCCCCTTGAGACCCACACTCCCCCCAAACCAACTTTTTCCCAGTGACAGCCAATGCCCAGATTTTCCCACCTCTACTGGCCTGACTTTCCTTGGTTTTTTGGGGGCTGCGATTTTTTTTTTATTTGACCTGTACTTGTCTGTTAAATTTTCGCATTTAAGGGCCTCCCCATTGGCAACCAGATTTCCTCCACAGCGGTTCCCTCCCCTTTTAACCCGTTTTCTTTCTCCCCCCTATTTACATCTCGGTCAGCTGCCGTGAGTGACGGATCCCCTTACCGTTGTCTTCAAAGAGTTTGAAGATCATTTGAGGTCTTTTCCCGCTGTTGACCTATGGACTTTTCCGCCGTGTGACCAAACCCCTTGCCGACTTCTCAAACGTCCAATTGTCACGGGTTTTTCCTAACAGGGGAGGCAACTTCAATGGCACCAGGTGGGTTATTCATTCCCTTTTGCGGCGCGTCAAGGACTGGTCTTGCGGCCCACCGCCGCTTTTTTCCCTAAGACCCCAACCCAAACAACTGCCCCTTTTCTTTTTTGCCGGATTGACGTTATCTCCGGAGTCCTTTCGGTCATCCCCTTTCCTGATTTTTTTTTACATAGCGACATTGTTTCCGCCGCTTGCTGGAAGTTCATTTTTTTCGTTACCACCGATACCGCGTTCCCTGTACTTTTCCCCCCTCCTTTTAGGTCCAGAAGTTGTTCTCCCGATTTCACCAGTTTCCCCAGCCGTTGGTGAAGAAAATGGTGGAGGCAGGCCACGCTCGATCTCTGTGCACCCCCCTAACCTCCTTTAAAAATCTTTATGTTTTCTTTCCCCCCCCCCCGTCAGAATTGATGTGTGTTCTCCCCCCTGCCTCTGTCACATTTTTCTGTCGTGGCGCTCCCCTGGGATTTTGTCAACCAACTTCCCAAAAATACGCCTGAACCCCCACTGCCAGGAAAGTGTGCTGCTTGAATCGCCGTTGCTTCTGGACCCCTGCATTCCCCCCCCCTCGATGACATTAGGATGGGCGGGAGACCCCCCCCTCTTATCAGACACTCCCCTGCACAGTTCATTAAAGTTTGAGGACCTTTGACGCCTGTTTGGACATTCCCCCCGGAAGAATCTTCAAAGAATCCCCTCCCCCCTGACCATTTTGGTAATATTTGGCTTTACGCACCCTGCGTAGTTATGGAACAGCGAAAGTTCCTTTGCGTCTCCCCCCTGCCGTTCTGGTCATTGGAAGCGTCTATTGCTTGGTTTAAGTTCTTTTTTTTCTAATCCACTTTCGGCTATCTGGCTGGACCTTCGTCGTTGAATCTCAAGACCCAGTTAGAGTCCGGCAGTTTAACCCGTTTGGAGAGACAAGTTGTTTCTGTCCCCTAGTTTGACACCCCCAAAAATACTGGTTACCACACCCACACCTGTTTTCTGAGAGCTTCGCCCTCTTTTTTTTTTTAATTTTTTAACAAGGGTTTCACTTTTTTTAAAGATTTTTAGATGATTGATTTTTTCCGACTGGAATGCCAGTGTGTGCTTTGGTTTTTTGCACGAGTTTTTTGGCTTTTTGGGCCATTCTCAGTGGCTCGATGGCCGTTATTACGTGGCACTTTCCCATCCAGGTTTTTTTGCCATTTTCTTTCGTTGAAATGTCTTCCCCCCCCTGGTTTTTTTCGTTGGCGGACTTCTTTTTTTGAGTTTCAGGTTCCCGTTTTAGTCCTCTCATAGCGTTGCGATTTTTTACAATTGTGTTTTGTTGCGGACCGTGTCCGTTTCACTTTTTTGGCTCCATTACAGCTTCCGTTTCCCAACGTGATTCTCGTTTTTTTGTGAATTCAAACCCAACGGACCCCCCCTAGTAACCGTTTTTTTTCTCTTTGGCAAGTTGTCGTTGCGTCCCTTTTTAACCCCTTGCGTTTCGTCCCCGTTACCCCCCTCCCCCTCCCTTCCTTAAACTTCAGAGAATTTGTGACACCGCAATTATAGGTTTTTTTTGGGGAAAGGGTTCTTAGGTTTGTTGGGTCCACCCAGGTTTAGCCCCCCTTGTTTGTTTTCCAACTCGTTTTTTTTTACGGGCTTTATTTCCCCAAGTTACCGCGAAAACCAGTCGATTATCTTCCCCCGTTTCTTCCTTCCTTCCTTTCCCCATCATCGGAATGAGACATGGCCCCGTTTCGTGACCCACTTTGATTTCCTGTAGACCACTTCCCCCTCCTTGCGTTTCACCCCCCAATAGTCAGACTTGGAAACCGTGATTGGGTTCGGGTATTTTTCCTTTTCCCCCAACCGGTGATCACTGGTGAAAGTTGGGTCTGAGGATGAATGTAGGGCCGCGAAGGACTTTCCCAGGTCGTCACAAAATAGAGGGTCTTTCCTGTTTCCCAAATCTCGAGCCTCCAAGTTTCCCCCTGATCTTCCCACCCTGGCCCTCTCTTCTCTTATTCCGTTTGTTGGTTTTTGGAGGGGTCAAGCTCTGGCTTTCTTTCGTTTTTTTGAGATGTGGACCCTCCCCTCTTTGAACTTTTTCTCCGCGCAGTTTTGGTTCTAAGCATGCTTTTCATGTTTTCATTCCCTTTGTGCCCCAAATCAAACGCACGCCTTTGGGCTCCTCCCCCCCAGGGCGTCCTGCGTCTTTTTCTGTCAGTGTCTTCTGACAGGGCCGTTCCTTCATTTTCATTCCTTTTTTTTAAAAGTTTTTCCTGCTGTTTTTCCTGTCATCCGGCAGGAAAGGGAAGATAATCGCTGTTTTCCTTTTTCCCCTTTCCACCCGTTTCCCTTTCTTTTTGTGTCCACAGGATTTTTCACCACCTTTTACCCCCTGCTAACACGCTTTCCCCCCCCAGTTTTTTGCCCCATGCTTGCCGGTTTCACATTCTCGTTTCGGTGAAGCGCGTGTTTGTTCTGAAGCGGCCCCCATTCCTTTTTTAAAAGGTTGACTCCCCCGACCACTGTGCCGCGCACCGCTTCCCTTATAACAACTAAGGTTTTTTTTCTTTATCCTTGCGAAAGACACTTGGTGGTTTAGGTTGCCGACGAAAGTTAATGGAACCAAGCCCGTAACCCTACGGTTCCTGGCAAAAATCCAACACTACCCGTCACCTAGTTTTTAACTGAGTAAACCCCCTCTTTTTTTCGTGCTTTTCCCGCGGAGGACCCCAAACTTCCCTTTTCCACTTAAGCCTTTTTGTCTCCAAAGTGCTAGAGCGTGCCGTTTTTTTTCCGTTTTGGTGACAATACAAAACCCCTTTTCTAACTTCCCCCTGGCTTTTCCCGGCGCCCTCATCCCTGAATACTTTTCAACCTTTTTTAAAAAAAATCTTCGTGTTTTTTTCACACTGGGTAAACCCTATTCCCATTTTGTCCCAAACTGGCACCACGTTTTTCTGTTTTTTTAGTGCCCCCAAAAACGGTTACCACTGCGTTGCCTTTCGGATCGTTTTCCAGTCGACATTCCCCTCCGGTCGCCTGGTTTCCCACCTGTAAAATCATCACCGATTTTTCCCTTTTTTTTTTGCCCCCTTTCGCCTCGCAGTGCTATCTATGACGGAACGTTTCTTTACCCCTCCACGTAAGCTCTTTATTTACCTCCAAAGATGGAAAATCCATTGTTTTCTTCGGACCACCTCCCCTTAAATGTTTAGTGCTTCCTGGTCCAAATTGCAGTTGTCGGTTCACTTATTCTGTCTGGTTTTTTTCTTTATCTTTAGGCGCACTTTTCCCATCCCCGCAATCTGGGAATTATTTTTCTTCGTTCGAGCCCGTCTGATTCCCGTCCATGACGTGCTTTTTCTCTTTGTTTCCCCCCTGTCGTTTTTGCAGATCCAGTTTCTCTTTTGGCTTGCCCCTCCCCCCTCCGTGTTCACCTGTTTTCTCCCCCCCCCATCACCCCAAATCGGGCTGAGTTCACCCTTTTTTTTTTTTTTTCTGACCCGTCGGTTTTCAATTTTTTTCCGCAATTGCTTCCCTCTGGTCTGCCCCTTTTTTCTTTCCTCTTTTTCAACTGTGAAACATCTTTCTCACGCTCTCCTTCCCTACCTTTTTTTTTCCCGGTTTCCCTGTAAATTTTGTTCTCGTTGGTTACTAAGTGTCTCAGACACTTCTGAATCTTTCAGCGAGGCTTGGTGACTCGACTTTTGTTGTCCCTTAGTCCCCCCAGCTCATCAATGAGCCGCCCGTTCCCTTTTCCCATCAAACACCCATTTGGCCCGTTTTTGCTCTTTTTTCGGTCGTTTTCTGGCAAGAGATCATTCTGCGTCTCCCTTTTTGAGTTGCCATTAATTGCCCCCTCAACCTTTCTCGTCCTGTGCCAATTTTCGTTCTAGAGTCGTCCCCCCCCTCCCTTGTTGCGGCGGGGAACATCTTTCTTATTTTCCAAAAAAGCTGATGATTCCTGCTTTTCCCTTTCCTGGACTGGCACGTCCCTGCTGACCCCTCTATGGGGTCCTAGTGGGGTTATTTTCTACTCGTGGTGTGGTCCTTTCTTTTTTCTATGGTCCCACAACGCCCGTTCCTTTTCTTCTCGAATTTCCCAAACATTCTCTGGACGACCCATCTCGCTTCCATAACAATGTCGTAAATGCCCTGGTTCTTTTTTTTCTCTCATTTGATTTATGTTTTTCCGTGTTGTTTAGACTGTAAACTTGTGACCAAACTCCCCTTCATAACTCCCGTTTCAGTGTTTCTTTCACCCCCCCAACGTGGACGCAATCCGTTCCTACTTTCATGCCCCCCCCCCCCGGAGGGGGTGTTGGTTTGCTCCCACATCTTGACTACACTCTTTAAAACTTAAGCTCGCCACTTCATGGCCTTTGTTGACCTTTTCTTGAAATCCTCCCCCCACTTGTCCCAAACACTATGCTTTTTCCTCTACAGGATTTGAACATGGGCTCGTCCTCATCTCTTTTTGCCCGTCCATGAGCGTCCTTTCGGCAATCTTTTACCCCCCCTGACCCTCCCACCCAACTCTTGCTCCCCGGCAAATCGCCACGCCCCTCATTAATCGCACCGCCAAATCCTCTTTTTCGTCTTTAGTAATAACCGCCGGGAACTTTGTTACACGTCAGTCCTCTCCTCACCCTTGCTTTTTTCCATCAATGGGTACCCCTTTGTTTTCCACCCTTTATCTTGGCAACCCGGTCCCATTATTGTTTTTTTCTCCTTTTCCCTTCCTTGTTGTTTCAGGCTCTGAGGGAAACGGTCAAAATGTCACGGTTCCTTTCCCCCCCCGCGATTCCCTGCGACCAACCACCAACCACCGGCGTCCCCCCCTTTCGTTATGTGAACCGCCATTTTTGCTTCCTTGGCAGAGACACCGACGTCTGGCACATGTTTTTTTTGATCGCGTTTTTTATTGTTACGAAGGTGCCGTTTAGCGTAATTCGTCGCTCCTGTATTGTTCAGTGGCTTTGGTCCCTCTCGGCGTTTTTTTGTGCTCACATTCCGGGGACATTTTGTTCTTTTCCTTCCGCTTGGGTCGGTTTCCTTTACAGGTGGAAGAGTGGACCGGCCCCCTTTCAACACTTTCAGGCATGATGCGCAAACAATTGGAGATCTTGTACACCTTTTGTTTCACCATGCCCCCCACCTCCCGCGAATATCCCGATTGTTACTTTTTTTTTTCTTCACGTCCCCCTGCTCGCCTTTTGACGGGCCACTCTTCTTCAAAATTCGTCCCTGGAGAATCCCCGGTCCCCGTTTTTTTTTAATTTTGCTTTGCACTGGGTTCGGGCTTGTCACCCACGTTTCCAAATTGCGCTTCCCCCCCACCCCCCCTTTCCCCCAAACCAAACAAAACACCCCCACCCACACGAAATTCCCTTCTTGCACAGCTTTATCCCTTTTCTGGAATCACGTTTGGTTTCGTTTTTTTGGTTCGGGCCGCCTTATTTTACATGGAATCCCGTAACTTCGCGGCCCTTTTTTTTCTCATCATCTTTGTTCCTCTACCCAGTTTACGGGGCCCCCCCCACAGGCTTAGTACTACATGGGTAACGTTAATCTTCCCCCCCCAATTTAGTCTTATGAGGTCCCATGTTTGGCGTTCTGCCTCCGATCCAGGATTGCGTTTTAGGTCTGATAATGTCCCGTTCTCCTGTTTTTTGCAGTCCCTCCGTGCCACCTTTCTTTCGACTTCCTAGAAACCCCCCTTTTCAGTGCTACCGGCCCCCTTATTTTGCCAGGTTCTGCTATTCCGGTCCGCCAAGATTTTCCGCTGGGACGTCCTTCCGCCTTGCCCCGATCCCCCAAACGCTTTTCGTCCCTTTTCTCGTGCTTTCCCGTTTTTGCTTATCTTCGTCCCCCCCGTTGATGAATTTTCACTAACACGGAATCGGACCATTTCTCGCATGCCCACAGCCGCGTTCCTCATCTATTTTCTTTTGTATACCCCCCCCTTTCCAATTTGTTTTTTTACCGGTCCCGTCTTTCGTCGGTCTGTCTGTTACCACAACTCATTTCACAGCTCTGACCATTCCCCTGTCCTTGGGCCCTGTCTCTGACCTTGCAGGTTTTTGCCCCCACCAACTAAAATTTTCCTTTTTTCGTAACTCCCGCTTTTTTCTGTACCCTTTGCTTTTTCTTCCCCCCATTGTGTTCGTGGAGTTTTTGCGGGCCCGGGAGTTTGTTCTTCCTCACCCAAGGACTCACTACCTGTTTTTTCGTCCATGGCCCATAGACGGCCCCTCCCCCTTCCCCCCCCCCAATCCCATTTGAGACTTCAGACTTTCTTGGCTTACCCCCCCCCACAAAAACTGCTGAGTATCCCTCAGGACAACCCCCAGACAGACCATGTTTTCTGGTCCCACCCCCCCCCTTGGCCACTGCAAGGGACACCTATTTTTTTTTGAGCCCACCCCTACATCCCCTAACTATTTCACCCAATTAAATCCTCATCTTCTTACCTTGATTGTTGAGGCTCAACCCGTGAGCTCCCCCGCTTATGCTGGGCTGCGTCTTTGGCATAGTTCCGGCTCTCTTGTTTGTCCATTTTTTTCTCTCTTGGTGCCCCCATCCCCCTTTTTACCTTCTGTTCGACTCGTAGGATCCCTCTTTCCCGTCGCCTTTCGCATTGTGGTCTTTGTTTGCGTTCGCTACACACCTGTTTTGCGTGTTCATAGGAATCTTTTTTTTTTCTGGACAGATTTTCGCCAGATTTTTTTAACTCACAAGGGGTTTTTTCCTGGGAGGGTACCCATTCTCCTTTTGCTTTGAGGCGCCCCGGTCCCCTGCCGCTGAGTTTTGTTTTTTGGCTGTTCGTTTCATCTTGTCTTTCTACTCGTAAAACTTTTTTCCGCCATGGTGCTTTTAAGAATTTCTCCCCCCAGGAAAGGGCTTCCCCCCCGGGTTTCGAATCATGGTTTGACCCGGGTTTTTTTTTTTAGCAACGTTTTAGGGTTGGCTCTTTGTTTTTTTACCCCACCTTGTGTTTTTTTCTTGCACCGGTCCCTTTCCCTTTTGGCTTCCTTCAGCTCGTTCGTCCCTTTCCACACATTTCGTCTCTTGGTCTTTTCTTTTTCGCGATCAAACCCTGGGACCTTCTTTTACTTCACGTTTTTGCGTTCTGGGCCGTTGGTTTTTGTGGGTTTTTCAATTGGCGCTCCGGGGATAAAACCTCCTCTCCCTCTAAAAACGATTCAGTCCCCCCCCTCCCTTCTTTGTTTGTTTTGACGGCACCTTTTTTTCTCGTGTTCGTGTTAGCTTTTTTTTTCCCAAAGGTGCCTTTTCCACATTATCTTTTGGTAAGGGCGCCATGGATTTTTTTCCCCCTCCCGCGTCCCCCCCCCCTCCCGGGATTATATTCCCTTTTTTCTCTCCTTCTTCCTTTCACAAACCCTCTGAACACTTCGCCCTTTTAGCCTTTTTTTTTTTTTTGACACTACTTGCCTCCCCCTCTTTTTGCCTTCGAAAGGCCCTTTTTGCCCCATTTTTCGTCTGCATTTGCCCCACTCTATGCCTTCTGTTCTTTGCTTGAGTTGCACCCCCCCCCAAAACGGGATTTCACCTGTCAGCTGTGTTGGATTTCTTTCTCTTCCCTGGATCCTTGGAACTATTTCCCCCTTCTGTCATCAAACCCCTCGGTGTTTTCGTGTCCCCCCCCTCTCGCGGACAGTCTGAGATCTCCCAACCCCCCCTTCCCCAA